>Ga0335069_10006108_pt1 | contig 17554 bp, 22 predicted proteins | sample Lox_Sample_11_FD_206714 | JGI IMG/M metagenome (GOLD analysis project Ga0335069, IMG submission 206714) | Soil microbial communities from Loxahatchee National Wildlife Refuge, Florida, United States - Lox_Sample_1.1 | ecosystem: Environmental > Terrestrial > Soil > Wetlands | place: USA... | reverse complement strand
AATAGAAAAATTACCAAACGAACCCAATTTCTTCAATGATTACAGGTGCTTTTTAGCGTAGGCAATCAGAAAGATACGCCGGAATGGAAACAGGCGGCGGCCGTCGCGGCTTTCCGGATAGGCGGCGCGGAGTTTTTCAACGTAGCCGATGGTAAATCGGTCGCGGTCGGCAGGGGAAGGCAGCGCATCAAGAAACGGCCGCAGCCCCGTGCCTTTGTACCATTCGGCAATCGCCTCGGCGTTCTCCATCACGTGCACATAGGTCGTTTCCCAAAGGTCGATCCGGGCCGCGTGCGAGGACAATGTGTCGTAGTAAAAATCCGGCTCATGCGTATGCCATTCGCGAACGGGACCGGGTGGAAATTTGTCACGCCACTCGGGCGATGCCGCCAATTCCCGCATCGCGGTATGCGCAGGGGCGTCGAAATTCCCCGGAATCTGCATCGCAAAGGCTCCCCCCGGCGCCACCCGGCTGAGCAGCTTTGGTAACGCCTCTCCATGATTTTCCACCCAATGCAGTGCGGCGTTGGAAAATACGAGGTCGAATTGCTCGCGGCTGGATGCCATCCATTTTGAGATGTCGCCGGCGATCCAGGTGCGCCGTGGCTCCGATTCTCGCGCCTTGGCAATCATGTCGGGAGAACTGTCCAACCCGACTATTTCCGCGTCGGGCCATCGTGCTGCCAGAACGGCGGTGCTGTTGCCGGGACCGCATCCAAGATCGATTATGCGCCGGGCATTGGCGATCGAGACCGTGGCGGCTAGATCGCGGCAGGCGCGGGTGCGTTCATCCGCGAAGCGAAGGTATTGGTCGGCATTCCAGGTAGGCATTTGCGCAAATGATATGGTTGCCGGTTTTTACGAGGCAAGCTAGTTTGGATTGAGCGATTGCGAATTTCAGAGGAAAATATCGAATTTCGGGCGGGGTTTTTCGTCCGATATGATCAGATGAGCCCAACTTTCCAGCCTGCCGGATGAGGCAGGAATCTCCAGGAGGACCGCATGCGTAAGTGGATCGCCGCACTATCCGGCGGCGTATTGATCGGTGTAACGATTGCATTCGCGCGCACCGCCGCGTTTGGATTTTGGGGCTTTGGCGATAATTCGTCGCCCGAGCCGACTGCCGCGTCCGCGCCACCGCCATCGGCGCCCGTTGCCGCACCCAGTGTGCCGGTAGTGGGCGGCCATGCTGGAGCAGGGGCATCATTTGCTCCGCTGGTTAAGCGGGTGATGCCGACCGTGGTTACCGTCAGTGTGGTGGAAGACATCAAGGTTAATGCCGGGCCGTTTGGTATGCCCGGTGGCGGCGATGAAGGAGCGGGACCGAACGACGATAACGGGGAAGATGACCAGGGCGAAGGCGGACCTCCGGGCATGGGCGGCGGCAATCCAATGGATCAGTTCCGCCGCTTTTTCGGACAATTCCCGCGCGAATACAAGCAGCATGGAATCGGCTCGGGCGTAATCGTGTCGTCCGACGGATTCATCCTGACCAATAATCACGTGGTGGGAAATGCGGAATCGATCCATGTGACCCTGATGGACAAGCGTGAATTCACCGCCAAGGTGATTGGCAAGGATCCCAAAACCGACCTTGCTCTCATCAAGATCGATACCAAAGAGTCGCTTCCGGTGGCCACGCTCGGCGATTCCGATGCGATGCAAATCGGCGACTGGGTGGTCGCGATCGGCAACCCATTCGGATTTTCGCTGACCGTTACTGCGGGGATTGTCAGCGCCAAGGGACGAATCCTGGGCGGCGATTACGACGACTACATGCAGACCGACGCATCAATTAACCCCGGAAATTCCGGCGGACCACTGTTCGATACCAACGGCCAGGTGGTCGGAATTAATACCGCGATTTACAGTCCCACCCAGACCAACAACGGAATCGGCTTCGCAATCCCGATCAACATGGCGAAGAACGTGATGGAGCAGCTGAAAGCGCACGGCCATGTGATTCGCGGATGGCTGGGCGTGGAAATTCAGGAAGTGACGCCCGACTTGGCGCAGTCTTTCGGCTTGCCGAAGCCCGAGGGCGCGCTGATTGCTGGCGTGGACAAGACCGGGCCGGCCGCCAAGGGCGGAATCGAGCGCGGCGACATCGTAATGAAGTTCAACGGGCACGATGTCCACGACGAGCATGAACTGCCGGCGCTGGTTGCACAGACACCAATCGATGCCGAGGTGCCGGTGGAAATTATTCGCAACGGCAATCATATGAACCTGAAAGTGACCATTGGCGAGCGCAAGGAAACCCAAGTGGTTGCCAATAAGGGGGAGGAAGCCGGCGGCAGCTGGGGCATCCAAGTGACCGACATCACGCCGGAGATAGCGCAGCAGCTTCATCTGGAATCCACCAAAGGCGTGCTGGTTCGCCACGTGAACCAGGACAGCCCAGCGGCTGACGCGGGACTGCGACCGGGCGATATCATCCTCGAGATCAATCACGAGAAAGTGGAATCGTTTGACGATTTCAAGGCTCAAGCTCAGAACGCGAAGGCGAGTAAGAAGCCGACGCTCTTACTTGTCCAGCGGGGCGGAGCGTCAGTATTTACGGTAATTAAGCCGGCTGAAGCAGGCGGACAGGAATAGAACGACAGCGTGAATGCCCCCTCCGTTTGCAGGGGGCATTCACGCATAGAATCGCACCCACGTTCCAATATCGGCGCAAAGCCGGTAAGGTTCAGGTTTGCCGCGGATGCGGCGTTCCAAAATGGCGGAAACGCGTCAGGCGAAATCCCGAAAACCGCGCAGCAATGCGGTAACAGTTTTGCAGCCGAACGATGCCGTGACGGAGACGAGCTCGGCCAAGGCGCTGCGTGGTTTGGAGTTGACCAAGGTTTATGGCGGCCGCGCAGTGGTCGACAGCGTCGACGTTAACGTCCGGCCGGGCGAGGTCGTCGGATTCCTCGGACCAAACGGCGCTGGAAAGACGACGACCTTTTACATGCTGGTCGGGCTGCTCAAACCCGATTCCGGCCGCATTATGTTCGGCAACGAGGACATCACCACGCTGCCGCTTTACCAGCGCGCCCGCCGCGGAATCAGTTACCTGCCGCAGGAACCGTCGGTGTTCCGCAAGCTGACTGTCGAGGAAAACCTGCTCGCGGTGCTTGAGACACTTCCGCTCACGGCGGAGGAGCGCCAGGGACGCCTGCAATCCCTGCTCGACGAACTGGGAATCGCCAAGCTGGCGAAGTCAAAAGCGGGCGTGCTCTCCGGTGGTGAGCGCAGGCGCGTCGAGATCACGCGCGCGCTGGTACTCGATCCGGTGTACCTGTGCCTTGACGAGCCGTTTGCCGGAATCGATCCGATTACGGTTATCGAAATCCAACGGATTGTGACCTACCTGAAGGAGCGCGGAATCGGCGTCCTGATGTCCGATCACAACGTGCACGAGACGCTGTCGATTATCGACCGCGCCTATGTCATCCACGCCGGAAAAATCCTGTGCGAAGGCAAACCGCGCGAAATTGTCGCCAGCGAGGCGGTCCGGCAGGTCTTCCTGGGCGAACGCTTCAAGCTGCACTAGGGCCACGGCGATGCCGGCGCGCCCCAAGTCGGCGGCGGAGGTGTGGAACTTGGATATCCTCCGCCGTATGAACCGCCATAGCCGGGTGAATAGCCCCCATACGAGCCGCTGTAGCCCGGCGAATAGCCGCCGCTGAAGGTTCCGAAGCTGCCTCCGGAACTGCCGCCGAGCAGGAACGGAAGCATCAGCAGCAGCATGGATGGTGGCGGCCCCGAACTATATTGCGGCGATTGCTGCGCCATGTACGCATCCACACCCGGTGTGTTCTGATAATCCTGAATCGCGGCTGACGAGGCATACGGATCGCTGCTATCCGTTGGTGGGTTGGAGCCGGTCGGCGCTCCAGACTGATTGCCCTGCCATAGCGCCGGGCTGACCTTGATTCGATTGTCCACGACTAGTGCCGAATCTTTCAAATAGACGCGAGTGCGATGCTCGGCGTCGGATTTTCCGAAGTCGCTCGCGACAAATCCGAACAGGATCACCTGGGTTCCGGCCGACGGGCTATTGACGACCTGTGCCTTGACCAATGGCAGATGGTGGTTCTTCAGGTAGTCGGTTAGCGCGTTGCTTTGGGATGAATCGATTACTCCGTCAACGACGGTCCCGGAGCTCGATGGCGGCGCGTAGTTCGGATGGCTCTCCTGCGAGGCCCAATTGCTCGACGATCCGACCGGCGCGGCGCCGCCTTTGTTCATATTCGCGTAGGGATTGGCCGGCGGCGTCATGCAGGAGGACAGGGCGGCGATCGCGGCGACAGTGATCGCGCTCCGCAGAATTTTCGCGGCGCTCCGCATATGGATCAATTATATGCCCGCATCGCGCTCCTGACAAAACTACGAATTTCAGCCTAAGCGGTTGCGCGGAGTAGGCGGGGAAGGGCGTTCGACTCAAGGCGCCGCTCGAATTTGCCTTTCAGCGATTGGATAATTGAATGGGATTACCGTCTGGGTCTCTGCCGTCGCACAGGCAAAGCATATCCCCCTCCCTGACTTTGCCGAAGCGAGCGCCGCGCGCGACCAGCGTCTTGCGCATCGCAGCGACATCCTTGGCGTAGAAGACGATTTTCGGTCCCTTGCGCCCCGGTGATGATGGCCCCGAATGCAGCGCAATAGACGCCGCGCCGGCCGCAAATTCCTGCCAGCCCTTTTCTCTGGAGGTCTCCTTAAGCCCGAGGACTTCTCCGTAGAACTTGCTCATCGCATCGAACCGGCCGGTAAACAGGATCACGCGCGCCATTTTCATCGGGACCATTTGCAAACCTCTACTGTGCGAATTTCCCGGACCATAGCCTATTCGCATCGCAGGCCGCCATCGCATCAGGCCGCGCGCGCGCTCCACTCGCGAAAATCGATCTGGTAAGCTGCCCGCGTAACTCGGCACGTCCTTGGTACGATACGTTCGTCTTTAACGGAGTCCGTTCCATTCGGAATGGGCCGCTCACAGGATCAGGAGCGCGTGATGCAGGAAAAAATCGAGGTTGGTTTCCAGGCCTTCGTTTCCGACGGCGGCGAGGAGTTCGGTGCGGTGCGGGAGGTGGCGCCCAATGGCCGTCCGGAGCTCGTGATCTATGTCGAGAATACCGGCGAATTCACTGTCCCAATCTCCGCGGTCGAGGCGGTGCATTCCGAGAAGGTGATCCTGAAATGCTCGAAGCTTGACCGCCGGCTGCGCGATGCGATTGGCCACGCGCACGATGCCGAAAAACCCGGCGCCTGACCGGCGCCCGCATCACAGAAGGGGAACAAATATGCCAGCGATGCGCGCCGCACAAGTCACTCGCGCGAACGGACCGCTTGAGGTTGTCGAGCGTGAAATCCCAATTCCCGGCGCGGGCCAGATCCGCGTCAAAGTCCACGCCTGTGGAATCTGCCACAGCGATACCGTAGTCAAGGAATCCCTGTTTCCGGGCATCCAGTATCCGCGCATACCGGGACACGAAGTCGCCGGAGTCGTCGATGCGATCGGTCCGGGCGTCGCGCGATGGAAAGCCGGCGACCGGGTCGGCGTGGGATGGAACGGCGGATATTGCGGCTATTGCGATTCATGCCGGCGCGGTAATTTTTTTGCCTGCAAGACCTCGTCGCTGGTTACCGGAATCAGCAGCGATGGCGGTTACGCCGAGTACACGATTGCCCCGACGATCGCATTGGCAGCCATCCCAGATGAGCTCGATCCCGTCGAAGCGGCGCCGCTAATGTGTGCGGGTGTCACGACCTTCAACGCATTGCGCAACAGCGGTGCGCGTCCCGGCGATCTGGTCGCGATTCTGGGTCTAGGCGGACTGGGCCATTTGGGCGTCCAGTATGCCGCCAAGATGGGATTTCGAACGGTTGCGATCGCGCGCGGTGAGGACAAGGAGCCGCTGGCGAAAAAGCTGGGCGCATGGCAATACATCGACAGCCGCGTGGCGGACCCCGCCGCTGAACTAGGAAAGTTGGGCGGCGCGAAGGTGGTCCTTGCCACCGTTACCGACGGCGCCGCGATGGGTGCGGCGGCAGGCGGTCTGGGTCCCAATGGTACGATGATGGTCCTGGGCGTGGGCGGACCGTTCCAGGTTTCTCCACTCCCGCTTATTCTCGGATGCCAATCGATCAAGGGTTGGTATTCCGGCATCTCGAGCGATTCCGAGGATGCGCTCTCATTCAGCGTGATGACCGGAGTGAGATCGATGAACGAGGTGTTTCCGCTCGAGCGAGCGCCGGAGGCTTATGATCGGATGCTAAGCGGAAAGGCCCGTTTCCGCGTCGTGCTCAAGATGGGAAAGTAGCCGGCGTCCGGATCAGCAGCGATTTGGAGATTTTCCGGGACCGGGACGGACCGGATGAGCCTACTTACCCTTTAGGCGAGGATCGTCGGACTCGACGCATTGGGCGGCCATCGCCTGCGCTTTGGCCCCTGTCATGAAACTGACGTCATCGGCTTCATGCGGGTCATCGTGATGGCTGTGCCAAATCTTCATTTCCCGATCCAGGGCGGCACTTGAATCGGCGCGAAACCGCGTGAGCCGATTCTGGCATTCAGCCGCCGAACTGAAGGGCCCCGATTTGCGCCATTGGGAAATCGGCACCGCGCTTTCCACCGTCGACGAGTCGCCCGGGGCGCCTGCCTTATTCTGGTGGTGAAGCCGTGGAAAAAAGAGATACCAGGTTACGAGCGTGAGCGCAGCGGCATGGCGGGAGTCCATCTTAGATCACGTCCTCAGTCAGAGCTGCAATCGACCATAGCCGAATCGCGAAGCTGACAAAACTACGAGTGTAAATTCAGATTTGTGCGTGCACGACCAAGGCAGGTTTCAGCACCGCAGAGCATGTCATGCAAAAACGGCGGCGTGGAAGATCATTGCGGCGCCGGCGATGGCCATTGCCATTCCTGCCGCCATCGCGATAATCGCGCCGCGCGGGACGAGCTTTTCAGCCGCGATCACGGTTGCGATTCCGATCATCAGTGGAAAATTCATTAGCCCAAGCACGCACTGGACCGCCATCAGCGGCCAGCAGCAGGCGACACAGAAATTCCCGGAATGAATGCCGGTCTTGAGCGCTGCGCGCCAGTCCGGCCGCCAGCGGTCCGCCATCACCAGCAGCGGACTTCGGCAATGGCGCAGGCAGGCGTTCTTCATCGGGGTTAACTGATAAAGCCCCGCCGCGATCAGCGTCGCGCCGGTGAGAATCGGCACTTTATGCGCGAGGGCGGGCGAGTTCATGACCGCGGCACCGAACAACCGCCCGCCGATGTATACGGCCACGCCGAACCCCAGCCATGAAATGAAATAGCCCGCAGCCACCACGGCGGCCAGCGCGGACGATGCGCCGGCGTGGCGCGCGGCACGCGCCGAGATCATCAGGATTGGGATTGCCGACATCAGCATCATCGCGACCATCATGCATTCCCACATCGCAAGGAAGAAAATCGCGGTGAAAAGTTCGGAATGGCCACCCATCGGCATCCACATCATCGACATTGTGCCGCCGCCCGCAAGCGGCATGTCGCCGTTCATCGCGCGCGCGAAGACCCAGGTCAGATACCATGCGAATGCGGTTGCGAGGCCGCATCCGATCCAGCCCCACATCATCGTCGGTGAAATGGGAGATTTGGGTCCCGCGGCCGGATCGCGATCAATTCGGGGCGGTGCCGCTGTAATCGAACTCGGCATACTCGCCGTATTGGCCGCTCTCGTCGAAGGTCAGATCAGGTGAGGCGATTTTGAATTTCACGGTTTTGCCCAAATCCGCCCAGGTCGAGGTGAATCCGGTCGGCTTGCGCAGCTGCAGGCGTTCGGCCTCGCCGGTGACCGGATTGGTGATATCGGCAAGCTCGGATACGAGCACGCTCCCGGCGCGCGCCTTGCTGTGCAGGCCATTGATTGTGACATCGAACGGGGCATAAATCGGAGCAAGGATCTTTCCCGCCACGGCGGCGAACACCGTCCATGGACCACCCGATTTGCCTTCGAGCAGCTTCAGGATCGCCTCGCGCTGGGGCGCGGTGGCTCGTTCGTCGATTATCGGCAGCCAAGTGACATTGCCCTCATGCAGCGGGCCGGGCGAGTGGCCCACGACGGCAAAGGTAAGGCCGTCGAGCTTCACGCCGCCAAAGTTCCCCATGGTTACATTCCATATATAACCGCCATCGCAGTACCCCTTGGTCGGGCGCGCATTGAAACTGCACGGGCACCCCCAATCGCAGCTGCATTGCCCAAGCAGATGTCCCTTCAACGTCCATTTGTTGCCCATCGATGCTCCCTCTGTCCAGCTTATGCTTTTACACTCCCGACGCGCTTAACTCCATCGCGCTGGAGTGCGGCTCATTCGGGAGGATGCGCCGGCATGCAGGCCAGCGGGCGATGGGGTGGGGCGTGGCAGGTGCCGCTGATGCTGTCGCCACGCGGAGAGACGAAATCGCATGCGTCGCTATCGCGCTTGCCGGCGCATGCATTGAGCGCCTCGATGGGCGGGCGCCGTGGTCCATCGTTTCCGACGGGACCGGCCGGAAGCGTTAGCTCGCCACCGGCTTCAGCATTATTGGTTCCGTGAATTCGCTGAAGCGGGCCAATACGGACGGGGCGGGCGCGGAAGCAGCTAACGGAATAGGGGAAGTCCTCGGTCATCACATAGTGGTAGGAAATTTTCTTGTGGCCGTCCTCGATGATTTCGCTGGTGATGCCGTGGCATTCGTCGAGATTGGCGGTCGTCAGGTATTTGCCTTGGGTAACCGTCGGTCCGGTGATCGGAAAGCCATCGAGCGCATAGCCGATGACGTTTTTGACGGCGGCGTTTTGAAGGCATGAACTCAAACTATGGTAGTGATAGGTTCCTGTGCGCTGCGGATGTCCCTGGCAGGAATCCTGGATCTCATGGGCGGCAGCGTCGCGCATTCCGGCATCGAAGCCGTTGAAGAGCGGAACGCCATTGAGCATATAGCCGGCCTCCATCCCCATGCAGTATGGAGGATCGGAGTAGGCGGGATTCGCGGGCAGCGCTTCCTTAATGGATTGCGCCACGATCGAGTTTGGGTTGCGATCGAATGCATATGCGGGATCGTTGGGCTGGATCGGAAAAATTCCGGTCGTCTGTTCGGTCGGCAGCCCGTTGCCGTCGAAGATGCGCTGATCGCCCTGACGCCTGATGGAGAGGTATGCATTCGGCCATCGCACCTGGCCATCCACCGAAATTTTCTCGTGCAAGTTCCAGGTGCCGCCGTGAATCCAGGGGCCGTTGCGCTCGGCGCCGGCGGGACCTTCCTCGCCAAACTTGCGGCACAGATAGATGTAGCCCATGCGGGGCGCATCGAGGACATACTTTCCATCGCCGAGCGGCAACTCGCCGGTGGCGTACTTGTCGCCGGCGATCTTCAGCATCGCCGAGTCGGATAAGTAATGTTGCGATGAGTCTTGTGCAGCGGCGGTCGCCGCCATGCGGAATATCAGGAACAGGGCGGCATAGCCGAGCTTCACCAACGTCGAATTCATTTTCATAGGTTACAGTATCGACGACGCTTGCGGTCGTCTTATTCGGAGGGGGGACGCGTGCATCAGGTTTCCGCCGGGGCGAGCTTCCGGTTCTCGTTAAGACGAAGGTCGGTTGAAATCAGTTTGCGGTTATCCGGTTGACGTATCCGGTGACCGACCCGCGTCTGTAGCGGGAAAATAAACGGCATCGGGGCCGATGAAGATCTGGCCAATCTACGGCTTCACGCCCTTCACCGGTACGCGCGCGATCTCTTCACCGGTCTGGAGGTCCAAGACGACCAGAAACAACGTGCAGTCGCCATTGGACTGGCAGCGCCGGTCATCTGCATACAGCTGTCCGCGGTCGTAGGCGATTGCGGCGCCGGCCGAAACCTTTAGCGAGTCATTCTCCCACAGCTTCTCGACCGTCCGTCCGTCGGCGCATGCGACGAAGCCGCTGACTTGACCATTTGGGTGCCAGCCACACGGTTATGGAGGACCGAGCAGTTCGGTGCCTTCGCTCTTGGCGCTGTTCACCAACGGCGGGACGGGGGTGACATCAAGCAGGCCATCGGGCGGGGAAAACGAGCATGTGCACGAGCGATGGCGGATCGGATTCGGTGATTTACATTCACAAACCTGGTTCGTCAGAGGGTCGCCATCGCTATTCAACTGCATCACGGGCATGAAGTTGTGGTCGCCTGCTTCCCGGCATCAGGGCAGTGCCACTCCGCGAAACCGTCCGGTCCCTTGTTTGTCATTTCGCATGACTCCTTGTAATGATGCGTCGCCGTGGGCGGACCTTTGAAGATTGAACTGGATCGGTTTGTCTCCACGTTTCTATACTCAAGCGAGGCATTCCTGATCGACGAGGTACTGCGTATCGATGCTTCACAGCGGGAGATCGAAGCGCGCATGGACACGACCCGGCCCTTGCCCGTTGCGCGGTATCAAGTGGGCGATCCGGGCAGCCATCCCCGGCATGTATCGGCCCCCGACCTCGTACTGCTGACCGGTAACCTCGGCTGTCTTCACGCGTATTTCCTGCACGGCTGTCGTTGGGATGATGGATGGGTCGGGTTTGGCAACCGCATCCATCGTGCGGATTTCCGGAGTCTAGTGACCATTGGGCCGCCGCTTAGCCTCCATTCCAAAGAGACGAAAACCCGCAAAGGCCCAAAACGGGTCGTACTGCGTTATGAGTTTAGATTCTGGCAGGAAGAGAAGCTGGTTTACTTTGGCGACCAATCGGCAATCTTCGTTAAAGGCCGCACGTTCGAGGGCGATTAGCTGGAACTTACCTCTACTCGATGGAATTCTTGCATCGCTTTCGGTCACGCGTGAAGGAGGTCGGGGCCTTCGTTTTTGACTCTGTTGACGAGCGGCGAGGCGGGGGTGACCTCAAGCAGATCGTCCGGCGGTGCGACAAGCAGGCGCTTGAGCGAAAGCGGCTCAGCTTCATTCGGACTCATCCAGTAGTCGGCGTCGCGAAGATTGACGAGGTTTACGGGCGGTGGTTGCGCACGCCTTCGGCGGAGACGCTTGACCCCGAAAAATTGTTCGAGTCGATCGCGAAATTACCGCCGTACGCGCGCAATGTCTGGCCAATCCAGCCCAGATCCAGCCCAGATGGGCATGGCGAAAATCGGGAAATTAAGAAAATTGCTTGAATTAATTGGTGGTTTTGCTGGAAATTTGCCCCGGCCGGGAGTCGAACCCGGCAAAGATTAAAAAAACTAGCATTTTCCGAGATATTTTCAAATATGATGTTGCTGAAAGTGGCCAGATTTGGTGCAGTTTGGACACCGGTGTCCAAACTTATGTCCCGTCCGGGATGCTGTCCCGATCGTCGGAGGTCGAGCGCATGAAGGTCCCGCTAACGGAAAGGCAATCGACCAGATTCGCTATCCACTGCCGGACTCGCCATCCACGCCAATCGTCAAAAGGCGGGCGCAAGAGGGGCTGTCACCGTTCGCTCACATATCGCAATGTAACCGATCGGATACTTTACACGGTGTCACCGTTCGGTTACTATGGCTCTCCACAACCACGGAGCCATCGATGTTAGTTCGCACCCCATCGGACCTGGGCGCCATAATCCGCGAGCGCCGCCTGAAGCTCGGCCTTGACCAGCTCTCGCTCGCCAAGAAGGCGGGCACCAGCCGAAAATGGCTCATCGAGGTCGAAAACGGAAAGCCTCGCGCCGAGTTCGGGCTTATATTGCGCACCTTGAAGGCCCTCGGCATCGAGCTTGCCGCGAATCCCGCGCCGATTGTCCATGAACGTACGCCCGCCAAGCGGGGCGGCGGCGCACACGTCGATATCGACTCGATCTTGGATTCCCTCAAGAGACGGAAATGACCGAGCAACTCATCGTACTCGCCAACGGCAATGAGATGGGCACCGTATTTCATCGAAATGCGCGCCTGTCCTTCATTTACAACGAATCATGGCGGCAGAACCGGAACTCCTATCCTCTCTCGCTGTCGATGCCGCTCGCGTCGGCCGAGCATAGCCATGCCAGAGTTCATGCGTTCCTCTGGGGCTTGTTGCCTGATAATGACCGGGTTCTTGAAAATTGGGCCAAACGGTTTCATGTCTCCGCACGCAACGCATTTCGCCTCATTGCCAACGTCGGGGAAGATTGCGCAGGCGCCGTCCAGTTTGTCCGTCCGGAGCGTCTGCAAGCCCTGCGCAAAGAACCGCGCGCGGTGGAGATAGCTTGGCTAACGGAAGACGATATCGCCAAACGGTTGGCCACTCTGCGGGCTGACCACTCCGCATGGCGTACTGCGTCAGACACCGGCCAGTTCAGCCTCGCCGGCGCGCAACCGAAGACCGCTATGATATTTGAGAACGGCAGATGGGGCATTCCCTCCGGCCGTGCCCCCACGACACACATTCTCAAACCGCCCACCGGCGAGTGGGACGGTCATGCCGAGAACGAACATTTCTGCCTGTTGCTGGCGAGGAGACTCGGCCTCGTCGTCCCGAATTCCAGAGTCAGGCACTTCAGAAACGAAGTCGCAATCGTCATCGAACGATACGACCGCGTCCGGCGCAATGACAAATGGTTCCGCGTCCACCAGGAAAATATGTGTCAGGCAAGCGGGACCCATCCCGCGCACAAATACGAAAATGAAGGCGGACCCGGGGTCCGCAAAATCGTCGAGTTGCTAAGACAATCCTCGAACAATCCCGCCGAAGACGTTCAATCCTTTCTCGACGCGATCGCCTTCAATTGGCTCATAGCGGGGACCGACGCTCACGCGAAGAACTACGCCTTTCTTCTTGGCGGTGAGGGCGCCGTCCGCCTTGCTCCGCTCTACGACTTGGCGAGTGTTCTGCCGTACCGGGCCATCGACATCAACAAGGCCAGGCTCGCGATGAAGCTAGGCGGGGAATACAGGTTGCGGAACATCAGCATTCGGAATTGGCGTCGGCTCGCGGCGGAGGTCCGAATCGCGGAGGACTCTCTGATAGACCGCATCAGGTCAATGGCAGGCGAGATACCGAACCACGCGGCCGACATTCAGAGGCAGCTTGCGGACCAAGGACTGTCGCACCCCCTGATCGTGTCACTGGCTCGGAAGCTCCGCGAAAGAGCCAACGCGTGCCGATCCCTCCTCGACTAGACGTCTGCCCCGCGCCTCTTGCGTGAGAGTAAATGACCGCGCTTTCTCCGGAGCCTGTCGGAGTTGAGCGCGGGACATTCCGTGCAAAGTTGATGAGGGTTTGTACGCAAAACCGTTGCGATTTAATCGGGCGGCTGACCCTGCGGATTCGCGGCGAAGTGGAAGCCCTGGACAGGAAATCTCAAGGCAGCGACGACCGGCGGAAGCCAAGTAAACCGAATGGACTAGCGCAGCAGGATCGGACGCTCACGGCAGGGAGGGTGATGGGCGCGGAGGGGGGTGAAACGATGCGGATTCCGATCAAATTTTGCCGCGGATTTTGATCGAAAACTTATGCGGACGGAGCGGTAATGGAAGCGGAGAAAAAGTGGGGGAAATGCGTCTTGCTCGTAGAGCAAGATAAAGGATGTACTGTACTGTGCAGTGGATTTGCGAAATTCCGTAGGACTTTCGCGGCCTTTCTTCCACTTACGAGCATCCGCCGCGATCTACTGCACAGTGCAGTAGATCGTGCCTCGGGTTCGGCCGATCCCAAGCCGAAATTTCCGGTTCGCGACCGTGCCGCGAAGGTCCTCTGGACGGTGGTCGAGGGAGCGCTTGGCATCGCCCTCATAGTCTCTGTCGCGAGGATTTTTAGGCTCCGATTTCAGTGACGGACAGCGCCGCCGCGCCGGGAACTTACCGGGTCGTTCGCGGGCTGCCGGTTCACGACGGCGAGTGATCGCCGCCTGCCTGCCCGTCCCGATCGCGCGGGAGGGATTGGAGCACGGCAACCTTGAGCGGGCGAATGCCCAAGCGGTGTCGAGCCGGTCGCAAAGATGGCCGAGGCGCACCCCGGCGAGGTGGTGGAAGTCCTCTCCGGATCGGTTTCGGTCGATGGTAGCACCTTCGCCAACAGCGCCGCCGTGCCGGGGATTTAACGGGTCATTCCCCGCGTTCTGATGCACGACGGCGAACTGATCGCCGCCTGCGGGCCGAGCCGGATCCCAGGGCAGGTCAGTCCGTGGGACCCTTCGAAACCGGATTTTGATTACTACTTGTACGACTCTCCTAGCACCAACGACGCCAATATTGGTTACACGTCGCAGATGCTGGACAACGGGGACGTGGGCTGGTTCTACCGAAAGGATATCGGAAAGTTCGACTCGCTTTGCACGGTAGCGGTGGAATTTACTGGTCGTTCAGGTCCATTGAAGGATTACAGTTTGACGGGAGCTTGCGCCCCCCACGGGCACTACGGACGAGATTCGGATTAAGGCGGACCCGTACGGAGATCAGATAAGGAAAATCATCAGGCTTTAAGCCCGCATGACCGTACTGAGAGTAGACTTATTCCGGAGACCTGATGGCGCCGAAAATAATCCGCCGCCGGATGCAAACGCGAAGCCCGGATTTTCAGTCCAAAAGGCTTACCAACCACCTCAAGTTTTGCCGTTCGTCCTCGCCACAAACGTCCGAATAGAGCAGCGTTTCCGCTTTGCCGCCGCCCCAGCCCAATTCGGTGGCGCTCGCTTCGCCAGCAATCTGCTGGCCGCCTTTGGCGGACGCTGACGCTCCGTCACGCTTGCATCGCTGCGCTCGCGCGTCTCGGAATCTGCGCGCGGGCCTTCAAGTCCAATGAAAGGCCCGCGCGGAAAAAGTTGCGCGGGGATGAAAGCAACGCAGCAAGCCCAAGGCAGATCGCCGACTTGTGTGCAGATTTTGCACATAAATCCGATTCGGGGACCGAAGATCATCGGTGCGGCGGGTGTATATCCTGGTCGGTGCAAAATTTGCACATTCACACCGCTGGCGAGAGCGCGCTACGTATCAGCAGGCTTGGAAATCCCGTTCGCGGTAGGCCGGAGCACAGAATCGAATGAGTCGGCATCGTTATTGCTCAGGATGCGCGCGGTGGAGTGGTTGTGGGCAGCGTGAAGAACAAATGGCTTATCGCGCCGCAACAATGCGCTGGCCCCTCGATCCGGCAGAACCTCCCAAGGCTGGGGATAATCCTGCCTGCAAGCCTTACCTGTCCGTCGCAGAATTGGCACAGTTAACGCCGTGGACGAATCAGGCGATTCGTACGATGGTCTCGCGCGGCGTTTTGCGCGAGGGTGAGCATTACTTCCATGTCGGCCGCCGGCCGGTGTTCAAGTGGGCCGCCATCGTGGCTTTTATTGAACGAGGGATGGTGCGGGAGCGCGTGCCGCACTAGCGCGAACAAATGAACCTATGGCCCGAAAGCGAAAAATCCGCCGCCAAGCCTGTTTGGTCGAAGTAACGGCAACGGGGCTGTTGCGATTTCGCTTCCGGTCGAGGACGCCGGATGGCGCGATGCGAAGGTTCGCCGAGGCCACAGCGTTACGCGACACGCCGGAGAATCGCGAGCGCGTGGAGCGCCAGGCGGAATTGATCGGAGCGGAAATTCGCACAGGCCAATTCGATTATTTGAAATGGTTTCCGCACGGAAACCGTGCGACTGATTTTCTGACCGCGTCCGAGGTCAGTCCCGAAGGTGGCGGGACCGAAACCGGATCACCGACGGTTCGCGAATATTACGACGAATGGATCGAGCGGAAAGTTGCGCCCCTCGTGCGCGTCTCGGCCAATCGCGATTATCGGATTCATTTCCGCACGCACATCCTTGACGTGCTTGGCGATACGGCACTTTCGGATTTGTCGCTCGCGCATCTCGAAGATTTGCGCACGACGATGCGCAAACGCGGCAGTTCTGAAAAGACGATCCGCAATGTGATCGATGGCTCGCTCCGCGCGATGGTGCGCGATGCGGGGCAGGACGACATCCCGGCAGCGTTTCCGTTTCCGAAAATGCGCTGGCCCGAGAAGATTGTGCCGGGGCCGTCGCCGTTTACCGCCGAGGAACGCGATGCGCTGTTGGACTATTTCAAGGCGAAACGATGGAAATCGGGCGCCAAGACCGCACGCCGGCATTACCCGTACTTCGCGTTTGTATACACGATGTTTTTCACGGGGATGCGGCCATCAGAGGCGAGTGCGATACACGTCGGGAGCGTGAACCTCAAAGCGCGGACCATACAGGTCGAGCGATCACGTCATTTGGGAGCCGAGGCCGCGCCGAAGACGCTACGTGCGCGGCGCATTGTCCGCTTGATGCGCGCGAACGTGAAGGTGCTGGAGCCGCTCATCGAGCTCAAAGCCATGCCGGACGACTACCTGTTCAAGAATATTTGGAGCGAGCCGATCATTGCGAAGCATTTCTACGACCTGTTCCGAGGCGCGCAGCGGGCGTTGTCGATTGAGCCGATGAGGGACCTGTATTCGGTCAAGGACACCTATATCTCGCTCGCGCTGACCAACGGCGTCAGCCTAGCATGGCTGTCCGAGCAGACCGGCGTGGGCGTCCCGACTATGCTGAAACACTATGGCCGCTTCATTCATTCCACGCATGCGGACGACCTCGAAATGTCTAAAATGGAGGCCAAATCGGTACAGTTTGGACACCGGGCGGCCGTCGGAGAGAACCCCCCCCCACAAATAAAGGGGTTTTGGTATGCCCCGGCCGGGAGTCGAACCCGCCTCACTAAGCTTAGGCAAGCAGAGACAATGCCAGATAACTTATATTAAGTTTTATCGAGAGAATCCGGATACCATAAGAAGCTGTTTTATCCGGCTTTCGCCTCGAATCGCTGCCAATCTCGGCGCATCCAGCCCAGATCCAGCCCAGACGCTTTTGCAACGAATCGGCTGCCACTCGCGAGACGATACGCGTCCGAATGTCGCTGCCGCGGTGGGGGGGCCTTCAATCTCTAGGAAAGTTCCTTTTGTTGACCGAGCGCTGGCCATACGCATGTAGCCGCAGGTTAGAGGGTAGGGGGGTGTGGGTAGAATGAACATAGCGACTATATCATTCCGCGACCGAATCATCGAACTGCGCCGCGTGCCAGCACGCGAGTTGATCCCGAATCCAAAGAACTGGCGTCGACACCCCGAACGCCAGGCCGCTGCACTTCGTGGCGTGCTTGAGGAAGTTGGCTACGCAGACGCCCTGCTAGCTCGTGAGACGCCCGAAGGCCTGATGCTGATAGACGGCCATCTGCGCGCCGAAACCACGCCCGAGCAGCCGGTGCCCGTGTTGGTGCTCGATGTTGACGAGGCCGAAGCCGACAAGCTGCTGGCCACCTTGGACCCGCTGGCGGGCATGGCCGAGATGGACAAGATGGCGTTCAAGAACCTGGCCGTAACGATCAACACCGAAAGCACCGACGTGCGCGAACTGCTCAACGGAATGGCCGGCATCGCGCCTGAAGTCCGGCAAGACGCCATCCCGGTCGTGACCGAGAATCCGACGGCGCGTTCCGGCCAGTTGTGGCGCTTGGGTGGGCATCGGATTCTGTGCGGCGATTCCACGCGCCCCGAACACATCGCACGGCTTATGGGGAATGAACGCGCCGTTCTTTTCCAGACCGA
>Ga0335069_10006107_pt1 | contig 17555 bp, 14 predicted proteins | sample Lox_Sample_11_FD_206714 | JGI IMG/M metagenome (GOLD analysis project Ga0335069, IMG submission 206714) | Soil microbial communities from Loxahatchee National Wildlife Refuge, Florida, United States - Lox_Sample_1.1 | ecosystem: Environmental > Terrestrial > Soil > Wetlands | place: USA... | reverse complement strand
GCCCGCTCCGCTCCGGATCCTCGCCGGGTTCGCGTTGCTACCACCGGCGGGCGGCGCGTTCCGGCTGCGGGCTGCGCTCCGCGGGCGCCCGCGCCCCGCCTCGCAACGTCTCCTACGGGAGTTCGCCGAGCGCCGATTCGATTTCCGATCGCACGTGAGGGACCGATTCCTCCTTCAAGTGGTTGGCAAGGGCGTGACGGGCGGGAGTTCCGCCGAGGCGGCCCAAGGCCCAGGCGGCGTGGCTGCGGATCAGCGGCTCCGCGTCGTGCAGCGCTGTCGCGAGCGAGGGGATCGCGTTGGGGTTGCCGGAGTTGCCGAGAGCTACCGTGACGTTGCGGAGGAGATTGCGGCGGCCGGCGCGACGAATCGCCGTCGTGCCGAAGCGGGCGCGGAAGGCGGGCTCGTCGAGAGCGAGGAGGGTCGGCAGGTGGGGGTGGAGGAAGTCGGCGCCGGACGCATCGGTGCGGTCGGCGTTCCAGGGGCAGACCGCCTGGCAGACGTCGCAGCCGAAGATCCAGTTGTCGAGCGCGGGGCGGAGCGCGGTCGGGATCGCGGAGCGGTGCTCGATCGTCAGGTAGGAGAGGCAGCGGCGCGGGTCCATGGTGTAGCCCTGCTCGAGGGCGCCGGTCGGGCAGGCGGCGACGCAGCGGGTGCAGGTGCCGCAGTGGTCGTCGGGGAGCGGGACCGTCGGCAGCTCGAGGTCGGTGAACAGCTCGGCGAGGAAGAAGTAGCTGCCGAGCGCGCGGTGCAGGACCAGCGTGTTGCGGCCGATCCAGCCGACGCCGCCGCGCGCGGCCCACTCCCGCTCGACGATCGCGCCGGTGTCGAGGGTGCCGGCGAAGCGCGCGCCGGGGAAGCGCGCGCGCAGCCGGTCGGCCAACGCGCGGAGCCGGCGCCGGACGTCGGTATGGTAGTCGAGGCCGAGCGCGTAGGCCGCGATCCGGCCGCGGAGCGTCTGCCGCCAGTCGGCCGGGGGCGGGGGCGGCGGGCGATAGGGGACGGCCAGGGTGACGAGGGAGCGCGCCCACGAGGCCAGGACCCGCGGGTCGACCCGTTCCTCGAACCGGGTCCCCAGGTACCCCATCTCGCCGGCCCGGCCCTGGGCGATCCAGGCCGCGACGAACGGGGCCCGGGGGAGGCGGGCCAGCGGCGCGGTCCCGGCCAGCGGAAACCCGAGCGCCCGGGCCTCGACCGTCACGATTTCGACGCTCGTCTCCACCGGAAGGCCAGTTAGCACGCGGGCCTGCGGGCGGGGAGTCAGGCACGACTCAAGTCCCCATGCGCTCTGCCCGATACAGCACTCAAGGAAAAACCCGGCCGGGGAGGGACCCCCGACCACCACCGTTTCAAGGAGGACTCCATGGCTCTGTTCGTCAACACCAACCTGTCGTCGCTGAACGCACAGCGACACCTCGACGCGTCCAGTGGCTCGGTGAGCCAGTCGCTCGAGCGCCTGTCGTCGGGCCTGCGGATCAACAACGCCTATGACGACGCTGCCGGCCTCGCGATCGCCGACAAGTTGAGCCGCGACGTGCGGGTCATCAACCAGGCGATTCGCAACGCCAACGACGGTCTCTCGGCCCTCGCCATCGGCGACAAGGCCCTCGGGACCATCAACGACGTCGTGACCCGCGCCTCCGAGCTCGCCTCCGAGGCGGCGACCGGCACGATCAACGACACGCAGCGCAGCTCGATCCAGAACGAGTTCACCGCGCTGCTGTCGGAGATCGATCGTCTGTCGACGGTCACGACCTTCAACGGCGTGCAGCTGCTCAGCCCGACCCAGACCCTCACGATCCAGGTCGGCCTCGACGGCGGCACGAACTCGCGCATCTCCTTCAGCACTGCCGACGGCTCGACCAGCGCCCTCGGCATCACCAACACCGGCGTCGCGGTGTCCACGCAGGCGGCGGCGCAGTCCGCCCTCGGCCTCCTTACCTCGGCGATCGCGACGGTCGCGCAGGCCCGCGGTCAGCTGGGCGCCTACGAGAGCCGCCTCCTGACGGCCATCACCAGCCTCCAGGTCGCCAGCGAGAACTTCTCGGCCGCCCAGAGCCGCATCCGGGACGCCGACATCGCGGCGGAGACCGCCAACCTCACCCGGGCCCAGGTGCTCCAGCAGGCCGGCGTCGCCGTTCTGGCGCAGGCCAACCAGCAGCCGCAGCTCGCCCTCCAGCTCCTGCGGTAAGGGAGCGAGGACGACGTTTCACGGAAACAACGGACGGCCGGGGATCGCGAGATCCCCGGCCCGTCCGGGCAGTAAGATGGTGGATGTGGTGGACGTGAGGATGGGACGGCGATGTCAGGTGTGATCTCGGTCGGTGGCCTCGCCACCGGCCTCGACACGAACTCGATCATCTCGCAGCTGGTCGCCATCGAGCAGAAGCCGGTCGACCTGCTGAAGCAGCAGTCGAGCGACGTCCAGACGACGCGGGACACCGTCGGCCAGGTCTCCAAGGGTGTGCTGGCGCTGCGCGACGCGGCCAGCGCCCTCGGCTTCGCGGACCAGGTCCTCGTCCGGCAGGCGGCGTCGAGCAACGAGAACGTGCTCACCGCCACCGCCGGCACCGGCGCGCAGCGCGGCACCACCGCCGTCACCGTCACGCAGCTCGCGCGTGGCTCGATCGCCGGCGCGACCATCGGCCTCGCCTCCGCCGACGCCCTCGTCGCCAGCTCCCAGGGGCGCTTCTCGTTCCAGGTCGGCGGCGGCGACGTGCAGAGCGTCGACGTCGACGGCAGCACCACGCTCCAGGACCTGGCCACCAAGATCAACAACCTCGGCGCCGGCGTGAGCGCGTCGGCGATCAACCTCGGCACCACCGCCAGCCCGGACTGGCGCCTCCAGATCGCGACCACCACGACCGGAGCGTCGAGCACGATCACGGTCGTGCAGGACGACACCAACCTCGGGCTGCAGACGACGCAGGCCGGGCAGAACGCCGCGTTCACCGTGGCGGGCTTCAGCGGCACGTTCCAGCGCGAGTCCAACACCGTCGGCGACGTCCTCCCGGGCGTCACCTTCCAGCTCCAGGAGCTCGGTTCGTCCACGATCACCGTGACCGACGACGCGGCCGCGATCACCGCCAAGGTGAAGGCGCTCGCCGACGCCTTCAACAACCTGGTCGGCTACGTGAACGGCCAGTCCACCATCGTCACCAACCAGGACAAGTCGGTCACGGTCGGGCCGCTCGCCAACGACTCGGCGGTGCAGCGCACCATCGACCGCCTCCACGCCGCGCTCTCGGCGCCCTACGCCGCCGCCACCGGCAAGTACGTCAACCTCTCGAGCATCGGGTTCTCCACCTACGTCGCCACGGGCCCGGACGATCCGAACAAGGGCACCATCACGTTCGACGCGGCCAAGTTCCAGGCCGCGCTCGCTGACGACCCGAACGCGGTCGCGGCCGTGCTCGCCGGCGACGGGGTGACGACCGGCATCGCCAATCAGGTGAGCGCGCTCGCGACCCAGGTCACGTCGGTGGGCGGCAGCCTCGTGAGCGACGACGCGTCGCTCGGCGACCGCCTCAAGTCGCTGGCCGACCAGATCGACCAGGGCCAGCAGCGGGTCGACGCGTTCCAGGCCCGGATCCAGGAGCAGTTCAACGCGCTCGAGACGTTGGTGGCGCAGTTCAAGACGCAGGGCGACTTCTTGACGAGTGCCTTCGCCAAGAAGGGCTGAGCCGAGGCCGAGGAGGAGGAGCATGCACACGAAGGAATACGTCGGACGGTACGCGCAGGCGGAGGTCGTGGTCTCGGAGCCGCGGCGCCTCCTGCTCCTGATGCTGGAGGGCGGCGCGCGCTTCCTCCGGGGCGCGCGGGAGGGACTCGCCGACGGCGACCTGCCGCGCTTCATGTACCACTCGCAGAAGGCGCAGGCGGTGATCAGCGAGCTGCTCGGCACCCTCGACTTCGAGGCCGGCGGCGAGATCGCCCGGAACCTCGCGCGCCTCTACGACTTCATGCTCTTCCACATGACCGAGGGCACGGCCCGCCGCAGCGTCCAGCACTACGACGAGGTCCTTCGCCTGTTCGAGACCATCGCGAGCGCCTATCGCGAGGTCCTGAACGGCCCCGCCGACGGCGCGAGCAAGGAAGTGGCGGCGTGAGCGACCACGACGCCCTGGCCGCGGCGAGCCGCCGCGAGCGCGAGCTCTACGCCGAGCTCGTCGCCGCCTACCAGGCCATCGGCCACGTCCTCGGCGACGCGCCCGAGGCCTGCGACATGGACGCGCTGATGGCGGCCCAGGCCCGCGCCGACGTGGCCGCCGCGGCTCTGCGCGCGGTCAGCGCGACGGTCGCCCCGGTGCGGCTCGCCGGCGACCCGGTGCCGCCGGCGATCCGCGCCGAGTGGGAGGCCTCCGCCGCGCTCGCCGCCGAGGCCGCCGCGCTCAACGCCGCGCTGGTGCGGCAGGCGAGTGTCGCCCGCGACGCCGCCAGCGCCCGGCTCGCCCGCCTTGCGACCGACCGGCGCGCGCAGGCCGCCTACGGCCGCGCCGCGACCCCGCGGCTCGCGCTCGCCGACGCGCGCGCCTGAGCCACGGCCCGCGGGTCAGGATCCTGGCCCGCCCTGACAGAAGTTGCCCCCCGCCGGGTCGGGTGCTGCCGGCCCCTGCTGGAAAATTCCGCGCCGGCGCGGGGCCGCGCCGCCCGCCGTCGCTGGCACGCCTTTGCATTGCCTCGAACGGCAAGCCATGGCGCACGACTTCCTCGCTGACCGTACCGTGCTCGTGACGGGGGGAACCGGCTCGTTCGGCCGGCGCTTCGCCGAGATCGTCCTCGCCCGCCACAAGCCCCGGAAGCTCATCATCCTCTCGCGCGACGAGCTGAAGCAGCTCGAGATGCGGGAGGCCTTCCAGGACCACCCCGCGCTCCGCTTCTTCCTCGGCGACGTGCGCGACCGCGACCGCCTCCTGCGGGCGTTCCAGTCCGTCGACGTCGTGATCCACGCCGCCGCCCTCAAGCAGGTGCCGGCGGCCGAGTACAACCCGTGGGAGAGCGTCCGGACGAACGTGCTCGGCGCCCAGAACGTCATCGACGCCGCCATCGAGCGGGGCGTGAAGAAGGTGATCGCGCTCAGCTCCGACAAGGCCGCCAACCCGGTGAACCTCTACGGCGCGACCAAGCTGGTCTCCGACAAGCTGTTCGTCGCCGGCAACACGTACGCGAGCCACGGTGAGACCGCGCTCTCGGTCGTGCGCTACGGCAACGTGATGGGGAGCCGCGGCAGCGTCGTGCCGCACTTCCGCAAGCTGCGCGAGACCGGCCGCATCCCGATCACCGACGTCCGCATGACGCGCTTCTGGCTGACGCTCGACCAGGCGGTGGGCTTCGTGCTGCGCGCGGTCGCGCGCATGCGGGGCGGCGAGATCTTCGTGCCCAAGCTCCCCAGCATGCGGATCAGCGACCTGGCCGAGGCGGTCGCCCCGGGCTGCCGCATCGAGGAGGTCGGCATCCGTCCGGGCGAGAAGCTGCACGAGATGATGATCACCGCCGAGGACGCGCGGAAGGCCGTCGAGTTCGACGACCACTACGTCATCCATCCGGCGTTCCCCTGGTGGGGCGAGGACGTCGCCTACGAGACCGGGCGGGCGGTCCCCGACGGGTTCACCTACGCGAGCAACACCAACGATCGCTGGCTGTCGGTCGACGAGTTGCGCGATCTCCTCGGCGAGTCGCCGCCGGCGGTCCGGCTCCGCCCGAACCCGGCGGCGCAGCACGGCCATGCGGCTTCCCTATAGCCGGCAGACGGTCGGCGCGGCCGAAGCGGCGGCAGTCTCGGCGGCGGTCCAGGACGCGCTGCTCACCGGCGGTCCGACGCTCGCCCGCTTCGAGGCGGCGCTGGCGGACGCGGTCGGCGCGACGCACGCGATCGCGGTGTCGAGCGGCACGGCCGCGCTGCACGTGGCGTACCTCGCCGCCGGCGTCGGCTTCGCCGACGAGGTGCTCACCAGCCCGCTCACGTTCGTCGCGACCGCGAACGCGGCCGTCTACTGCGGCGCCGCGCCGCGCTTCGCCGACGTCGACGCGCACGGCAACCTGGACCCGTCGGCGGTGGCGGCGGACGTCGCGCGCCACGGGACGCCGCGCGTGATCGCGCCGGTGCACTACGCCGGCCACCCGGCGGCCGTCGACGCGATCGCCGACGCGGCGCCGGACGCGGTCCTCGTCGAGGACGCCTGCCACGCGCTCGGCGCCGGCTGGCGCGACCCGAGCGGCGTGTGGCGGCGCGTCGGCGACGGCGCCCGCGCCGCGATGACCGTCTTCAGCTTCCACCCGGTGAAGACCATCACGACCGGCGAAGGCGGCGCGGTCGTCACCAACGACGCGCTGCTGGCGCGGCGCTGCCGCCGGCTCCGCGACCACGGGCTGGTGCGCGAGCCCGCCGAGCTGGAGGCGCCCGACGGCCCCTGGTCGTACGAGCAGCACGAGCTCGGCTTCAACTACCGGCTGACCGACGTCCAGGCCGCGCTCGGCCTCGTGCAGCTCGGCCGGCTGGAGCACTTCCTCGCCGCGCGGCGCCAGGTCGCGGAGCAGTACGATCGCGCGCTCGGCGCGCTCGCCGAGGTGCGGCCGATCGGACCCGCACCCGGCACGCGCTCGGGCTGGCACCTCTATCCGGTGCGGGTCTCGGCAGCCCGACGCCGGCACGTCTTCGAGGCGCTGCGCGCCGACGGCATCGGCGTGCAGGTCCACTACGCGCCCGTCCACCTCCAGCCCTACTACCGGCGCCGCTTCGCGACGTCGGCAGGCGACTGCCCGGCGGCGGAATCGCTCGCCCGCGAGGTCCTGTCGCTGCCGTGCTTCCCGGGGATGGACGGCGCCGACGTCGCGACGGTGGTGACCGCGCTCGCAAGGGCGCTGGAGGAGCGTCCGCGCCCGACGGCGCGGGCCGAGGAGAGGACCGATGCAGTGCACGCTGGGTGACCGGCAGCTCGGCGACGGCGCGCCCGCGTACGTCATCGCCGAGATCGGCTCGAACCACGACGGCAGCCTCGACCGCGCGCTCGCGCTGATCGACGCGGCGGCCGGGGCCGGCGCCGACGCCGTCAAGTTTCAGTCGTTCCGCGCCGAGGGGCTGCTCGCGCGCCGCTGGCCGGCGCCGGGCGGCGGGTGGCGGTCGGCCGAGGCGTTCCCGATCCTCGAGCGCCTCGAGGTCCCGCCCGAGTGGCACGCGCCGCTCCGCGACCGCGCGCGCGAGCGTCACGTCGCCTTCCTCTCGACGCCGTTCGACGAGGGCCGCGCGGCGCTGCTCGCGGCGCTCGGCATGCCGGCCTTCAAGGTCGCCTCGGGCGACCTCACCCACCTGCCGCTGCTCCGCCGCCTCGGCGGCTACCACCGGCCGGTGCTGCTCTCGACCGGCCTCGCGACCGACGCCGAGATCGCCGCCGCGCTCGACGCGATCGCCGCCGGCGCCGGCGCGCCGGAGCGGCGCCCGCCGGTCGTGCTGCTGCACTGCGTGTCGCTCTACCCGCTGCGTCCCGGCGACGCGAACCTGCGCGTGCTGCCCGGGCTGCGCGAGCGGCACGGCTGCCTCGTCGGCTGGTCCGATCATTCGCCCGGACACACGCTCGCGGTGGGCGCGGTGGCGCTCGGCGCGTGCGTGATCGAGAAGCACTTCACCGACGACCGCCGCCGGCCCGGCCCCGACCATTCGTTCGCCATGGAGCCCGCGGATCTGCGCGCGATGGTCGACGCCGTCCGCGAGCTGGAAGCGGGCCTCGGCGACGGGACCAAGCAGCCGCGTCCCGACGAGACGCCCGAGCGCCGCTGGGCGCGCCGGAGCATCTACGCGGCGCGCCCGCTGCCGGCCGGCAAGGTGCTCGAGGCCGCCGACCTGAAGGTCGTCCGCCCGGCGCTCGGGTTGCCGCCGTCGGCGCTCGACGGGCTCATCGGCCGCCGCCTCGCCCGGCCGCTCGAAGCCGACCAGCCGCTCGCGACGGAGGACTGCGCATGAGCCGCACGATCGCGGTGATCCAGGCACGCATGGGGTCGACGCGTCTGCCCGGCAAGGTCCTCGCGGACCTGGCGGGAGCGCCGCTGCTCGCGCGGATGGTCGAGCGTGTGCGCGCCGCGCGCACGATCGACGCGATCGTGATCGCGACCAGCGACCAGCCCGACGACGCGCCGGTGCGCGCCCTCGCCGAGGAGCTCGGCACGGGCTGCTTCGCTGGCAGCGCGATCGACGTGCTGGCGCGGATGGCGGGCGCCGCGCGCACGTTCGGCGCCGACCCGGTGGTGCGCCTCACCGCCGACTGCCCGCTCGTCGACCCCAGCCTGATCGACCGCTGCGTCACGACGTTCCTCGGCACCCCGAGCTGCGACCACGCCGGGCTCGCGGGCGCGTTCCCGGACGGGCTCGACACCGAGGTGATCGCCGCGCGTGCGCTGTTCCACGCCGACGCCGCGGCCGAGCTGCCGTCGGAGCGCGAGCACGTGACGCCCTACATCCTGAACCGTCCCGACGCGTTCGCCTGCCTCCGGATCCCGTTCCCGGTCCCGCTCGGCGACCTCCGCTGGACCGTCGACGAGCCGCGGGACCTCGAGCTGGTGCGCGAGATCTACCGCCGCCTCTACCGGCCGGGCGAGATCTTCGGCTGGCTCGACGTCGCGGCGCTGCTGGCGCGCGAGCCCGAGCTGGTCCAGCTCAACCGCGGCATCGAGCGCAACGCCGGCTTCCGGCGCTCGCTCGAGCAGGACGCCGCGCAGGGGGCGACCCGATGACGCCCCGCCATCCACGATCGGAGCAGCTCTGGGCGCGCGCCGAGCGCGTGATCCCGAGCGGCACGCAGACGCTCAGCAAGGCGCCGTCGCAGTTCGTGCGCGGCGTGTATCCCAAGTACCTGGTGCGCGGCAGCGGCTGCCGGGTGACGGACGCCGACGGCCACACCTACATCGACTACCCGATGGCGCTGGGCGCGGTCCTGCTCGGACACGCCCACCCGAAGGTCGTCGCGGCGGTCGAGCGGCAGATGCGGGCGGGCTCGCTGTTCACTCTCATGCACCCGCTCGAGGTCGAGGTCGCGGAGCGGCTCTGCGAGATCGTGCCGTGCGCGGAGATGGCGCGCTTCGTGAAGAACGGCTCCGACGCCACCGAGGCCGCGATCCGGATCGCGCGCGCCCACACCGGCCGCGAGCGGGTCGCGTACTGCGGCTACCACGGCTGGCACGACTGGTTCGCGGGAACGACGCCGCGGCCGGCGGGCGTGCCGCCCGCGCTCGCCGCGCTGGCGCGGCCGTTCGAGTACAACCGCCCCGAGACGCTGGCCGCGCTGCTCGACGAGCACCCCGGCGAGTACGCCGCCGTGATCCTCGAGCAGCCCGGCGTCGAGCCGGTGGACGGCTTCCTCGGCGCCGTGCGCGACCTGGCGCACCGACACGGCGCGGTCTTCGTGATGGACGAGATCGTCACCGGGCTGCGCTACGCGCCGGGCGGCGCGCAGGAGCGGTACGGCGTCACGCCCGACCTCGCGTGCTTCGGCAAGGCGCTCGGCAACGGGCTCCCGATCGCGGCGGTGCTGGGCGCGCGTCCCCTCATGCAGGAGCTGGAGCGCGTGTTCGTGTCGATGACCTACGGCGGCGACGCGCTGGCGCTCGCGGCGGCCTCGGCGGTGCTCGAGACGATCGCGTGCGAGCCGGTGATCCCGCACGTCTGGGCGATGGGCGAGCGCTGGCTCGCCGGCGCGCGCCGCGCGGTCGCCGACTCCGGGCTCGCGATCCGCGTCGGCGGCACGCCGCCGCGCAGCCACTTCGAGTTCGACGACCAGGGCGGGTACGAGGCGCGGGCGATCCGCAGCCTGCTGCTCCAGGAGTGCGTGAAGCGCGGCGTGCTGTTCGGCGTGCCGGTCTTCACGAGCTGGAGCCACCAGGCCGAGGACATCGACGAGACGATCGCGGCGCTCGGCGAGGCCCTGGGCGTCGTCGCGGACGCGGTCCGGACCGGCACCCTCGACGCGCGCATGGAAGGGCAGATGGTGGAGCCCGTCTTCCGGCCCGCGGCGCCCGGGACGACGCCCGTGCGACGTCGTCTCCCGATTGCGGCGGCGGGGGCGCGGGCGTGAGCGAGCCCCGCCTCATCGTCGTCGGCTGCGGCTCGATCGGGAGCCGCCACGCCCGCAACCTGCGTGCGCTCGGCGTCGAGCGGATCGCGCTCTGCGATCTCGACCGTGCGCGCGCCGAGCGCCTGGCGGCCGAGGTCGGCGGCGCGGTCGCGGGCGCGGATCTCGGCGCGCTGCTCGCGAGCGAGCGGCCGCAGGGCGTGCTGGTCTGCACGCCGCCCACGTCGCACCTCGCGGTCGCGGGCCGGGCGCTCGGCGCCGGCGCGCACGTGTTCTGCGAGAAGCCGCTCGCGGCGACGCTCGACGGCACCGAAGAGCTGCTGGCGCTCGCCCGGACGCGCGGGCGCTTCCTCATGATGGGGATGTGCTACCGCTTCCATCCGGGCCTCCGGCGCTTCCGCGAGCTGCTCGCCGACGGCGCGATCGGCCGGCTGCTCACGGGCCAGCTCTGGGCCGGGCAGTATCTCCCCGACTGGCACCCGTGGGCCGACTACCGCCAGGAGTACAGCGCGCGTCGCGCGCAGGGCGGCGGCGTGCTGCTCGACAGCATCCACTCCTTCGACGTCCTACGCTGGGCGTTCGGCGAGCCGGCCGAGGTGACCGGGATGCTCGGCACGGTCTCCGACCTCGAGATCGACACCGAGGACGTCGCCACGGCGCTCGTCCGGCTCACCGGCGGCGCGATCGTGCAGGTCCACGTCGACTACCTCCAGCGGCACGCGTCGAGCCGGATCGAGGCGATCGGGTCCGAGGGAACGCTGGTGTGGGAGCGCAGCGGCGTGCGCTGGCGCCGGGCCGGCGACGCGGCGTGGACCGACGAGCCGTGCGCCGCCGATCCCAACACGATGTACGTCGAGGAGCTGCGCGCGTTCCTGGACGCGATCGCGACCGGGCAGCCGCCTGCGCTCGACGGCGACGAAGGCCGCGCGACGCTCGCGCTCGCGCTCGCCGTCCGGCAGTCCGCCGAGACCGGCCGCCGCGTCCGTCTCCCCGTTCCTCCACTTCCGCTCGCAGGAGTTGCCTGATGATCCTTCTCTGGACCGACGCCGGCCCCGACGTGGGCCTGGGGCACGTGAGCCGCGGGCTGGCGCTCGCCGCCGAGCTCGCTCGCCGCGGCGCCCCGTGTCGCTTCGCGCTGCCCGCCGACCCGACCGCGCTCGAGTGGCTGCTGGCCGCCGGCCACGCCGATCCGATCGTGCTCGACCCCGCCGCGCCGGCGCTGCCGGCGGTGCTCGCCGCCGCCGACGGCGCGGCCGCCGTGATCGCCGACCTGCGGGCGCCGCTCGACCGCGGGACGGTGCGCGCGCTCGGCTGCGGCCGGACCGTCGTGGTGGTCGACAACGCCGGGCCCGGCGTCGCCGACGCCGACCTGGTCGTGGCGCCGTTCGGCGCCGCGCGCGACGGCCGCTGGCTGGCGGGCCCGGCCCACATGCCGCTCCGCCAGGCGCGCACCGCGACCTTCTCGCGCCTGCGCTGCCCGGGCGACCTGCCGGTGGTCCTGCTCAGCATGGGCGCCAGCGACCCGGGCGGCCTCACGCGCGGCGCGGTCGAGGCGCTTGGCGCGGTGACGCCGCGGCTCCGAGCGCATGTGATCGCGAATCCGCGCACGCCGGTCTGGGCCGCGCTGCCCGCGGCTCTCGGGCGGCTCGGCTTCCCGCCCGCGCGCCCGGTCGTGCCCGGCGCGATGGCCGCGCACCTCGCCGCCGCCGACGTGGCGGTGCTGGCCCTCGGCGTGACGGTGTACGAGGCGCTCGCAGCCGGCGTGCCGTCGATCGTCCTCAGCCGGACGCCGGCGGACGTCGCGCACGCGGAGAGCCTGGCCGCGAGCGGCGCGATCGTGAGCCTCGGCGTCGATCCCACGCCGGCCGGGATCGCGGCCGCGGTGAGCGCGCTGCTGCGCGATCCCGACCTCCGGCGGGAGATGGGACGCGCCGGGCGCGCGCTCGTCGACGGGCAGGGGGCGGCGCGGATCGTCGGGCGGCTGCTGGCGGTGATGGCGGAGAGGGAGGGAAGCGATGCCCGGCGCCTCGAGGCATGAGACCCGCACGATCCTGATCGTCTCGGGCGGCCGCGAGGCCGTGCCCGCCATCGAGGAAGCCCGGCGGATGGGGCTGCGGGTCGTCGTCTCCGACGGCGCGCCCGACGCGCCCGGCTTCCGCCTCGCCGACGCCGCGCTGCTGGCCAGCACCTACGACGCCGAAGCGACCGTCGAAGCGGCGCGCGCCTACGCCAGCCGCAACCGCATCGACGGCGTGATCGCCGCCGCCGCCGACGTCCCGCTGACCGTGGCAGCGGTCGCCGACGCGCTCGACCTGCCGGGCGTCTCGCTCGAGACCGCGTTCCTGGCCTCCGACAAGCTCGCGATGAAGGACTGCTTCCGCGCCGCCGGCGTGCCGGTCCCGTGGTACTCGGCGGTCTCCGACGCCAGCGAGCTGGCCGATCTGGTCGCGAGCGGCCGTGGCCCGCTGATCGTGAAGCCCGTCGACAGCCGCGGCGCGCGCGGCGTGCTCAGGCTGCTCCCCGGGGTCGACCTCGACTGGGCCTACGCGACCGCGGCGGCGTCGTCGCCCACCGGACGCGTGATGGTGGAGGCGTACGTGCCCGGGCCGCAGATCAGCACCGAGTCGGCGGTGGTCGCCGGCCGCACGTTCACGCCCGGGTGCGCCGACCGGAACTACAAGCTGCTCGACCGCTTCGCGCCGTTCGTGATCGAGGACGGTGGCGAGCTGCCGTCGCGGCTCTCGGAGGGCGAGCGTGCCGAGGTCGACGCGGTGGTCGGCGACGCGGCGGCGGCGCTCGGCGTGCGCTACGGGACCGTGAAGGGCGATCTCGTGCTCGGGCCCGACGGCCCGGTCGTGATCGAGCTGGCGGTCCGGCTCTCGGGCGGTTTCTTCTGCTCGCACCACATCCCGCTCGCGACCGGCGTCAACTTCGTCGCGGCGGCGATCCGGCTGGCGCTCGGCGAGACGCCGTCGGCCGCCAACCTCACGCCGCGCTGGTCGAAGGGCGTCGCGCAGCGCTACTTCTTCCCGCAGCCCGGGATCGTCGAGATGATCGAGGGCGTCGACGCGGTAGCCGCGTCGGAGGGCATCGCGTTCCTCGAGATGCGCACCGCGCCCGGCGCGCAGATCGTGCCGGTGACCAGCCACGTGTGCCGGGCCGGCGTCGTGATCGCGGTCGGCGACGACCGCGACACTGCGGTCGCGCGCGCCGAGGCGGCGGCCGCCCGCATCCGCATCGTGACGCGGCCGGCGCTGCCGCCCGCCGACGGTCGGGTGCTGCACTGACGCGATGGCGCTCTCGCTCTTCACGGTCTTCCACGCCAATCTGGCGTTCTCGTCGGTGCCGCCGGCCGACGTGCCGCGGCTGCTCGAGCGCTGCTTCTGGCCGCTGGTCGACGCGACCGCGATCCCCGGCGTGCGGCTCGGCCTCGAGCTGCCGGTCGACACGCTGGAGCTGATCGCCGCCGAGGACCCGCTCCTGCTGGACGCGCTCCGCGCGGCGCAGGCGGCGGGACGCCTCGAGATCGTGGGGTCGGGGTTGGTGCAGGCGATCCTGCCGCTGGTGCCGGCGGCGATCGGGCAGCGGAACCTGAGCGTCGGCCGCGCGCGCTACGCGGACGTCTTCGGCTGCGCGCCGCGCGTCGCCTACCTGCACGAGCAGACGTACGCGGCGGGGCTCGTGCCGTTGTATCTGGACGCGGGCTACGAGGCCCTGATCGGCGAGTGGGAGAACCCCGCCAGCACGCAGGGCTGGCCCGAGCGTCGCCGTTACCACGCCGCCTGGGTCGAGGGCACGGCCGGCAGCCGCATCGCGTGCCTCTGGAACTCGTCGGTGACGTTCCAGCGCGTGCAGCGCTACGCGTACGGCGAGACCACGGCTGAGGAGCTGGTGGCCTACCTGGCCTCGCACCACGACCGTGACGAGGCGCGCGCGCTCTGCCTGTACGGCAACGACTGCGAGGTCTTCGACTACCGTCCGGGGGAGGGCGGGCTGCGCTACGGCGCAGGCGAGCGCGGCGAGTGGACCCGCCTGCACGCGCTCTTCCGCGCGCTCGCCGCCGACGAGCGCTTCGCGTTCGTCACGCCGGGCGAGGCGCTGCACCGCCATCCGCCCGTCGAGCCGGCGCTGCGCCTCGAATCGGCCGCCGCGCCGGTGCCGACCAAGAAGCAGCTCAAGTACAACGTGACGCGCTGGGCGGTGTGCGGGCGTGACAACCCTCGCACCAACGCGCGCTGCCACGCGCTCGCGCGCACCATCGAGCGAGCCGCGGCGCTTCAGCGCGCGGGCGGCGGCCGGACGATCGCCGAGCCCGTGCTCGCGCGCGCCGCCGAGGTCACCGGACGGCTCTGGGGCAGCGACCTCCGCACCCACACCACCGACGACCGCGCCGCCGCAGCCGCCGCGGGCGCGGGCGCGCTCGCCGCCGAGCTGCGCGGCGTGCTGGGCTTGCTCGAGCAATCGGTGCTCGGGGCGCCGCTCGCGCCGGGCGAGGTGGCGCTCTTCAACCCGCACCCGTTCCCGTGGGCGGGCTGGCCGGTCGCGGTCCGTGTGGGGCTGCCCCCCGGTCTCGTGACCGGCGGCGTCCGCGTCACCGCCGACGGGCGCGAGCTGGTCGCGCAGGCCGAGGAGGTCGAGCCCCACCGCGATGGCAGCGTGCGGCGCGCGCTGCTGGTCGTCATGCCGGTGCTGCCGCCGCTCGGGCTGGTGCGGCTCGTCTGCCGCTCAGGGCCGGCGCCGGCCGTGGCCGGCGCCGGCGCCGAGCGGCTCGAGACCGGCGCGGTGCGGGTCGAGCTGGCGTCGCGCCGGGGCGCGACGCTCCGCACGCTCGCCTTCCCGCGTCTCCGGCCGGACGCGCTCGCCGGGACGGTGCCGCTCGGCGCGTTCGCGCCGATCGAGCTGGCGGCCGACTGGTACACCGGCGGCGTCGTGCTCTTCGACCGGCACGGCACCAAGCACACCGATCTGGAGCCGGTCTCGCTCGCCGCGCTCGCCGCGCCCGGGGACTGCCCGGTCCGCCTCCCGGTCGCGGTGCGGCTCGCGGGTCCGTGGGGCGAGCTGTGGAAGACGATCTTCGTCTACCGCGACGTCCCGCGCGTGGACCTCCGCTACCACTTCGTGCTGCGCGACGAGCGCCCGCGCTCGCTCCGGCTCGGCGTGCTGACGCTCACGCCCGACGCGTTCGCGCCCGGGCGGCTGCGCTACGCGACCGTGAACGGCGGCCGCGACGTCGAGCGCTTCGCGCTCGGCCACGTCCGGGTGGCGCAGCACGACGCGGTCAGCCCGACCGTGTCGGCGCGCGGCTGCCTGGGCGCGACCGAGGGCTGGGTCGACGTCGGCGACGACGCCGCCGGCGTGACGATGGTCTGGGATCCCGCGACGCTCGCTGCGGCGCCGCTCGTGCAGCACGAGCCCGCCGGCGACCGCGCGCTCACCCGCGTCCACCTCTCGCTCGCCGAGAGCGACGACACCGCCGCGCCGTTCTTCCGCGGCCACACGACGTTCACGGTCTCGTACCTGGGGCGCGGCGAGGGCGTCGAGGACATGCGCCGGCAGGCGGTGGCGGCAGCGAGCGGGCTGCACGTGATCGGAGGGGAGGCCGCGTGAGCGGCCTACGCCCATCGGAGCACGGCGCCGGAGGCGCCGCGCGCACGGGGGCCTTCGGGCTTGGGGACGGTGAGTCTGGCCGCGTGAGCGGCCGACGCCCATCGGAGCACGGCGCCGGAGGCGCCGCGCGCACGGGGGCCTCCGGCCGCGAGGAAGGTGATGCCGATGTCTGACGAAATGACGTGGAACGCCGGCGCGCCGGCGGTCGCGACGGTCGCGCCCGCGCCGGTCGCGCGGGTCGCCGGCACCGGCGCCGACACGATCGCAGCGGCGCTGGTCGCACACGGCGTCGACCGCGCGTACGTCTTCCCGGGCGGCACCATCGCGCCCGTGATCGACGCGTGCGGGCGGCACGGCGTCCAGGTGCTGTGCGCGCGGCACGAGCAGGGGGCGGGCTACGCCGCGCTCGCCGCGGCGCGCGTGACCGGGCGGCCGCAGGTCGTGCTGGTGTCCTCCGGCCCGGGCGTCACCAACGTCGTGACGCCGGTGGCGGACGCGTACTTCGACTCGGCGCCGCTGGTCGTGCTGACCGGCCAGGTCGGGACCGGCGACATGCGCGGCGAGCGTCCGGTGCGGCAGCGCGGCTTCCAGGAGGTCGACACGGTGGCGCTGATGCGCCCGGTCGTGAAGGCCGCGCTCCAGCCGACGAGCGTCGAGGCGCTGGGGGCTGTCATGCGCGACGCGTTCCGGATCGCGAGCGAGGGCCGGCCGGGTCCGGTGCTGGTCGACCTCCCGATGAACGTCCAACGCGCGCCCGCCACCGGTCTGGTCGGTGTGGCCGCCGGCCGCCGCCGCGCGGTGAAGCGGCCCGACCCGGGTCGGATCCGCGCCGCCGCGGATCTGCTGGCGCAGGCCGAGCGCCCGGTGATCCTCGCGGGGCAGGGTGTGCTGCTCGCCGGCGCGCAAGCCGAGCTGCGTGCACTGGTGGCGCGGAACGGCGGCATCCCGATCGCCGCGAGCCTGCTCGGGCTGGGCGCCGTGCCGACCGACGGGCCGCTCGCCCTGGGCTACGTCGGCCACACCGGCAGCCGGTACGCGAACCGCGCCGTGCACGAGTCCGACTGCCTGCTGGTGGTCGGCGCGCGCCTGGACGTGCGGCAGACCGGCACGCAGACCGAACAGTTCGTCCCGCACGGCCGCGTGATCCGCGTCGACGTTGACCCGGTGGAGCTGGCGCACGCGCGCGTGCGCGTCGACCTGGACGTGCTCGCCGACGCGCGGCTCGCGCTGGCGGCGCTCGATCGCGCGCTCGACGGACGCGCACTGCCGTCGTGGGAGCCGTGGCGCGCGCAGACCACGGCGTGGCGCGCGCAGCTCCCGCTCGCGTGGGACCGCTCGAGCCCGCGCCTCAAGCCCCAGCACGTGATCGAGGCGGCGAGCCGGCTGACGGCGGGGGAGGGCGTCGTCGCCGTCACCGGCGTGGGCTCGCACCAGCAGTGGGTGGCGCGCCACTTCGACCTCGACTTCCCGCGCCGGCAGCTCCTCACGTCGGGCGGACACGGCGCGATGGGGTTCGACCTGCCGTCGGCGATCGGCGCGCAGCTCGTGCGACCGTCCGACCGCGTGCTGTGCTTCGTCGGCGACGGCTCGCTCCAGATCAACATCCAGGAGCTGCAGACCGCGGTCGACTGGCGGACGCCGGTCGCGATCGTCGTCCTCGACAACCACCGGCTGGGGATCGTCTCGCAGTTCCAGCAGCTCAACTGGCAGAGCGACCCGACCACCGGCCGGAAGGCCAACCCCGACTTCGCCGCGGTGGCGCGCGCGTACGGCATCCCGGCGTTCACGATCGCGACGCCGGCCGACGTCGAGCCGACGCGCGCGCGCGCGCGCGCGCCCGAGGGGCCGGGGCTCGTGCAGGGCGTGGTAGACGAGGAGGAGGACGTGGGCCCG
>Ga0335069_10006106_pt1 | contig 17560 bp, 15 predicted proteins | sample Lox_Sample_11_FD_206714 | JGI IMG/M metagenome (GOLD analysis project Ga0335069, IMG submission 206714) | Soil microbial communities from Loxahatchee National Wildlife Refuge, Florida, United States - Lox_Sample_1.1 | ecosystem: Environmental > Terrestrial > Soil > Wetlands | place: USA... | reverse complement strand
TCGTCACGGAACTGCACGAAGGCTGGCGTTACGTTTCCACCTTTAAGCCAATTCGCGCCATCCTGCTGAGCCTGGCGACGGTGAGCCTGTTTGGCATGCCGTATACGGTGCTGCTGCCGATCTTTGCGCGCGATGTGCTGCACGGCGGCGCGCACACGCTCGGGTTCCTGACCGGCGCAACGGGAGTCGGAGCACTCGTGAGCGCGGCCTACTTGGCGAGCCGCAAGAGTGTGCTGGGACTCGGGCGAGTGATTCCCATCGTAACGATTGTGTTTGGGGTGAGCCTGATTGCGTTCGGACTGTCGCACTGGCTGGTCGTGTCGATGATCGTCCTGCTTTTCGCGGGCTTCGGCATGATGCAACAGATGGCGGCATCGAATACGATCTTGCAGACCATCGTGGAGGAAGACAAGCGCGGGCGCGTGATGGCGTTCTACGCCATGTCGTTCATGGGAATGGCTCCCTTCGGCAGCCTGATCGCAGGAGCGCTGGCCGCGCGGATTGGCGCTCCATTCACCGTCATGATATGCGGATGCGTGTGCATCGTCGGAGCACTGATCTTCCTATCGCAGCTAAAGGACATTCGCGCCATGATTCGGCCGATCTACGTGAAGCTGGGAATCTTGCCGGAAATGGCGTTAGGAGTGCAGCAGGCGAGCACGCTGCAGTCGGGGTTGGAAAGATAGTTCATTGTCGTTTTCCGGAATTCCGTTTGTCACCTGTTGCAGTTCGTCAAAGCTGGTGTTAAATACGGGCATGCTCAAACCGCGACTTATGGTTGCAGCTGTGCTTCTGTTTGCGATGTCTGGATTGGCCAAAGACCCTCCAGCGCAAGTAATAACCTGGCCGGCGAATGGACAGCCTCTCGTAAGGTTCACAATCGCTCGCTTCAGAGAGATTAGTTCGTTCAATGGGCAGAAGAATTTTACTGCCGAGGTTCTGGCCGAAAATCTCTGGAACAAGTCCATTCACTTGGCCGCCTTTCATGTGTATTTCTATGACAAGCAGAAGGTCCGTAACGGTGAAGGATACATGAACGTCAACGACCTTCCGGTGAACGGAAAAGCGAAGTTCGATCTGAGTGTAAGCACACGTGGAACGCCGGAGAACCTGGAATTAGTTCCCACCAATCTTCCAGATGAGTTCGCGAGTTTTCTTCCGAAGAAAGAAATCTCTGTCACGGTGAATTCAGTCCCACAGGGAGCAGCGTTAAAAAGTCGATGGAAAAGACGAAGGAACGACTCCGAAAACGGTGAAGTTTATGCCAGGTAAGCATGTTTTGATCTTTGCCTTGGCCGGATATGCGCCCGGAACTTATCCCTTCGAAGTCAGGCCCGATGACGGCTCCGGAGGCAGCGTCAATTTCGAAATGGGTTCCGCGTTGCACGACACCGTCGAGTTACGTGACGGTTCAGTGTTGAGCGGGGACGTTGAGGATCTTTCGGCGACGGAACTGGAAATGCGAATTGGCGGAACAATTCAGAAGCTCAACCGGAATTCTGTAAAACGAATCCTGCTGATCGAGCGCATGCCAACCAGTGAAGCGGCTCAGTAAATAGGAAGCCCCATCCCTGACAAACTCGGACGGGGCTTCACGCACTGTTTTCCTACGCCGCTTTGTTCTTGCGATTCTTGTTGACGACCTTTGGTGAGCGATTCGTGCCGGTGTGCCCGCCGACAGCGATGTCGTCCTCAGCCGATGGTACGTTGTTGCGGCTGCGGCGCGCCATGACTCGGCCTGTCGTCCCGGGCCCGTGCGCTGGTTGTGGTTGCTGCTTCTTCTGATCGCCGCCATTCGTCTTTGCTTTTGCTGGGCGCTGTCCGCGATCCATGCGTTCTTCCTCGTCGTTCTCTCCGATCTCCGTTCCAGGGTCTTGCTCTTCGGTTTCGCCGGTGCTCGGGTTGACGATGAACATCAGGTCGGAAAGATCGCTGGCATGCTCTTCTTCGTCTTTCTGAATGTCTTCGAGCATCAGGCGCGTGGTGGAGTCCTTCTCGCCGAAGAAGTGGATCATTTCGCGATAGACATCGATCACGACGCGTTCGGCGACGAGGTCTTCGCGGATCATGTCGGCCAGCGTCTCGCCTTCCACGTAGTGCGAAACCGAACGCTCCAAGAGCGACTTGGGATTGTAGTCGGGCTTGCCGCCGAGCTGCTGAATGCGTTCGGCAATGCGATCGGCATGCTCGCGCTCTTCGTCGGCGTGCTCCTTGAACTCGTCGCGGGCGGCAGCACCATGTACTCCGGTAGCCATGAAGTAATGGTGCATGTAGCGCAGCACGCAGACGATCTCGGTGGCGAGCGCTTCGTTGAGGATCTCGACGGCTTTGTCTTTATCGAGTTCGTAACTGCTGGTGACTGCTCCATCTTCAATCTTCTGTCTGGCGCGTGCGCGAATGTCTTCAATGTCCTGAACGAAGTGCGGCATGTTTTCTCCGGAAGCGACTGCCCGTGGGGAATGGAGCCGGGCGGGCAACCCGGCACAACGTTAGATTCCGGGCGAGGAATCTCTGGATGCCTCTGTTTAGAATGTCGGCATGTTGAAAATTCGCCATGCAACGATTGAGGATGTTCCTCTCATTCTGCAACTGGTTCGTGAACTTGCCGAATACGAGCGTGAGCCGCAGGCGGTGGTCGCGACAGAAGAGGATTTCCGCCGCGACGGTTTCGGACCGGACCCAAAATTCAAGGTGCTGATCGCGGAATGGGACGGCGCTCCGGCAGGATTCGCGCTCTATTGTCTCCACTACTCGACCTGGCTTGGACGCGCCGGAATCTTCCTTGAGGATCTGTTCGTGAAGCCGGAATTCCGCGGGAATGGGATCGGCAAGGCGCTGATGGCGGAGGTGGCGGCGCTTGCGAGCGCCAGTCAGTATTACGGGGTGAAGTGGGAAGTGCTGGACTGGAACCAGCCGGCGATCGATTTCTACGAAAGGCTTGGTTCGGAGATCCGGCGAAGTTGGCTTCCGGTAAGGATTACGGGAGAAGCGCTGCGGAAATTGGCTGAAGAGGCGGGATGAATCGGTGCAGCAGGCCCCGGAAAGTTTCGCGAACTGTGCCGTTGCCGTATGACCACCCCTGGGTACTCTACCTTAGAATCAACAACTTACGAAGCTCGTAATTGAAAACAAAGCACTTACTAAGTCACTGAAAACAAGTTAGTTAGTGGAACTAATACAAAGCAAACGGGTTAGTCCGAGCGTTCCATTCCGGGAGCTCTCATGGGAGGTGCCGGCCCACAATCGTGATTACTCAGTCGTTAACCCCTTGATTCGTGTACCCCTACCCAGGTCGGTTCTGTGGAATCAACAAGTTACGTGGAAGATGGCGGGAAGTTTGTTGTAAACAAAAGCACTTACTCACTAGTACGCCTGGCTCAACAACTTACGGTGAAAATGTCGCTCAACAGCAAAGCTGGGAGCAGCGTCCAAGTTAACCAGAGAGTAATCTTTCGGAATGCCGTCCCTGCCGGGACTCGCCAAACGTTTTGTCTCTGTACCCGGCACTTCGTGCCGGGCTATTGGATGTCGCGCCTAACGGCGCTTTGGTTCCAGTAGTTCCGCTGCCGGGTCACGAAGCGAGTTCGCAACAGTCGTGCTCTCTCTCGGCTATTCAATTGTCAAAGAACAAAACAGCGCAGCCGAAGGCGGCTGCGCGCTCGGCCAGTCTTGATGGCCTCGATCTTCAGTGTGGGACAGCAGGAAAGACGAAGGCAAGAGAAAGGTAACGGTAACGTTACGATGGTGTTTCCCGAAATGGGAGGCTTAGCACGTCGTTTGCCAGGTTTTAAAGATCGTTTCACGCGGATGACGCGGATTTGTTTCGGAGCGAAAGACCCGAGTATGGGTGCTGATGGAGGGCCGGCCCTTTCCAAAAAAAGGAAAGGACCGGGCACCCCGGCAAACCTGGTATTGCGACAATCAGGGGATCAAGTGAGTGACGGCCACCGTCCGGTGGTCGGATACAATTTGGGCCTGGCAGGTACCCATAACTTTGAGGTTCGAATCAATGAGTCGAGAAATGCGATGGTTCGGCATGCTCTTGTTTTGTCTACTACTTCTTCTAAGCACACCAATGCTGGCGCAAGGAGTTGCGACTCCGGGCGACCCATGCAAGCCGGTGAGTACGCGAACGCAAGAGATCGGATGCTGGATCCTGGCGGACAATCCCGTAGGTCAACTCACCAAGCCGCAAGTGTTCTGGCATCTCGATCAGTATCCGACACACGCGGCGGCGGAAGCAGACAAGGGGCCACGCGGGACGGTGGTGGAGTCGTTTGGCAAAGTGTGGTTGATGACCATGGAGGACGAGAACTGGAGATCGGCCCATGGAAATCGAATTGCCGAAATTGGGCCGATGCCGATCATCGCGGGAGAAAAATACACGGCGCAATTCATGGAAGCGGACTTCACACCGGGAATGACGGCGCCCGCACATCTCCACTCGGGACCGGAGGCCTGGTACGCGGTGGGCGGCGACACCTGCCTGGAAACTTCTGATGGCCACATGCAGATCAGCCAAGTGGGAGGGCCTCCGGTAATCGTACCGATGGGAATATCGATGCACCTTACCGCGATTGGTACAGAACGACGCCGTTCGATCGTGCTGATCCTGCATCAGTCATCGCAGCCGCCGACCACGATGGTTCATAGTTGGACGCCAAAAGGTCTGTGTAAGGCCAGCAAGTGAGCGCCGGGGAAGATGCTGTGTCGGCGGAAGGCTGCGAATAAAGTGGCTGGTGGGCCCGGAGGGATTTGAACCCCCAACCAAAGGATTATGAGTCCTCTGCTCTAACCGTTGAGCTACAGGCCCGGTGCCCTTAATGTAGCAGAAGGAAAAGCGCTTGCGCGGTGAAGAATGTTGCGCTGATCCACGACCTTAATCTTGGCAAGATGGGGCGGTCACGAGCGGAGGCCCGGCACCATTATGAAAATCTCTGCATACAAACGGAAAATAACTTCCATCTCGTTGATGTTACATCCGGGTTAACAGCGAAGAGGGGCCTGGCTCGCTTGCAGTTCGTGCCAAATTGATTGATGATCAAGGCACTCCGTGGGGGACGCGGTGCACACCAAAGATTCCAGAGAAGCGCACAAGGACCTTCGCAAGTGCCATGGGACAGGTTATGATTTCGACAGTACAGGATCGGCAAGCTCTCCCATTTTTCAGGCCCAGAAAGTTGGTAACCGCAGGCTCGCTGCGCGGATAAGTGAGGACTAGTACATGGAAAAGCAGTGGGATTCCTATGGGGCGGAGGATGTTTTTCCGCGCGCATCCGCCCGCGATCTCGCCTTGATCCTTTTTAAACGCAAATGGAGCGTGGTGGCAGTGTTTCTGGTAACCATGCTCGGGTTCCTGTTCTGGATGTTCGTGATTCGCGACGAAACATACGTCGTGAGCACCAAGGTACTGGTGAAGTTCGGACGGGAGCAGGCGCCGCCACCAAGCGTGATGGGGGCTCCTCCGCAACTGGTGGCGTATCGCTCGGAAGACGTGAATTCCGAGATGGCCATCTTCCAGAGTACCGATTCGGTGGCGCAGGTGGTCGACGAATTGCATTTGGATCGACCGATTGTGGAGCCGGTGCCCGCCGGATTCTTTGCGCGCGCGAAATACGAGACAAAGCGAGTCATGCACGAAGTGAAGGACTGGTACGAGGGTGTGCTGGTAACGGTGGGATTGCGTCCACGATTGACTCCGAAAGAGAAAACGGTTTTTGGCCTGATGGAGGGACTGAAGGTCGCTTCCGACAAAGATTCAACCGTGTTCATCGCGAGCCTCGCCCTGCCGTATCGACACGGTTCGGCCGGAGTGCTGAACGCGTTGCTCGACAAGTACCTGGTGAAACGGCAGGAACTTTACAGCAACGGCGGAGCTTCTTTCTTTCGCTCGTCGCTGAACGATGCAACCGCACAGCTCCATGCCTCGGAGGAGAGGCTGCAGGAATTCGAGAACGACAAGGGTATCGCCGATCTTATCCGGCAGGAAACCATCCTGTTGGACCATGTTGCCCAGGCCCGGGCCGCATGGAAAGAGGAAGATTACACGCGCAGGGAAGACCAAGGCCGAGTGGACAGGCTGGATCAGGAATTGAAGAAGCCGAACCCGGATTTCGCGGCGATTGCCGAATTCGAGCATGAGGGTTTCCGCCAAACGCTGATCAAGCAGCTTGCCGATCTGCAGCGAGAGCGCGAACAGTTGCGCATGACATACCTGGATTCGACGGATCGCGTTCAGAATAACCGGAAGCAATACGATGCCCTGGCTTCGATGTTGACGGTCAACATGCGAACCGCGCTGGAGGAAGTGACGCAGCAGGAGCAACTGCGGCGGGCTTCGTACGATGCGCTGCAAAAAGAACTCGACGACCTGCACGATAAGCAAATGAAGTGGGCGGATCTGAAACGGAACGTGGGCGATGCCGAGGCGAATTACCTTCTCTACCGGAGAAAGTATGAGGAGTCGCTGGCTGACGAGACGATGGAACGGGAGCGGATCAGCAATGTCGCGGTGATCGAACGGGCTTCGGAGCCCCTGGCGCCCGCGGGCATGAGAAAGACGATGCTGCTCGGCCTGGCCACACTCGCCTGCATACTGACCGCCCTACTGTGGGTGACGATCGCAGAATTCTTCGATCACGGCATATACACGGTCGAAGCGCTACAGAGAGAAGTGGATGCTCCGGTACTGGCCGCGATTCCCAGCGGCACTCGACTACGCCGCATGAAGGCTGTTTAAGGACTCGAACGACAGGAACCCAGATCTACGATGCTTCCGCAGACGAGCGAACAATACCGAAAGGCGGCGCTGAGTTTGGCCAACCTGATGCCGCATGGACAGGACCGGCTTCGCTCGGTAATTGTGAGCAGCGTTTCCGCGGGGGAAGGCGCCACGACGGCAACGGTGCTGCTGGGCCGGCACCTGTTACAGGATCAGGGCGCCAATCCCATAGTGCTGGAAGTGAATCACGTCCGACCGGCTTTGAGTCGCCTGTTCGGCCTGGATCCGGAAAAGTCCATTGCCAGCGTGGCGTCGGGCACGATCCGAGTTCAAGACTGCGTACAAAAAGATCCCGCTGGGCTGGCGGTGATTCCCGCCGGGGATATGGACGGGCATTTTCCAAACATCGAGTCACTTCTTTGCCGCATGGTGCAGGAGTTGCGAAATCGTTTTGATTTCATCCTGCTTGACGTCCCGCCGGTGTTGGAGTCGGTGAATGTGATGATAGCGGGAAGAGTCGTCAGCAACGTGGTGCTGGTGGTGGGCGCGGGTACATCGTCGCAGGAGGCAGTGAGAGAAGCCTGCCGGCAATTGCGCGAGGCACGCTTGCAGATTGTTGGCACCATCCTCAACGAAAAGAAGCGCATTTTCCCGCGATGGCTGGATCGCTCGATGAGGCCGTAGACAATGGATGTAGCGATGCACGCGGGAGGCCAGCACTACCGGGAGGGAAGCCTCGCGAGCAAAATTGGGTTTGTGGTGGCGGTAGTGGTGGCGGCTTCGGTCGGCCTGGCGATTGTGCTGCAACTGCAAGACGCAACCTACAAGATGTGGGTTATCGTCATCGTTATGGCGCTGGTTCCGGCAGCGCTGGTTATCAGCAAACGACCTAAAGAAGTTCTCCTGTTCGGATGGGTATTCTCTCTCACCTACAACCGGCAATACTACGTTTTCGAGCGCGTCGTAGGGTACAACGGAACCCAAGGTCCCTACGTGATGCTTCCTGATGTTTGCCTGATCGGGCTGTTTGCCTACTGGATGTACGAGCGACTGGTCGGTAAACCCGACGATACGCCTCGCGGTGCTCCGTTGTGGCCGTGGTTCGCGCCTTTCGCAGCGATTTGCTTCTTATCGATCTTTCCGTCCGAACGGCCGGACTGGGGATTTTACGAGATGCTGCGAATCGCGAAGATGGGACTGGTGTTGTTCTACATCCGGCGAAATTTCGGCCGCCGCGAATGGATGGTGTCTCTGGCGGCATTGGCCCTGGCGGTGTCATTCCAATCGGCGGTAGGTATCAAGGAACTCATAACCGGGAAGGCGGGCGTTATCGGCGCGGAACAGGTGGGAGGGGATGTGTCGTTCCTAAAGCACTTCGCGCAAGGAGCCTTTACGTCCGGCATCGTGCGCGGCCAGGGCACACTGTCACATCCACCTTATCTCGCGTGTTATTTGCTGATGGTCATTCCGGTTCTGCTGGCGCTCGCGTTGACAGCTTCCAGCCGGCGCCGGGCTCTGCTATACGGATTGGCATTCCTGTTGGGTTGTGGTGGTCTGGCGTCGACGCTCTCTCGAGCCCCCTGGTTGCTGGCGGCAGTACAGATCGTCCTGGTCGTGATCATTATGGTGGTGAAGGGCCGTTTTCCGCTCCAACGAGCCCTTGGTCTGGGGATTGTTGGCAGTTGCATCTTGGGAGTGGCTCTAATACCGGTTCGCGGAAAGCTCATGGCCCGATTGACTGGCGACTTCACCGAGTCGGTCAACTATCGCGAGGAAGGCATAGAAGCCTCGTGGACGGTGATTCAAAAGTATCCTTTGCTTGGGCTGGGACTGAATAACACCGAACTGTATTTCGTCAAATACATGCCGGACATGGATTGGGCGCTTTCCACGGAGGATTTCGCCACACGAACCTTGCACCTGCGGGCTCCGATTGTGCTCGGCAATGGATTGCTGCATGTTGCGGAAGAAACTGGATTGCTGGGCTTGGCTGCTTTCATCTTTCTGATCATCGGTACGTTTGTGGTTGGAATTCGATCGGCATCGGTGACAACAGACGAGTGCTGGCCGGCGTGCGTGGGAATAATGCTCGGAATCATGGGCGCGCTGGGAGAGCAATTTGTGGATGCTCCTTTTTGGATCGATTCCGTTTTGTTTACGTTTGCTTTATATGTCGGAATGCTGAGTGTGGCTGCACCGCTGTTCCGGCGAACGCCAGCCAGGGATGTATCTCGCCAACTTCTATGAAATCCGATAACAATGGGACGGCCGTACTGCCGGCGACCCAATCGCGAACTCGTTCTGTCTCTCGCATCGTGGGACTCGGTGTGACGGCGGCCTTATGGGCCGCAACCATAATCCTGGCGCTGCACACCTCCCGATTTCCGGAGGTGCTCGGCAAATACTCCAAGGATTACTTCTTTCTCTTGCTGATATTGGCAGGGCTGACGGCGCTGGTCAGCCTGCTGCAATTACCCCGGGTACAAGGCTGGTTGTATCGCGGCCGTTATGCTTTGGTGTTTATCCTGGTGATTTGCCCGCTGATCACGCTGGGAATGCTGGAATTTGCGATGCGGGCGTTCAACCTTTTCGGTTCGAATTTCTACAGTGATATCCGGCGCTACACCACACACCTGGAATTGGATCCGAACGTCTATTTTAAGAATCCGGCGAACTACCACGGCAAGTACAGCACGTTTGAAATCTCGACCAACAATGTGGGCCTGCGCCAGGGCCCAGTGACTCCACCTGCTCCAGGCGAGGAGCGGGTTCTAATGCTGGGAGACTCGGTGACATTTGGCTGGGGGGTGAACGTCGAGGAAGCGTTTCCGCACCAGGTGGAAATCCGAATGGCAGCCGCGGGACACCCGGTGCAGGCTATCAATTCCGGAGTCATCGGCTACAACAGCCGCCAGGAGTTGGCCTATCTGAAACTCCATGGCGACGAACTGCGGCCAAAGGCGGTGATCCTGATGTATGTCGACAATGACATCGAAGCGATCGATCCGCAGCGGGTGCACTTGGGGGTGTTGCCGAACCCGTTGAAGGATCCGAAAGGAGCCGCAGACTACTTCCTCAGCATGAGCCGCGTGTACTTCATGGTGCACCAGATCGGACCGGTCATTTGGGGTGGCCCGTCGCGGTCGCTGGCCGAAAAGCGTGCTTCAGCGGGCTGGAAAGACTCCATGGACTCGGTTGCGGCCATGGCGCGTTACTGCCGGGAGCGGGGCATTCCGTTCGCTGTTTTTTTCTTCCGGATGACCTCCGATCCGGTCAGCGATGCTCTTCAGGCGGACCTAATCAAGGAGGCGGGGCCTGACAATTTCTACTACTGCGATACGTTGCCGTGGTTTCAAGGAAAGAACTTCCGGCAACTGACAAACTCGTTTATCGACATTCATCCCAACGGACCAGGACACGCCATTCTGGCCGATGGGATTACGCAATTTATGCTGCAAAAACACATGGTGGACCATGGGGCCGTCCATTGACTGGGCCATTTTAGCGGGTTATACTGCGCAAACTCTCTGTTGTGGCCTGACCGTGTCCCCCACTTGGATCAGGGTTTTCTTCTGGGAACCAATACCGTCCAGAGCACCTACTCATGACGCACGAAAACATCAGCGGGCCGACCATCCACCGTCTCTCCAACCGAACCTTCGGCTTGGCTTTCGGAACCTCGATGGCTGTGCTGGGCGTATTTCCTTTGGTACGGCATCATCCGGTGCGGTCCTGGGCGTTGGGATTAAGCATTTTCTTTTATCTAAGCGGAATCATTTACCCGAAGATGCTGGGTCCGCTGAACGCCGTTTGGTCGCGAATCACCAGTTTACTGACGTCCCTCCTGATCCATTTGAACGGGGCATTGCTGCTGTGGGTCTTCTTTGCTCCCGCGAATCTGGTGTGCCGAATGATGGGGAGGGATGCCTTACGTCTGCACCGCGACCCGTCGGCGACGAGCTATTGGATTAACCGCACTCCGCCCGGTCCAGCGCCCGAAACGATGATCAACCAGTTTTAGGAGAAAGCATGTCTTTTCTTTTCGAGTTCTGGAGTTTCTTAAAAGCGCGCAAGAAGATACTTTTTCTTCCCTTGATTCTGGTCGTTATCCTGCTGGGCAGTCTCATGATCCTGGCTCAGAGTTCGGCGATCGCGCCGTTCATCTACCATTTGTTCTAAACCGATAGCGATGCGGATTCTGGGGATTTCAGCCTTTTATCATGACAGCGCCGCCGCTCTCGTAAGAGACGGAGCGGTGGTGGCGGCTGCGCAAGAGGAGCGTTTCAGCCGCAAGAAACACGATCCCCGTTTTCCGCGGCATGCGATTGAGTACTGTCTGGCCGAAGAAGGCTGCAAGCTTGGGGACCTCGATTACGTCGTCTTTTACGACAAGCCCTTCCTGAAGTTCGAACGTCTACTGGAGACATACCTGGCCTTCGCGCCACGAGGGTTCCGTTCCTTCTCGATGGCAATGCCCTTGTGGATCAAGGAGAAGCTGTTCCAACGAAAGCTGCTGCGAGACGAACTGAAAGGCCTGGGGCCGGGATTCGATTTCCAAAAGCAGCTTCTTTTTACCGAACATCACCTGAGTCACGCCGCGAGTGCGTTTTACCCGTCGCCATTTGAAGAGGCGCTGGTACTGACGATGGATGGGGTCGGCGAATGGGCTACCACTTCACTAGGGATGGGACGCGGCAATCAGCTCGAGATCAGCCGCGAAATTCATTTTCCGCACTCGCTGGGATTGCTGTACTCCGCATTCACGTATTACACCGGCTTCAAGGTGAATTCGGGCGAATATAAGCTCATGGGCCTGGCTCCGTATGGCGAGCCGAAGTACAAAAAGCTAATCACGGAGAAGTTAATCGACGTCAAGCCAGATGGAAGCTTCCGCCTGAACCTGGAGTACTTCGATTACTGTACTGGCCTGACGATGACAAACTCGCGGTTTGACGACCTGTTCGGAGGAAAGCCGCGAAAACCCGATGAATTGCTCGAGCAGCGGCACATGGACCTGGCAGCGTCAGTCCAGGAAGCACTGGAAGACATTGTGCTTGCCATGACCCGGTCTCTTGCCCGGGAGACCGGAGCAGAGAACCTTTGCCTGGCAGGGGGCGTCGCCCTGAACTGCGTCGCGAACGGCAAGATCCTTCGCGATGGCCACTTCAAAGGCTTATGGATTCAGCCAGCGGCGGGCGATGCAGGCGGCGCGTTGGGCGCAGCCCTGGCTGCTTATCACCTCTACAAAGGGCAGAGTCGCGCGGTTAACGGTAGCGATAAGATGAGCGGCGCATACCTGGGACCGGCATTTGAACAGCCCGACATCGAGCGGCGACTCAAAGCCATGGGAGCACGTTTCCAGGTAGTGGACGACGACTGCATCATTAAAATGTCTGCGGATGCCTTAAAGCGCGAGCTTGCGCTGGGCTGGTTTCAGGGGCGGATGGAATTTGGTCCGCGGGCTCTCGGTGCACGATCGATTCTCGGTGATGCGCGGTCGAGTTCGATGCAGTCGGTGTTGAACCTGAAGATCAAGAAGCGGGAGTCATTCCGGCCGTTCGCGCCAGCGGTACTGCGTGAGGATGTAGCCGAGTGGTTCGAAATGGATGAAGATAGTCCCTACATGCTGCTGGTTGCCAACGTCCTGGACGAGCATCGTCTGGGCACTACGGCGGAACAGGACAAGCTATTCGGGATTGAGAAGTTGAAGGTGCAGCGCAGTAATATTCCCGCGGTTACGCATGTGGATTACTCGGCGCGTATCCAAACTGTGCACGAGGAGACGAATCCCCGGTTTCACGCTCTCATCGCAGAGTTCAAACAGCAGACGGGCTGCCCGGTAATCGTCAATACGAGCTTTAATGTGCGAGGCGAGCCGATCGTCTGCACGCCGGAAGACGCTTTTCGTTGTTTCATGGGAACGGAAATTGACGTCCTGGCAGTCGGGAATTGCTTCCTCACGAAAGAGCAACAGAATGCAGATCTGAAACGTAGCTACGAAAGCGCATTCGAGCTCGATTAGGAAGACACGGCAAAACAAACAACAGAGATCTATATTCGGGAGACGCCCAACGCAGCGGGTGAAGTGGTGCGCTCGCCCGCAGGGGCAAAACCACATTCCTGTTCCAGTGTCGTATCCAATTGTTGGCAGAATTTTTCCCAAGTAAATAACGACAAGCGCTCCTGGGCGTGGTGCCCCATCGTCTGCACGTCGTCGGGATGGTCGGCCAGGGCTTCCATCGCCTGACAGAAGGCGCTTGCTTCGGGCGGCACCAACATTCCTGTCTTGCCATTCACGATCGATTCCAGATAGCCGCCGCGATTCACTGCGATCGCCGGTTTGGAATATGCCATTGCTTCGATCGGAGTCAGCCCCCAGTCTTCATTAAATGGCGTGCACAAGATGGCATAACACCGGGCATATTGGGAAAAGAGTTCCTCATCCGAGGGCGATTCGGAGAAGCGAATTCTCGGTTCGTCGGCCGCACGTTCGCGCAAACTGGCGAGGTAGGGTTTGCTTTTCTGGTCGACAAATCCAGAAATCTGCAGCGAGAAATCGGCGAGATCGGGACGCTTCCGACAAAATAGCTTGAAAGCGTCAATGCCAAGTTCGATGTTTTTCGTCCACATGATGCGGCCGGGAAGAAAGAAATACTTCTCGTACACCGGTGAACCTGTCCGAGAGATCGGGGTCATGCCAGGATAGAGAACGTCGATGTCGCTTGCCTGACGTAAATTGCCCCGAACGATGCGTTGCCGAATCTCATCACTGACCGCGAAAATGCGGCGATAATTTTTCCAGACCATACGATCGACGGCGGCGAAAGCTGCGCCACCAAGGCGCACGGCCGAGCGGCGCAGGAAACCGTTCCCATTTCGATGCAGATAGACCTGCTGATAATGATCGTCAAAGACAATGCGTAAGGGTGTGAAGCAATAGCAGAAGACGGGCAACTGGCGATTGCGAAGCGTGATCAGGTCGCCCAAACCATCGCACATCACCAGTAAGGCGTCGTATTGCTCGAGGGGCAACTTCTCCACGGCGATGCGACACGCTCCCTGGAAAGCATGCAGCATGGTGCGCTTTACAGATATGGGCTGTCCCAACTCCACGATGTCAGCGGTTTTCAGCGACTCAAACGTAGCCTCACGATCATAGCGATGAGTGAAGATGGTCCAGGAGTGACGACTACGAGTGACGATTTCTGAGATCGTTCGTTCGCCGCCACTGCGAAGATACAGCCACGGGTAGTAAAGGGCGAGCTTCATGGGGCCGAGTACTAATCTGCCGCTGCCGACGAGCTCCTGGCCGGTTCAGAAATACGGAGAATTCGCGAGGGCAGGGGCGCGCCCGTCTGCCCCATCGAGTGCTCGTACAGGACAGCGGGAAGAGCCTGATTGTACTCTAGCCCGAGTTTGGTGCGGACATCGCGTTCCATCGCGTCACGCCGGCTCACCAAGTCGGCCGGGGATAGCTCATCCGTGTACACGTAAGCTTTGTATCCTCCGTTGGGATCGCCTTTGTAATAGTCGGCTACCTGGGTGTAATCCAGTTCGAAGCTGTAGAGGTGGTCACCGTTGATGGTGTAGCGCCAGACATCGCCATGGGCTTCAGCATTGTCGTAGTACGGAGTCCCCGGATAGACCGTAATGATCGTGATGTCGAACTCTTCGGGTCGCATGGCCAGGAGCCAATTGTGGGTGTCGATAGTAGTCTGCTCGGTTTCGCCAGGATGGCCGATGGACATGAGTGCCTTCACTTTCAATCCGTGGCGGCGGGCGATCTCGATGGAACGGGTGTTGTCTTCGAGTGAAGTTTTCTTCTGAATATTCTTCAGGATGCGTGGCGAGCCCGATTCATAGCCTGCCAGCATCCAGCGAAATCCCGCTTCGTACATCGCTTCCGCCTGGGCGTCGTTGAGCAAATCGGCGCGCACGAATCCGCGGAGCCGAAATTCGGTGCCCAGTTCCTTCGCCCGACTGCTGATGGCCTTCATCAGGCCAACCATCTGCGGGTTCACGTTCAGCTCGTCATCGTAAAACATGAAGCCGCGGAAGCCATAGGTCTCGTACAGGGATGTCATCTCGTCGATGATGCTTTCCACGGAGCGCATGCGGACGCGGCGGAAGGTGGGAGACAGGCGTCCGCCACAAAAGCCGCAACCGAAGGGGCATCCCAGTTGGGCAATCAGACTGACGGCGCGAACTCCGTCAACGGCGTAGTGGTAAGAATCGACATCGACCAGGTGACGCGCCGGGGTCGGAAGCTGCGAAAGTTCATTGCCCGAAAGAAACAAGTTCGAGCGTGGATCGTCGGCGTCGATCACGCGCGGAGCGTCGCTGTTGAGAGCCGTAAAGATAGCTCGTTCGCCATCACCGGCGACAATGACGTCGAACATGGTGAGCAGACGGTCCATTGCTGCCCCAGCGCGTCCGGAAATGTCGCGCTTCTTTTCACCCCGGAAGGCAGCGTGAACACAGGTCGCGTGCGGGCCGCCGAGGATAACGCGCGCGTTCGGCCGGACTTCGTGGATCACCTCGGAAATCCTGGCAGCCGCGGGAAGTTGCGGAGTGGTGGAGGTGATACCGAACTCCTGCGCCTCGGAGCTGGCGACGTGATCGCGAACCGCTTCGACGTAATTGGAGATCCCGGAGAGGTCGAGCATCTCGACCTTGAAACCTTCCCGCTCGAGTACCGCTGCCACGCGCAGGATTCCGAGGTTCATAAATACCCGCTCGTCGAGCAGGAACGGTGACGGAGGGGTAATGAGACATACACTGCGCGTCATTAGGAAGCGGTTCTCCTTTGCCTTGATCGAACATTGACATGCTTGCACGGTTTGCGGCGCATCAATGCGCACCTTCTCCGCGGAACACGGCGAGGGGGGTTTTCACCAGGATCTTCAAGTCCAGCCAAAACGACCAGCGATCGACGTATTCGAGGTCTTTGGTGCCCATCACGTCGAAATCCTGCGTGCGTCCTTCTACTTGCCACAGTCCGGTCATGCCAGGTTGGACGGTGAACCGGCGGTGAAAATTCGTATGTTCCAATTGCTCGGCGACAAACATCGGGATGGGACGGGGACCCACCAGGCTCATGTTGCCCAATAAGACATTCATCAACTGTGGGATCTCGTCGATGCTGCTCTTTCTCAGAAAGGCCCCGATGCGCGTAATGCGAGGGTCGTTGACGATCTTGAACGAAATGCCACGCGCGGAGTTCTGGTGTTTCAGCTTCGGACGTATTTCCTCCGCGTCTTTAACCATGGTGCGGAATTTGTACATCCAGAATGGCCGCGAGCCTTTACCAATGCGTTCCTGCCGGAAGAATGCCGGCCCGGGGGACGTAAGGCGAATCGCGATAGCCACCGCCAACAACAACGGTGACAGCACGAACAAGATGAGCGATGCGGTTACGAGATCGAATGCGCGCTTTGCGAGCCGAGGCCAGACGCGATCGGCGGCGCCGCGGTTCAATTCGAGCAACAGGCCAGAGTCTGTAGGTAACGCACGGGTTATTTGCGAATTGGCCGAGAGATTCAGGTTCAGCGTCACCGGTAAGCCAAGATGACGCGACTCCTCCAGAACGCGCTGCACTTCGTCGAACGAACTGCGCATGGGAAGCGCCACGCGAATTTCGTCGACGACACTCTGCCGGACAATTTCGTGAATATCGGAAAACGAGCCCAGGTAAGGGATTTCAGGGTGAGCCGCACGCAGTTGGGGTTGCAGGCGCGAATCGACGGCACCAATGATCAATTCATGACGTGAAAGAGATTCACGAGCGGCCTCAACCGCACGCGGTCCGGTTCCAACCAGCAACACACACCGGGAGGAGCGCGAAACGTCGCGGAAACTGTTTTGGACTGATGCGCGTGAGGCAACTGCAGTCACACTGACACCCCTAAAACTGCTCTAGCCTTTGAACCCACCTACGGCGTCCCCCTAACTGCCTACGCAGTGCTTTGCAAAAAGCCCCTTCCGCCAACGGGCCCAGAAGATCGATGTCACCGGACTTTAGGAAAGGGGAGCCGACTTCAACTTCGGACTTTCGGGGCCCAGACTTGCTCATTTTGATCGCAAGTTTGGGTCCACCACCGTAACTTGCCGGACATTATAAGCGACAGTAACTGAAAGGGTTAGGGAATTCCCGTGAAGCTCCCAGGGATTAGCACACAGAAGGTTGCAAAAGTTTGCATCTTTCTTCCCAACAGTTTTCTCTTTGTGCTCTGAGCGGGAACTCTGCTTCCGGTTCGTTCATGGGATCGCGGTATATTTGGTTGACCGGAGAAAGATTTCATCCTGCATGCAGAACCAGGTAACGCAGATCCAGGAGAGCACGCAAGAAAACGCGGTAGTCGATTTTGTGGTGTGTAGCCGGAATAACCGCAAGATCATCGGTTCCACTCTGAAAGCATTGGCTGCCCAGACCCTGCGGCCGTTTACCTGCACCTTGGTGGACGGTTGTTCGAGCGACGGGACACCTGAGTTCGTTCGCGAATCTTTTCCCTGGGTGGACGTGATCGTCAAACCAGAGGACAACGGCCCTGCTGCCAGCAGAAACATCGGTAGTTTTCGAGGTCGTGCACCATACATCGTATTTGTGGACAGCGACGTTCGCCTCGAACCAGAGTGGACCGCCAAGCAACTGGAATTCTTGGAGGAAGATCCCAAACTGGGTGCGGCGGCAGGACAGTTGCTGTATGCGGATCAACCCGAAATCCTGAACTCTGCCTATGGCACACTGACGCGCTTTACAGTTGCCGCGAATGTCGGCGACGGCTCTCCTGCGTCAGAATTTTCTCATCCGGTTCGGTGTCTGTGGGTCTTATCTGCTGC
>Ga0335069_10006103_pt1 | contig 17565 bp, 11 predicted proteins | sample Lox_Sample_11_FD_206714 | JGI IMG/M metagenome (GOLD analysis project Ga0335069, IMG submission 206714) | Soil microbial communities from Loxahatchee National Wildlife Refuge, Florida, United States - Lox_Sample_1.1 | ecosystem: Environmental > Terrestrial > Soil > Wetlands | place: USA... | reverse complement strand
GCCGCCGGCGACGACGCGCTCGCCGCGCAGTTCCACGACGGCGCCTTCTGTGGCGACGGCGGCGACGCGGTCGAGAAGCGCATCGACGACCTGCTCGGCCAGATGACGCTCGCCGACAAGATCGTCCAGATGCACGGCGTGACGCTCACCGGCCTGTCGTACACCGCCGCCGATCCTGCCCACGGCATCCCCGGCATCTCGATGATCGACGGCCCGCGCGGCGTCAGCGTGACCGGCGGGCAGGCGACCGCCTTCCCGGTGGGCGCGGCGCGCGGTGCCACCTGGGACCCGGCGCTCGAGACGCGCGTCGGCGAGGCGGTGGGCGTCGAGGCGCGCGCCAAGGGCGCCGACATGATCCTCGCGCCGACGATCAACCTGCTGCGCCACCCGCGCTGGGGCCGCGCGCAGGAGACGTACGGCGAGGACACGGTCCACCTGGGCACGATGGGCGTCGCCTACGTGCGCGGCGCGCAGCAGCACGTGATCGCCAACCCGAAGCACTACGCCGTCAACAGCATCGAGAACACCCGCTTCAACCTGGACGTGACGATCGACGAGCGGACGCTGCGCGAGATCTACCTGCCGCACTTCCGCCGGACCGTGCAGGAGGGGCACGCGGGGTCGGTGATGTCGGCGTACAACAAGGTGAACGGCGCGTACTGCGGCGAGAACCCGCATCTGCTGAACGAGGTCTTGAAAGGCGACTGGGGCTTCCAGGGCTTCGTCGAGTCCGACTGGGTGCTCGGGACGCGCAGCACGACGGCGCCGAACGCCGGGCTCGACATCGAGATGCCGATCCCGCTCAAGTTCAACACGCTCGAGCAGGCGGTGGAGGACGGTCAGGTGTCCCAGGCCACGATCGACGGCGCCGTGCGCCGCATCCTGCGCGCGCAGTTCTGCTTCCGGCTCGACACCGACCCGCCGGTGGTGGATCCGAGCCAGGTCGAGACGCAGGCCCACCAGGACCTCGCGCGCGACGTCGAGCGCGAGGCGATCGTGCTGCTGAAGAACGCGGGCGCCGCGCTCCCGATCGACCGCGGCACGATCGGCTCGGTCGTGGTCGTCGGTGAGCTGGCGCCGAACGCGAACCTGGGCGACCTCGGCAGCAGCCGGGTGACGCCGGCCACGTCGGTGTCGCCGCTCGCCGGCATCCAGGCCGCGGCCGGTGGCGCCACCGTCACGTACGTCGCCGGGCCGACGTTCTCGCCCACGGAGCAGACGACGATCGCGGGTGCGGGTGCGGTGGTGGTGGTCGTCGGGCTCGACTCGCGGGACGAAGGCGAAGGGTTCATCACGGTGGGCGACCGCGACGGGCTCGTGCTGCCGCGCAAGCAGGACCAGCTGGTCGCCGACGTCGCGGCGCTGAACGCCCGCACGATCGTCGTGCTGGAGGGGAGCGGCGGCGTCACGATGCCGTGGCTCGCCGACGTCGAGGCGGTGCTGATGGCGTGGTACCCCGGCGAGCAGGGCGGCACCGCGATCGCCGACGTCCTGTTCGGCGACGTGACCCCGTCCGGCAAGCTGCCGGTCGTGTTCGTGAACGCCGAGAGCGACCTCCCGCCGTTCGACAACGTGAGCACCGCCGTCACCTACGACTACTACTACGGCTATCGCTGGCTCGACCGCCACGCGATCGCGCCGCTCTTCCCGTTCGGCTTCGGGCTCTCGTACACGACGTTCCAGTACGCCAACCTGACCGTCACTCCCGCGACGATATCGCCGTACGGCCGCGTGCGCGTCACCGCCGACGTGACCAACACCGGCGCGGTCGCGGGCGACGAGGTGGCGCAGCTCTACGTCGGCTACCAGGGCTCGAGCGTCGACCGTCCGGTGCGTGAGCTGAAGGCGTTCGCGCGCGTGCATCTCGAGCCCGGCGAGACCAGGACGGTGCCGCTCGACGTGCGCGCTGCCGACGTCGCGTACTGGGACAGCGCGGCGGGCGCGTTCGTCGCCGAGCCGATCACGTATGAGGTGCACATGGGGTCGTCGTCGCAGGACCTGCCGTTGTCGGGCACGTTCGCGATCGCGCCCTGAGGGTCGGATGCGCCGGCGATCGTTTCTGCGGTTGCTGGTCGCGGGCGGCTCGGCGATCGGGACCGGAGGCTGGCCCGGCGTCGGGGAGAGCGCGGTGCGGACGGCTCGATCGAAGCAGAGCGTCTACGGGCGCTGGATCACGCGCGACGGCCTCCCGGCGTTCGTCTACGCTGCCGACCAGGACGCGCTCGCCGCCGCCGAGTGGGACCCGACGATCGGGCCGAAGACGCGCCGCCACTGGGTGCTGGTCGGGAGCCAGGCGATCCGGCTCGAAGCCGCGAACGACGGCACCGTCGCCGTGTTCGACGAGGGCGACGGGCTCCGGTGGCTCACGGCCGCGGATCCGGTCGGCACCGGCGTCTCCGTCCTCGACGACGGCGGCAAGACGTGGGGCAGCGCGTACGCGCAGCGCGCCGGCGGCCGTCCGCCGCGGCGCACCTTCGGGCCGACGTGGTTCGAGGTCGAAGACGCGTACCGCGGCCTCGTCCTCACGCGCACGATCCTCTGTCCGGAGGGCGAGGCGCCGTGGCTCCTCGTCCGTGTCCGGCTCCAGCTCGGGCGCGGTACGCGCGGATCGCGCGCCGTGCAGCACGTCGAACGCTGGGCGCTCCGGCCGCGTTTCCTGAACCTGTTCGAGTCCGCCGAGCAGCGCCGCGCGCGCGCCGAGCTGGCCGTCGGCTACGACGTGACGGCGTCGGCGACCGGCGTGACGGCCGTCGAGCAGTTCGCCGACCCGGGCGCGGGCGGCGACGTCGGCGCCGCGGCCGCGCTCCTCATCGGACCGCCGGCGACGCTCGTGCTCGAGCGCCTCGGCGACACCGAGGGCGTCCCCGGCCACCGCGTCGAGGACGGCGCCGTCCATCCCACGCTCGAGATCGCGACCTCGCTCACGCTGCGCCCCGGCGAGCGGCGCGACCTCTGGTTCCGCTTCGGCCGCCAGGACGCGACCGCCGTCGGCGATCCGGCAGCGTTCTTCGACGACGCGCGGCGCGCGCTGTCGGCGCGGCTGCCGCGTGCGTCGGCGCCGGCAGCGCGCGAGGCGGCGCGCGAGATCCCCTGGCACGCGGCGATGCTCTCGGGCGGCGTGGCGGTCGACCGGGTGATCGGCGGCCATTCGCTCGACCAGGCGTCGGCGTACTCGTACATGGTCGGGTTCAACGGCGCGGCGCGGGATCCGCTCCAGCACGCGCTGCCGCTGGTGTACGTGCAGCCGGCGCTGGCGCTATCGGTGCTGCGCAACACGTGCGCGTGGGCCACGCCCGAGGGCAAGCTGCCCTACGCGCTCGACGGCGCGAAGCGGCCGACCGACATCGTGTTCAAGCCGTCGGACCCGAACCTGTGGGCGCTCTGGCTCGCCGCGGAGTACGCGGCCGCGACTGGCGACCTGGCCGCGTTCGACCAGCCGCTCGCCTATCACCCGACGTACGCGACCGCCGCAGCGCCGCTGCGCGAGCACCTCCGGCGCCAGTTCCGGTACCTCGTCGACGTGGTCGGGCGCGGCGCCGGCAACCACGTGCGCATCCTGAACGCCGACTGGAACGACTTCGCGATCAGCGAGTCGGGCGTCGACCCGCAGACGATGATCGCCGAGGGCGGCTCGGTGCTGAACTCCGCGATGGCGGCGTGGGTGCTGCGCGTCTTCGGCGGGCTCGCGACACGGCTCGGCGAGACGGCGCTCGCCGCCGAGGCCGTGGCGCAGGCCGACGACCTGCGCGCGCTGGTGGCGCAGGAATGGAACGGCCGCTGGTTCCACCGTGCGGTCGCGCCCGGCGGCGCGCGCGTCGGCGACGCCGACTGCTGGCTCGAGGTGCAGCCCTGGGCGATGCTCTCGGGCGCCGCCGACGCGACCCAGGCGCGCGCGCTGCTGCGCACGATCGACGCGGGCCACGCCGCCGGCTCCCCGGTCGGCGCGCGCCTCCGCTGGCCCGCCGAGCAGGCCCTCCTCGACGCCGGCCAATGGGGCGACGGCACGAGGGGCGGGATCTGGTACGCGATCGGCATGACGCTGGTGTGGGCTGCGGCGCACGTCTCGCGCCGGTTCGCGTGGGACCAATGGCGACGGATGACGCTCGCCGCGCACACCGCGGCGTATCCGGAGATCTGGGAAGGCACGCTCTCCGGCCCGGACGCGTGGAACGGCCCCGAGTCGACGCGGCCGGGACGGACCTGGACGGCCGCGCCGGCGTTCGCCATGCAGGCGTTTCCCGTGAACAACATGCACAGCCACGCGCAGCCGCTGCTCGCCTACCTGCGTCTGCTCGGCGTCGAGCCCACGGCCGACGGGTCGCTCGCGATCGGGAACGGCGGGAGCTTCCGCAGCCGGGTGCTCGGGCTCGGACGCGACGGGCACGGCAGCCTCGTCGCCACGGGCGACGTCGTGCTCACGACGCGACACGGAACGGTCCGCGGCGGGCCGGGGGAGGTCCAATGGTGACGTCGATGCGCGAGCGCCGGAAGCCGTCGTCCGCGAGCACATGGAGTCGGAGAACCGCCACGAGTTCGACGCGACGATCGCGACATTCAAGCACCCGCGCTACGAGCTGATCGCGACCGGCGAGGTTTACGACGGCGAGGCCGAGGTGCGCGGCTACTACGCGCGCACGCGCATGGCGTTCCCCGACCAGCGGAACGTCGTCCATGCCCTGCACCACACCGACGACGGGGTGTTCGTCGAGTTCGATCTCCTGGGGACGCATCGCGGTCCGCTCGCGGGCATCCCGCCCACGGGCCGCGAGTTCACCTGCCGCATGATCGCGCTCTTCCTCTTCGACAGCGACCGCATCACCTACGAGCGCGTCTACTTCGACTCGGCGACGATCCTGCGCCAGCTGGGCATCCTGCCCGCGGTGGGCTAGGCGCTCGCCGCCACCTCGTCGGCGGGCGGAGCGGTCGCGGTCTCGAGATCGTCGAGGAACCGGAGCACGGCGTCGCGGGCGCGCTCGGCGTCGTCGCTCAACCCGCGCAGATCGCGGAGCCGCCAGTGGCGGAGGAGCACCGGGGAGAGTACCTGCTCGCGGTGGATGCGCAGGTCGTAGATGCCGGCGGCCGCGATCGTGATCGCCCGCTCGCGGAAGCCGCGCAGCTCGAGACCGGGCATCTTGAAGCCGAGGACCTGGCGCTGCATCGCGAGCACCATGGCCGACGGATTCAGCTCGAGCGCGGCCGTGGCCACGTCGCGGTAGAAGGCGTAGTGCAGGTTCTCGTCGACCGCGACGCGGACCAGCAGACGCTCGGCCACCGGATCGCCGGTGATCGCACCGGTGTTGCGGTGCGCGATACGCGTCGCCAGCTCCTGGAGGGTGACGTAGACCAGGCCGTCGAGCGCACTCGGGATGCGGCGCGGGTAGTAGCCGCGCGCCATGTGGTCCATGCGCTCACGCTCGAGTGCGACCGGATCCACCGCGCGGGTCACCAGCAGGTAGTCGCGGATCGCGATCGAGTGGCGTGCCTCCTCGGCCGTCCAGCGCCGGGCCCACTCCCCCCATGCGCCCTCGCTCCCGAAGAGGTTCCAGATCGCGAGGTGGTAGTAGGGAAGGTTGTCCTCGGTGAGCAGGTTCAGCTCGAGGGCGGTGCGGGCGACCGCGCTCAGGCGGGAATCGTCGGGCTGCCACGGGGCGTCGGCGAAGCTGCGCCCGAGGTCCCAGGGGACGTAGTCGTGGGGGAACCATTCCTTGGCGGTCTCCAGATGGCGACCGAGGAGCGTGGCGACCACGGGTTCGAGATCGACGAGCGGGCTCGGGGACATCATGCGGACCTCCTGCCGGCGTGGGACCCGGTTGCTACGTTGTCGTAACTTACGGTTGCGTACCTTACGCTCGCGTAGTAAGCGTGTCAACGTGGCCAGGACGCCCAAGCCGGAGCGGACCCCACGCCTCAAGGCGGCAGCGCGGCGCGACCAGCTCGTCGAGGTGGGACGCGCGGTGTTCGCGCAACGCGGCTTCGAGGCCGCGTCGGTGGAGGAGATCGCGGAACGGGCGGGCATCACCAAGCCGATCGTGTACGAGCACTTCGGCGGCAAGGAAGGGCTGTACGCGGTCGTGGTCGACCGCGAGATCGACCACATCGTGAAGTCCATCGTCGAGGCGATCTCGGCGGGGACCCCGCGCGAGCGGCTGGAGCGAGCCGCGCTCGCCTTCCTCACGTACGTCGAGGACCGTCCCGGGGGCTTCGCCGTGCTGCTGCGCGACGCGCCGGCGTCGAAGCGAACCGGGGAGATGCCGGCGCTGATGTACGACCTCGCCGACCGCGTCGGCGCGATCTTCACGGAGCAGTTCCGCAAGGCCGGCTACGATGCCAAGGCTGCGCCGATCTACGCCCATGCGCTGGTCGGGATGGTGGCGTTCGTCGGGCAGTGGTGGACCGAGAGCCGCAAGCCGCCGCCGGTCGAGACGGTCGCCAGCCACATCGCGGCGCTGGCGTGGATGGGGCTCCGCCATCTGCCGCGCCGTCCGGCGCCGGTCGGATCGAAGAGGGCTCGATCATGACGTCGATGGAAGTCAGCCTGCACGGGCATCGGATCAGCTACCGGACCGCGGGCCGGGGCCCGGTGCTGCTGCTGATCCACGGCATCGCCGGCAGCGCCGCGACCTGGGACGACGTGCTGCCCTGGCTCGCCGAGCGCTACTGCGTCGTCGCGCCGGATCTCCTCGGCCACGGCGCCTCGGCCAAGCCGCGCGGCGACTACTCGCTCGGCGCGTACGCCAGCGGCATCCGCGATCTGCTGGGCGTGCTCGGCCACACGCGCGCCACGGTCGTCGGGCACTCGCTGGGCGGCGGCGTCGCGATGCAGCTCGCGTACCAGTATCCCGAGCGCTGCGAGCGGCTGGTGCTGGTCTCGAGCGGCGGGCTCGGCCGCGAGGTGCACGCGATGTTACGAGCCGCGGCCCTGCCCGGCGCCGAGTGGGTCCTCCCGCTGCTCTGTGCGCGCGGCGTGCGCGATGCCGTCGCCGGCGTCGCCGGCGTGCTCGGCCGCCTCGGGCTGCGCGCGGGGCCCGATCTGGAGGAGATGTGGCGCGGCTTCGCCTCGCTCGCCGACACGGACGGGCGGCAGGCCTTCCTGCACACGGTCCGGACCATCATCGACACGGGCGGCCAGCGCGTGAGCGCCGCCGACCGCCTCTACCTCGCCGCCGAGATGCCGACGCTCATCATGTGGGGCGACCGCGACCCGATGATTCCCGTCACGCACGCCCACGCCGCGCACACGGCGATTCCGGGGAGCCGTCTCGCGCTGTTCCCCGACGCCGGGCACTTCCCCCACCGCGACGACCCGCGGCGCTTCGTCCAGACCCTGCTCGACTTCGTCCAGTCGACGGCGCCGGCCGACGTCGACCAGGAGCGGTGGAATCTGCTGCTGCGAACGGGCGGCTAACGCGCCTGGGGCGCCACCATCCGGACCCGCCGCTCGCGGAGCCGCGCCACCCACAGCCGGAAGCGGTCGAGGTAGAGGTAGACGACCGGCGTCGTGAACAGCGTGAGCAGCTGCGAGAGGATCAACCCGCCGACGATCGTGATGCCGAGCGGGCGGCGCAGCTCGGAGCCCGTACCGGCGCCGAGCGCCAGCGGCAGGCCGCCCAGCAGCGCCGCCATCGTCGTCATCATGATCGGGCGGAAACGGAGCACGCAGGCCTCGTAGATCGCGGCCTCCGGCGACTTGCCCTCGCGGCGCTCGCACTCGAGCGCGAAGTCGATCATGAGGATCGCGTTCTTCTTGACGATGCCGATCAGCAGGATGATGCCGATCAGGGCGATCACGCTCAGCTCGCTCCCGCACAGCAGCAGCGCCAGGATCGCGCCGACGCCCGCCGACGGCAGCGTCGACAGGATCGTGAGCGGGTGGATGTAGCTCTCGTAGAGTATCCCGAGCACGATGTAGACGGTCACCAGCGCCGCCAGGATGAGCAACCCCTGGTTCGCGAGCGACGCCTGGAACGCCTGCGCGGTCCCCATGAAGCTGCCGCGGATCCCGGCCGGCATGCCCATCGTGCGGGTCGCGTCGGTGATCGCGGTGACCGCGTCGCCGAGGGCCACGCCGGGCGCCAGGTTGAACGAGATCGTGACGGCGGGGAACTGGCCCTGGTGGTTCACGGCCAGCGCGGTCGTCGACGGGGCGAAGCGCGCGAACGCCGACAACGGCACCGCCTTGCCGGTCGTCGAGCGGACCCAGATGTCGTCGAGCGTCTCGGGCGAGGCCCAGTACTGCGGCGCGACCTCCATCACGACGTGGTACTGGTTGAGCGGCGTGTACATGGTCGACACCTGGCGCTGGCCGAAGGCGTCGTAGAGGGCGTCGTCGATCATCTTGGTGGTGACGCCGAGGCGCGACGCGGTGTCGCGGTCGATCGCCACCGACGCCTCGAGGCCGCGGTTCTGCTGGTCGGTGCTGACGTCGGTGAGCAGCGGGAGCTGCTGGAGCGCCCGGTAGACGCGCGGCGCCCACGACACCAGCGCGTCCAGGTCGTCGCCCTGGAGCGTGAACTGGTAGAGCGCGTTGCTGAGCCGCGCGCCGACGCGGATGTCCTGCACGGCCTGCATGAAGAGGCTCGCGCCGGGGACGGTCGAGAGCTGCGGGCGGATGCGGTTGATGATCTCGTCGGCGGTCGCCTTGCGCTCGTCGGCGGGCTTGAGCGAGATGAACATGCGGCCGGTGTTGGTGGTGCCCTGCTGGCCCCCCGTCATCCCGACGACGTAGTCGACCGCGGGGTCGGCCATCACGATGCGCTCGAACTCGGCCAGCTTCTGCTTGAAGGACTGGAACGACGTCGACTGGTCGGCCTGGATGGCGCCCATGAGCCGCCCGCCGTCCTGCTGCGGGAAGAACCCCTTCGGGACGATCACGAACAGGTACACGTTGAGGCAGATCGTCAGCAGCAGCGCCGCCATCGTGATCCGCGAGTGCCGGAGCACCCAGGCGAGCGCGCGCGCGTAGTGGTCCAGCAGCCACGTGAAGCCGTCGTCGAAGGCGCGGTAGAGCCGGCCGTGCTGGCGCTCCTTCTCCGAGCGCAGGAACTTGGCGCACATCATCGGCGTGGTGGTGAGCGAGACGATCAGCGACATCCCGATCGCGACCGAGAGCGTCACCGCGAACTGGCGGAACAGCCGGCCGACGATGCCGCCCATCAGCAGGATCGGGATGAACACCGCCACCAGCGACGTGCTCATCGACAGCACCGTGAACCCGATCTCGCGGGAGCCCTCGAGCGCCGCCTCCAGCGGCGTGCGGCCCTTCTCGAGGTAGCGCGTGATGTTCTCGATCACGACGATCGCGTCGTCGACGACGAAGCCGGTCGAGATCGTGAGCGCCATCAGCGACAGGTTGTCGATGCTGTAGCCGAGGAGATACATCACGCCGAAGGTCCCGATCAGCGACAGCGGCACGACCACGCTCGGGATCGCGGTGGCCCACAGGTTCCGGAGGAACAGGAACACCACCAGGATCACCAGCGCGATCGAGATCAGCAGCGAACGCTCGACCTCGGCGATCGACGTGCGGATCGTGGCGGTGCGGTCCATCATCACCGTGATGCGGATCCCCTCCGGGATCGACGCCTGGAGCCGCGGCAGCACGTCGCGCACCCGGTCGACGGTCGCGATGATGTTCGCCCCCGGGGAGCGGAAGACGATGATCAGCACCGCCGGCTTCCCGTTCGCGAGCCCGGCGTTGCGCACGTCCTCGACCGAGTCCTCGACGTCGGCGACGTCGCTCAGCCGCACGGCCGCGCCGTCCTTCCAGCGGACGATCAGCGGCCGGTACTGGTCGGCGGTGAGGAGCTGGTCGGTGGCGGCGATCTCCCACGCCGCCGTCGCGTTGGAGAGCTGTCCCTTCGGGCGGTTCGCGTTGGCCGCCGCGAGCGTGGTACGGACCTCGTCGAGGCCGATGCCGTACTTGTTGAGCGCGAGCGGATTCAGCTCGACGCGCACGCCGGCGAGCGAGCTGCCGCCGACCACCACCTGTCCCACCCCTTCGACCTGGGCGAGCTTCTGCTGGAGGATCGACGAGCCCGCGTCGTACATCTTGCCCGCCGTCGCGGTCTCGGACGTGAGCCCCAGCACCAGGATCGGGGCGTCCGCGGGGTTCACCTTCCGGTAGTTCGGGTTGTTCGGCAGGTTCGTCGGCAGCTGACCGCGGGCCGCGTTGATCGCCGCCTGCACGTCGCGCGAGGCGGCGTCGATGTTCCGCGCCAGGTCGAACTGGAGCACGAGGGCGGTGGAGCCGAGCGTGCTCTGCGAGGTCATCTCCGTGACGCCGGCGATGCGGGCGAACTGTCGCTCGAGCGGCATCGCCACCGATGACGCCATGGTCTCGGGGCTCGCGCCGGGCAGCGCGGCCGTCACCTGGATGGTCGGGAACTCCACCTGCGGCAGCGGCGAGACCGGCAGGAACTGGAATCCGAGCGCGCCCGCCAGCAGCAGCGCGAGCGTCAGCAGCGCCGTCGCGACCGGCCGGCGGACGAAGGGCGCGGAGATGTTCACGGCCGCCCGGGAGCGCCGGCCTCCGCCCGGGCGGGGGCCCCGAGCCGCCAGCGGGCGACGCGCGCCGCCACGCGGTCGAACGCGAGGTAGACGACCGGTGTGGTGTAGAGCGTCAAGAGCTGGCTCAGAAGCAGCCCGCCGACGATCGTGATGCCGAGCGGGCGGCGCAGCTCGGAGCCCGTGCCGGTGCCGAGCGCCAGCGGCAGGCCGCCCAGGAGCGCCGCCATCGTCGTCATCATGATGGGACGGAAGCGGAGCAGGCAGGCCTCGTAGATCGCGACCTCGGGCGTCTTGCCCTCGGTGCGCTCCGCCTCGAGCGCGAAGTCGATCATCATGATCGCGTTCTTCTTCACGATGCCGATCAGCAGGATGATGCCGATCAGCGCGATCACGCTGAGGTCGGTGCGGCAGAGGATGAGCGCCAGGATCGCGCCGACGCCGGCCGACGGCAGCGTCGAGAGGATCGTCATCGGGTGGATGTAGCTCTCGTAGAGCACGCCCAGCACGATGTAGACCGTGATCAGCGCGGCCAGGATCAGGAGCGGCTCGTTGGCGAGCGAGGCCTGGAAGGCCTGCGCCGTACCCTGGAAGCTGCCGCGGATGCTGGGGGGCAGGCCGATCTCGCGCGCGGCGCCGTCGATCGCGGTGACCGCGTCGCCGAGCGCCTCGCCGCGCGCCAGGTTGAACGAGATCGTGACCGACGGGAACTGCCCCTGGTGGTTCACTGCGAGCGGCGTCGTGGCCTCGACCATGTGCGTGAACGCGCCCAGCGGCACGGGCGCCGCGCCCGGCGGGCGGACGTAGATCTGCTGGAGCTTCTCGGGGTGCTCCTGGAAGTCCGGGTGGACCTCCAGCACGACGTGGTACTGGTTCAGCTGCGTGAAGATCGTCGACACCTGGCGCTGGCCGAACGCGTCGTAGAGCGTGTCGTCGATCATCTGCGGCGTGATGCCGAGGCGCGAGGCGGTGTCGCGGTCGATCGTCAGCTCGAGCGCGAGGCCGCCGTTCTGCTGGTCGCTGGCGACGTCGCGCAGCTGCGGGACGCGTTTCAGCTGCTCGACCAGCCTGGGCGCCCACTCGCGCAGCTCCTCGGCGTTCGGCGCCTCCAGGCTGTACTGGTACTGCGTGCGGCTCACCCGGTCGTCGACCGTCAGGTCCTGCACCGGCTGCATGAACAACGTGACGCCGGGCACCTCGGCGAGCGCCGGCTGCAGGCGGCGGATGACCTCGATCGCGCTCGCGTCGCGCTCCTCGAGCGGCTTCAGGTTGATCTGGATGCGGCCGCTGTTGAGCGTCGTGTTGATGCCGTCGACGCCGATGAACGACGACAGGCTCTCGACCGCGGGGTCCTTCAGCACCACCGCGGCGAGCGCCTGCTGGCGCGCGGCCATGGCGGCGAACGACACCGTTGGCGGCGCTTCCGAGACGCCCATGATCACGCCGGTGTCCTGCACCGGGAAGAACCCCTTCGGCACCACGACGTAGAGCAGGACGGTCGCGGCGAGCGTGCCGGCGGCGACCCAGAGCGTCGCGGTCTGGTGCTCGAGCACCCAGCGCAGCGAGGTGGCGTAGCGCTCGATGACGCGATCCAGGGCGTGCTCGGCCGTGCGCGCGAACCGGCTCTGCGCCGACGGCGGCGTGTGGCGGAGGAGCTTCGCGCACATCATCGGTGTGAGCGTCAGCGACACCACCGCCGAGACCAGGATCGTCACGCTGAGCGTCACCGCGAACTCGCGGAACAGCCGGCCGACGATGTCGCCCATGAACAGCAGCGGGATCAGCACCGCCACCAGCGACACCGTCAGCGAGACGATCGTGAAGCCGATCTGCTCGGAGCCCTTGAGGGCCGCCTGGAGCGGCGGCTCGCCCTCGTCGATGTAGCGCGCGATGTTCTCGATCATCACGATCGCGTCGTCGACGACGAAGCCGGTCGAGATGGTGAGCGCCATCAGCGACAGGTTGTCGAGGCTGTAGCCCAGCAGGTACATCGCGCCGAACGTGCCGACCAGCGAGAGCGGCACCGCGACGCTCGGGATGATCGTCGCCTGGACGTTGCGGAGGAAGAGGAAGATCACCATCACGACCAGCGCCACCGTCAGCATCAGCTCGAACTGCACGTCGTGGACGGAGGCGCGGATGGTGGTGGTGCGGTCCGTGAGCACCGCGACGTGCACCGCGGCCGGCAGCGAGCTGGTGAGCTGCGGCAGGAGGCGCGTGATCCGGTCGACCACGCCGATGATGTTGGCCCCGGGCTGCCGCTGCACGTTCAGGATCACGGCGGGCACGGTGTTCATCCACGCCGCCTGCTTCAGGTTCTCCGCGTCGTCGACGACGTCGGCCACGTCGTCGAGCCGCACGGGGGCGCCGTTGCGGTACGCGACCACCAGCGGGCGGTAGTCCTCGCTCGAGAGCAGCTGGTCGTTGGCGCCGATGGTGTAGGCCTGGTGCGGGCCGTCGAAGTTGCCCTTCGCCTGGTTGACGTTCGCCTGCGCGACCGCGGTCCGCACGTCGTCGAGGCCGAGGCCGTAGGCGGCGAGCGCGGTCGGGTTCGCGCGGATGCGCACCGCCGGCTTCTGCCCGCCGCTGATGCTGACGAGGCCGACGCCGGGGAGCTGCGAGATCTTCTGCGCGAGCCGCGTGTCGGCCAGGTCCTGCACCTTGGCGAGCGGCATCGTCTCCGACGTGAGCGCCAGCGTGAGGACCGGCGCGTCGGCCGGGTTGGTCTTGCTGTAGATGGGCGGGTTCGGGAGGTCCTTCGGCAGGTACGTCCCGGCGGCGTTGATCGCCTGCTGCACCTGCTGCTCGGCGACGTCGATGTCGAGCTCGAGCGCGAACTGGAGCGTGATGACGGAGCTCCCGAACGAGCTGGTCGACGTCATCTGCTTCAAGCCCGGCACCTGACCGAACTGCCGCTCGAGCGGCGCCGTCACCGACGACGCCATCACGTCGGGGCTGGCGCCCGGATAGAAGGCGAGGACCTGGATCGTCGGGTAGTCGACCTGCGGCAGGGCCGACACCGGGAGCTGCTGGTACGCGACGATGCCGGCCAGCAGCAGGCCGGCCATCAGGAGCGAGGTCGCGACGGGTCGGAGGATGAAGACCCGCGACGGGTTCATGCGCCGGGGCTCGGCGTCTTCATCTGCACCGTGCTGCCGGGCCGGAGCCGGTCGACGCCGTCGACGACAAGGACCTCGCCGGCGCCGACGCCGCTCTCGAAGACCGCGTCGGTGGCGGTCGTCGGCCCGACGGTCACCGGGTGCACCGCGACCGTCTTGTCCTCCTGGACGACGTAGACGAACGTGCCCTGCGGCCCGCGCTGGATCGCCGCCACCGGCGCGATCACCGCGTCCCGCCGCACGTCGAGCTCCAGGCGGACGTTGACGAACTGGTTCGGGAAGAGCGCGCCGTCCTCGTTGTCGAAGACCGCCTTCAAGCGCGCCGTGCCGGTCGCCGGGTCGATCTGGTTGTCGGCGGTGAGGAGCTTGCCGGTGGCGAGCTTGGTCTGGCCGGCGCGGTCGTAGGCCTCGACCACGAGCGGCTCGCCGGTCGCGAGGCGCTTCATGATCGCGGGCAGGTTGTCCTCGGGCATCGTGAACACGGCGGTGATCGGCTGTATCTGCGTGAGCACGACGATGCCGGTCTGGTCGTTGGCGTGCACCACGTTCCCGACGTCGACCTGACGGAGGCCCGTGCGGCCGGTGAAGGGCGCGGTGACCCGCGAGTAGGTGAGCTGGAGGCGCGCGTCGTCGATCGCGCCCTGGTCGGCCTTCACGGCGCCGGCGTACTGCCCGACCTTCGCGGCCTGGTCGTCGAAGTCCTGCTGCGCGACGATCTTCTGCGCGAGCAGGCTCCGGAACCGCTCCATGCTGCGCTGGGCGTCGGCGAGCAGTGCCTGGTCGCGGGCCAGCGCGCCCTCGGCCTGCGTGAGCTGCACCTCGAACGGCCGCGGGTCGATCTCGGCGAGCAGGTCGCCCTCGTGGACGAGCTGCCCCTCCGTGAAGGCGATCCGGACGATCTGGCCGTCGACCCGGCTCTTCACGGTGGCGGTGTTGAACGCCGTGACCGAGCCGAGGCCGGTCAGATAGACGGGGAGGTCCCCCTGGCGTGCGGTCGCGACGACCACCGGCACCGCCGGCCCGCCCTTGCCGGGCGCCCCGGCCGTCGAGGGGCCGGTCTCGTGGGACCCGCGCAGCCGCCAGAAGACGATCGCCACGAACACCGCCGCCGCGATCCAGGGCCACCGCCGGCGGGACACCGGGCCCGCGGGCGTCGGTTCCGGCTTCAGGACCGGGGTGACGGGGCGCGGTTCCAGCGCAATCGGGGACTTCGACATTTTGCGGACCGACATGATCGAGCAAATGCGAGGCAGGACTCCGTGTCAAGACGAGGGTGCCGCGGACAGTGCTGCTTGCACGGGGAAATGCCCTGCCGCTATAAAAGGTTGACCGTGAAGCGCACGCTCGACACGCACGACCGGAATCTCGGCGCCTTCCCCGTGGCAGTCGTCGTGGTCGTCATTCGTGTCGTCGAGGCCGTCGCGCCCTAGCGGGGAGGCAAAAGCCAGCTTCAAAGCCCCTGCCGGTGCGATGGCCGGCAGGGGCTTTGTTTTTCGCCCCTCCCGACCCAGCGCACCGCAGGGAGCATGTCCGAAAGGAGATGACTCTCATGAAGGCGACCGGTGCAGAGCTGATCATGCGGCTCCTCGAGCGGCAGGGCGTCGAGGTGGTCGCGGGCATTCCGGGCGGGGCCAACCTGCCCACGTACGACGCGCTTCGCGCGAGCCGGCTGCGGCACGTGCTCGCGCGCCACGAGCAGGGCGCGGGGTTCATCGCGCAGGGCGTGGCGCGCGCCACCGGACGCGCGGCGGTCTGCTTCGGCACGTCGGGGCCGGGCGCCACCAACCTCGTCACCGCGCTGGCCGACGCGAAGCTCGACTCGATCCCGCTGGTCGCGATCACCGGCCAGGTGCCGCAGTCGATGATCGGCACCGACGCGTTCCAGGAGATCGACACCTACGGCCTCACGATCCCGATCGCGAAGCACAACTGGCTGGTGCGCTCGGCCGCCGAGCTGCTCGACGTCGTCCCGGACGCGTTCCGCATCGCGACCTCGGGCCGGCCCGGGCCGGTCGTGGTCGACGTGCCGAAGGACGTGCAGCTCGAGGCGATCGACGTCGGGCGGCTGCCGGAGCCGGGCCGTCCCGACCCGACGCCGCCGGTGGTGGCCGGGGACGTGGCGCGCGCCGCCGCGCTGCTCGCGGCCGCGCGGCGACCCGTCTTCCTGGTCGGCGCCGGACTGATCGCGTCGGGCGCGTCGCACGTGATGCGCCAGATCGCGGAGCGCGCGTCCGTGCCAGTGGCGGCGACGCTCCTCGGGCTCGGCGCGATGCCCGACGACCATCCGCTGTTCATCGGCATGGTCGGCATGCACGCCGCGCGCTACACCAACCTGCTGCTCGAGGAATGCGACCTGCTCGTCGGCCTCGGCGTGCGGTTCGACGACCGCGCGGTCGGCAAGGCGGCCGAGTTCTGTCCGCGCGCGCAGATCGTGCACGTCGACATCGACGCCAGCGAGCTCGGGAAGATCAAGCAGCCGACGCTCGGTATCGAGGGCGATGTCGGCGACTTCCTGCGCGCGCTGGCCCCGCTGGTGGCGCCGACCTATCGCCACACGTGGGAGGCGCGCCTCGCGACGTTGCGCGCGGCGCATCCGCTGGTCACGCCCGGCGTCGACGATCCGTGCACGCCGTACGGCAGCATCCGGCACGCAGCGGCGCTGCTCGGCGAGCGCGCCGTCGTCACCAGCGACGTCGGCCAGCATCAGATGTGGGTGGCGCAGGCGTTCCCGTTCCGGCGCCCGCGCCAGTGGCTCACCTCCGGCGGCCTCGGGACGATGGGCTTCGGGCTGCCGGCCGGGATCGGCGCCGCGCTGGCGCTGCCCGACCGTCCCGTCGCCTGCTTCACCGGCGACGGCAGCCTGCTGATGAACCTCCAGGAGCTGGCGACCGCCGCCGAGGAGGCCGTCGACGTGAAGGTGATCCTCCTCGACAACGGACACCTGGGACTCGTGCGCCAGCAGCAGGAGCTGTTCTACGGCCGCCGCTACCACGCCTCGCGCTTCCACGCGGCGCCCGACTTCACGGCCATCGCGCGCGGGTTCGGGATCGCCGCGCACGATCTCGGCGACGGCGGTGACCCGCTCGAGACGCTGGCGCGCGGCATGGCCGAGCGCGGGCCGTGCCTAATCCGCGTCCCTATCGCGCCCGACGCGAACGTGTATCCGATGGTGCCGCCCGGCGCCCCCAACCGTGAGATGATCGGAGGAGAAGCCCATGGCTGCCAGTGATCCCACGCCCGCCCGTCGCACCGCGCTCCGCCTCGTGGTGCGCAACCACCCCGGCGTCATGTCGCACGTGTGCGGGTTGTTCGCGCGCCGCGCCTTCAACGTCGAGGGGATCCTCTGCGTCCCGATCGGCGACGGCACCCGGAGCGCGGTCCTGCTCGACGTCGACGAGGACGCCCGGCTGCCGCAGGTGATCGCGCAGCTCCGGAAGCTGGAGGACGTGCTCGACGTCCGCCCGGCGGCCGACGGCCGCGACGCGTTCGCCGCGGTGGCGCGCTGGGTCGCGGAGGGCGGTCCGGTGCGAACCGTTGCGTCGCGCCGGGCCGCGACGTAGAGAGCCGCCCGGAGGGTGCACATGCGTCGAGTCGGCTCGGTGGTCCTGCTGGCGGTCTTCTTTGCGGCGTGCAGCCAGTTCAACATCCGGTCGGCATCGGATCCGAACGCCGACTTCACCAGGCTGCACACCTGGGCGTGGCTGCCGCTCGACGAGGCGGAGCCGGCCGATCAGCGCGTGCTCGACCGGATGTTCGACACGCGCATCCGGAGCGCGGTCGCGAAGGAGCTGGGGAGCAAGGGCTACTCCGAGAGCGCGGGCGCGCAGCCCGACTTCCTGCTGAACTACCGCCTCGGGCGCGTGGCGAACACCGAGAACGCCCGCGTGGCGCGCGGCGGCGGCTACGGGAGCGCCGTCGGGTGGTGGCGCGCGTGGGGGACGTC
>Ga0335069_10006102_pt1 | contig 17566 bp, 10 predicted proteins | sample Lox_Sample_11_FD_206714 | JGI IMG/M metagenome (GOLD analysis project Ga0335069, IMG submission 206714) | Soil microbial communities from Loxahatchee National Wildlife Refuge, Florida, United States - Lox_Sample_1.1 | ecosystem: Environmental > Terrestrial > Soil > Wetlands | place: USA... | reverse complement strand
ACAAGTCGGGATACCTCAAGCAGGCTGAGGACTCGCGCGACATCAGCGAATACGCTTATAAGCGCGGAGCGGCCAGCTTGCTCGATTTCCTCGACGCCGAGCGTAGTTACCGCTCGACGCAGCTTGCCTATCGCCAGTCGCTGGCGAGCTTCATGCTTTCCGTAGAGCAATTGAAAGAAGCGGTAGGAACAAGGAACTTGCCATGAGGAACTTGCCCTGGGCGCTCGGCCGAACTAAATGCTACCGCCGTGATGCGCCCGGGCTGTGTTCGCGTTGTTGTGAGACAATCGAAGGCAAAGGTCAGAAAGCGATTCCCACCTCTGCCCGATATGTGCGCGGGGCAACGAAGTGCGTCCCGGAGCAGGTGGACAGGAAATTGAACATCGCGACTTTGTTCGTGATGTTTAAGGCCTCCAGGCGCAAGGTCCAGCGAAAGCGGTCGGTGTGGAAAAGGTTGTCGCTCCCCACGCCGAGGTTGAACAGATGGCGCGGACGGACGCGCGGCGGATTGGTGTCGTCGTTTTCCGTTCCGGCCGCCGGAATTCTTACCAGCTTTGTTCCCCAGTTCGAAGAATTGCAGGTCGTGATCGGGCTCCACGGCGTCGCCACCTGATTGCCGCAATAGAACTCAATTTGAGCTTGCTGGTCGGCGGTCAACCCCAGCACGCTGGCGAGATCGGGAACTGCGCCCGACACGATGCCGCTGTCGTAGCGCCAGGTAAACGCCACCCACGGCCCATTTTTTGCCAACTGATACTGAACGTGAGTGGTGCTCTGGAGTGCCTGGTCGTGGTCGATCCGCACCACGGTCCGGTCTACTGGGCTGCCGAAGATCAGACCGCCGTTCTCCGGGCCGAAGACGCGGGCTCGCGTATGCCCCAGCGTGGTGTAGGCGGACAGGCCCTTGTATTGACGAAGGGACACCCGCGAGGAGAAGCCGTCCATCTTGGAATGGTCCCATTCGATGGGAAAAAAGATGGCCGTGGTAAAGAGATTGTCCAGGTCAAAGGCGTTGCGAGTGTACTTCCAGAAGTAGTCGCCATCGAAGACCAAATGCGCCCCCAGAGCCTGTTCCAGGCCAGCGTTGTACATGTTGCGAATTCCCGGTTTAAGCGGCACGCTCGCGTACGCGCCGAAAACATTGGCCGCCAAGCCGCCGGCGCCCGTGGCACTCGACAGCACCAAGTTCTCGTTGAGTGGGGTCTCGTAGGTGTGCGAATACGCCACCCGGATAACGCTCCCTGTGGGAGCAAAGTGATAAGAGGCGCCCATTCGAGGTTGGAGTTGCGTGCCTTGGCTGAGACCGTCATAGCGATCAAAGCGTAACCCGGGGTTCAGTGTCCAATTTCCAAGACTAATACTATCCTGCGCGTAAAAAGCCTGCTCTCTGATATCCGCGTGGCCGTGATACTGAAATAGAGATCCCCCGCGTGTCAGGTCATACGGCACGAGGCCGGGTAAGAGGTTCGGGTTTGCCTGATATCCGGCGCCAGCGCACGCGCTCGGATCGGTCAGGGCTGGGTCGGTCACAGGGTTTCCAGCGGCATCCAGGCACACAGGATTGAACGTCGGGTCGGTCAGTCCCAGGCTGAAGCGCTCCGTCAGCAAGGTATGGGTCATCTGCGCGCCGATCTTGGCGTTGTGGCGCCGCCCATGAGCATAATTGAAATCCGCCTTTAGACCGAGGTTGGCCAGACTCCTTTTTTGGGCGAGGGTCCCGGGTTGGTCAGCCATGGGATTTCGGCTCGGGTAATAATTGACAAAGTCCTGGCGCGAGAACGCATTCACCGCCAAAGTGGAATTGGGCCCAAAGACGCGAACCCATCCCGGGGCAAGGTTGTAGGATCGCACCATTTGCTTCTGATCCTGCCCCGAGTCCCGCTCAGGAAAGGTGTTGGGAATCTGAAACCAGTTCCTCGCTGCCATGATGTTGAGATGGAACATATTCTTGGTGCTAGGTTGGTAATCGGATCGAGAAAAGATGTTCTCATCGTTGCCGACATCGTGGAATGGCCAGTGTTCGGGGGTGTCGAGGAAACGGCCGGATCGGGAAGTATTCACGGCGAAGAACTGACCCCACTTACTGCTGCCGAAACCCAAGTCCGCTTTCTGACTGACGGTCCCGAAAGAGCCGTACTCGCCCGAAAAACTGCCGTGCGGCTTCTGTCCGAGCCCCGAGCGAGTAACCGTGGTAACCACGAGCGAGGTCTTATCACCGTACTCGGCAGGGGTTCCTCCATAAACCGCTTCCACGGACTGAATCGCGTTCAGCGGAATCTGTGTTGAAAAGAGGTTGCCTTGCTGGTCGGTGATGGGTTCGTTGTCGATGGAAAGACTCATTTGGGCGTGATCGCCAAGAGAGTGGAAGAAGCCGTCCGAATCGGCCACCACGGCGGGAGTAGAAAGCGTGATGATGTCACTGAGTCCGGAGGCGACGGAAGTGGTCGGCATCTTTGAAAACAACGTGTTATCGACATCGGAGTGGGCCGGAGGTGTGGTTTCGATCAGCGGAGCCTCGGCAAGCACCGTAACGTCGGTGTGCTGCGCCTGTATATCCAAACGGATTTCGAGGCTCATGGGCACCACGCTCCGAACCGTTAGGTCTTGATGGTGATGCTGGAAGCCCGCAGCATCGACCTCGAAGTGGTAGACGTTTGGGGGGATGTTCGTGAACTGAAACTCACCGGAATTTGAGGTCATAGCCTCCCGCCGATACATGGTCAAATCGTTGGACAGGGTCACGCGTGCGTTGGAGACAGGCGCACCGCTTGGGTCAGTGACCTTCCCGCCGATAGTCCCGGCAGTGCCGAGAGATTGGCCGAATACGCAAGGCCCAAGGATGAAAAGTGAGGCACCAAGAAAAAGAACCGCCAAAGCCACTCGTGGCGGAGCAGAATTGTGCGACTGCTTGTCACTGAAATTCGAAACACAAAGATGAAAGCAAGTATGAAGCGAATCCATGGCAGCTCTCCTAAGTGATAGATTTTGGGTCGCGTAGCGCGACAAAGGGGATCTAGGGAACTTAGGAGAGCGGAGGAGCGCGTGAGGACAGTTGAGAGGGAAGACGAAAGGCAAACCGCTGGGCTTCAGTTAGTGGGACCTTTCGTGCCGAGTATTCTGGTGAGGGGAGGGGTGTTGCACCATTGAGCTGCACAGCCCCATTGCGAGACACACGGCAAGCGCCACAGATGGGATCGGGCTTTGCGGACGACTGCCATTGTGTCAGTTGCGCTGTGAACTGGCCTTGCCGTCCAGATAGTACGAGCTGATCTTCGTGGTGATGCAGTTCCACCACAAAAAAGAGGTGGAGCTGCGCCACAATGGCAGCCCCAATTAGGACAGCACGTAGCCTGCGATAATGACAGGATAACTTGTGGCGGCTCAAGGCAACTCGGATTCCGTGAAATTCCTCAGCCGGATTTGCGTAAGCAACCAAATCTGGGGGAATGGCTCCGACCTAATGTCCGAAGTGCCAGGTACACCAAGTCCCCCCTGGCTAGCAAGCAATCGAAACTCCAAAACTGCACCTTCACCCCACCTAACTCCCTTAGGCACGGAAGGTGCTGGCGGTTCAAGTCTTGTCTTGTCAATCCAGGATGGTGGTCCAGTTTGACCGTAATCAGGGTGAGATCGCCCGCACCCATTACGCTATTACCCAAGCCAACGAACTCAAAACGGCCGCTTCCGAGACCGTGTTGACAGACGTCGCCACCGCCTACCAGGCGATGAAGACCAACGACCAGATCGTCCAGCTCTACAAGTCGGGATACCTCAAGCAGGCTGAGGACTCGCGCGACATCAGCGAATACGCTTATAAGCGCGGAGCGGCCAGCTTGCTCGATTTCCTCGACGCCGAGCGTAGTTACCGCTCGACGCAGCTTGCATATCGCCAGTCGCTGGCGAGCTTCATGCTTTCCGTAGAGCAATTGAAGGAAGCAGTTGGAACAAGGAACTTGCCATGAAACGTACGATTACAGGTTTTCATCCATGGGAGGGCGCACGGCCGTGCGCCCCTGCAGCGTTGATCCTCGCTCTTGGCAGGCCGCTAGGTTTCTCGCCGCGCGCGACCCTTCGGAACTTCAAGCGGGCGGGCGGCCTTGTCGGCGTACTGCTTGTGCTTTCCCTCACCGGTTGCGGCGGCCATACCGCGGATGCCGGCTCCCCCGCGACTTCGTATTCGGCCAGTACGGCCGGCGAGCCGCAAGCCCAGCTCTTCACCGTACCCGCGGAGCAGATGGCGCACGTCCAGGTGGTTTCTGTTGCGAGCACGCGCTGGCGGCGCACGCTGCGTTTGACCGGTTCAGTGGCCTACAACAATTTTGAGACGACGCCCGTGATCACTCAGGTCGGTGGCCCGGTGGCGCGCATTGTGGCATCCCCGGGTCAGAGCGTGCAATCAGGGCAGCCTTTGCTCTACGTCTCGAGCCCCGATTATGCCCAGGCCCGCACGAACTTCCTGAAGGCGCGCGATGCTTACGAGTTGGCGCAGAAAACCTGGGCGCGTGCTGATGACCTCTACGCCCACCACGCCATCGCTCAGGCGGAGCGCGAGCAGGCGGAATCCGCGCGGAACCAGGCGCAGGCGGATCTCCAGGCGGCCGAGCAGGCCCTGAAAGTGCTCGGTGTCCAGACCGGCCATCTGCCGACCACTTCCCCGGAGATACCCGTGTTTGCTCCCATCGCGGGCGAAGTGGTGGAGCGTTTGATCGGTCCGGGGCAAGTGCTTCAGGCCGGCGCGACCCAGGTGTTCACGATTTCCAACATGAACAGCGTTTGGGTACTGGCCAATGTTTATGAGCACGACCTGGCCTTTGTGCACCAGGGTGACGCGGTGGAAATCCAGACGGATGCTTATCCGGCGGTGTTCCACGGCCGCATTTCCTATATCGCCCCCGCGCTGGACGTCACCTCGCGCACGCTCCAGGTGCGAATCGACACCGTCAATCCCGGAGGAAAGTTGAAGAAGGATATGTACGTCACGGCCACCGTCCACGCCGGGGCCATCGAAGGTGTTTTGGCCGTGCCGAATTCCGCTGTGCTTCGAAATGCCGAGAATCAGCCCTTCGTCTATCTGGCGCGAGGCAACAATCAGTTCGGCGAGCGGCTGGTGACGATCGGCGAAGTCCAGGATGGCAAAACGCAGATTGCTAGCGGACTTCAGGCGGGTGACCAGGTGGTGGCCGACGGCAGCCTGTTCCTGCAGTTCGCGAACTCCTTGCAGCATTAAGGCAGGAGTCAGGAGACAGGAGCAAGGAAGGGCCTGAACCTGTGTGGCCCCAAGCTAGGCCTTAAGAGTTAGGCAGGTGTCAGTAAGGGCGAGTGGCACTTATTCTGACTGCTGGCTCCTGACTCCTGACTTCTTTAATCTCATGATCCATCACATTGTTGAACTCGCGTTGAAGCAGCGTTTCTTGGTGCTGATCCTGACCGCCGCCGTGGTGGTGATCGGGGCTATTTCTTTCAGCCGCATGCCCGTGGATGCTTACCCCGACCTTTCTCCACCCATGGTTGAGGTCATCACGCAATGGCCCGGCCATGCCGCAGAAGAAGTCGAGCGCCTGGTCTCACTGCCCATCGAAGTGGAGATGAACGGCTCGCCCAATCTGAACGTGATGCGCTCGATCTCTCTCTATGGTCTCTCGGATGTTCGCCTGACGTTCCAGGAAGACACCGACAACTACTTTGCCCGCCAGGTGGTTTTCGAACGGCTCGCCGACGTCAGCTTGCCCACCGGAGTGACTCCCTCGCTGGCTCCTCTGTTCAGCCCCAGCGGGTTGGTCTATCGCTATGTGATTGAGAGCCCCGATCACTCGCCGCAGGATCTTAAGACTATCGAGGACTGGGTCATCGAGCGTGGTTACAAGTCTGTCCCCGGGGTCGCCGACGATTCCGGTTTTGGCGGCACGGTGATGCAGTATCAGGTGCTCCTCGACCCCGCTCGCCTCTACGGGTTCCATCTGACGGTGCCGCAGGTGATGCAAGCGCTTTCTGCGAACAACTCCAATGCGGGCGGAGGGTTCTATTCCCAGGGAGGGCAGTTCTACTACGTGCGTGGGCTGGGTCTTGCACGCGACACCAAGGACATCGAGAACATCATCGTGGCCAGCCACAATGGCGCGCCGGTGCGGGTCAGCGACGTTGGCCAGGTGGTAATCGGCCACGCGCCGCGCCTGGGTGAATTTGGCTTCCAGGAGAACGACGACGCCGTCGAAGGCGTCATCCTGATGCGCCGCGGCGAACAAACCCAGAATGTGCTGAAGGGAGTGGAAGCGAAGACGGCGGACTTGAATCAGCACGTGCTGCCGCCGAACGTCAAGATTCGCCCCTACTATGACCGCAGCGACTTGGTTCACCTCACCACGGCCACGGTGGAAGACAACCTGGTGCGCGGCATGATCCTGGTGCTGATCGTGCTGGTCTTCTTCCTGGTGAGCTTCCGGGCGGCGGTCATCGTGGCGCTGACCATTCCGCTCTCGCTGCTTTTCGCCTTCATCGTTCTGCACGAACACGACATCTCTGCGAACCTGCTTTCAATCGGGGCCATCGACTTCGGAATCATCATCGACGGCACCGTGGTGATGATGGAGAACATCTACCGCGAGCTGGGAGCGCGGCACGGCCAAGACTACAAGCTGCACGAGGTGATTGTAGAGGCAGCGCGCGACGTCGACCGGCCCATTTTCTATTCCGTGGCGGTCATCATCGCGGGCTACCTGCCGATTTACGCGCTGAGCGGTCCTTCGGGGAAGCTGTTTCACCCCATGGCCGACACCATGTCGTTTGCATTGCTCGGCGCCTTGATTGTCACCCTGACGCTGGTTCCCGTGCTGGCCTCTTACTGGTTCAAGCGCGGTGTTCGCGAGTATGTGAATCGCCCCTTCGAACGCATCAAGGAAATCTACGGCGGCGAACTCCATTGGTGTCTGGAGCACCCCAAGACCACCCTGTCGGTTGCCACGGCCATCTTCGCGGGGACGCTGCTGCTGGTGCCCTATATTGGTGGGGAGTTCATGCCGCATCTGGATGAGGGTGCGTTGTGGGTTCGCGCGACCATGCCCTACACGATCTCTTTCGAAGAGGCTGCCAAGATCGCTCCGCAGATTCGCAAGATTCTGATGTCCTATCCGCAGGTCACCGTGGTGGGTTCGGAACTTGGCCGGCCCGATGACGGTACCGATCCTACGGGGTTCTTCAATTGCGAGTTCTACGTCGGCTTGAAGCCTTACAAAGACGCCGCGTGGAAGGGGAAGATCCATACCAAAGAAGAACTGACCGAATCCCTGCGCGGCAAACTGGCGGCCTATCCGGGCATCATCTTCAATTTCACTCAACCCGCCGAAGACGCGGTGGACGAGGCGCTGACAGGATTGAAGAGCTCGCTCGCGGTCAAGGTCTACGGTTCGGACCTGAACGTCCTGGAAGACAAGGCCGTGCGCATCAAAGACGCTCTGGCCAGGGTTCCGGGATTTACCGACCTCACCGTGGTCCGCGAGCTTGGCCAGCCCAGCCTGCTCGTCGACGTCGACCGCGAGAAGATTGCACGTTACGGCATCAACGTTTCGGACGTCGAGGCCGTAGTAGCGGCCGCCGTGGGTGGACAGGCGGCTACCCAAGTGATTCAGGGTGAGAAGCTGTTCGACCTCGTGGTCCGCATGGAGCCGCAGTTCCGCTCGAGCCAGCAGGACATCGGTAACCTGCTGGTCGGCGCGCCGGATGGCGAGCAGATTCCGCTGAAGCAGCTTGCGGACATTCGCCAGGGCAACGGCGCGTCGTTCATCTATCGCGAGAACAACTCGCGCTACATCGGGATCCAGTACAGCATCGTCGGTCGCGATCTGGAAAGCGCGGTGAACGACGGGCAAAGGGCCGTGAGCCGCGCCGTGCCGTTGCCTCCCGGGTATCGCCTGGAATGGGGTGGAGAATACAGCGAACTTGTGGAGGCGCGGCAACAGCTCAACGTCATTGGGCCCATCACCGTGCTCCTGATCTTCCTGATCCTCTTCGCGCTTTACGGGAACTTCAAGTTCCCCGTCACGATCGCTCTGGGCGTGGTGATGACGGAACCCGTGGGCGCACTGGTGGCTCTGAAGCTGACACACACGCCTTTCAGTGTTTCGTCGGTGCTCGGCTTGCTGGCCCTATTGGGCGTGTCGGTGGAGACGGCGGTCATTCTGGTCTCTTACATCAACAAGCTGCGGCTGGAGGGGAAGAACATCCGCCAGGCGACGTTTGAGGCCTCACTGCTCCGCCTGCGGCCGATCATGATGACGGCGCTGGTGGCCTGCCTCGGCCTGCTGCCCGCGGCGCTCTCGACCGGCATCGGCTCCGATTCGCAGAAGCCCTTCGCTATTGTGATCGTGGCGGGCCTGATTTCGCGCCTGTTCCTGGGATTCTTCGTGAACCCGGTGCTCTACGAAATAGTAGCGCGCGACGGGGATGTGTTGCAGGTGTAAGGCGATCCGGAAAAATCGAATTTGCTTTGTAAGCGGGGGGTTCACTAGAATCATTGTGGGTCGGCTGGAAATGTCTGCCGGAAGGAGGAGACGAATCACTTGAGAGGCGAAACTGCGAAGATCCTGACGTGGGTGGCAGGGTTAGCGTTGTGCTGCGGCGCGCTGCGCGTGGTGGCAAGCGCCCGTCCCGCGCCGACCGGTCCGGTTTTAAGCGAGGCCGCGCGCGAAAAAGTGGTCCGTCAAATCCACGAGCGCTTCGGCGTGCCCGACACAGTACGTATCGCGGTGGGCGAACTCCGGGAGTCCTTTGCCCCCGGTTTCTACGAAATCACGGTCACCGCGGACGACGGGAAGAACAAGCGTGACCAGCCTGCCTGGGTCTCCAAAGATTCCCACTACCTTGTTCTGGGCAACCTGTTTGAACTTACCGAGCACTCGAATGAGGAGATTGTCCGGCACTTGCGGGAGACTTTTAAGGTTCCCGAGAACGTCAAGCTTGTCCTCGGCAATTTCCATGCGTCGCACGTGGCGGATTTCGAGGAAGCTGCGCTGACCGTCGACAACGGACGGGCGAAGCAGGATAAGGTTGTCCTGCTGGCCAGGGACGGCAAGCACGCGATTTTGGGCGATCTCTACAACTTGAACGTTGACCTTCAGAAGCAGGCTCTGCGCACCATCTCGCTGCGGAACTCGCCCAGCCAGGGGCCGGCCACGGCGCCCGTGACTATCGTGGAATACGCGGACATGCAATGCCCCACCTGTGCGCAGTTGCACCAGTTTATTGAGACGCAGGTCCTGCCCCGTTACGGAAATCGCGTGCGCGTGGTTTTCAAGGAATTCCCGCTAGTGGGCATTCATGACTGGTCTCCTACCGCCGCGGTCGCCTGCCGGTGCGCATATGAGATCAAGCCTTCTGCTTACGTGCCCATGCGTTCGGCCATCTTTGCGAACCAGTTGGGGATTAACATCACCAACCTCCGCGACCTGCTGCTGAGTTATGGCGAGCAAGCGGGCGTGGACCGCGTTCGGCTGGCCGCATGCATCGACGCCAAGTCTCCCTGGCCCCGCATCGAGGCCGACATGGCGGAGGGAAAACGGGTGAATGTGGTTAGCACTCCAACCTCCTTCATCAACGGAAGGATGCTGGTCGGTCTCCCTTCTGCCGAAGCCTATTTTCAGGCCATCGATGAAGCCCTGAAGGCCGCCAAGTAAAGCCGCGAATTTGCATTTGAGCACGCTCACGCGAGAAAGGAATCTCTGATGGTTCCGTCAGTATTGGCAATCCGCAGTTCATCTCAGCGAGCCCTTGTGGCCGCCTGCTTGATCGGCGCGGCCCTCGCGATGGCCCGGCCCGTTAAAGCCGTGAACCCGCCGGTGCCGTCCGACAAGATCGTCAAGTACCTGCGCCAGCGGTTCCACATTCCGGACAGTGTTAAGGTGACCGTCACCGACTTCCGCGAGAGCATCTATCCGGATTTCTTCCAGGTCAACGTCACACTGGATGACGGAAAGGATTCAAAGGCGCAGCCGTTCTTCGTCGCCAAGAGCGGGCGCTACCTTGTGGAAGGAAACATCTACAACCTGGAAGGTGACCCCTACCAGGAGATCGAGAAGTTGATTTCGCTGGACGATCAGCCTGCACAGGGTCCCGCCAATGCCCCCGTCACGCTCGTCGAGTATTCCGACTTGCAGTGCCCGATGTGCGCGAACTTTCACGCCATGCTGGAAAATGACATTATCCCCAAGTATGGCAACAAGTTGCGCGTCGTGTTTAAGGAGTTCCCACTCACCACTATTCATGACTGGTCGCCCACCGCTGCCGTTGCTGATCAATGCGTCTACCAGATTGATCCTGTGCTGTACATCCCCTTCCGGTCGCTCGTCTTCAAGAACCAAGGCTCACTGGACGCGGACCATATTCGCGATCAACTCCTGCATCTGGCGGCGGAAGCGGGAGTGGACAACATGAAACTGGCCACGTGCCTCGATGCCAAAGCCTCGCTTCCGCGGGTTGAAGCCAACACCCGCGAAGGGCAGGCTCTCGGTATCGCCAGCACGCCCACCAGCTTCGTGAATGGGCATGTTGTTGTGGGCGGCCCCAGCCTGGCTGATATTTCCAAACTGATTGACGAACAACTCAAGGAATCCAAGTAGCCAGCCGTAACCACGGCGGCCTGTATTCCGTCAAACACGTCAGGACGAAGGCAGTGTGCCGGTATGCTGTAGCGGCGCTCTAGGAGCGCCGGACGGCGGTCGCAGACCGCCGTTAGCACGCCAACTGAGATACTGCCGAGGCGAAAGGAGACGTGACATGCGACGGATATGGGCTTTGGGCTCGCTGGGGTTGATGGCCGTGCTGGCCGCGACTATCGTTACTCGGGCGCAAGATGGACCCGGCCACGTGGCGCGCTGGGAAGGGCCGCAAAGGCTTCAGGAGCATGGGCCTGCCGGAGGGTTCGGCCATCGTGGCATGGGTTGGAGACACGCCGGGGGCGGATTTGGAGGCGGCGAAAGACTCCTCCGCTTGGCCGATAATCCCCGGATGCGTGCGTACTTGAACCTGACCGATGACCAAGTGAGCCGCCTGCACCGGATCGGCGTGGACGCTCAGAAAACCGCGGTACAAACGCGTGCCAGCCTACAATTGCGCAGCATCGAGATGCGTGAACTGTTGCGCGCGGACAATCCCGACCAGGATGCGGTGCTGAAGAAGGTCGATGAGGTTTCAGCCCTGCGGGCGCAGATGTACCGGCAGAATATACAGACTCTGCTCGCAGCTCGGAACGTCCTTAGTCCTGACCAACAGAAGAAGCTTCACTCTTTCCGGTCGGAGCACGCTATGGGCGCGTTTGGTCCCCCACACAGAATGGAGCGCCGCGGAGGTCATGGCGGGCCTGTCGGCGCAACGGGCGCTCCCGCCGATGCGCCACCCGCGACTCCTGATGCACCTGCGGCTCAGTAAGGCGATTGTGGGGTTTGCCAGGGGCACGCCATGGCGTGCCCCTGCTTTTGCTCTGTAGGGGCGCACGGCCGTGCGCCCTTCTCCTGTCGAAAGCGGCGGACGTGAGGTCGCATGCTGAGGTCGGGCAAATGAGACTCGGAATCCGCGCGGCGATCGCCTTCAGCGTGTTGTTGCTTTTGGCCATCGGTGAAACCTTGACGCAGGGGCAAACGGGTTCCTGGCAAGCTGCGCCGCCAACGTCACCGAAGAAGCAAACCCGCCAGACCGGCGTCTGGCGCCACTTCGGCGACAATGTGGCTACCACTTCAACAGCGGTCCCATCCGTCGGCTGGCATCATTTTGGTGAGGCCGTAGCCCCCGCGCCCGGCCCGTACGAATTTGCTCTTTCTCCTAAGTCCATATCGAGCAGCATTGAGGGCTTGGAACGGGAGATGTACGAATTGGTGAACCGCGACCGCAGCGACCCCGCCAATCAGGCTGAGACCGGAGGCCAGGCGCTGGCGCTGCGCTGGAACGACCAACTCTCTGATGTGGCGTGGGCACACTCGCTCGACATGATGAGCCACGGATACTTCGGTCATGTTGATCCGCAAGGGAGATCGGTGGCGAATCGCGTCGAGGCGGCCGGGATGGAATGGCGAGCCGTGGGTGAAAACATCGCCATCTACGACAGCGTCGAGAGCGCCGAAGCCGCCTTCATGAATGAGCCGCGTTTCCGCAAGAACCATCGCGCCAACATCCTCAGTTCCAACTATACCGACGTCGGCATCGGAATTGTTCAGGCGCCCGGCGGCCGTTTTTACATCACCCAGGACTTTTACACACAGGCGGCTGCATCCCGTTAAGTGCAGCCTTTTGCACCCCCGCCTAAAGCGCCACTTTTCACACCACCCGCCGCGACATATAATTGGTTGTTTGGGCTTTCCGCTTTGGGATTCACCGTGCTTGCTGGTGCGAGGACGTGCGCAGGTACGGAGCCTTCCGGTTAGGGAATGGGGAATCTTTGAATACGAGTGACACTCGGCCCCTTGGCCAAGCTTCGGCTGTGGACATGCCCAGTGGTGACGACGGCGTCGGCACGGCCGTGGCGAGCGCCGCCGCCGACGCCATTGTGGTCCGCGGAGCGCGCGTCCACAACCTGAAGAACATCGACTGCACGATTCCCCACAATCAACTCACCGTGGTTACAGGGCTTTCGGGCTCGGGCAAATCCAGTTTGGCGTTCGACACGCTCTATGCCGAGGGCCAACGGCGTTACGTGGAATCGCTGTCCGCGTACGCCCGCCAGTTTCTCGAACGGATGGAGAAGCCGGACGTTGACGAGATTTCCGGTATTGCACCTCCCGTCGCCATTCGCCAGAAGAACACCACACGCAATCCGCGTTCGACGGTCGCCACGGCCACCGAGATTTACGACTATCTCCGCCTGCTCTTTGCGCGCATCGGCATCACGCACTGCTACCGTTGCGGTGAGATCGTCGAAAGGGACCACGTGGATGCGGTGGCGAGCCGCGTCGTGGCGCTGGAACCGGGCCGCCGCTTTTATGTTCTGTTTCAGGTCAACCAGGGCGTAAGCGCACCGGCGGAAGGCAGCGGCCACGAGGCAGTCGCAGCGGTGAAGGGAAAGCGCGCGGGACGCGCCCGGCGCAAGCCGGCAGCCGCCACAGAAATTTCCGCCTCCTCCGCAGCGGCGCCGCCCAGCGAGGAACTGAAACCGCGCCTGTTCTCTCTACGCCAGCGAGGGTACAACCGGCTCTATCAACAAGGAAAGGCGTTTGAGTTTTCGGCGCCCGAATCCTTGCTGGATGTGGACTTTTCGAAGCCGGTTTACATTCTTGTGGACCGGCTCGCGACGGCGGAGGACATCCGGCAGCGCATTGTCGATTCCGTCGAGCTTTGTTATCGCGAATCCGGCGAAGCGATCCTGGAGTTTGTGACCGACGACCCCGCGAGCGAGCCCGAGCGTTGGGTTTTCAACGAACGCTTCGAATGCAAACGCTGCAAGATCCGCTATCAGGATCCCGAGCCGAGTTTGTTCTCGTTCAACAATCCCTATGGAGCCTGCCCGCGCTGCCAGGGCTTTGGCAACACGATCGACTTCGACCTCGATCTCGTAATCCCCGACAAGAACAAGACGCTTGCGGAAGGCGCGGTGGAGCCTTGGACCAAGCCGCGTTACCGCGCGCCTTACAACGAAATGCGGCGTGCGGCGCGGGCGGCGGGCGTGCCGCTGGACGTTCCGTATTACAAGCTGACCAGCGAGCAGCGCCGGTGGGTCGTGGAGGGCGACGACGATTTCGGCGGCATCCGTGGTTTCTTTGCGTACCTTGAGCGGAAGAAGTACAAGCTGCACGTGCGTGTCTTCCTCAGCCGGTACCGCGGCTACACGCTCTGCCCAGAATGCCAGGGCGGCCGGCTGCGCCAGGAGGCGCTGCACATCCGCATTCAGGGCAAGAACATCACGGACATCGGCCGCATGTCGATACAAGAGGCCTATCACTTCTTCAACGAACTCCGTCTCTCCGAGGTGCAGCAGACGGTGGCCGACAAGGTTTTGGAAGAGATCCGCTCGCGTTTGAAGTTCCTCTATCGCGTGGGCCTCGAGTATCTCACGCTGGACCGGTTGGCTTCGACGCTTTCCGGCGGTGAATCGCAGCGTATCCAGTTGGCCACGGCGCTTGGCTCGAATCTGGTCGGGGCGCTCTATGTTCTGGACGAGCCTTCCATCGGCCTGCACGCTCGCGACACGGGACGGCTGATTGAAATCCTCAAGACGCTGCGCGAGCTGGGAAACACGGTGCTGGTGGTCGAGCATGACCCGGAGATGATGCGCGCGGCGGATCGTATTCTGGACATGGGTCCCGGCGCCGGCGAGCACGGCGGGCGCATCATCTATCAGGGTGACTTGCAAGGTCTCTCGGCGGACACCCATTCGCTCACGGGGCGGTATCTTTCCGGAGAACTCGAAATCCCGGTGCCCCCGGAGCGGCGCAAGCCCGGCAAAGCGTGGCTGCGCATTCGCGGCGCGCGCCAGCACAACTTGAAGGGGATCGACGTGGACATACCGCTGGGACTCATGGTGTGCGTCAGCGGCGTCTCGGGCTCGGGGAAATCCACGCTGGTCCATGATGTCTTGTACAATGCGGTGATTTCGCGCCGCGGGCAGCCCGCTCCCCGCGCCGAATACGAACGCATCGAAGGAGACCAGCAACTCGGTGACATCGTGCTGGTTGACCAGTCGCCGCTGGGCCGCACGCCGCGCTCGAATCCGGTCACGTACATCAAGGCGTTTGATGTGGTCCGCGACATCTTCGCCTCGACGCCCGAGGCCCGCAAGCGCGGCTATACGCCCGGATATTTCTCTTTCAATATTCCCGGCGGGCGCTGCGAGACCTGCCAGGGTGACGGTACGGTGACCGTCGAAATGCAATTCCTCGCCGACGTCGAACTGGTCTGCGAGGAGTGCCGTGGCCGCCGCTTCAAGCCGAGCGTTCTTGAGATTCTCTACAAAGGCAAGAATATCTACGACGTCTTGCAGATGACCGTGAAGGAAGCGCTCACTTTCTTTTCCGGCGTGCCGAAATTGACGGATAGGATTCGCGTGCTGGAAGAAGTGGGGCTCGGTTATCTGCGGCTGGGCCAGTCGGCCACGACGCTTTCGGGTGGTGAGGCTCAGCGCGTTCGGCTCGCGGCGCACCTTGCGCATCCGGCGAGCGAGAAGACGCTCTTTCTTTTCGATGAGCCTACGACGGGCCTGCACTTTGACGACATCAACAAGCTCCTGGCGGCGTTCCGCCGTTTGCTTGACGCTGGCGCGACGGTTCTGATCATCGAGCACAACCTGGACGTGCTCAAAACCGCCGATTGGATCATTGACCTGGGCCCCGAAGGCGGTGAGGCGGGAGGCATGGTCGTGGTGGCTGGCCCGCCGGAGACGGTCGCGACGCATCCCCTTTCCTTCACCGGCAAGTTCCTGGCGAAGTATCTTCCTGACTCGCGATCAACCCGCGGCAGCACGCTTGTGCGGTAGGGAACTAGAAGCTGTTGCAAAACCTCATGCGACCCTCGTCAGGGCACGGCTTTAGCCGTGCCGGTCGAGATGTGGAACAGAGGGAGCTTTAGCTCCTGAGGCTCATCACTGGCCCTCAGCGGCTGAAGCCGCTGTCCCGAAGGCGCCGCCTCGGCACGGCTAAAGCCGTGCCCTGACAGCAGCTTAGACCGAGTTTTGCAACAGCTTCTAGTGTCCTGAGTCGTAGATTGGGTGAGGAATTCCGTCAGGGTGCGGCTTCAGCCGCGCCGACATGCGGCGGGCCTGATTTCCCTTTTCTGGCCTTCGCGGCGGGCATCTGGCCCGCCGCGAAGGCCGCGAAACAGCAATGGGGGCCAGCTTTTGTCGGCATGGCTGAAGCCATGCCCTGACGGATTATTCATCGAACTTCTCATTCGGGACACTAGGGGGGAACATGCAGAAAACCATCATCGAGGCGGTCGAGGGAGATATCACGCGGCAGGAAGTGGATGCCATTGTGAACGCCGCCAACACTTCGTTGCTGGGAGGCGGCGGCGTGGACGGCGCCATTCATCGCGCTGCCGGGCCGGGACTTTTGGAGGAGTGCCGCAAGCTGGGCGGATGCCACACCGGTGACGCCAAGATCACGGGCGGCCACGGCCTGCGCGCGCGCTGGGTCATTCACACGGTGGGACCGGTTTGGCATGACGGGAAGCACCACGAGGACGAGTTGCTGGCGAGCTGTTACCGGCGATCGCTCGAAGTCGCCGTCGAGAATGGTGTTCGCAGCATCGCTTTTCCCGCGATCAGCACGGGCGTTTACGGGTTTCCGCTGGAACGCGCCACGCGTATTGCCGTCCGTGAGGTGCGCGCCTTTGTGGAAAGGAACCCAGCTATCGAGAAAGTCCTCTTCGTCTGCTTTGGCCGTGCCGCCTATGATTGCTACGCACAGGCTGTTGCGGAGAGCCAGTAATTCCGTAGCCGTCAATTGTTGACCGGGTACCGCAGAGGTTGTGTCGAGGTAGCGATGAGGTGCGCGTAGTCTGCGCTCCTCAGCGGATACCCAATGCGGCGTTCTGCTATCTGCCCTGCACCACCTTTGCGCTACCCAACCTTTGGGCCACCTGCCCAATAGCAACGGGCGGCCATGAACGGCGTCGCGGCTTGTCCCTATTTCCCGAGCAGGACTTTGGCGATGGTCTGAAGCTGCATGAACGACGTGCCTTCGTAGATCTTCCCGATCTTCGCATCACGCAGGTATTTTTCCACCGGATAGTCGCGAGTGAATCCGTAGCCGCCGTAGATCTCGACGCACTCGGAGGCGACACATTCCGCGACCTGCGAGCAGAAGTACTTCGCCATGGCGGCTTCCTTGACGAAGGGTTGGTGTGAGTCCTTCAGCCGGGCGGCATTGTAGGCCATCAAACGTGCCGCCTCGACGTCCGTGGCCAGCCGCGCCAACTGGAACTGGACAGCCTGGAACTCGCCGATGGGCCGCCCAAACTGCTTTCGCTCCTGCGCGTACCGGAGCGCGTGCTCCAGCGCGCCCCGCGCCACGCCCACCATCTGAGCGGCGATGCCGATGCGCCCCTCATTGAGTGTTTCAATCGCCAGCTTATAGCCCTTGCCAACTTTGCCGAGGACGTTCGCCTTGGGCACGTGGCAGTCATCCAAAAGCAACTCGCACGTGGAGGATGCCCGGATGCCGAGCTTGTCCTCCTTTCGTCCCACTGCCAAGCCGGGCGTGGTGCGCTCCACAAGAAAGGCGGTGATGCCGCGATAGCCAGCGCCGGGATTGACATTTGCGAAGACGATGAACAGTCCGGCTTCTTGGGCATTGGTGATCCAGAGTTTCCGGCCATTCAGCACAAAGTGGTCGCCCTCCTCGCGAGCGCGCGCCGCCAGCGCAAAGGCGTCGCTGCCGGCATTCGGCTCGGAGAGCGCATAAGCGCCGAGCGTGTCGCGGACGAGGCGGGGCAGGAAGCGCCGCTTCTGCTCCTCCGTGCCCCATTTTTGCAGGGCGCTGTTGACCAGCGTGTTGTGGACGTCGATGATGACTCCTGCCGAGGCATCGACGCTTGAAAACTCCTCGATGGCGAGGATCGCCAGGAAAAATGAGCCGCCGCTGCCGCCACAACTTTC
>Ga0335069_10006100_pt1 | contig 17567 bp, 16 predicted proteins | sample Lox_Sample_11_FD_206714 | JGI IMG/M metagenome (GOLD analysis project Ga0335069, IMG submission 206714) | Soil microbial communities from Loxahatchee National Wildlife Refuge, Florida, United States - Lox_Sample_1.1 | ecosystem: Environmental > Terrestrial > Soil > Wetlands | place: USA... | reverse complement strand
AGGCCGATCGTCGATGGCTTCGGCACGGTGCGGATCGACGACACGATCTGGCGCGTGGCCGGCCCCGACGCGCCCGCCGGCAGCCGGGTGCGCGTGGTGCAGGCCGACGGCGCCAACCTCACGGTGGCGGCGGCTTAGACGATCTCCTGCCGCTTGCGCCAGCGCTCGGCAAAGCGATGCAGCGGCAGGAAGGTGTCGCAGAGCTCCCGCCCGAGCGGCGTAAGCCCGTAGCCACCGGCCTCGCCGAGCGCGATGAAACCGGCTTTGCGCAGTTCGGACAGCCGCGCCTGCAGCACGGTGGGGGAGGCCTCATCGCAGGCCGCGCGCAGCGCGCGCGAGGTCAGTGATTTCTCGCGCAGCTCCCACAGGATCCGCAACGTCCAGCGCCGGCCCAAAAGGTCGAGCAGCGCCATGATCGGCCGGCCCGAGCGCGAGCCGCGCACGCCGGGCTTTCGCAACGCCAGTTTCGACAAAAGCAACCTCCTTGGCAAGGTGCTACGGATAGTGTAGCGTAACGCTACACTTATTGTAGCAAATGGAGTTTGCCATGTCACGGATCGCGCCGTTGGAGCCGCCCTATGCGCCCGAGATCCAGGAGCAGTTCGACCGCATCATGCGCGGCGCGCCGCCGCTCGTGCTGTTCCGCGTCATGGCGGGACACGCGCGCGCATGGGACAAATTCCGCGCCGGCAGCCTGCTCGATCGGGGGCCGCTCTCCTTGAGGGAACGCGAGATCGTCATCGACCGCACCTGCGCCTTGAACCGATGCGAGTATGAGTGGGGCGTGCATGTCGCGACGTTTGCGCAGGCGGCGCACCTCACCGAGCAGCAGGTCCGCGCGACCGTGCTGGGGCCGGCCGATTCACCCTGGTGGTCGGAGGCGGAGCAGGCGATGATCGCCGCCGTCGACGCGCTGCATCACCGCGCGACGCTGAGCGATTCCGAGTTCAAGGCATTGTCCGCGCATTACGACGACGACAAGATCCTCGAGATCATCCTGCTGTGCGGCTTCTACCGCACCGTGTCATATCTTGCGAACGCCCTCGCTCTGCCGCTGGAGGCGGCGGCGGCGCGGTTTCCGGGGTGAGGCTGTCATTCCGGGGCGATGCGCAGCATCGAAGCCGGAATCTCGAGATTCCGGGTCTGGTCCTTCGGACCATCCCGGAATGACGCTTCGCGTCACGCCACCCCGGCCCGCAGGAGATCGTGCAGATGAATGATCCCGACCGGCTTGCTCGCCTCGGTGACGATCAAGGTCGTGATCTTCGAGGCATTGAGGATCTCGATCGCTTCGCTGGCAAGCGAATCGCGGTCGATGACCTTCGGATTCCTGGTCATGACGTCGTCGACCCGCGCGGTCATCAGGTCGGGCCGCATTTTCCGGCGCAGATCGCCGTCGGTGATGATGCCCGCGATCAAGCCGCGCGCATCGACGATGGCGACGCAGCCGAAGCCTTTCGCCGACATTTCGACCAGCGCGTCCGACATGATCGTCCCCAGCGGCTTGAGCGGGACCGCGTCGCCCGTGTGCATGAGATCGCTCGTGTGTTTCAGCATCGCGCCGAGCTTGCCGCCCGGATGGAAATTGGCGAATTGCAGCGCCGTGAAGCCGCGGCTTTCCAACAGCGCAATGGCGAGCGCGTCGCCGATTGCGGCCTGCATCAAGGTCGAAGTGGTCGGCGCCAGATTGTGCGGGCAGGCCTCGCGCACCTTTGGCAATTCGAGCACGATTCGCGCGGCCGCACCCAGCGAGGATTCCGCGTTCGACGTCGCCGCGATCATCGGAATCGCAAAGCGCGCCGAATAGTTGACGAGGTTCTTCATCTCCGGCTGCTCGCCGGACCATGACAACGCAAGGATCACGTCATCGGGCGTGATCATGCCGAGGTCGCCGTGGCTTGCTTCGGCGGCATGGACGAAGAAGGCGGGCGTGCCGGTCGAGGCCAAGGTCGCTGCGACCTTGCGCGCGACATGGCCGGACTTGCCCAGTCCCGTGACGATGACCCGGCCGCGCGCCTTGCGGATCAACTCGACGGCCGCGGCGAAGGCCGCGCCGAGCGGACCTTGCAGCGCGCTCGCCAGCGCCGCGATGCCTTGGCTGCCGACCTCCAGCGTGCGCAACGCCGATTGAACGGACTGCTCGGTGCCGGACGTCGCCGTCAGCGGTTTGGAATGGGCCATTTCGTTTCCAGGAGGAGGCCTCTGGGCCGTTTGCCAATCCTTAACATGCGCCATCGCGCGAGGCGACCTGCGGGAGCCGCCCTCAACGCCCCATTAACCACAATTGTTTTAACTCCATTAACGACATTTTCTGTTCCGCGGGTTTCCGCCCGGCGCGGGAGTTATCCAGTCAAGCATTTGAATTAGTTGGAGTTTCATCGTTGTGACGGCGAGGCCAGCGAGAGGCCGGAAAAGGCGCGCGCACCTGCTCGGCGCCTTTTCGGCATGCCTTGCGCTTGGCATCCTCGACGTTACTGCAGCGACTGCGCAATCTCTCGGCTCGGGCCTGCTCAATCCCATGCGCGGCGCCTTTGTCGCGCCGCGCGACCTGCCGCTGCGCAACACCAGCGAGGCAGCTTCCGGCGGCTTGCCCGCGCCTCCGAGCCCACCGGCCCCGCCGGCGCCACCCGATTCCAACCAGGACAAGAGCGGGCAGCCGGCGCCATCGCGGATCGGCCAGGTGCCGACCTATGGGCTGCCGGCTGCGAGCGGCGCTGCCTCCTCCGGTTACGACTCGTTCAATCGCAATCGCAGGAAGCCGAAATACTATCCGGCGCAGCTGAAGCCGAAGCCGCCGCCGGGCCCCGGCTCGCAGCCACTGCAGAACGCCGCCGCACAATTGCGGCTGTCGATCCCGCCATCGGAGTCCGCCAACAAGCAGCCGCTCCCGCCTGGCATGGCCGGCACCGCACAGGGCCAGCCTGCGCGGCGGCGACTGAAGGTCGACGACGATCCGTTCGGCGCGGTCGGCGACTATGCGGGGCCGTTCCTGATCAAGTCGGCCGTCGAACTGTCCGCGGGCTATGACACCAATCCCGGCCGGCTCTTCGATTCGCACGGCCTGCCGACCTGGGTTGTCGCGCCGGAGTTTCTCGCGGTCTCGAACTGGGAGCGTCACGCGCTGGTCGCCGATTTGCGCGGCTCCTTCACCGGCTATGGCGGTTCGTTGCCGCAGACCATCGACGGCCAGATCAATCCGGCGCCGACCAACCTCGACCGGCCGGATTTCACCGGCCATGTCGACGGCCGCTTCGACGTCACTGCCGATACCGCCGTCACCGCCCAGCTTCGCCTGCGGATTGCGACCGACAATCCCGGCAGCCCGAACATCCAGGCGGGGCTCGCCAGATATCCGGTCTACCAAACGCTCGGCTCGACGGTCGGCTTCGACCAGCGCTTCAACCGCCTGCAGATTTCCGGCGGCGCGACCCTCGACCGCACCACCTATCAGAGCTCGGTCCTGACCGACGGCACGCTCGCCACCAACGACGACCGCAACTACAACCAGTACGGCGGAGCGGGGCGCGTCTCCTACGAGGTGATGCCGGGCCTGAAGCCGTTCGCGGAGGTCGAGGGCGACACGCGCGTGCACGACCAACAGTTCGACCGCAGTGGCTTTGAGCGCGATTCCTCCGGCGGCTATGCCAAGGCCGGCACGTCGTTCGAATTCACGCGGCTGTTGATCGGCGAACTCGCCATCGGCTGGGCCGAACGCTCCTACATCGATCCGCGGCTGAACCGTCTGCAGGGGTTCTTGACATCGGGCTCGCTGATATGGAGTGCAACGCCGCTGACGACGGCGAAGTTCATCACCGACACGCAGATCACCGAGACCACGCTGCCACTGAGCTCGGGCGTGCTGGTGCACACCTATGCCTTCGAGGTCGATCACGATTTCCGCCGCTGGCTCACGGCTATCGGCAAATTCACCTACGGCACGTACGACTACTCGGGCAATGTCCGCAAGGACAAGACCTATTCCATCGAGGGCGATCTCATCTACAAGATGACGCGCAGCCTCTGGATCAGGGGCACGCTGCGCCACGACGTCCTCGAGTCCAACGTGCCGCTGTCGAGCTCGAGCGCAATCGTCGCGCTCCTGGGCGTGAGATTGCAGAATTGAGCGGTGCAGGTCTCTCTGATGACAATTGAGCCTGTCTGGTCGAGTATTTTTGACTGCCGACGACGACCGCTGCTCTTGCAATCGCTTCTGAAAGATGCGTTGTTCGACCAACGATATTCACAGCCGTTCTGGAAATACATTTATGACGCCGTCAGTTTTGTCGACACGAAGCCTGCACCCGCGCGATCAGTTTGATGCCTGGCGAACATGGTTCTCACCCGTGTTTGATATTTCACGCGGGCGAGACGAGAGCTGTTTTATCGCCGAGAACAAGGTATGGGATCTCGGTGGCCTGCTTGTCAGCCGGGTATCGGCGCCTTCCGTCCGGGTGCTGCGCGCAAGGTCGAATCTTCGTCGGGCTCCGATCGATCATTGGGTGCTCAGCTATTGCCGTCATGGATCAACCGGAATCCGGACAAAGGCTTCAAGTCTCGTCGCGTCAAGCGGCGTACCCTATCTCTGGTCCTTTGGCGATGAATCCGAAAGCGAACGCACCGAGGTCGATCGCATCCAGATATTGTTGCCACGCGACACGCACGGCGAAATGGCGAGCGTGCTCGATGCGTCGACTGGCTCGGTGCTGAATTCGCCGTGGGGCCACCTCCTGGGCGAATATATGATGCTGCTCGACAGGTGGCTTCCCCACTTGAATTCAGGGGAGTTGCCGCCCATGACGGCGGCGGTGCGCAGCATGGTCTTCGCGTGCGTCGCACCTTCGGCCGACCGCATCGCTCTTGCAAATGGCGAAATCGGACGGGTGAACCTCGAGCGGGCGCGCCAGGCTGTTCGCGGGAATCTCAAGTCACCATCGCTGTCGCCGTCGAGTCTTGGCGCGATCGTGGGGATTTCGCGTTCGGCGCTCTACCGGCTCTTTGAGCATATCGGCGGGGTTGGCCATTACATCCAGCAGCAACGCCTGCTCGCCGCGTACTCGGCCTTGTCCGATCCTGCCAACAGACAATCGATCCAGTCCGTTTCAGCAGACTTCTGCTTCAAGGATGCATCGACTTTCAGCCGCGCGTTCAAACGGGAATTCGGTCAAAGTCCGAGCGACGTTCGCGCCGCTGCAGCCAGCGGAATACCAAGCTCGCCACCTTCTCGCATGCGAGAAAATCCCCGCGGTGAGCGTTTTATCGACGCAGTGAAATAGCGCACGTCGCGAATGGCTGGTTGGCACGGTGCGCCCCGTCAGCAGTACCGATGCGACACGGGATGAGATCTGCCGCTGCGCGAGCGATACCAGCACTGGCCGTGCCGCCAATAATAGTTGTGCCAGCGCCGGTTTGCGCCGGCGACCGCTCCGGCGGTGGCTCCTATCGCCGCGCCGCGACGGCCGCCGACGGCTCCGCCGATGATTGCGCCGGATACCGCGCCTCGTGCCGCGTTGCTTTGCGCAAGGGCATCGACTGTTGATACCGCCGTCGCAAGGGCGAACGAAAACAACAGGACCAGGCAATGTTTCATTCCTGTACTCCCGTAATTCCTGTCGGTTTCTATTGAAGAGGCGGCGCGCCTGCATTCTGCGCTTGCCGGACAGGCTCTCGATGACACTGCTGGGCCAATGCACGAAGGCCATCGCATGCGGTCATGAAGTCTCTCATCAGACGCTCGCGGTGCCTTTGTTCGGTCTTCGATAACGCCGGCCAATTGTCCGCCGTCTGCATCAGCGTCCAGGCATGATTGAAATGGCGGTTCAACCGCGCACCGAGCAGCGCCGTAGCGGGCTTGCTTTCGCCTTCGCGCTTGTCTTGCAGCCTGATGAAAAGCCGAAACTTGCGCCAGACGCCTGAGGGATTGTTTTGGTATTCGGGGTGGTCCTGTCGCTCGCGCCACGCCTCGACCTCGGGCAGAGCCGCCATGATCTTCAACAGGTCCGCCCGCGCCGATTCCTTGAGGTCATCGAGGCCGTAGCTTTTCAGAAGCTCCGACATTTTCACGGTGTAGCGTCTGCCGACAGGCCTGTTGGTCTGGCCCATCGCCATCGCCTCGCCCCGCGCCTTCACGAGCCAGGGGCCGATTTCCGTCGTCCAATCGAGCCATGTTCGCCGGCTTCCGCTCTTGATCCGCTCCCACGCCTTGCCGGCTCGCAGGCCAGCCTCGTGACTGTCTTCATCGCGCATTCTCATAATCATTCCCATTCCAATAAGTGACGGCACGACACGGGCAACCAACCGGATTGCTGGCTTGGTGCTCTTCAAAAATGCCTTTCGGGCATGTCTACCGGGGTCGCGCAGCTACCGGAAGCAATTATAGATGGCGCGAGGCATCAATATTGGTTCAGCGGGACGCATTGCCAACGACTGGGATTTTGAGACAAGTGTTCTGGCTCTGACACTTCGCAAAACATGGCTCCCTGGTTGGGAGCGAATGTTAGAATCGGATCGCGACATGCGTGATGGCAATTGTCCCGCTCGGCGTGACGAGCGAGGAGCCAAGCGCCTGAACAGCGTCGACGAACATGATTCAAACGCGGGAGCAGACACAGTGCGAGCAATGAGTCGCCGCGACGTCCTGATGGGTATTGTGCCGGGCGCTGTCGTTGCTTTTGCCGCTGTTGCAGCGATCGGATCGAGTGTCGTGCCTGGAGCAACGCAGGCGGCTTTGACAATTGAAGCGACGACCGTCCGTCCGCACCGCCACATGCGCAGCCGTCACCGCCGTTGGGGTTGCTGGTGGGAGCGGGGACCCCACTGGTGGCACTGGGGACGTCGTGTCTGCGGTTGGCGCTAGCCGATGCGCGGACGGATTCAAACGAAACTCGCAGCGCTCGATGTCCTCGATGTCCGCAGCGCCCGTTTGCGGTGCCACTTCAGATTCACTTGTCAGACAGCGTTCGTCATTGCGAGGAGCGAAGCGGACAAAGCAATCCAGAATGTCTTCACGGAGAGATTTCTGGATTGCTTCGCTTCGCTCGCAATGACTCCAGAGAGACATGACTCCGCGTTCCCGCGGCGCGCTCGCGCCCGAGTCTTGCATGAACCACGTCCTCGAAAGAGAAGAGGGCGCAGGGAATGCCGGGTGTTGTGCTGCACCCGCAGCCTTGTGTGCGAAGCAAAGAAGCACACAAGCGTATTCACCACAGGTAAAGCCGCAAACCACGACATTCCCTGCGCGATGGTGTTAACGGCTGCTTCGCGCTCTTCCCGGTGTCCGTGACCTCATAGTCACCGTCGCCTGCAAATCATCGCTTGCAGACTTGGCGCCAGCCCAGGGGCGCCAGAACCACGCGACTTGGCCGTCCGCAAAGCCCGCCTCCGCCCAAGGGCTTCGGCGAGGCAAGCACCGCACGTCAGACGGTGCTCTGCGTCCATCGCATCCCGCACCCAACACTCGTGACGATCGCGAAGCGCCCCTCCTAGCGGGGGCGGGATAATTCTGAATAGCATAAATTACGCTTTTCGGAAAGAGATTTATTCAGGTTGGGGCCGGATTGGCGATTGACGTTGATTTCGCTCGCGAAATTTCCTTTTTCGCGCAGGCGATTCCTGGGGTTTTGAGCCGTCTCGAAGTTTTGGCCTTCGACGGCGCCGATCTGATTGCATCGAGCATTGTCCAAGTTTGAGGGCAAGGCGAACAAGGCTATAGTTCAGCTTCCCACCTGATCGGTACCGAGCGTCCTATCATGGCAACGAAACAGGCAGATTACGTTCTTGGACATACGAGTGCGGAGCAACAACGGCTGATCCGCCAAGCTCGTGTATTGGCCCCACTGACCGAACGGTTCTTGCGTGATGCGGGTATTTCTTCGGGAATGCACGTGCTGGATATCGGCTGCGGCATGGGAGACGTTACCATGATTGCCGCTCAACTTGTCGGATCAACCGGCAAAGTCACATCCATTGATCTCGATCAGGCTTCAATCGGAACCGCCCAAAAACGCGCCGCAGCGTTCGGCTTCGAAAACACGTCTTTCGTTCATGCCGACATCGCCGAATACAAGGCCCCCAATCCGTTCGACGCGATAATAGGGAGGCTCGTTTTGCAGTTTGTTTCCGATCCGATAGCGATCATCAAGCGCCTTTGTGGAATGCTGCGGCCGGGCGGCATTCTTGCGCTACAGGAACCGACATGGAAATTGTGGTTGACGTATACAGCCCACCTGCCTTTGCGCCTGGCTGCGACAACAGTAGCCCGTGACGCTTTCCAGGCAGGTGGCGCAAGCACCGAAATGGAGCAGCAACTTTACCAAGGCTTCATCGCCGCGGGACTGCGTGAGCCGCAGTTGCGTGTCGAGTTGCCCGTGGGGAATAGCCCCGAGTTCAGAAGCCTGTTGCCTGATCTCCTCGCAGCTCTGATGCCCAATATCATGTCGAAGAGTCTGTCTGTCGGTCATTTGGGCGACTTGAATACCTTGAAGGATCGACTCGAACAGGAGCTGGACAGTCAAAACTCGTTTGCGTGCTACGTCGCCCTGATTGGGGCATTTGGGCGTAGGTAAATCCGCAACATGATCTCCCGCGACGCACCTGAGACGGAGGCGACCGCGAGCGCGGCAACTGAACTGCTCAATTCGACTTCGCGGCGTCCGCGGCCGCTGGTGCGGCTGCCGGCGCGGGCTGGGCGGGCTCGGGCGGAGCAGGCCGCGCGCTGCCGCCGGTAAAACGCTCCAGCACGGAGCGCACGGTGTCGCTGCCGGCGCCGTTCTTCAGCGCCTTGAGCAAAGGCGAGCGGCTGATCAGGCTTTCGGCATCGATGAGGGGCAGCGGATCGTCCCAGGGGCCTTGCACCACGAACGGCAGATCGAACGTGCTGGCGCCGTTCGAGATCAGGCTGGCAGTGCCCTTCAGATCGAATTCGCGCGTCGGAACCGAGATGGTGCCGGTCAGCGTGACGCGCGTCGCAGCGCTCTCCATCCGGACATCTTCGGTCGTCGTTGCAATGCCGTCGGCGAATTTCAGTGACACCGTCAGATTGTCATAAGGTGTCGAGCCCCCGCGATAGCTGGCGGCGCCCGACAATGGCCTCCGTTCCAGCCGCTTCAGCAACTGCTCGACATTGTAGCCCGAGATCGCGCCGTCATGGCCGGTCAGGCTCGCGGTGCCGTCGAGCGATTGCACGAGCCCGAACGGACTCGAGCCCGACGCGACCAGCGAGACATTGAGATTGCCGCGACCGGACAGCCGGTTGACGCCGAATAATTCGCCGGCGCATGCGGCAAGGTCGACATCGAGGAACTGGAATTGCGCTTTCACGTCCGCGACCGTATCGGTACGCGCGACGCCGAACGATCCCCTGGCGATGCCGCCAAAGACCTGCGCTTCGCCGACCGACAGCGCAAGCGTGCCGCCGCGCAGATTGGCGCCGAACGCGGTGCGCCCCAGCTTTGTCTGGCCGACGGTGACGCGCGCCGCCGACAGGCGCATGTCGAGATCGGTACTCGACAGCGAATTCAGATCGAACATCTGCCGGTTCCAGTCGCGCGCGCCGCTGGCGAGCAGGCGGAAGGTCGAGATGTAGGGCGTGAAGTCCACCGCGTCGGCGGCAAGCGTCGCCTGCAGCGACTGCCGTCCGTTGTTGGAATAGGTCATCACCCCTTCGGCCACATTGCCGTCGAGCTCGACATTGACATTTGTCAGCGCGATCGAGGCGCCGACGACATTGGCGCGCGCCTTCAGGGCGAAGCGGCCGAAGCCGCCGCCCGGGGCGGGCGGCGCCTGGCCGGCCCATTGCAGGGCGTTGCGCAGCGACGCCGAATCCACCGTCAGGATCCCTTCCATCATCGCGCTGGTGCGATTGGCGACCGTACCGTCGAATGCGAGCTTCAGCGGCGTGCTCGACAGCCGCGCCTTCAGGCCCGAGCGGTCGCCGGAAAGTGCTGCAAGGAAGTCGGAGACGCTGATCGAGCCGTCGATGCGCTCGCCGTGCCAGTCGAATTGTCCGGTCGCGGCAAAGGACCGCGAGATCGATGGCCAGGCCAGCGACAGGTCGATGTCCTCGAGCTTCTCGGCGGCATGATTGCCCGCGTCTTCATAGGTCAGCGTGCCGTCCTGGATGCGGATTTCCGAGAACGACACCTGGTTGTCGGCGCCGGGCTTCATGGTGCGCGCAATGGTCTCGATGAAGGGCGTCCAGTTGCTCTCGCCATCGGCTGTGCGGGCGACATAGATCTGCGGCCGCAGCATCATCAGGTCGGCGATCTCGAACCGCCGCAGGATCAGCGGCGGCAGCCGCAGGTTCGCGGTGAGCACGTCGACGCGGAGTGCGGGATCGCTCGCGGCACTGCCTTTCAGCCCGACGTCATGGAACGAGACGTAGCTGCCCGGGAAGACCGAGACGTCGATCGGGCCCTTGACCACCAGTTCAAGCCCGGTGACGGCGCGGATCTGGGCTTCGACCGCCTGGCGCAAGGCGTCGCGGTCGATCAGCCAGGACGAGGCGATGAGGCCGACCAGCGCAAGGCCGAGCAACGCCGCAATCGGCGTCCCCAGGCGCTTGATCCCTTGGGCCATGGTCAAAGACTTGTCCTGATCGGCTTGATACTGGTTGGGTCGCTGGTCAACAGTGGCAGGGCGCCGAAACCCCGGCCAACCCCAACAACTTGATAGGTTTTCTTGACGCTTTCAAGGCCAGCCGAGGGGGCCGGAAGCCCCCCGGGAGGGCGTTCGGGGGCCGGACTTGGCGGGTGCCGCGATCGGTCGCACGGCTTGCTTTGAAGCAGGAGTGCGCAGGCATGCGGCCCTCATTGACGCACTGCAACGATTTTGCCTAATAATTTGGACGATGCGCGCCGCCTCGGCGGCTTTCTCCCATCAGGTCTTATTCATGAACAAGGTCTATCCTGACGCGAAATCGGCCCTCGCGGGCCTCCTCAAAGACGGCATGATGATCATGTCCGGCGGCTTCGGCCTGTGCGGGATTGCCGAGACCCTGTCGGACGCGATCCGCGATTCCGGCGTAAAGGGTCTGACCGTCGTCTCCAACAATGCCGGCGTCGACGGCATAGGTCTCAGTCGTCTTTTGGAGACGCGCCAGATCAAGAAAATGATCTCCTCCTATGTCGGCGAGAACAAGCTGTTCGCGCAGCAATATCTCGCGGGCGAGCTGGAGCTCGAGTTCAATCCGCAGGGCACGCTGGCCGAGCGCATCCGCGCCGGCGGCGCGGGCATTCCCGCCTTCTACACCAAGACCGGCGTCGGCACGCTGATCGCCGAGGGCAAGGAAGTGAAGGAATTCGACGGCGAGAAATATCTGATGGAGCGCGGCCTGTTCGCCGACCTCGCCATCGTCCATGCCTGGAAGGGCGATACCGCGGGCAACCTGATCTATCGCAAGACCGCGCGCAATTTCAACCCGATGATGGCAACCGCTGCGAAAGTCACGGTCGCCGAGGTCGAGCATCTTGTTCCGGCCGGCGAGCTCAATCCCGACCACATCCACACCCCCGGCATCTTCGTCAAGCGCATCATCGAAGTCGGCATCGGCAAGAAGCGCATCGAGTTCCGCAATACCCGACCGCGTTCCGCCTTAAAGGCGCCCGCGGCTGCAACCGGAGAAGAAGTCTGATGGCATGGACCCGTGAACAGATGGCAGCGCGCGCCGCCAAGGAGTTGCAGGACGGATATTACGTCAATCTCGGGATCGGCATCCCGACGCTGGTGTCGAACTACATCCCCGACGGGATGGATGTGAACCTGCAGAGCGAGAACGGCATGATGGGAATGGGCCCCTTCCCCTATGAGGGCGAGGAGGATGCCGACCTGATCAATGCCGGCAAGCAGACGGTGAGCGAATTGCCCACCACCAGCTATTTTTCCTCCGCCGATTCGTTTGGCATGATCCGCGGCGGGCACATCGATCTGTCGATCCTGGGCGCGATGCAGGTCGCGCAGAACGGCGATCTCGCCAACTGGATGATCCCGGGCAAGATGGTGAAGGGCATGGGCGGCGCCATGGACCTCGTCGCCGGTGTCAAGCGCGTGGTCGTCGTGATGGAGCATTCCGCCAAGGATGGACCCAAGCTTCTCAAGACGTGCAACCTGCCGCTGACCGGCGAGCGGGTGGTCGACATGGTGGTGACCGAGCTTGCGGTGTTCACCATCGACAAGCACGGCACGGGCGGCATGGCGTTGATCGAGCTCGCCGACGGCGTGACGCTCGACGAGGTGAAGGCCAAGACGGAGGCCGAATTCCGCGTCGCGCTGAAGAACGCGTAGAGTTCTCGTCGTCATTGCGAGGAGCGAAGCGACGAAGCAATCCAGCGCTTCTTCGCGGCCAGATTCCTGGATTGCTTCGCTTCGCTCGCAATGGCGGCACGGGCCCCCATCACGCCCTCGCGGCGGCGACATCCTCCAGGCCGCGATTGCGCGGCTCCACGCCCCAGGCCCACACCACAAGGATCTGGACGACCACGAGGCCGATCATCAGCCAGACCACGCCGGGCAGGCCGGAGGAAGCCATCAGGCTACCCACGATGAAGGGCGAGACCACGGTCGCCCCCCGTCCGAAGGTGTTGCAGATGCCGTTCGCACGCAATCTGATCTCCGTCGGGAACAGTTCGGGCGTGTAGACGCCGAACAGAATCGCGGTCTGCACATAGATTGCGACGATCAGGATGAATCCGATTGCAAGCACGATGGCAGGATCGGAGGCCGCGCTGAAGCGTGCATAGACGAAGCCGCTGATGATGGTCACGACCGAGGCGCCGATGATGCTGAAGCGTCGTCCGATCGCGTCAGACAAATAGGCGCCGAGCGCGCAGCCGACCAGCGATCCGCCCGACAGCACCAGCGTATAGGCCAGCGAGTTGGTGATGGTCAGCCCCTGGCGCAAGAAGAACTGCGGCAGGAAGATCACGAAGCCGAAGATCAGCGTGTTGATCGTGATCAGCACCCAGCAGCCGACGATCAGGCGCTGCAGGAGCGGGGGCTTGAGCATATCGGTCGCGGCGACCTGGGGGACCGGCGCGGGCACTGCGACCGGAGGCAGCGGCTTGCCGGAGGCAGCTTCCGTTTCGATCGCCTGCATCAGGGCTTCGGCCTCGGCGTCGCGGCCCTGCGATTCCAGCCAGCGCGGCGATTCCGGCAGATTCTTGCGCAGATACCAGACGATCAGAGAACCCACGCCCGCGATCACGAACATCGGACGCCAGCCCCAGGCCGGGATGATCAGATAGCCGAGCAGCGCGGTGGCTGGAAATCCGGCGACCACGAGGAAGGCCATCATCGACAGCCAGCGCCCGCGGGTTTTCGGCGGAACGAACTCGGTCAGCGTCGAATAGCCGACCACGATTTCGGCGCCAAGGCCGAGGCCCTGCACGAAGCGGCAGGTGATGAGCTGAGTCATATCCTGCGCGAAGGCGGCGGCGAGCGATGCGAGCCCGAAGATCAGCAAGTTGATCTGATAGGTGAACCGCCGCCCGAACTTGTCGCCGATAAATCCGGTGATCAGCGCGCCCAGCGTCATGCCGACAAAGGTCAGCGAGATGAATTGCAGGTTCTGCGGGACCGTCGAGAATTTGGTCTGGATCGCGGACGCCAGCACGCCGCCTGCGACATAGAGATCGTAGCCGTCGAAAAACATCCCGGCACCGACCAGCCAGAAGATCCGGTAGTGAAACGGCGAGATCGGCAGCCGGTCGAGCCGCGCGCCGGCGTTTACTGCTTGAGCCATGTGAAGAGTCCCCCCTTTTTCTGATCGAATGGAGCGCCAGCTTCGCCGGTCGCCTCGATCGTTCCTCGTTCCTCTAAAGCGCGATGGCTTTCGGTCGAATAGCCACCGCGCTTTAGCCTATCGTCTGCGCATGATCTTTTCGGAAAACCGCTCCACACTTTTCCGGATCATGCGCTAGTTCAGGCGCCGCTGCGCCGCCGTGTCGCGATACCAGTCGAACGGCTGGTCATGGGTTGCGACCATCACGCTCTTGACGTTGAAATGGTCGTCAAAGCTTTCGGTGCCGAATTCTCGGCCCACCCCGGAATCGTCGACCCCGCCCCAGGGCGAGGCCGGATCGAGCCGGTGATGATCGTTGACCCAGACAATGCCGGCCTTGACCTGGGCCGCCACGCGATGGGCGCGCGCCACGTCGCGGGTGCGGATCGCGGCGGCAAGCCCGAAGGGCGAGTCGTTGGCAAGGCGCAGCGCGTCGGCTTCATCGGTGAAGCGCGTGACGGATGTGAACGGGCCGAACACCTCCTCCTGGAAGATGCGCATGTTGCTTGTCACGTCGGCAAATACGGTCGGCTTGACGAAATAGCCGTTCTCGTGCCCCGGTATTTTCGCAGGCACCCCGCCGGTCACGAGCTGTGCTCCATCCTCGCGGCCAAAGCCGCAATAGGACAGCACGCGATCGCGCTGCCGCGCCGAGATCACGGGCCCAAGCTGGGTCCGGGGGTCGAAGGGATCGCCGATGCGGATGCTTTCGGTTTTCGTCTTCAGCTTTGCCACGAACTCGTCATAGATCGAAGCCTGCACCAGATGACGCGAGGCGCAGACGCAGGTTTGGCCCGCGCCGATGAACGCGCCGAACGCCGCGTAATTGACCGCGCGGTCGACGTCGAAATCCTCGAACACCATCACCGGCGTCTTGCCGCCGAGCTCCAGGGTCTGGTGCGCGAACACCTTTGCTGCCGAAGCGCCTGCGATGCGGCCCGCCTCCGTGCCGCCGGTCAACACCAGCTTGTCGATGTCGCCATGCTCGGCCAGCATCCTGCCCGCGCTTTGGCCGAGGCCCAGCACCACATTGAACACGCCGGGAGGCAATCCCGCTTCGGTGAAGATCCTTGCGAGCTTCAACGTCGTCAGCGGTGTGTATTCCGACGGCTTCACCACGGTGACACAGCCGGAGGCGAGAACCGCGGCGAGCGACTTGCACATGATCATCAGCGGATGATTGAACGGCGTGCAGTTGGCGACAATCCCGATCGGTGTGCGCAGCGTATAGTTCAGATAGGAGCCCTCGACCGGGATCACCGCGTCGCGCCGCGCCAGCGCAAGCCCCGCAAAATAGCGGAAGAAATCCGGCAGACGCGAGAGCTGCGCGCGCGTTTCGTTGAGCGGTCGGCCGTTGTTGAGGGTTTCCAGGCGGTAAAGCTGCTCGAGATTGGCTTCGAACGCATCCGCCAGTCGATTGACCAGTCTGGCGCGGGCGCGGATGTCCATGCCGCCCCATTCCCTGCCTTCGAATGCGGCGCGCGCGCTCGTCATGGCGCGGCCGATATCGTCGGCGGTCGAGTTCGGGATTTTCGCGATCACGTCGCCGGTTGCGGGATTGTGCACGTCGAGCATCTCGCCGCTTCCCGCTTCGATCTCGCACCCGTCGACGAAATTGCCGTGAATTTCGACCTCGATCGGCTTTGTCGGACTGTTCACGGCTCTCTCCCGTCGTTCCGGATCATGCTTCGACAATCACCGCATTGCGTTTGAGCGCCGGCAGCACGCGCTTTTCCGTTGCGGCGATATGAGCGCGGATGATCCGGCCGGCGCTGCGGCTGTCGCGCTTCTGCATCGCCTCGATCAGCGCCACATGCTCGGCCACGAGCTTCTTGGGGTCGTGACCCCTGAGATTTGCGACGGAAACCCGAACCAGCCGATCCGCCTGTCCGATCAGGTCGCAGAGGGCTGCCGCCATGCGGCGGTTGCCGGAGGCATGCGCCAGCGCCGAATGGAAGGCGCGGTTGTAGGCGATGAATTTCTCATGATCGCCGGAGAAGCGGCGGAAGGCGTCGAGCGCCTTCAGCGTCGCGTCATCGGCGCTCTCGATCGCCTCGGCAACGCAAGCCGGCTCCAGCGCAAGGCGAAAACGCAGCACGTCGCGCGCATCGCCGAGCGAGATCGGGTTGACCCGATAGCCCTGGCGCGGCTGCACCGTGACCAGATGCTCGCGCGCCAGGCGGAGCAGCGCCTCGCGCACCGGCTGGCGGCTCACCGCATAACGCTCGGCAAGCTCCTGCTCGCGCATATCGTCGCCGGGTGCGAGCCTGCAGGCTAGAATATCAGCACGCAGGTTTTCATAGACATTGTCGCGCAAAAGCATGCGGTTTCCTGCCGAAATCGTTGCAATAGTCGCAGCCGTGAAATATCACGTCAAGTCAATAAATGCTGGAGCGCCGGGAGAAGACATGGATCGGCTGTTTGCGGGTGCAACCGTCAATGCGGCGGAGACGGGGCAGGGTCCGCCTCTGTTTCTGTTCCATTCGCTGCTGTCGGACCGCGCGAGTTTCGATGCGATCGCCCCGACACTCTCGAAGTCCTTTCGCCTCATCGTTCCGGAATTGCCGGGCTTCGGCCGTTCGCAGGCTGTCGCGGCTGGCCTGGCCGATATCGCCGATCGCATGGCGGAGGTGGTGCATGAGGCAGCCCGCGGCGCGGATGCGATCGTGCTCGGCAATGGCTATGGCGGCTTTGTCGCGCTGCAGATGGCGATCCGCCATCCCGGCATCGCGGCACGCTTTGTTTTTGCCGATTGCGGCGCGGCTTTTTCCGAACCGGGTCGCGAGGCCTTTCGCAACATGGCGGCCGCCGCGAAGGCGAAAGGGCTTGCGGCGATCACCGATGTCGCGATGCGCCGCCTGTTCGCGCCGGAGTTTCAGGCTGATCATCCCGAGCTGATGGCCGGCCGCCGCGCAGCGTTTTTGCGGACCGACGTGGATGTCTTCCGTGCGGCCTGTGCCCAGCTCGCCGAGCTCGACCTTCGCGGCGAGCTGCACAAGGTCGCAGTACCGGCGCTGGTGCTGGTCGGAGAGCAGGACGAGGCGACGCCGCCGCCGATGTCACGCGAGCTTGCGGCAGGGCTGCCGGATGCGCGGCTCAAAATTATTCCGGGCTGCGCGCATGTCCCGCAATTGCAGGCGCCGGATGTATTTCTCGAGGCGATCTTCGATTTCATTTCCGCAAACGGCGTCGCACCGCCATGATCGCCGGCCTCGCCGCGAGAGGCCTCATCTCATGGAGTTGTGTGGACCTGTCGCGCAGATGTTGCGCTTGTTCCCCGGTGACAGCGCGAGAGCGGACTGAAGGGAGGTCCGTTGCGCGGCCAAAAACCGACGTCGGCAGTTCCCGGGCCTTGGTCGGCATCACGTGTCCGATTTCTTAAAAACTAACACCAATGTCATTCATCAAGCTGAACGAACTCAACGTGCAACAATTTCGTTAGCGAGTTTGCAAACCGTTGCGTGACTTCGTGTCGCAGCGTAGAATTCGCGTGGGCAGGGGATCGAAAGCAATCTCTTTAGATGCGGAGGATGCGACCATGCCACGGGTCAAGCAAGCTTCGAAACGGAAACGCACAGCCAAAGCCGGCACCGTGAAGGTGCTGGGTGCCGCCGGACTGGGTCTTTCGCTGGCAAGTGGTACATCCGCATCCACGACGCCCGCTGCCGGTGTCCCGCAATTTGGCGATACATCGCCCAATCAGCGCTTCGTTCTTGGCGAAGAGGAAATGGCCGACGTCAGCCTGGCCACGTTCCATCTCTTCGACAGGGAAAACTTTGGCAGCGGCGTGCAGCTG
>Ga0335069_10006099_pt1 | contig 17571 bp, 12 predicted proteins | sample Lox_Sample_11_FD_206714 | JGI IMG/M metagenome (GOLD analysis project Ga0335069, IMG submission 206714) | Soil microbial communities from Loxahatchee National Wildlife Refuge, Florida, United States - Lox_Sample_1.1 | ecosystem: Environmental > Terrestrial > Soil > Wetlands | place: USA... | reverse complement strand
ATCGTCCTCGACGGCGCAGGCAACATTTATGTGACCGACACGTTCAGTCACACGGTGCGCCAGGTAACCCAGGCGGGCGTGGTCACGACCCTCGCCGGCACCGCGCTCACCGCCGGCAGCGCGGACGGCACGGGCACTGCGGCGGCGTTTGATTATCCCAGCGGCCTCGCGCTCGATGGCGTGGGCAACCTCTACGTGGCCGACTACGGCAACCACACCATCCGCAAGATCGCCCCCGGCGGCGTCGTCACCACCTTCGCCGGCACCGCCGGCACCAGCGGCAGCGGCGACGGCCTTGGCACGGGCGCCACTTTCAACCACCCGCGCGACGTCGCGGTCGACAGCGTGGGCAACCTCTACGTGGCCGACACCGGCAATCACACCATCCGCAAGATTTCTCCGGGCGGCTCGGTGACGACGCTGGCCGGCAGCGCCGGTTCGCCGGGCAGCGCCGACGGCAGCGGCGCGGGCGCGAGGTTCAACGGCCCGACCGGCGTCGGGGCCGATGCCGCCGGCAATGTCTACGTGGCCGACTCCGGCAACAACACCATCCGCCTGATCACCCCGGCGGGTGTCGTGACGACGCTCGGCGGGGTCGCCGGTTCGGCCGGCGACGTCGACGGCGCCGGCACCGCGGCGCGGTTCGATTCTCCGACCGGCGTGAAGCCCAACAGCGCGGGCGACCTGTACGTGGCCGATTACAACAACAACACGATCCGCAAGGGCATCGCTCCCGGGAATCCGGGCGGACCGGGCGGCGGCTCCGGCGGCGGCTCGGGCGGCTCCGGCTCGGGTGGCGGCTCCGGCGGCACGACGGTCAGCACCACCGGCATCAATGGCACCGGCAGCTTCAAGAGCCCCATCGGCATCACCGGTGACGCCTCGGGCAACCTCTACCTCGTCGACACCCAGAATCATTGCATCAAGATGATCACGAGCGGTGGCGTGGTGAGTGTCTTTGCCGGCAAGGAGGGCACTGCAGGTTCGGCCGACGGCGTCGGCACGGCGGCCACGTTCAACAGCCCGACCGGCATCACGATCGGGTCGGGCAACACCCTTTACGTGACCGACACCGGCAACGGCACGATCCGGGCGATCAACACGGACCACACGGTCAGGACCCTGGCGGGCTCGGCCACGCGCGGCAGCGCGGACGGCTCCGGCACGGCCGCCTCGTTCGGCTCAATCTCCGGCATCGCCTACACCGCCGCCGGCACGCTTTACGTCGCGGACTCGTCCAACAACACGATCCGCGCGGTCACCACCAGCAGCCCCGGCGGCGTCGTCACGACCGTCGCCGGCGTCGCCGGCCAGGTGGGCGAGGTCGACGGCACCGGCACGGCCGCGCGGTTCAACCACCCAACGGGCCTCGTGGTCGACTCCAACAGCAATCTCTACATTGCCGACACCTACAACAACACGGTCCGGATCATGAATTCGAGCTTCACGGTGACAACCGTGGCTGGTTCGGCGGGAGTGTCGGGGGCCTACGATGGCGCCGGCACCTACGCGCTGTTCAATCAGCCGGCCGGATTGGGACTCTACGACGGCTACCGGCTCTTCATCGCCGATTCCGCCAACAACACGATCCGGTATTACAACCTGGATGCGGTGGGCATCGTGGGCACGCTGGCCGGATTTGCCGGTCTGTCCGGCGCCCGGGATGGGGTGGGGGATGCGGCCCTGTTCAATCATCCGCAGTCCGCCTATTACAACCCGAACAACGGCAATCTCTACGTGGTCGACACCGGCAACTCCATGGTGCGCGCGGTCGCCGCGGGCTCGGCGACGGTCGTCTCGCCGACCTACCAGCTCAGCACCTCGACCTCCACCAGTGGCACGGGAACCAGCTTGGGCGGGGGCGGGGGTGCGATCGAGGCGTGGTTTGCCCTCGCGCTGCTCGCGCTCGGTGGCGCCCGTCTCGGGCGGCGCCGGCGCGGCTGACCGCGCGGCGGTTCACGGCAGCGCGAATTCGAGCGTCGGATCGAGCGGGTAGCGGCCGAAGCGTTCGCCGTACAGGGCGAGGCCGCCGGGCTGCGCGGCGTCGACCTCAAGCCGCAGGACAATTTCCCTCGAACTGGCCGCGGCGGCCAGCGCATCGACCGGCAGCGCCGCGCGCACCAGGTAACCGTACGAGCCCGCCTCGCGGAGCTTCCGGTCATGCGGCTGGGCGTGCCAGGACAGGATTCCGCGATGGTCGGCCGGATCGTCCGGAAGCCCGAAGGCGCCGGCGTCGATCCCGTTCACCCGCACCCGGACCAAGCTCGGATACTGGGTGACACCGGTCATGGGATAGGAATTCGGGTTTGCGCCGGGGTCGTGGGTGCCGAGTCCGCGCATGAAATCGCCCTCCGCCAGCTTGGCGCCGGCCCGGTCCTTGCCGAGCAGCCGCTTGGCCGAGGCCTCAAACGTGAGGGCGGCGGACGTCACCGCGCGCGGGTCGAGGCCGGCCGGCCACGGCAGCCGGTACTCGAAATAGCCGTGGCCGGCGCCGTTCACCTTGAGTCCGTCGAGCACGTTCCATTGTTTCAGCGACCACTGCGCCGCGGAGAAGGTCGCGGGCGCGAAGCGGATGACGCGCACCGTCCGTCCGTCGCGCCGCACGGTCTCATCCCGCGGCGCGAGCCCGTCGGCCACGAGGAACGTGGTGAAATTCCGGTGCAGCACGGCGCCGGCCGGGTTCTCGAGTGTCAACGCCAGCACCACGAGCGCCCGGTGGTCCGGCAGCGTGACCTGGAGCGGCGGCAGGGCGCGCGCCATCCAGGGTTCAAACGGCACCGGGCGCGCTGACTCCCCGTACTCCTCACGCCGGCCGAACGCGTCCCAGCCGTAGAGTTTTTCCCGGAGCGTCAGGCCTCCGCCGGGAGTCGCGTCGGTGAGAAACGAGGCGAACAGCGGCACCTCCACCGTCTCGCCCGGCCGAGCCTCGCGGCAGAGTTCGCTCCCGGTCGAGAGGTAGAAATCACCGTGCAGATCCCGCAGGCTCATCCCTGGCACCAGATCGCCCAGGCCCGGATCCTTGGGCGAACGGTCGTAACGGTAGTAGCCGTTCCACTCGTTGATCACGTCGTGGTGCTCGGTGTAGAGCCAGCCGGCGACCCGGGGATGCCGGCGAAATTCGTTCATCATGATGTGGTAGTCCCAGCTCCAGTCGACGTCCCCGGTGCTGCCCTCGTAACCCCAGACGTTGCCGCACTCGCTGTTGAGCATCGGCTGGCCGCCCTGGCGGCGGCCGCCGGTGAAATTCCACGCCGAGCCCGGAAACGTGTCGCGCGTGATTTCGTCCAGGTGCTCGCGCCACGCATAGCCGGGCAGATAATCGTGCCACGAGTTGAGGTCGGTCTCGACGTGGTCGTGGTTGCAGGCCGAGTTGTCCTCGACCAGCCGCGTGGCATCGAGCTGCTTCGCGAGGCGGTACATCGAGGCGACCCAGCGCTGCGTCTCCGGGAGGTAGGCTCGATGCGGTTCCGCGCCGGTGAACAGGCCCCAGGTCTCGTTGAACAGCACCCAGCTGAAGATCGCGGGATGATTGAAGTCGCGCGCGACCATGCCGCGCAGCGCCGCCTCGCTCTCCGCGCGCGCCTCGGCGGTCGGCTCGCCCCAGAAGTTCGGCACGTCGGCCATGATCAGCAGGCCGAGCCGGTCGGCCCAGTAGAGCTTGCGCGGCACCTCGACCTTGAGGTGGATGCGGTTGGCGTTCAGCCCGAGCCGCTTCGAGCGCAGGATCTCATCGCGCATGAAATCGTCGCTCGGGAAAGTGTAGAAGCCGTCCGGGTGGTACGACTGGTCCAGCGTCATTCGCAGGTAGAGCGGCTTGTGGTTCAGCGCGACATAGGCGACGTCGGTGCCCGGGAGATTCACGATGCTGATCTTCCGCAGGCCGAAATAGGTGGCGACGGGGTCGTCGCCGGCGGGGGTGTGAAGCGAAACCTCGACGTCGTACAGATGGGGATCGTCCGGCGACCAAAGATGCGGGTGGGGGAACGCGACGCTGACGGCCGCCTCGCGGCTCCCGGCCGCAACCGGCGCCTCGACGTCCGCGCGCTCCCCCTGCGCGAAGTGCAGGCGGAGCGTGGTGCTGGCCGGGGCGGGCGCGGCCAGCGCCGCCTCGAGCTTGACGGTGCCGGCCTCGAGGTCCGGCGAGAAGTGGACGCTCGTGAGGAAATTTTCCGGCCGCGCCTCGAGGTACACGGTCTGCCAGATGCCCCTGGCCTCGCCGTAGCCCTGCTTGCCCTCGAGCTTGAACGGATGCGGCGTGTCGTCGACCCGCAGCACCAGCGTCTGGGTCTCGCCCCATCTCACCGTCGGGGTCAGCTCGAATTCAAACGGAGTGTAGCCGCCGCGGTGTTCGCCGAGCGCCCGGCCGTCGAACCAGCCGCGCGTCAGCCAGTCGCACGCGCCGACGACGAGGAAGACCCGCCGGCCCTTCCACTCCGGCGGCACGCGCACCGGGCGCCGGTACCAGCCGATGTCGGCCTGGTTTGCGAGACCCGAGAGCCGGCTGCCCCAGGAGAACGGCACCGTGATCCGCTCGGGGAACGGCGTCGTCCCTCGACCCCAGCCGGCGGCCTCGCCGGCGTCTTCCCGGTCGAAGCGGAATTCCCACTCGCCGTTGAGGTTCAGCCACGCGGCGCGCGCGAAATCCGGTCGCGGATGCTCCGGGAGGGGGAGGGATCTGGTGTCCGCCGGGCGCGCGGCGGAGGTCAGAAGCAGGAGCAGTCCGAGAAGGTGAAGACGCTTCATGAGGGACAAGACAGGCTTCCATCCCAGTCGGGCGAAACCAGCCCACGCTGGACCACGGAGCTTGCGGGTGCAAATCGCAAGCGGCGGGGCCTGATTTGCCGTTGCGCGAAGCCCCCGGAGCAGGCGTCGAAGCAATCGAGCTGGCGGGGCCGTGCGATGACCGGGCAATTGGGGAAACGCCCGCGGCGCTCGGTCCGGGGCAGACGCTTGCGCCCCACTCGGCCTGGTCGCAGATTGGGCACATGCAGGCCTACCTCATTCGCCACGCGCACGCGCTCGACGGCGACGACGATGCGGCGCGGCCGCTGAGCCGCCGCGGTCGCGCCCAGATCCGGGCCCTGGCCGCGTTTCTCGCGCGGCGCACGGATCTTTCGGTCCGTGAGTTCTGGCACAGCCCGCGGGTGCGCGCCCGCGACACGGCGGAACTGCTGGCGCGGCGACTGGGTGGAGGCATCCGGTTGCGGCAGATTTCCGGACTCGAGCCCGCGGCTGACCCGGCGGCCGTCGCGCGCCGGCTGCAGGCGCGGCGCCGGCCGGTGGCGCTGGTCGGGCACGAACCCCACCTGGGCGCGCTGGCCGCATTTCTGGTGGCCGGCCGCGAGGCCAAGCCGGTCGTGAGCCTGAAGAAGTGCTGCGTGCTCGCGCTCGAACGGGAGCGCGGGCGCTGGGTCATCCGGTGGCTGACGTCACCGGAGATGCCGGCGCGGCGGTGATGGAGCGGCCGTTGCGGGCCGGCTGGACGGCCCGAACCGGCGCCGGAGCGCCGGCGGCGGGCCGGGCGGATTGGTCCGTGGAAGCTCCATCCATCAGCCCGGAAAGGTGGCGGCGCATGGCATGCGTCTCGGCATCGAGCTGCTGTGCGACCGCCGACGCCTGGCCCGCGCTGGTCGCATTGCTCTGGGTGAGCTGATCCACCCGGCTGACCGAGCTCACAGCCTGTTCGAGGCCGGCGGCCTGCTCACCGGAGGCCTGGGCCATGTGGGCGATGATCTCGTCGATCCGCTGGGTCTCGGCAATCGTGTGGCGCAGCAGCTCCTCGACGCGGGCCGCAATGGCGGCCCCGTGGCGGGTCTTGGCCACGGCGTCGTCGATCCGCTCGCCGGTTTCCCTGGCCGCCGTGGCCGAACGCTGCGCAAGGTTGCGCACTTCCTCGGCCACGACCGCGAAGCCCGCTCCCGCCTCGCCCGCGCGGGCGGCTTCGACCGCGGCATTCAGCGCCAGGAGGTTGGTCTGGAAGGCGATCTCGTCGATCGACTGGACGATCTTCGCGATGCTGGTGCTCGCGGCGGCCATCTCGCTCATCGCGCGCTGCAGCTCGGCCACCTCGGCGGCGCCCTTGTCGGTGACGCTGCGATTCTGGGCCGAGATCGACCGGGCGTTGCGCGCGTGGTCGGCGTTGACCTTGACGATGGTGTGGACCTCGCCGAGCGCGGCCGCGGTTTCCTGCAGCGTCGAGGCCTGCTGGCCGGAGGCGGTCGCGAGGTCGCGGCTCGCGGCGGCCACCTGCGAGGCCGAGGACGCGATCTGGCCCGTCTCGTTCAGGATGAGGCCGGCGATGCCGCGAATGTGCCGGGTCACGGCGAAACTGGTGACCACGCCGAAGCCGATGCCCAGCGCGATGCCGATCAGCGTGCCCACGCCCATCGTGCCCTCGAGAATCCGGCCTTCGGTGGCGGCGGCATCCTCCTCCGCGCGCAACGCCGCGGCAAATCCGTGCCGGGCGGCGTCCTCCAGCGCCTGCGCGGCCGCGCGCGCCGGCGGCTCCGCCGGGGCGGCGACCGCCGCCTCCAGGTCCGCGACGGCCCCGGCGGCCAGGCCGGTTCGCGGCGCCTCCTCCCGGATGACGGCGAGCTGCTCGCGGACGATCGCGGACTGCGCCGCCGCCTTGGCCGGCTCGCGTCCGGCCGCGGCGACCGCGTTTTGGATCGCGTGGACCGCGTCCAGCAGCCGCCCCTCGGCGACGGCCATCTGCTCGAAGGCTTCGGCCCGCCGCATCGCCGAACGATGCGAGTAGAGGCCAATGGCTCCGCCCACCAGCGGCACCGAGGCCACCATGCTGAAGGCGAGGATGAGTTTTGCACGCAGGTTCATCGCGGGGATCAAAGCAGCACGCGCGTCCGGCCGATTGGCCGGACGCGCGTGGATACCCCCTATATCGGCCGCGGATGGCGAAACTTGAACCCGCCGCCGGCGTCTGAAATAAAGTTTCGCCAGCCGCCGCCAAAAACGGTAGCGTGACCGGACATTTCTACCCCCAAGTCATTCCCCATGAAAAACCCCGACATGACCCGCCGCACCTTCCTGAAGACCGCTTCGATTGCCTCCGCCGCGATCAGCATGCCGGCCGTCCTCCGCTCGCAGAACGCCGACGGCTCGGCCGCCGCCGGCAGCCCGAACAACCGGCTGAACATCGCGTGCGTCGGCGTGGGCGGGCGGGGCTATGACGCCGTCCAGGGAATGAAGGGCGAGAACCTCGTGGCTTTCTGCGATGTCGACGACGAGCGCGCCGCCAAGACGTACGCGGAATTCCCCTCGGTGCCGCACTTCCGCGATTTCCGCCAGATGCTCGACAAGCTCGGCAACCAGATCGACGCGGTCACGGTCTCGACGCCGGACCACATGCACTTCCCGATCGCGATGGCCGCGATGGCGCTGGGCAAGCACGTGTTCGTGGAAAAGCCGCTGGCCCACACGGTGACCGAGACGCGCCGCATGGCCGAAATGGCGGCAAAGAATCCGAAGATCCGCACCCAGATGGGCAACCAGGGCCATGCGTTCGAGGGCATCCGGCTCCTGAAGGAATGGATCGATGCCGGGGTGCTCGGCGAGGTGCGCGAGGTCCACAGCTGGACCGACCGCCCGATCTGGCCGCAGGGGGTCAATCCGCCCGATCACTCGAAGCTGATGCCGGTGGTGCCCAATTCGCTTTCCTGGGACCTGTGGCTCGGCGTGGCCCCCGTCCGCGAGTACGATCCCGCCTACCTGCCGTTCGCCTGGCGCGGCTATTGGGACTTCGGCACCGGATCCCTCGGCGACATGGGCTGCCACATCATGGACGGCGCCTATTACGCGCTCGGCCTGACTGCGCCGACCGCGGTGGAGCCGATCAGCGCCCACCAGACGGCGATCAGCGCCCCGACGGCGTCGGTCGTGCGCTACACCTTCCCGGCCCGGGCGAACCAGCCGGCCTGCCAGTGGACGTGGTACGACGGCGGCATGAAGCCCATCGAGCCGCCCGATCTCGAGGAGGGCCGGATGGCGCGCTGGGACAATGGCACGCTGCTCATCGGCTCGAAGGCCTCGGTCTTTTGCGACACCTATTACGCCGGCATCCGGATCGTGCCGGAGAAGCGGATGAAGGAGATGGCGGCAAGCCTCCCGCCGAAGACCCTGCCGCGCGTCGAGGGCGGCCATTTCGCCGAGTGGATCCGCGCCTGCAAGGGCGGACCCGCCGCCGGCTCCAACTTCGCCTACTCCACGCGCCTGGCCGAGACCGTCCTGCTGAGCAACGTCGCCATCCGGGCGCGCCGCCGCATCGAGTGGGATTCCGCGGCGCTCAAGGTCACGAATCTCGCCTCGGCCAATGCCTTCGTCTCCAAGGAATATCGCGCCGGCTTCGGCGTCTGAGTCCGGCCTTTTCCGCATCACCATGAGCGACACACCCGCGTCCGCCCCGTCCGCCTGCCGCTGGGAATATTCGGCGGCCTTCCTGCTGCTCCGGCTTTTTCTCGGCCTGCTCACCTTCCTGGAGGGCCTGCAGAAGTTTGAGAACCAGGGCCGCTACTCGTTCGCGAACTATTACGAGAACATGAACCGGATGGCGCAGGGCATCACCGGCGCCTCGTTCCTGCCCCTCTGGGCGACCCGCAACTTCGCCCACTCCCTCGGCTACGCGCTGCTGGCCCTCGGCGTCCTCCTTCTGCTGGGCGTGAAGTCCCGCATCACGCTTCTGCTGACCGGCCTGCTTTATGTCGGCCTTTCTTTCGGCCTCCTGGCGGTGCAGGAGGACGAGGGCGTCGCCCGGCTGGCGATCTATGTGGCGATGTTCGCCGGCGCGCTGGTGCTCGTGCGGCACGACCGGTTCGCGCTCTGGCGCGACCGCCTCGGCTGAACCAACCCGGACCGCGCCATGCCGTCACCGTCCGCTCCCGGATTCACCCGCCGCGACTTCCTCGCCGCCGGGGCGAAGTGGGGCGCCGCCGTTCTGGCCGCGCCGTACCTCGCCCGCGCGGCCACTGCCGCCGGCGGCGACGCCGACACGCTGAACATCGCGCTCATCGGCTGCGGCGAGCAGGGCCGCGTCCTGCTCAACGCCGCGCTCAAGATTCCGCACATCCGCTTCCGCGCGGTCTGCGACATCTGGCCGTACAACCGCCGGTACGCCGAGCGGCTGCTGATGAAGTTCGGGCACGATCCGAAGGCCTTCGAGGACTACCGCGAGCTGCTCTCGGCCATGCCCGACCTCGATGCCGTCCTTGTCGCCACGCCGGACTTCATGCACTCCGAGCACACCTGCGCCGCGCTGAAGGCCGGCCATCACGTGTACTGCGAGAAGCTGATGTCCAACACCGTCGACGGCGCACGCGCCATGGTGCGCACCGCGCGCGAGACCGGCAAGCTGCTCCAGATCGGCCACCAGCGGCGGAGCAACCCGCGCTACCTCTTCGCCCGCGAGAAGGTCGTCCGGGGCAACCAGCTGCTCGGTCGCGTCACCAACGCCACCGCCCAATGGAACCGCGCCGTGACCGAGGATCTCGGTTTTCCCGTCGGCCAGGGACTGTCGGAGGAGGTGCTGCACAAGTACGGGTACGCCAACATGCACGAGTTCCGGAATTGGCGCTGGTTCCGGCGCTATTCGGGCGGTGTGATCTCCGACCTCGGGGCGCACCAGATCGACGTCTTCAACTGGATGCTCGACGCCAACCCGGTCTCCGTCATCGCCGGCGGCGGCCGCGACTACTACCCGAACCACGAGTGGTACGACAACGTCTGGGCGATCTATGAGTACCCGACGCCGGCCGGCGCCGTGCGCGCCTGCTACCAGGTGCTCACGACCACGAGCGCGGGCGGCGGCTACCACGAGTACTTCATGGGCGACGAGGGCGCGCTCAAGATGTCCGAGAACCCGAAGTACACCAAGCTCTACCGCGAGGCCCGCGCGCCGGACTGGGACAAATGGGTCCAGCAGGGTGTCGTCATCCGGCCCGGCTCCGGCGAGGGCGCGCCGCCACCGGTCAAGCCGTGGGAGAAGCCGCGGCCGAAGCTCCCGACCTCCCGGCGCACCTCCGTCGTCGACGTCCGCGAGACCGCCGAGCTTTCGGCGTGGGACATGCCGGTCTACCTCGACAAGGCCATTCACCAGCCGCATCTCGAGAATTTCTTCGACGCGATCCGCGGCCGGGCGAAGCTCAATGCGCCGGCCGAGGTGGCGTTTGCGTCGGCGGTCACGATCCTCAGGGTCAATGAGGCGGTCGCCGCGCAAAAAATGCTCCCGTTTGCCAAGGAGGACTTCGTTGCCTGAGGGTCACACCAGGGACCAACGCCGCGAAACAATCCGAAACCGGTGACCAGGGAACAAGCTGCGAGTGAGAAGAATCAGCGCTTGGCTCCCGGACTCCTGCGGGTGAACTCACTCCTCTGACTCCAATCTCCTGCCTCCTCCCCTCCCGGCCCTTCCGTCATCCCGCCTCCTTCCCGCCATGCTCCGCCTCCTCGCGCTCTTCGCCTCCCTGTCCGCCATTCTGTCAGCCTCGGCCGCTGACCTGATTCCGCTCAAGCTCGACCTGCCCAAGCCGCTCTTTGTCGGCACGCCGCGCCCGCTGCAGGTGGCGAACCTCGAGCCCACCCCGATCGGCCCCCGCCCGGCCTTCATGGTGCCGGCCGGCACCGTGCTCCTCTCGAAGGGCAAGCCGGTCACCGCCAGCGACTCGCTGCCTGTCATCGGCGAGCTGTCGTACATCACCGACGGCGAAAAATCCGGCGTCGAGGGCACCTACGTCGAGCTTGGGCCCGGAGTGCAGTGGGTGCAGATCGACCTCGGCGCGACCGCGAAGCTCGCCGCCGTGGTCGTGTGGCACTTCCACTCGCAGGCGCGCGTCTACCACGGCTTCGTCGTGCAGACGTCGAACGATCCCGAGTTCAAGAAGGACATCACCACGCTGTACAACGCCGACGTCGACAACCTCGACGGCCTGGGCAAGGGCAAGGACTTCTCCTATGTCGAGACCTACCAGGGCCGCATCGTCGACGCCAAGGGCGCAGTCGCCCGCTACGTGCGCCTCTACAGCAACGGCAACACTTCCGACGAGCTGAACCACTACACCGAGGTCGAGGTCTACGGCGAACCGGTGAAGTGAGCCCCGCGGCGACGCCGGCGATGGAGGCGGGGTGCCCTCACCCCGCTTGGTGAATCATTCTCTTTCTCGTAATCCTAATCGTTCTCGTGCCTTCGGGCCGGGTAGCGAATGGAGCGGAGATTACGAGCAAGAGAACGAGAATGAGAACGATCCGATCAGGTCGCCACTGGCTCCGCAGTTTCAGCCCACGGTTGCCGTCTCGGCAAAATTCGTCTGAGGTGGAACCCGGCCTCCGGACGGGTTCAATTGAAATTTCCGAGAAACGCGTCCCGAGGCCGCGTTCCACCTTGTAGTCATGATGCCAGCCTGGTTGTCCCGCCTCCTGCCCCTCGCGCTGCTCGCGGCGTTGGCGCTGTGGCTGCGCACCGCGGATCTTGGCGCGCGGCCGATGCACGCCGACGAGGCCAACCAGGCGGTCAAGGCCGGACAGTTGCTGGAAGACGGAAGATATGCCTTCGACCCGCGCGACCATCATGGTCCGCTGCTCTACTATACCCTGCTGCCCGTGGCGTGGGTTCGCGGACAGCGCACGCTCGCCGCGCTGGACGAGGCGACGGTCCGGCTGGTGCCCGCGCTGGCCGGCACGGTCTCCGTCGTGCTACTCTGGCTGTTGGCAGCGCCGCTCGGACGCTGGCCGGCGCTGGCGGCGGCCGCCTTTCTGGCCGCGTCGCCGCCTTCGGTCTATTACAGCCGGTATTTCGTCCAGGAAACCCTGCTCGTGACGGCCACCTTGGGTGCGATGCTTTGCGCGAAAAGTTGGTGGACCACCGGCCGCACCCGCTGGGCCGTGGCGCTGGGCGTCGGCCTCGGACTGATGCAGTCGACCAAGGAATCCGCGCCGCTGTTCGTGGTCGGGGCCGTGCTCGCGCTGCTTGCGATCCACCTCGGGCCGCCAGGCGGCAAGCCGGGCCCGGTCGCAGGGCGGAGTCCGCCAAAGGTCTGGCGTGACGTTGCGCTGGCGCTGGGCTCGGCCCTGGCGGTCGCGGCGCTTTTCTATTCGTCGTTCGGCGCCAATCCGGCCGGCCTGCTCGACGCACTGCGCACGTACCCGGAACAGGCCGCGCGCCTGGGTTCGGGCGCGACCGGACACGAGAAGCCGTGGTGGTATTTTCTCTGGCTGTTCGGCTGGCAGCGCGCGGGAGGGCTGGTCTTCCAGCAGGCCGGTTTCGCCGCGCTGGCCGTCGCCGGCCTGATCGCCGCCATCCTCCGGCCAAATCCGCTGCTGCGCTGGGCCGCGGCCTATTCGCTGCTGATCCTGCTCGTGCACTCCGCCGTGGCCTACAAGACACCCTGGCTGGCCATCCATCTCGTGCCCGGCTTTGCGCTGCTGGCCGCGGGAGCGCTGGCGTCGGTAGACCGGGAGAAGCTTCCCGTCATCGCCGCGGCCGTCGTGGCGGCGGTGGTCAGCGGGATGCTCTTGATCCAGACCTGGCGTGTTACCCGCACCTACGCGGCCGACGCGCGCAATCCGTTCGCCTACGTCCATAGTTCCCCCGACGTGCGGAAATACCGCGCGCTGGTGGAGGCGGCGCGCGGGCGGCTGCCGCACGAGCCCGTGCGCGTGATCAGCGAGGAGTATTGGCCGCTGCCGTGGTATTTCCGGGGGCTCGATGGGATCGGCTATTGGGCCAGGGTGCCCGAAGACTGCGACGGCTCGCTGGTCATCGCCTCCGCCGGGCTCGCCGACACCGTGCGCTCCCGCCTGCACGGCGGATACGACGAGGCGTTCCTCGGCCTGCGCCCGGGGTTTGTCTGCGTGGTCTTCACGCCGCGCAAGCCCGAGGCCACACGCAATGGGCTTTAAGCAAACGGCCATCGGCTGTAGGCCATAAGCAATGACCCCGCGTTACTCGCTGGTCGTGCCCTGCTACAACGAGGCCGGGAACATCGCCGACCTCGTGGCCGCGGCGGACGAGGTGCTTGCGGCCCGTGGCCGGCCTTACGAGGTCATCCTCGTGAACGACGGCAGCACCGACGCCACCGGCGCCGAGATCGCCGCTGCGGCGGCGCGCTGGCCGGCATGCCGCGAGCTGCGCCTGGAGCATCAGGGTCAGGCCGCCGCGCTGCTGGCCGGGCTGCGCGCGGCGGGCGGAGAGGTGTTGCTGACGATGGACGGCGACGGGCAGAACGATCCGCGCGATTTTCCGGCGCTTCTCGAGTTGGTGGAGTCGGGCCGGTGCGATGTCGCGTGCGGCTGGCGGGTGGACCGCCACGACACCCAGCTGCGTCGGCTGATGTCGCTGCTGGCGAACCGCGTCCGGCGTCTGCTCCTGCCCGACGGAGTGCACGACGCCGGCTGCCAGTTGCGGGTGATGCGCCGCGACGTCCTGGCGGTGTTGCGGCCGATGTACCTGCTGCAGAGCTTTCTGCCCGCGCTGGCCGCGGCGGCCGGCTTTAAGGTCGGCGAACTGCCCGTGCGGCATCACGCGCGCCGGCACGGGCTCTCCAAGTACGGGTTGGCCCAGCTCTGGCTGCGACCGGCCCTCGGCCTGCTGCGGCTCAGGTGGGAACTGTGGCGTCGACCGACCCACCGATGAGGCTAACCACCAATATGCACCAATGGTGCACTGATGATTTGCAAAGAGAGCGCTTCGGCCTGTCCCTCCGCATCGGGGTTTATCCGCGGTGCAGGAGGCCTGTTTTACAGAAGGCAACAAAGGTAACAAAGGTGTGACGTCGACGATGTTGATATCTTTGTTTTCTTCGCTTCCTTCTGTGAAAAACCCAATCGTCCCATGACCTGGCGGGTGTTCCAGCACGAGGCGATGGCGACGTTTTGCGAGCTGACGCTCGCGGGGGTCGACGCCGGGTACGCGCGACAGGCGGCGGCTGCGGCCTTTCGCGAACTGGACCGGCTGGAGTCGGAATTGAGCCTGTTCATCGAGTCGAGCGACGTCGCCCGCGCCAACCGGCTGGCTGGCGGCGAGAGCCTCGTCATCGGCGAGGATGCGATGCAGTGCCTCGCGCTGGCGGCGGGCGTGGCGGCGGCCACCGGGCGCGCGTTTGATCCCGCGTACGCCTCCGAGCCCGATCCGGCGCAGCCGGCCGGGGCGCCGCCGTTCACCCTGGATCCCGACACTCATCGGCTGACCTCGCGGTCGCAGCGGCTGCAGCTCGATCTCGGCGCCGTGGGCAAGGGCTACGCGCTGGACCGGATGGCGGAGGTGCTGGCCGACTGGGGCGTGACGTCGGCCTGCCTGAACCTTGGTGGCAGCTCGGCGCTCGCGCTCGACGCGCCGCCGGACGAAAAGGGCTGGAGGGTTGGACTCGGCGAGGGTGAACACCACCGCGAGTTTCCGCTGGTCCGCGCGGCCTTGAGCGGATCAGGCGTGGTGGTGAAGGGCGCGCATCTGCAGGATCCGCGCACCGGGCGGCCCGCAACGCGCACCACGCGCGTCTGGGCACTGGCGCCTGAGGCGGCGACCGCCGACGCGCTGTCGACCGCGTTCTTCGTCATGACCGACGACGAGGTGGTCGCCTTTTGCTCCGCGCATCCTGACCTCGGCGCCGCCGTCACCGCACCCGACGGCCGGGTCTTGCTTCAGGGCGCTCTGGACAGGCTCACCGGGTGATCCCGCCTCGGGGGAAAATCGCGGACCTGCAACGGGCGGTGGCAGTCATTCGAGCAAGCCGGCGAGATGCGGTCGCACTACCTGCACCCACGGGCTTTCGCGGCCGATGCCGGCCGGCAGCAACCGGGGATTACGCAGCACGCGCGAGAGCATCCAGAGCCGCAGGAAGCGCTCGCGAAAACGAACCTTGCCACCCTGCTTTTCGAGCACGGCAAGACCGCCCTGCAGGAATGGCGTGAAGGCCTTGCTCACCGCCTGGGGCGATTTGAGGCCGGACAATTCCAGAAACCCGCTGCCGAACACGTCCTGCTCGTCCTCGGCGAGCGCCAGCGCAAAAAGCACCCTTCGCTGGCTGGGCGTGGCGTCCTCCGTCACGCGCTCTCCCGCCCGCCCGATTTCGGCCAGGAGGGTGACCAGCGCCGCGCGCAACTCCTCCGCTCCCAGCCGCCCGGGCGCGGAGCGCGCCCACACGTGGTAGGCCAGCTGCTGGAGGTCGTTGGGATTGTCCCCGGCGAGCGAGAAAAGCGCGGTCAGCACACTGTCATCGATTTTCCGGCCGCCCCGCGCGAACTGACCGGCGATGAATCGGGCCATCTCGGGCCGCGGAATCGGCCCGACTTCAAGGATGCGGGCCGACTGGTAAAACGGGCTCTGGGAACTCGTGAAGAGATCCGCCAGCGAATTCCGGGCGCTGCCGGCAAAGACGTAGGCAATCCGGTCGTGTCGCTGCATTTCGCCCCGCAGGACGCCGAGCAGATGGGTGGCGGCCTGCGCGTCGATCCGGTCGACGATCTCCTGAAACTCATCCAAGAAGACGGTCAGCGGCCGCCAGCGGCTGACCCGGGCCAGCAGCCCCATCACCTGCATGACGGTGGAGGCCTTGGTTGGCTTCGCCTCCACCTGGACGAAGGGAAGGTCGACCCGCAAGGACGTCACCGCTGCCAGCGCCTCCCTGACGGCCGGCGGCAGGTGCTTCGTCAGCGGGCGCTCGCTGGCGAGCAGCGATTCGAGGCGGGCCAGCACGCGATCCATGAAATCCTCGACCGAGGCCAGTCCCAGCAGGTCCACGGCGAGCAGCAGGCCTTCCCCGTCAGCGAGCGTGTGTGTGACCAGACTGGTCTTTCCCATCCGGCGGTCGCCGAGCAGGACCAGTCGCTGGCGGCTCCGGGCGGCCTCGCGCAGGGCGGTCTCCAGGGCCGGGCGGGGACAGAAGGGCGCGGTCGGCCCGAGCACCTGGCCAAAGATGAACGGATTGGCGGGCTCCGGTGGCATGACCTCGATTCAACCAATCAGTTGTAATTCTTCAACCAAATAGTTGAATAGCGGGCGGGGGCAGGAGAGGTTGGGGCCGCTGGGCTGGTTCCGGCACCGGCGCCTCAATGGGGGGTCTTTGTCGGGGCGCCCTTCACCTCGACCAGGATGTATTGCAGGGTGGTCTCGCCGACATTCTCCGCCGAATGCGGGGCCTCCCCGTTCATCCACGCGGACTCGCCGACCTTTGGCTCCCAGATCTCCACCTTGCCGGTGGCATAGGTCACCCTGAGCCTTCCGGCCTGAGTCACATAATACCACGAGGCGGGATGCGTGTGCACTGGTTCCGAGGCGCCGGGGGCAAAGGTGGCCTGGACCACGCGCACGTAGGCATTTTCGACGAGGACCTTGTTCGTGGCTGGTGACACCTTGACGACGTCCTGCGCCTGCATGCCGGCCGCGATCGCGACCATGGAGGCAATGACAACCAGCAAGAGATTTCGTGGGCTCATGCCCGGACGAAATCGGCTGACTGCGGAAGGGGCAATGGATAACCGCCCCGGGAGCCTCAGACGGGCGGCGGCGCGAGCCGCATCGCCCCGGGGCGCGGTCAGGGGAGCGACTTCCGCGGCGCAGCGGGGATGGAAGTCGGCCTCCGGCCTGGCCGGGCCGGGCGGAGGAAGGGGCTGCCTCGAGCCGGGCCGCGGCCGTCAATGCCGGGGGACCGGGCCAACATAGAGGACCGTGGCCAGCGCCGAATCCGTGAACATCCCATCGTGGTTGTAGGCCCTTGCTCTCAGGACGTGGGTGAGCGGGGCTGGATTCTTCCAAACCAATTCAAAGGGGAGGGAGGTGACCTCGCCCAGGAGATGCCCGTCGGCATAGATTTCCACCTTGGCCACCCCGTCATCCGGTCCGGTGGCCGAGACCCGGATCGTGATCGGCCCTTGGCCCTCGTAGAACTGGCCGTCGCGTGGCTGCTTGATCCGGACCTCCGGAGGCTGCGGGGTGCCGCGGAGGTTGACGACTGTAACCGCATCCGCGGTGTCTCCGTTGTCGGCGAAGACGCGGGCCAGCACGAGGCTTTTTCCGATGGGCGGATTCCGCCAAACCACCGTGTAGGGCGCTCGCGTGGCGGTTCCCAGCCGCGTCTTGCCCGCGAAGAACTCAACCTTCGCGATCGAGCCATCGCCATCGGATGGTGCGGCAACCAGGGTGACCGGGCTGTTCGCCGGGAACCATTCCCCATCGCGCGGCGAAGTGAACGTCACCTCGGGCGGCTTCTTGCCGGGCGTGACCGTGACATGGACGATCGCGGAGTCGGTGCGGGAGCCTTCGTTGTCGTAGGCCATGGCCTGCAGGGCGTAACTTCCAGGCCCGACGTCATTCCACTCAAATTCGTAGGGCGGTTCACTGGCCGCACCCACCAGCGCAGCATTGGCGTAAAACTCGACCTTGGTGATGGCACCGTCGGGATCGCCCGCCTCGGCAATGAAAGGGATCGCGACCACGGGGATGGCCCGCGGCGTCTCGAAATTGTAGCCGTCATCCGGAGCCAGGAGGCTGACCACCGGCGGCTGATTCTTCGGACGGGCCGTTCCGCCCGCCGTGGCGGCTGCGACGGGGTGCCCGGCGGCGCCACCGGGCGG
>Ga0335069_10006098_pt1 | contig 17571 bp, 17 predicted proteins | sample Lox_Sample_11_FD_206714 | JGI IMG/M metagenome (GOLD analysis project Ga0335069, IMG submission 206714) | Soil microbial communities from Loxahatchee National Wildlife Refuge, Florida, United States - Lox_Sample_1.1 | ecosystem: Environmental > Terrestrial > Soil > Wetlands | place: USA... | reverse complement strand
CCCGGCTTCCGGTCAGGTTCGCGGACCTTTTATCGGGCGCGCCGGTCGATGAGGAGCGCCGCCGTTTCCTCAACCTGCTGATCGCGGGGACGGCCCTTTGGGGCTCGGGCGCCCTTTCGTTGGTCGGGCTCTTCGGCGCCACCGCGGGGGCCATCCGGGTGAAACAAGTGCGGGTGGCCCTCAAAAAATGGCCCCAGGGAAAAGACGGGTACCGCGTCGCCCAGATCACCGACCTGCATGTGGGGCCCACCATCGGCGAAAACTACGTGCGGCGGGTGGTGGGGGAGGTCATGGCCCTGAAGGCGGACCTGATCGTCATCACGGGCGATTTGGTGGACGGTTCGGTCAAGGCCTTGTCGCCCCTCATGGGCGCGCTCAAAGACCTCAAGGCCAAGGACGGCGTCTTTTTCATCACGGGCAACCACGAGTATTACACGGGCGACGTGCCGGGTTGGTACACTTGGCTCCAGTCCGTAGGAATCCGACCTTTGGAAAATGAGCGGGTGTCCCTGGGCGGCGGGAAGGGTTTTGACTTGGCGGGGCTGCCGGACCTGGCCGCGCGGCAATTCGGGTTGAATCCGGACCTGCCCAAAACCCTGGCGGGATGGGAGCGCGCCCGGCCCCTGGTGCTTTTGGCCCACCAGCCGGTGACCTTTTTGGAGGCCCGCGCCCAAGGCGTGGACCTTCAGTTATCGGGCCATACCCACGGCGGCCAGATGTTCCCCTTCAATTGGCTGGTGCGCTTGGCCCAACCCTATATCGCCGGGCTTTACCGGGAAGGCGATTCCCAGCTTTACGTCAGCTGTGGCACGGGTTATTGGGGCCCGCCCATGCGCCTGGGAACGGCGTCGGAGATCACCCTCCTGGAGTTGGTTTCGGCTTCCTAAAACCCGGGCTTGGGACTTCACCCCGATCGGGATAAACTGGGGGAAAGCATCCCATTCGCCGCGGAGGGACTCATGGAAAAATTGTTGGCTGTCATCGGCCGCGTCATCTATTCGGCGCCTTTTTTGGTTTTCGGGCTCAACCACCTTACCAACGCCCCGGCCATGGGCGCCATGGTGCCGGCCTTCATCCCCGGCGGCATCCTTTGGATTTATTTCACCGGGGCGGCCATGGTGCTGGCGGCCCTGGCCATCATCACCGGCCTGCAGGCCCGCAACGCCTGCTTCGGTTTGGCCCTGATGCTGGCGCTCTTCATCGCCCTCATCCACCTGCCGGGCATGGCCGATCCCCAAACGCACATGATGTCCCTGGTCAACGTGCTCAAGGACACGGGGCTTTTGGGCGGGGCCTTGGTGGTGGCCTCCACCTTCCCGCCGAAGAAGGCCAAAAAATAAAACAAGGCCCCGCCCGGGCCGGCGCTGATTTTGTTTTTGAATCAAAGGGGATTTGGTTATGCTAAACGCCATGAGCCAGCCCCTTTTAAATCAGCCCAAGACGCCGGCCTTCCTCATCAACCCCCACCCCAAGCATTTTTTCCGCCAAGCGATCGCCAAGCTCCCCATGAACGGCATCCCCACTATTTGTGAGGAAGCCCAATGCCCCAATCGGGGGGAATGCCTGCCCCGGCACGGGACGATTTCCATCATGGTCATGGGCTCCATCTGCACCCGGGGTTGCCCCTTTTGCGCCGTGACCACGGGCAAACCCCTGCCCCTGGACCCGGGGGAACCCCAAAAGGTCGTGGAGATCGCCAAGGCGCTCAACCTGCGTTACCTGGTCATGACCTCCCCCAACCGGGACGAGCTGCCCGACGGGGGCGCGGCCCAATGGACCCGGATCGTGGCGGCGCTCCGGGCCTTTGACCCCAAGCTTAAAATCGAAATTTTGGTGCCGGACTTCCAGGGCAAGGAAGCCTCTTACGAAGTCCTCCTCCAAAACCCGCCGGACGTTTTGGCCCATGACCTGCAAACCGTGCCCCGGCTTTACGGGCCCATCCGGCCGGGCGCCGTTTACGAGAGATCCCTGGGGCTTTTCCGTTGGTTCAAGGGCCGCCAAGGCGAGAAGCGCCTGATGCTCAAGGCCGGCCTGATGCTGGGATTCGGCGAGAGCGAATCCGAGGTGGGGCAAGTCCTCGCCGACGCGGCGGCCGCCGGCGTGGAATTCTTCACCTTGGGCCAATACCTGAAACCCCCCGGTTCCACGCTGGAGGTGGTCGAGTGGGTGCCGCTGGATCGCTACGAGCGCTTCACCCAAATGGGCCGGGACCTTGGCATCACCGTGCAGGCTTCCCCCCTAACCCGCTCGAGCTATTTGGCCGACCGCCTGGCGTCGGGCGGCGTCTAAGCCCATGGCGCCCGGAAAAAAAGGACCCATTTTCCGCCCGGGTTGGACCCTTCCGCTTTTGATCCCCGTCCTGCTCCTGGGTTTTTGGCAAACCGCCTGCGACCGGAGCTGGTTCGAGTCTTCCTACCTGCCTTCGCCCCGGGCCATCGCCGGGTCTTTTTCCTCCATGCTCCTGTCGGGGGAACTTTGGGGTCACTTGAAGGTCAGTCTCACGAGGGTCCTGCGGGGTTTCGCCTTGGGCGCCGGCGCGGGAACCTTGCTCGGGTTTTCCATGGGGCTTTTCCCCAGGCTGGAGAAGGCCCTCTCGCTTCTGACCGGCCTGCTTCGGCCCATTCCCACCATCGCCTGGGTTCCGGCCCTTATCCTTTGGATGGGGATCGGGGAATCCTCCAAGGTCACGGTCATCGCGGTGGGAAGTTTCTGGCCGGTGCTTTTAAGCGCGCTCCAGGGCGTGCGCAGCGTCCACCCCCATTACCTGGAGGTGGCCCGGGTCCTCAAGAAAAACCGCTGGACCTTGCTCACCCGCGTCATCCTGCCCTCGGCCTTGCCGTCGCTTTTCACCGGCTATCGGGTGGGCATGGGCATCGCCTGGGCCAGCGTGGTGGGGGCCGAGCTCATCGCCGCTTCTTCCGGCATCGGGTACCTCATCATGTACGCGCGGGAAGTGTCCCAGCCCGACGTCATGTTGGTGGGCGTGGCGGCCATCGGCTTGACGGGGCTTTTCATCGATTGGCTGCTCCTTCGCGCGGAGCGGAAACTTTTGGCATGGCACCGGGGGCTCCCGTGAGCGCCGCGGGCCTCAGGTTAAAAGGGGTCTTTAAGACCTATGACACCGCCGGCGGGCCCTTAAAGGCGCTGGCCCCGGTGGATTTAAAAATCGCGCCGGGGGAGTTCGTGACCCTGGTGGGGGAAAGCGGTTGCGGCAAATCCACTTTGCTCAGGCTTTTGGCCGGGCTCGAGAAGCCCACCGGCGGGGAGATGGAGTTGGACGGCAAGATCCTGTCGGGGACGGACCTTTCCCGGGGCATGGTGTTCCAAGAGCCCAGGCTTTTCCCTTGGATGACCACCGAGCAAAACGTGGCTTTCGGTTGCGCCTCGGGAACGGCGGCTGAAGAAGCGGCCCAAACCGTGCGCCGCCATTTGGAGCTGGTGGGGCTATCGGGGTTCGAGAAAGCCTATCCCTACCAGCTTTCGGGCGGCATGCAACAGCGAGCGGCCATCGCCCGGGCCTTGGTCGCCCGGCCCCGGGTGTTGCTCCTGGATGAGCCTTTCGGGGCCCTGGACGCCCTGACGAGGGTGCGCATGCAGCAGGAAATTTTGCGCATTTGGCGAGCGGAAAAAATGACGATGCTCTTGGTGACCCACGACATCGACGAGGCCTTGTCCCTGGGGGACCGAGTGCTGGTGATGGGCCCGCGGCCCGGCGCGATCAGGCAAACCCTGCCCGTCAAACTGTCCCGGCCCCGGGACCGCAACGGCGCGGCTTTCGCCAAACTGCGCCAAAAAATACAAGCCGAGTTTTTTTAACGGCTTGCAATCGCCCCCCAAGGCTTTTAGGGTGGGGGAGCGAATTTAAACAGGAGCCCCGATGAGACTTTCCCCCGCTTTTTTCCTCGCCGGCCTGTTGGCCGCGTCCCTCGCCCAGGCCCAATCCCCCTCGGGGGGCATGCCGGCCGCCGCCCCGGTGACGGTGCGCATCGGCTACCAGCCCACTTCCAGCGCGATCCTGCTGGGCAAGGACAAGGGTTTTTACGAGAAGGCCTTCGCGCCCTTGAACGCCGTGGTGGAATATGACCTTTTCCTCTCGGGGCCGCTCATCATTGAGGCCACCGCGGGGAAACGATTGGACCTGATGTGCGTGGGCAACCTGCCCCCGCTCATCGGTTATTCCAACGGGGTGGACGTGAAAGTGATCGCCAAGGCCGCCTTCAACCCGGCCACCAACGCGGTCTTGGTGAAACCCCAGTCCCCCATCGAGTCGGTGGCCGACCTGAAGGGCAAAAGGGTGGCGGTGCAGGTGGGGTCCAGCGTGCATTACTTCCTGGAACAGGTCCTGAAGGGCAGCGGCCTGGGCCTCAAGGACGTGGAGTTGGTTAATTTGCCCGGACCCGACCAAGGCCCGGCGCTTCAAAGCGGCAGTGTGGACGCCATCGTGCTTTGGATGCCCTACCGCACCCAATTGGAACAGGCGGGGAAGGCCCGGGTCTTGGTGGACTCATCCAACGTGCCGGGCAACCTGAGCCTTTACATGACGCGGGGCGCCTTCGGGCAAGCCCATCCCCAATTGGTGGAGGCTTTTTTGGCCGCCACCAAGAAATCCAACGATTATTTGCGCAGGCACCCCCGGGAAGCCTTGAGGCTCTTGGCCGCCAGCAGCCAGTTCCCTGAAAAAGTCATGGCCGAAAGCCTCAAGGGATTCGATTGGTCCATGACCTTGGGCGAGGGAGACATTCGGGCCATGGATGATATCAAGGGGTTCTTGCTCAAAAACGGGATCCTGCGGCATGATTTCAAAACCGCCGATCTCTTTGACCGGCATTACCTGGCCGAGACGAAATTCCCATGAAGCCGCTTTTCCCCTCCGAGTCCCTGCATTACGCCAAGCTGACCTTGGGCCCCCAATCGCCCGAACTGACGGGCGAGGCCGCCCATTTGGCGGGGTGGGCCTTAAAGAACCTGGAAGGCCGTTTCCCGGGTTTGAAGGTGGTCCGATCCCTGGTGGGGGCGCGGGAAGTGCGCCTACTGCTTGATTTCAACCGATTGGACGAGGACTTGCTCAGGGTTTTGCAGTCTTACAAATCCGAGGTGCGCAACCTGCTCAAGAAAAAGGGTTTTTCCGGTGAACATCTTTGGCAGTGGAACTACGAGGAATGTTGGGTCGCCACCCCCGAGGATCTGGCCCGGGTCGAGCCATTTTTGGCAATTTAAGGGAGGGTCCGGATTTATTTGTTTGAGGGATGGATGAGATTCGGATTTATTTTTAAGGAGGATGAGATGAAAAAGATTTTCTTAGGTTTGGTGATGACCCTGGTTTTGGGCGCGGTATCGTCGGCTTTCGCGGCCTCTTACGAAGTAGTTTGCGCCAAGTGTTACGTGACCAAGGGCGAGCACGGCGCGAGCCATATGGCCTGCGGCGCCAAGTGCGTGGCGGGGGGCGGGGAATTGGCCCTCTTGAAGGGGACCAAGCTTTACGTGCCGGTGGATGACGGGTTCAACTCCTTGCGGGACCAATTCAAGGATAAGGTCGGCCAGACGGTGCAATTGGACGGCAAGGTGGAAAACAAGGGCGGGGTGAATTACCTGGTGGTGGCTCCCGCCAAGTAAGCCGGACTTTGATTCAAAGCCCCGGGCCGGAAGGCCCGGGGCTTTTTTTATTTCAGGGAAGGTCCGGGTTAAACAATCTCGTCCGAATGGAGGAGGGTGACGCCCGCCTTGCGCATGGTCTTAAAGGCCTTTTCGTCGTCGCCGGGCTTGGCGTTAACCGCGGCCACCGCGTCCTCGACCACGAAGGTCTCAAAACCGTTCTTCTCCGAGTCCAGCGCCGTGGCCTTCACGCAATAGTCGGTGGCCAGCCCCGCCAAGTAAAGCTCCTCGACCCCGGCCTTGCGCAAGTAGGCGGCCAGCTCGTCGTTGGTGGCCTCGAAGGCCGAGTAACCGTCGTCCCGGTTATGGGTGCCCTTGAGGAAGGTTTTCTTGATCCTTTTTAGGTTCAAGTCCGGGTGGAACTCGGCGCCCGGGGTGCCGGCGACGCAATGGGGCGGCCATTTCCCAAAATGGACGCTTTCCTTAGGGTGCCAATCCTTGGAAGCCAGCACCAGGGGGAAGGCGTCCATGATGCGGTTGATGACCGGCACGACCTGATCCCCACCGGGCACGGCCAAGGCGCCGCCCGGGCAAAAGTCCTTTTGGACGTCCACGATCAAGAGGGCCTTCATGGTTTCGGTTCCTGGTATTTCTGGATCAATTGCGCCCTCATCTCCATGAGTTTCTGGCTCATGCCCACCTTATAGATGTGCGGATTCTCGAAGCGCTTGCGCTCGGGGGAGAGCTTCGCGAGCCTTTGCTTGGCATAGGCGGCGGCTTCCGCCACGCCCAGTGAAACCAGGCGCCGGCCGTCCTCCATCACTTTAAAAAGGATCGACTCGGGAAAACAGTGGGCCACCCGGCTTTTTTGCTCGGGGAAATGGGGGTGATGGATGTATTCGGCGCTTTTTTCGTCCTCCAGGAGCACCCCGTCGGCGTAAAAAAAACCCTCGGGGTCGGTGTAGCGCACGATCTTCTTCACGCCCGGAAGCGACGTCTTGGTCACATTCTCGGAAATCTTGAGCCGGGGTTCCCCTTCCAACCAATTGAGCTTATAGACCCCGTCCAGCGAGGGGTTTTGTTGGCCCGTGACCAGGTTGGTGCCCACGCCAAAGGCGTTGATGGGCGCGCCCTGGTCCAAGAGGCTCTTGATGATGAACTCGTCCAATTGGTTCGACACGACGATCTTCACGTAATGCAGCGAAGCCTGGTCGAGCAGGACCCGGGCCCTTTTGCTGAGGTAGGCCAAGTCGCCCGAGTCCAGCCGGATCGCCGAGAGCCGGTGGCCCTGGAGCTCCATTTCCTTGGCCACTTGGATGGCGTGGGGCACGCCGCTCTTGAGGGTGTTGTAGGTGTCCACGAGCAAGGTGCAGCGCTCGGGATAAATCTGGGCGTATTTGCGGAAGGCCGTCAGCTCGTCGGGGAAACTTTGGATCCAGGAATGGGCTTGGGTGCCCGCGGGCGTCAGGCCATAGAGGAACGAGGCGTGGACGTTGGAGGTGGACTCGACCCCGCCGATGGCGGCGGCCCGGCTGGCGGCCAGTCCCGCCAACCCTTGGGAGCGGCGCAGGCCGAACTCGACCACCCGGCGGCTTTGGGCGGCCTGCACCATGCGGGCGGCCTTGGTGGCGATCAGGGATTGGAAATTGAGCTGGTTGAGGAGCAGGGTCTCGAGGAGCTGGCACTCAAGCAAGGTGCCTTCAACCCGCAGCACGGGCTCTAGCGGGAAAATGACCTCACCTTCCCGGACGGAGAAAATTTTGCCCTTGAACCGGAAGTCCTTCAGGAAGCCCAGGAAGCTTTCCTGGAAGCCCAGGGAAGCCAAGTAATCCAGGTCGTCCTTCTCGAAGCGGAGGGCTTCCAGGGACCCCAGCAGGTCGTCGAGCCCGGCGAAAATCACGTAGCCGTTCTTGAAGGGGGTTTCCCGGAAAAAATAGTCGAAACAGGCGGCTTTGTGGGCTTGGCCCGTCAGCCCATAGGCCTGGGCCATGGTGAGTTCATAGAGATCGGTGTAAAGGCCGACGTGTTTTTGAAGGAAGGCGCTCATGGGCGGCATTATAGCAGGCCCTTGGGCGGGGGACGGAAGCCCTAGTCCTCGAGGTCGATCACGTTGGAGTGGGGTTGGCTGTCTTTGGTCTTGTTTTGCAACATGGGCTTGATGACCAGCTCTTTGGGGCTGTAGAGCTGTTTGACCCGGGTGAGTTCGGCCTTTTGGTCGGCCGTCAGGTAGTCGCAGTCATGGGCGTGATCAAAAATGAGGCAGTGGCCCTCGATGACCCGGCGCCAAAATTCCAGGCCGTTGTCCAACTTCACGGTGAGCCCGGGGCTGTTGCGCAGTTGGTCCTCCTCGGCGGGGGAAAGGCCCTCGTGGTAGACCAAGTAGTAGTCGCGGTGGAACTTGAACTTGATTTTGCGAAGCGGGTCCACGAAGAAAACGCCGGCGTCCGACACCATGAATTGGGTGAAGAGGCCGTTCTTGCCCTGCTTGCGGAAGGCCAGGTAGCGGCCCGGGTCCACGTTGATCCCGGCGAAACCCAGGTTCTTGTATTCGTCGTAGACGGCCTTGCTCATTTGGCCCAGGGCGTCCACTTGGTCGGATCGTAATGGTTCCAGGGGCATCCATACCTTCAGGTCGGGGTTGGTGTGGTAAAAGCGAAAAATGATTCTTGAAAATATTAGCATATTTTTTTGGAAGGAAAAGGTTATCCCGGCCTTGGGGAAAAGAGGGACGGCGGAAAAACATTTAGTGCGAGTTTATATCGTTAAACCGGAAAAAAGATTTTTCGGCTACCAGTCCAAGTGCTGGGGCAGGAAGGTGGTCAGGAAGGGGATGTAGGTGATGGCCAAGACCATGGCGTGAAGGATCAAGTACATCGGCAACACGGCCCAATAAACCTCGGTCATGGGTTTTTTGAAACGATAGGACGACAGGAACAAGTTGAGCCCCAGGGGCGGCGCCAAGAAGCCCAGCTCCATATTGAGGAGGAACACGATCCCCATATGCACCGGGTCCACGTTAAAGGCTTGGGCCATGGGCATGAGCAGGGGCACCACCACCACGATGGCCGCGAAAATCTCCAAGAGGCTCCCCACCAAAATCAGCATCAGGTTCACCATCAAGAGGAAGAGCCACTGGGAATGCACCGTGCCCTGGACCCAGGCGGCCAATTGGTCGGGGATCTGCGCGTCCACCATGTCGTTGGTGAAGCCCAGCGATACGCCCAAGATGAGCAACACGCCGCCCACCAGGATCCCGCACTCGGTGACCACCTTGGGGATTTGCTTGAAGGACAAGTCTTTGTAAATGAAGACTTCCACCACGAAAGCGTAAAGGGCGGTCAGGGCCGCGGACTCCACCAGCGTCACCTTCACGATGAAAAGGAAAAGGAAAACCACCAGGGGCAAGGCCAATTCCCACTTGGCTTCCCAGACCGAGGCGAGGGCGTTCTCCCAATGAAAAACGTGTTTGGCGGCTTGCGCCTTGGATCCCTTGCTCACGCCCCACCAAGCCGTGATGACCATGAGGATGAGGCCGGGCAGGAGCCCGCCCAAGAAAAGCTTGTCGATGGGCGTGTGGGACACGACGCCGTAAAGGATGACGGGCAGGCTGGGCGGGAAAAGCATGCCCAAAGATCCCGCGGAGGTGAGGAGCCCCAGGGCTTCCCTGGGTTTGTATTTTTCGGCCAGCAGGATCGGCATCAGAAGCCCGCCCAGCGCCAAAATGGTCACGCCCGACCCCCCCGTGAAGCAGGTGAAAAAGGCGCAAACCAATGCGGTCACGATGGCGGGCCCGCCCTTAAGCCAACCGAAGAGGGCTTGGAACACCCTCAAAAGCCGGTGGGAGGCGCCGCCTTCGGCCAAAAAATAACCCGTGAGGGTGAAGAGCGGGATGGTGGGAATGGTGGGCGACACCACCATGCGGTAGGTCTCCGCGGGGATGGAGTTGATGGGCGTGTCGGAGTTCCAAAGGAAAATCAGGGCCGCGCCGCCCAAGGCCACGAAGACCGGCGCGCCCAACACCACCGCCACGATGAGCGCCGCGAAACAGAAATAAATAAAACCTTGCGGGGGATGGGCCAGGGCCGGCCCCAGGCAGGCCAGGAGCGCCGCGGCCCCCAAAGCGATTAAGCGAATGGAAGGTTGGGGCGACACGCGCCACAGGAGCCTGGCCAAGATCGCGGTGAAGCCCAAGGGAAGCAGGGCCAGGAAAGCCCACTTGGGGATGCCGCAGGCGATGATGGACCCCACGCTCTTTTCCAGAAGCGTGTAGTCGAGGCTGGCCTTGGCCAAGTAAAGGGTCAGGGCGGCGCCCAGCGAGCAGGTGAAAACGCGCGCGGCGGTCTTGAAGCGGTCCGGGATGAGGCTGGCGGTGGTGGAAAGCGACAAGAGCTTGCCTTCCCGGGCCGCGATGGCGCCGCCCACCATCATGACGGCCAGCGTGCTATGGGCCACCAAGTTCAGGGAACCGGGCACCGGGTTGGCGGGGAAGAAGTCCATCACTTGGTGCAGCTTGCGGCCCAGGATGTCGATCAGGGGAAGCAAAAGCATGACCGCGAAGAAAAAAGTCAGCAGCAGATTTTCGGGCAAGTGCCAGGGCGCGGGCGCGGCGGCGGGCGGCTCAAACTCGTGGGCCGCGGCCACCGAGGGGCGCCGGGAAGGCAGGAGGTTTTTTTTCTTTCGCGGCTTCAAGGTCATTGAGCGGAGGCTTTGGCCCTGGCGCGGTACTGGTCGCGGTACTTGACCGCCAAGCCCATCATGTCCGCGGGCACCACGGTGCCCGAGATCTGCGGGTAGACGCTCTTGAAGAGCGCTTCCCACTGGGCATATTGGTCGTCGGTGACCTCGTTGACCACCAGGCCCTTTTGCTTCATGGCGTCGATGGCGGCTTGGTTGTCGGTGCGGATCTCATCCTTGAAGCGCTTGCCCGCCTCGGCGGCGGCCTTGAGCACCGCGGGACGGGAAGCGGCGGGAATGGCGTTCCAGGCCTTGGTGGTGATGATGGTGGCGCCCACCAAGGGGGCCCACTTGAGGTCGGTCATCTGGGGGGCCAGGGCAAGGCGGACAGCGGCGTGGTGTCGAAGGAATTGATGAGGCCGGTCTGCAGGTTGGGCAGGATGTCGGTGGCCGAGAGGGGAATGGGCGAGTAACCAGCGGACTTCCAGATGTTCATGGTGTCGGTGTCGTTGCCCCAGATGAAGAACTTGGCTTTCTTGAGGTCGTCGGGGGTCAGGATGGGGGTCTTGCCGAAGAACATGACCCAGCCGGCGTCGCCCCAATTGAGGATCTTGAAACCGTCGGCCAAGAGCCGCTTCTCCAGCAAAGGCTGAAGCTTGGAACGCACGTAATCGCTCTCCTCGTCGCTCTTATAGAGCATGGGCACCGACAGGGCGGAAAAGCCCTTGTCGATTTGGGACAGGCCCACCACGGTGAAGACGCCGGCCTGCAATTGGCCCGTGCGCAGTTTGGTGACCATGTCGGGCTCGTCGCCCAGCTCGCCGCCGGGATAAACCTTCAAGAGCACGCCCGCGGCTTTCCAGGATTCGCCCATGTCGCGGATGATCTTGTCCCAGGGCGAGCCCTGGGGCGCCAGGGTGCCCAGCTTCAGGGTGACCGCCGCGTCTTGGGCCTGGGCCTGAAAGGCCGGGGCGCCCAAGGCCAAAAGCAGGGCCGCCCACTTGATCGAGAATGAATGGCGCACGGAAAACCTCCTAAGGGTAAAAGCTTATTTCACGAAAATCGAATCCACCTGGGTGAGGAGCCACTGGGCCCTTTTACGCATGATGAGGTTCACCAGCCGGTGGGCCTTATCCTTTTCCACGTCGATGGCCAGCGCTTGGTTCAGAAGGTCGACGAACTCGGCCTCGTTTTGGGTTTGGACGTCCACGGCCTCGGCCAGGTTCAGGTAAGGCCCCAATTGGGTGCCGTTCGAAAGGGCGATGGCGCGCTTGAAATGGTCCCGGGCTTTTTGGGCCGAGCCGCCCATGGCGGCGGGCTTGCCGCCCTCGTAAGTAATGAGGAAGCTCTCGATGGCGCCCTCGTCATAGTCGGGCTCCAGCGCGTAGGCCCGATAGACCAGTGCTTCGGCTTGGGGCAAGTCGGAGAGCAGGTTGGGATCGTCCTTTCCCAAGGAGATGGCGGCCATCCAGGCCACGCCGGTCCAATAGAGGGCCGTTACGTCGTCCTTGTCGGCTTCCAAAACGGCCTTTTTAGGGTCAGTGAAGAGGTCTTTGCTGAAGGAGGAGTGCCGGGAATTAAGTGCCCTCAGACCGTAAGCGTAGGCCCGCAGGTAGAGCTTTTTCGCCCGCGTCTTGAGTTCCTCGGATTTGGGGTAGTCCTTGTCGGCGATGAACTCGGCGTCCTGTTGGACGAAGGCGTAGGAATACTCGGTGAAGTCCTGGCAGGCGGCCGTCAGAAGCGCCGTGTGGTTGGGGGTGGCCGCCAAGACGCTTTCGATCAATTTCAAGCTGAAGGGCAGGGCTTGGCGCACCAATTCGGGGTCGTCGTCGCTGGACCAGGTGTCGCCCGAGCCGGCTAAGCTGTCGCCGATGCTGTTGACCGCGATGGATTTGATGAAACAACCGTTCAAAAAAAGCGAGCAAGCCAAGAGCAGGAACCAGAAACCCTTGGGGGCCGCGGGCTTTAAAAAATTCATCCGAACTTCCTTATCTAAAGGGTGCAAGAAGGAGCCCCGTTTTACTCCGAAGCCTTCGGGGCTGTCAATAAGGCCCGAAACGGGCCCATTATAACAGGATTGGGCGGGGCCCCGGACCGGGGAGCCGATTTTTTAGGTCTTTTTAGACAAAAACCGAAGGACCGGGATCTGTCCGTGGAGCGAGGTTAGAATCCATTCATGACCGACTTTCAACAAGAGGCGGGGTTCCAGGACTTTGTGACGGACCACCGGGGGCTTTGGTTCAAATTGGCCTTCCGGATCCTGGAAAACCGGGAAGAAGCCGAGGACGTGGTCCAGGAAACCCTGGCCTTCCTTTGGGAGAGGCGCCAGGTGCTTTCCATCGAGAATCCCGGGGCTTACGTGGCCCGGGCGGTCTGGCTGAATTCGATCAAGCGCCGCACCCGCCGGCGCCTGGCCTTGCCGTTGGACGGGGTGCCCGAGCCCGAGGCCCCCGAAGGGGCCGGGGGGCCCCGGGCCTTGGATCCCGGGCTTTTGTCCCGGGCGCTGGAGGCCCTGCCCCCGAAACAGCGGGCGGTCGTCGAGATGAAATATTACATGGGGCTTTCGTTCAAAGAGATCGGGGAAACTCTCAAAATTTCCCTCCACACCGCGGCCAGCCGGTGCCGTTACGCCCTGGCGGCCCTTTCTAAAAGCTTGGACAAACATCCAGACCGGGAGGCGAACGATGAGTGAGGAAATCAAGGAAACGGGGAAGGCCCACGCCAACGTGGTTTTCAACGACGGCGCGGCCGTAGCCGTGGCCGGCATTTTGGGAGGCGTGGGGTTGGCCTTGGGCTTCCCCTGGATCGTCCTGGCCCACGGCCAGGGGTTGGGGCCGACCCTCTTGGTGGTCTTCGTGGTGATGGGGCTCCTGCTGGGGGCCACGGTGGCCTTGGCTTCGGCGGTTTTGGGATTGGTCATCCCGCGGCAAGTGGGCGGGGGCGCGCCCCAAAGTTTGCTGCGCGAGCTCAAAGACTGGAGCCGCGAATGGCGCGAGTGGTCCCAAGTGGATTGGAAGCATTGGTCCGAGGATGAATGGAAGGAATGGGCCGAGAGGAAAAAGCGGGAGGATTAACCCGCCGACCCTGCCTTTTTCCGCGGTTTTTCCAATCCGCGGCCTTTTTTCGGGGGATTGACAATTGCCCGACCGCTCGGTAGATTTTCGATTCCGTTGGGTTTGGTCCATCCGTATTTTTTTGAGGAGACTTCATGCGACGCCGATTGTTTTTCGCTTTGGCTTTTTTATCGCTTGCACCGGCTGTGAAGGCCCAATCCCTTTCGCTTTCGGATTACCTGAATCAAGTGAAAATCCAGGGCTCGGATTACCAGTCCCGGGCGGCGGCGGTGACGGCTTACGAAAAACAAACCCACGAGCAGGACCTGATTTATTCGCCCCTCTTGACCGCGTCCTATAATCACTTGGACGACACCGAACAATTGGCGAATCCCCTGACTCAGCCCCACACCCTGGCGGACACGGCGGGTGTTTCCATCACGGCCCTGCTTCCTTTCGGGCCGAAACTGACTGTGGGTTATGTCATGCAAAACACCAACTACACGCTCAATCCGCTCTTCGCCTCGGCATCGGCTCTTTTCCCGAACCCTTATTACCAGGTGGCCCCCGTGGTGTCCTTGTCCGTGCCGCTCTTCAAGGATTTCGGCGGGGCCCAAACCCAGGCTGGGGTGAAGAAGGTCCAGTACGAGTTCCAAAGCTTGGTCAACAACGCGGTTTATCTGCGCGAAGAGGAGTTGTACGACGCCAAAGTGGCTTATTGGAATCTGGCTCTGGCCCGCCAGGCGCTGGCCATCCGCCAGGACACCCTGGACCGCACCCAGAAGATCTGGGATTGGACCAAGAAGCGCGTGGCCCGAAACCTGGCCGATCCGCCCGACGCCCTGCAGGCCGAGGCGTCCGTGCGCCTGGCGGCGCTGGACCTGGACATGGCCCAACAGCAGGAGCGTTCGGCCAGGCTCGCCTTCAACCGTTACCGCGGGGCCCAAGCGGACGCCGTGCCGGAGCAATTGGAGGACCTGCAAGGCTCCCTGGACGGCCTGAAGCAAGAGCTGCCCGCCGATTCCCCTGAGCGTCTGGATTTGAAACAAGCCGAGGCCAACGTGTCCCAGCAGAAAGCCGCCTACGATGAGGCGCACCAGAACGTTTATCCGGACATCACCGCCACCGCTTCCTGGCGGGGCAACGGGTTTGACCCCACTTTTGGCGGGGCCAACAGCACGGCCTTTTCCACCAGCTACCCCACCTATAACCTCGGCGCCCAGTTCAACCTGCCCCTGGACGTCTTCACGGCCGCCCAAGTGGCGGATGGTTTTGAAAAGAATTATGAGAGCGCCCAAATGGCCCTGAAGGACAAGCAGCTTCAGGTGGCCCAAGATTGGAAGGACCTGATGGACAAACTATCCGATGTCAACCAACGGCTCGACATGACCGCGCAAATTGAGTCCATCCAAAAAAACAAGGCGGACCAGGAAAAGCAGCGGCTCGAGTTCGGCCGCACCACCGAGTTTCAACTTTTGTCCTTCGAGAACGACTACAACGCCGCCCGGTTGAACCACTTGTCGGTTATCGCCGAGAAGCTGTCGCTCTTGGCCAAGGCCCAATGGTGGATGGCCGGCCAAACTCCCGACGCTTCAGGAGAAACTAAATGAACCTTCCCCAACTGGCGGTCAACCGCCCCGTTTTCGTTTCTTGCCTGGTCATCCTGGTCATGATCTTGGGCGCCATGGCCTATGATTCGCTGGGCGTGGACCTTTTCCCCGACGTGAGTTTCCCCTACGTGTTCGTTTCCACGCCCTACGCGGGCGCCTCCCCGGAGGAAATTGAGAGCCAAATCTCCAAGCCCCTGGAAGAAGAGCTCAGTTCGCTGCAAGGCGTCAAAAAGGTGACCTCCACCAACCAGGAAGGGTTCTCCACCGTGGTGGTGCAGTTCACCCTGGAAACCGACGCCAAAGACGCCGAGCAACAGGTGCGGGACCGGGTGGCCTTCGTGCGGCCCCAGCTCCCGAAGGGAATCGACGAGCCCGTCATCCGCCGCATGGACCCCTCGGACCAGGCGGTCATCCAGATCAGCCTGAAATCCTCACTCTCCGCCGCGGACGCCTTTGACCTGGCGGACCAAGTAATCAAGCCCGACCTCGCCCAGGTGCCCGGCGTGGGTGTCGTCAACATCCAGGGCGGCACCAAGCGCGAGATTCACGTGCTTTTAAACCGCGCGGCCTTGAACGCCTACCATATCAGCGCTTCTCACGTGTCGGACCGCATCGGCCTCAACGGCGAGAACGTGCCGGTGGGCGACGTGGACGTGGACGGCAAGAACCTGACCTTCCGGTCCGTGGGGCAATATGACGACTTGAACCGCCTGCGGCAGACCTCGGTCAATTTCACCGGGTCCGACGTGTCGGTGCCGGTGGAGCGCCTGGGCCAGGTGGAAGATTCCACCGTCAAGCCCACGGGCTACAGCTACGTGGACGGCCAACCCGCCCTCATTTTGCAGGTCTATAAGCAATCCAAGGCCAACACCGTGGCCGTGGTGGACGGGGTCATGGCCCGCATGAACAAGATCAACGAGGACCTCAAGACCCGTCCCGGCTCCGCCCAGATTTCGCTGGTGCAGGAAGCGGCGCTCCCCGTGCGGCTCAACCTGGACGACGTGAAGCGCACCATCCTCCTGGGCATTTCCCTGACCGTGCTCGTGGTTTTCGTGTTCCTGGGCAACATCCGCTCGACCTTCATCACCGTCACGTCGCTCCCCGTGTCGCTCTTGGGCGCCTTCATCCTGATGCACGCCATGGGCTTCACCTTGAACGTCATGACGCTGTTGGCGCTCTCCCTGGCGGTGGGCCTGCTCATCGACGACGCCATCGTGGTGCGTGAGAACATCTGGCGCCACATCGAGAACGGGGAAGACCCCAAGCAAGCGGCCGTCAAGGGGGCGCTGGAGGTCATGTTGGCGGTTATCGCCACCTCCTCGGTGGTCATCGCGGTCTTCTTTCCCATCGCCTTCCTCAAGGGCACCATCGGCCAATTCTTCCGGGAATTCGGCCTCACGGTTTGCTTTGCCATGGCGGTTTCCCTTTTCGAGGCCCTGGTCATGGGCCCCATGCTTTCGGCTTATTTGGGCAAAAAGAGCGTCGAGAAGCCCACCCGAAATCCCGTCACCCTTTTCCTGCGGCGCTTCGACGACTTCCAAACCATTTTGGAGAACCGCTATACCCGGCTCATCGACTGGTGCTTGAAGCACCGGCTTTGGGTGGTCTTGGGGGCCTTTTTCCTTTTTGTTTTCTCCGTCATCGGCCTGGGCCCCCACATCAAGTCGACCTTCCTGCCCTCCTCGGACGTGGGCGAATTCGTGGTGCAGCTCAAGGCCGCGCCGGGAACTTCACTCGAGGCCATGCGGGACCAGACCCTGGTGGTGGACAACCTCATCCGCAAGCATCCCGAGGTGGTGTTGGTTTCCGACACCATCGGCGGGACCGATTCCACCGGCGTGGCCCAGCAGGACGCCAACACGGCGCGCCTTTACGTGAAGCTGCTGCATTACGACAAGCGCAAAAAATCCACGGCCCAATTGAAGGATGAGGTCCGCGAGGAATTGAAGCCCTACCAGGACAGCCTCAACCCCCAGGTGGCCGACCAAAGCGGCTTTGGGGACGTGGCGCCCTTCAACCTCAACCTCATCGGCCAGGATTACGCCACCCTGGTGCCCTTCGCCCAACAGGTGGCCGACAAGATCCGCGGCATCCATGGGCTGGCGGACGTTCAGTCCACCTATGACGGCGGCAAACCCGAGTTCCAAGCGGTGTTGGATCCGGAAAAACTCAGGCTCTTCGGCGTGTCTGGCGAGGAAGCCGGCATGGAGCTTCGCACCCAGGTGGAGGGCCAGACCCCGGCCAAGTTCCGCCAGAACGGGCTGGATTACGACATCCGGGTGAGGGTGCGGGATGACCAGCAGAATTTGGAAAAGGACTTCAACCAAATTTTGGTGCCCAACCAAAACAACAACCTGGTGCGCCTCTCGGACATCGCCAAACCCGTCACCACCGAGGGGCCGGCCAAGATCAACCGGCAGGACCGGGCCCGTTACATCATGATCTCGGGGCAATTGGGCAAGGACGGGAACCTGGGCAATATCCTCGCCGACGCCCAGAAGGTCATCAAAACCATCCAGTTTCCCCCGGGCGTGCGTTACGAGTTCGTGGGCCAAGCCGAGGATTATCGGGACCTGGGCATCAGCATGATGGTGGCCGTGGGGCTGGCGCTTCTTTTCACCTACATGATCCTGGCCAGCCTT
>Ga0335069_10006097_pt1 | contig 17571 bp, 16 predicted proteins | sample Lox_Sample_11_FD_206714 | JGI IMG/M metagenome (GOLD analysis project Ga0335069, IMG submission 206714) | Soil microbial communities from Loxahatchee National Wildlife Refuge, Florida, United States - Lox_Sample_1.1 | ecosystem: Environmental > Terrestrial > Soil > Wetlands | place: USA... | reverse complement strand
TTGGGGTCGTTCCGCTGCGATATGGCGGGACGTTGGGGTGGTTTTTGGGGGTGAAATGGCGTTATTGGGGGTGTGGGGTGGGTTTTGGGGTGTTTTGGGGTTGTGGGGAAAAGTTTTTGAGGGGTTTGGGGCTGGCGGCGCGGGGAGATGGTGGGCGTGAGGAGCGGGTGATGGGCTATCCGTAATCCTGGCTGTACCAGTGTTGTGTGGCATGGTGGTTCCCCCTCCGAATTGCATCGAGGCAAGTATACCCTACCTTTTTACGAACGTCAAGAAATTTTTGCGGCGAGAGTGAATAAACATCGTGGCGCCGGGCACACATGGGCGTGGATTCATTCGAACGTTTACGAGCGCGGAGAAAATACAATGAGCATGCGAGCTTGTTTGAGCGTGGTGGCGCCGGCGGTGGTGATGGCTTTCTTTGCGGGAACGGCCCGGGCCGCAATGAGCGCGAGTGCGCAGATAGCGTTAACCTCGACTGTTGGGGCGGATAATCATTACACCATCACGGTGGACAATACGGGTACGACAAACATCGGGACGTTCTGGTTTGCGTGGACGCCGCCGGGGGCGCCGATTGAGTATGATTTTCTCCCGACGGCGCCCAGTGCGGCGAGCGAGCCGACGGGTTGGGTTGGGTTGATTTCGCCGGGCTTTCCTGGAACGAGCATCGAGTATTACAACGTTTCGGGCAGCGCCATTTCACCGGGGCAAATGGGGACGTTTCAGTTTACCACGACGGACACGCCTGCGACTCTGCAGGGATCGGTGTTTGGATTTCCGATTACCACGTCGTTTATTTATGAAGGCTTTCCGGAAGTGGGGGCGTTCGCGCAGGTGAATCCCACTTTCGTGGCGGCGCCGGAGCCTGCTTCGGTGGGGGTGCTGGGGGTGGTGGGGGTGGTGGGGGTGGTGGGGGTGGGGCTTTTGCGGCGGCGGCGTGTAGCGCCGGGCCAACGGCCCGCCGCGGGGTTTTAGGGGCGATATGGGGCGATGAAGGGCCAGTGTTGAGGGGGGCGTCGTTCTTTGAGCGGATTGTTTTGAACGTACCGGATGGCGTGTTGGATTTCGTGGGGGGTGTTTAGGTAGACGTCCCAGCCTTCCTCGGACCAGGGGGAATGTCGGGTGCCGCTGGGGAGGAACGTGTTTTGGAAGGGGTGTAGGCCGGCACGCGTGAGGGCTGTGGAAGCCTGGCCTTTAAGTTGATTCATGACGGTTTCGATGTCGTACTTGTGGCGGGCGATGACCGCGTGGACGTGGGTGGGGAGGAAGCTGCAGGCGTGAATGAGGAAGCGGGATCGATCCACGGCCGATTGGAAGCCGGCGGCGACGGTTTGGATTTGGTCGTCTGAAAACGTGACAGGTGGGTAACGGAGGGCGGATTTGGCGGCGATTCGCGCGGAATAGTCGTGAGGGGCGTGGGCGACGGATTTGTGCGTGGAAGTTTTGGTGGCGGGGCCGGCGGCGATGTAGAGGTCCCATGAGCGGACGAAATCGGACCAGGAGCCGCGTGGGTCATTGGGGAGCCAGAAGCCGTAGACGGTGAAGATCAGGTGGTAGGCGAGGACCATGGGGGGATTGTAGGGGGCGGCTCGTCGCGTTGCGACTTGCCGAAACGCGGCGGCCCGTTGGGCCGGCGCTACACGGGGGAGGGGGCGTTGCTATACTTTGGGGCATGGCTGGATCGCATGAGATTTTTGAGCAGGTGAGGGGGGCGGTGGATATTGTCGAGGTGATTGGGGAGTCGATTGCGCTCAAGCGCGCGGGGAAGGAGTTCAAGGGGCTGTGTCCGTTTCATGATGATCGGCGGCCGTCGATGGCGGTGGTGCCGCAGAAGCAGATTTTTCATTGTTTTGTGTGCGGGACGGGGGGGGATGTGTTTAAGTTTGTGCGGGAGTATCACAAGCTGTCGGCGGGGGAGGCGCTGCGGATGTTGGCGCAGCGGGCGGGGATCAAGTTGCCGGAGTTGCCGCGGGGGAGGGGGGGAGCGCCGCAGGAGGGGCCGAGCGTACGGGAGCAGATTGCATCGACGAATGAGTGGGCGTGCGATTTTTTTCAGAAGCATTTGCAGAGTCCGCAGGGTGGGGGGGGGAAGGCGGGGCTGGATTATTTTCATTCGCGCGGGTTGACGGATGAGACGATCGCGAAGTTTCGGCTGGGCTTTGCGCCGGATTCGTGGACGGGGCTGGTGAATGCGGCGATGCGGCTGGCGATCAAGCCGGAGCATCTGGAGCAGGCGGGGTTGATCAAGAAGCGGCAGGACGGTTCGCCGTACGATGTGTTTCGGAACCGGGTGATTTTTCCGATCATTGATGCGAGTGGTGGGTCGAGCGGGAACGGGCGCGTCGTCGCGTTCGGGGGGCGGATTCTGCAGGAGCGGCGGGATGAGGCGGGGAACGTGGTGGAGGCGAAGTATCTGAATTCGCCGGAGACGCGGCTGTTCAACAAGTCAGAGTCGATGTACGGGTTGAACCTGGCGCGGCAGCAGATCATCCGCACGCGGACGGCGGTGGTGGTGGAGGGGTACATGGATGTGATTGCGTGTCATCAGGTGGGGGTGACGAATGTGATTGCGACGCTGGGGACGGCGTTGACGCCGGAGCATGCGCGGGCGCTGAAGAATTATGCGCAGACGATCGTGCTGGTGTTTGATTCGGACGATGCGGGGTTTCGGGCGGCGGATCGGGCGATGGAGGTGTTTGTGCGGGGGACGCTGGACGTGAAGATAGCAAGCGTGCCGGATGGGAAGGATCCGTGCGATTTTTGCATGAAGAATGGAGGGGAGCCTTTTCAGAAGTTGGTGGACAATGCCGTGGATGCGATGACGTATCAGTGGAATCGGCTGGGGAAGCAGTTTCATGGGACGCAGAGTTTGACGGCGAAGCAGGAGGCGATCACGCAGTTCATGCGGTTTGTGGGGACGGCGATGGAGAGCAGCGGGGGGTCGCAGAACATGGATCCGATTCGGCGGGGGCTGTTGCTGTCGAAGCTGGCGGGTCTGGTAGGGATGTCGATTGAGGAGGTGACGGCGACGCTGAAGCGGTTGGGGCATCAGGGCGCGGGGCCGCGCGCTGCTGAGCCGGCGCATGCCCAGGGATTGCAATCCCCCCCCGTGGGCTCCGGGGGGGGTGGGGAGAATTGGCCTTCAATGCAGGAGCCTGCGGCGAAGAATGCGCCGGCGGCGCGGCCTGCGATTGGACAGCTCAAGGGGCTGGATGCGGCGGAGGGGTGGCTGCTGGGGGCGCTGCTGGCGCAGCCGCCGTTGTATGAGAAGCTGCGGGATGAGCTTTCGTTGACGTTGTTTGTGACGTTTCAGGATTTGGCGGCGCATCTGCTCGAGTATTTTGAGAGCCACACGGATTTGACAGCGTGCAGTTTTGCGCAGTTGATTTCGGATCTGGAGAATCCGGAACTGGTGCGCGAGGCGATTGAGCTGGAGCAGAAGACGTCGGACTGGCTGGATCCTTCGAACCTGTCGCCGAACCAGATCAAGCTGCTGAAGCAATCGGTGGATGATCGTGGGCTGACGCTGGGGGGGGTGGCTCAGGATTCGCTGGCGGAGCTTCGCAATGCGCGGCGGCACGAGGATCCGTCGATTGCGGCGGATTTGGGGGATGAGGCGGGAGTGGAGGGGGGGGAGGCGGGGCCGGCGGTGGATCCGGATTTTGCGTCGATCATGGAGGCGGCGAAGCGGAATGCGCAGGGGGGGAATCGGCGGTATCCGGGGGTGTAGGGGTGGGGCGGCGCTAGCGGTTGGCGCCCGTTCTGTGGCGGACGTGGGAAAGAAGCGTTGGTGATGAGAGGGATTCGCAAGTATGCCGGAGCTGGAGTGCGCGGCGGCGTGAAAACATTCCGTTTTGTGGATAGATCTCCCCTGAAATGGGGACGTGAGCCGGCCAGGGCATGCCGATTTTTATCTTTTTCTGAACAATTCTCACAAATATCCTAAGTCCAGGTTGGCCAGTGCCAATTTTGGAGAGTAGAATAACCTGTTTGTAATAGGGGTTCGGCAACGCCTGCCCCGAGAAGGATGTTTCAGAACGATGGGCAGTCCCTAAGCTCGTGGCGTTGGGTCTGCTTTTGTCATTGAAACACCGGGCAGGGCTCGCGGGGCTCGAGCTATTAGACACATAATTTCCGGCGTTTTTCCCACGCCCGCACGAGTGGTCGTCATGAGACGACGGGCCCGGTGTATCCATCGCGATCGCCGAATGTGCCTTCTTCACTTGAGTGCCCCGTAGGAAATCCCCGGTAACGCCTCGTCAGATTGTTCGCTGTGCTGACGGGGATTCGAAGTGGTTTTGGAGGTCTTGTGAGTAGTTCTGGAACAACCGTTCAACCCCCGGCAACGGTCAACACGGTTCCGCTGGCCAAGGCCAATGCGAACCTGGCGCTGCTGGTGACCAAGGGCAAGGCTCAGGGATACCTGACCTATGAGGAGTTGAACGAACTTCTTCCCGATGATGCCATTGCGCCGGATCGCCTGGATGCGCTGATGCAGCAGTTCGACGAACTGGGCATTGAGCTCTTGGACGAGGTGGAGGGGAACAAGCATGTCGCGCCGCCGTCGGCGGATGAGCCGGACGAAGCGATGATGCGGCAGGCCGAGGAAGAAATTGAGAAGATGGAGGAAGTCGATGCGGCCGACGCGGGGTCGAAGCGCATCGACGATCCGGTCCGGATGTATCTCACGCAGATGGGCGAAATTCCGCTCCTGACGCGTGATGAGGAAATCCGGCTGGCGAAGAAGATCGAGCTGACCAGGATGGCGTTTCGCCGGAAGGTGCTCGAATCGGATTACTGCCTGCAGGCGGCGGTCGACATTCTGGCGCAGGTCGAATCGGGCGAGTTGCCGTTCGATCGCACGATGCGGATTTCGACCGCGGAAGTGGATGCGAAGGGGACGATCTCCAAGCGCATTCCGGAAAACCTTGCGACCGTTCGCAAGTTGCTGGAGCAGGATCGCCTCGACTGGGGCAAATTCCGCGAGACCGGCACCAGCGAGAACATGAAGGAAGAGATCAAGCGGCGGATGCGGAATCGCCGGCGCAAGGCGGTGACGCTGCTGGAAGAGCTGTCGCTCCGCACCAGCAAGGTCATTCCGCTGATGAAGAAGCTGGCCAGCATTTGCGGGAAGATGGTGGAGATCAAGAACCGCCTGACCGAACGCAACAGCCGGCTCTCGGAAGATGATCGCACGGCGATGCAGGAAGAGTTCGAGGGATTGCAGGATCTCGTGCTTGAAGATCCGGAGTCGCTCGTTCGCCGCTGCCAGGCGATTCAGCTTGTGTTCAACGAGTACGAGGATGCCAAGCGGAAACTTTCCGGAGGCAACCTGCGTCTGGTGGTGTCGATCGCGAAGAAGTATCGGAACCGCGGGCTTTCGTTCCTGGACATCATTCAGGAAGGGAACACGGGGTTGATGCGGGCGGTGGATAAGTACGAGTATCGCCGCGGCTACAAGTTCTCGACGTATGCAACGTGGTGGATTCGCCAGGCGATCACGCGGGCGATTGCGGATCATGCCCGGACGATTCGTATTCCGGTGCACATGATCGAGACGATGTCGAAGCTGCGGAACATTTCGAAGCGGCTTTTGCAGGAGCTGGGGCGCGAGCCGACGATCGAGGAGATTTCGAAGGAAGCGAAGATGCCGGTCGGCGAGTGCCGGCGTGTGTTGAAGATTTCGCGGCATCCGATTTCGCTGGATCGTCCGGTGGGCGAGTCTGAGGATTCTTATTTCGGCGACTTCATCGAGGATGAGGCGGCGGAGAATCCGGTTGAGACGGCGACGCAGGAGATGCTGCGGGAGCGGATCGATCAGGTGTTGAAGACCCTGACTTACCGCGAGCGCGAGATCATCAAGCTGCGGTATGGCATCGGCGATGGGTATACCTACACGCTGGAGGAAGTCGGGCGGATCTTCAAGGTGACGCGCGAGCGCGTGCGGCAGGTGGAAGCGAAGGCGATCCGGAAGCTGCAGCATCCGGTGCGGGCGCGGAAGCTGGAAGGGTTCCTCGACGGGTCGATTTACGCGACGCTGGGCGCGATGCCGATGGGCGATGGCGCGGCCGGCGGGGGCGTGGATACGCTCGAAGCGGACGAGGATGAGGGTGATGCCGATCCGGACATGGGGCACGAATAAGCCCGAGTCGATGTATATAAACTGACGTCACGAAGGGCCTGCGGAATCGCGGGCCTTTTTTTACGGCACAGTATATGGTCGCATTTGTATGTATCTGGTGCGTGGTTCCGGGTGGCCGTCGCCGCCGCTAAGCTGTGGCCTTTCCGAGCAGGAACGAGAGCAGCAGCAGGAGGAAGACGATCGTGGTGATGAGGGCGAAGATGCGGTCGCGTTCGTAGAGGAAGGCGAAGATCGAGACGCCGACGCGCATGACGGGGGTGGCGATCAGGAGCAGGAGGCCGACGATGACGATGGAGCGGCCGTGGAGCATCAGGAGGCCGGTCCAGACTTCACCGATGGTGTGGGGGAAAGCGTTTTTGCCGGAGATCAGGTCCGCGAGCGCATCGCGCGACTGCAGGTATTCGGGGTGGTGGACGAATGTCAGCACGGTGCCGATGACGACGATGGTGAGGCTGGTGATCACGCCGATGCGCAAGAGGTTGGAGATGAGGAGCTCGACTTTGAGGACGGCGGCATTCTGAGGAATGGTTTGAGTGCTGGTCATCCGACGATTCCCTTGTAGGCCATCTGCAGGCAGACCCAGAGCAGGACGACGACAAAGGCCACGCGGACCCAACTGCTTTTGAGGCGTCCGAGCAGGCGCGAGCCGAGGGTTGCCCCGATCAAGACGCCGGCGGCGACGGGTCCGGCGATAAAGGGGTTGATGTCTCCGCGAGCGAAGTAAACGCCGGCGGAAGCGGCGCCGGTGACGCCGATCATGAAGTTGCTGGTGGTGGAGGAGACTTTGATGGGGAGGTGCATGGCGAGGTCCATGGCGGGGACCTTGAGCGATCCCGAGCCGATGCCCAGCAAGCCCGAGACCATGCCCGCCACGTACATGAGGGCGAGGCCGAGCGGCGTGTGCGTGACGCGGTAGCGTACGACCTCGCCCGCCTGTTCGTCGAAATACTCGCCGTGGAGCTTCAAGCGGTCGGCAATGGGGTCCGGGGGGACGGGGACGCTGGGATCGGAGTGGCGCTTCTGGAACATGGCGAGTGCGGAATAGCCCATCACGACGGAAAAGATCAGGAAGAGCCAGCGGCCGGCGATGAGTCCGCCGAGGAAGGCGCCGGTGAGTGCTCCGCTGGTAGTGCCGAGCTCGAGGAGCATGGCGACGCGGAGATTGGTCATGTGCTCGCGTACGTAGGCGGCGGCTGCTCCAGATGAGGTTGCAATGACTGATACGATGGAGGCCCCGATAGCAAAGCGAATATCCACGCCCAGCAGAAGCGTGAGAACGGGGATGACGACAATTCCGCCGCCGAGGCCGAGAATCGACCCGCAAACACCTGCGACAATCGACGCTGCGAACGTGATGAATGTAAAGGCCAGTGGACTCATGCAGGAATTCATAGGGCAAATTCCGAGCCACGACAAGCCGAAGTTCTCATGTAGGAATAGTAGGGGTTCAACTACGCGTTTTATTGACTTCCCGGGCGTTCTCCTTGAACGCCGCACGCGTTGCAACGCCGCTGCACGAGGCCACAAACCTTCCTCACTGATTCCATTATTCCCCCTCCGAATCCACCTTCTGCAAACACTTGAGCATCGTATCGAACTGCTCGATCGGATGCGTCGACTTCGCTCCCATCCGCACGACGTCGTGCGAGTCGATGATGAACAGGCCGTGAAAGATCGTATCTGAGCCCGTCAGCAGCCCGTACTCGCGATAGACTTTCATGTCCGGATCGCACAGCATGGGGAACGGAAAATCGCCGTAGGCCTCGATCGACTGCTTCGTGTCCTCGACCGAATCGGGCCCGATCGCGACAATCTGCGTGCGGTACTTGTCGAACTCCGCCTTGCGCACTGCCAGCTCGCGCAGGTGCGACACGCAGCGTGGACAGCTATACCCCAGGTGAAACACGATCAGCACCGGGCCCTTCTTCATCAGCTCCGACAGCCTCACGTTCCCGCCGTGCGCATCGGGCAGCGTGAAGTCCGGCGCCTTCGATCCCAGCGGCGGCACCTTCGGCTCCGACTCCCGCGACGCGCTCGAGCATCCGCCCATCGGGATTGCAAGAAACATTGGTGCAAGAAGTGCAAGAAATAATCCCGTCCGAAGCGTCGCGTGTCTCACGGCAATTCCTCTGGTATCGTGGTGCGGGCAAACAGTATAAGGGTCCCGCAATGTCCAACAACCCCCCCCCTCTTTCCCAACCGCTGCATATCCTCGTCACCGCCGGACCGACGCGCGAAAGAATCGACAAGGTCCGCGACTGGGGGAACATCTTCACCGGCAGAACCGGCCTCGATCTTGCTCTTGCGTTCCTGCACCTCGGCAGCGTGACGCTCCTGACGAGCAACCAGCAGCACGCGGACCAGTACGACGGTTACTCCGGCGGCGCCGGCATGCTCGGCGTCGAAACTTTTTCCACGCACGCGGAGCTGCAGTTGCTGCTTGAAGAGCGCATGACGTCGGGCGATCGCGTGGATGTCGTCGCAATGTCCGCCGCCGTTTCGGACTACAAACCGACGGCGACGTTCCGCATCGTCGAACGCACGAAGCGTCCCGATGGCAAGGAATCCTGGGTGGTCGAGGATGTTTCGGCGCCGAAGGTGAAATCGACGCACCAGCAGATCGCTATCGCCGCCGCCGCCACGCCCAAATTGATCGACATGTTCCGCAGCAACTGGAATTACCGCGGCGTGCTCATCAAGTTCAAACTGGAAGTGGACATCACGGAAGAGGAACTGCTGCGCGTGGCCTCCGCCTCGCGCACGGCGAGCAAGGCCGATTTGATGGTCGCCAACACCCTCGCGATGACGCAGGCCTCGAGTGGCATTCCCAGCGGCGCCTATCTCATCGATGACGCCGGCGCTGTTCGCACGCCGCGCGCCGTGCTCGCGCAACACATTGTCGAGTGGACACGGGCGCATCTGGCGGAGGGAGTTAAATGAGTTAAATGAGTTAATTGGGTTAATTGGGTTAATTGAGGCAACGCGCGTATGACGTGCCGAGTCCCAATTAACTACTTAACCCAATTAACTCAATTAACTCCATTAACTCCATTAACCCACCTCCCCCCTCTTACGCCGACCGCAGCAGCGCCTCATCCCCGCTCTCGCGCCGATCCCCCTCCAGCAGCGTCACCTCCTCCACCATGCGCCCCACCCCGTGCGCCTTCTCGTACGCCCACATCGCATCATGGATGATCGCCGGCTGCACCTCGAAGACCAGCGCATCTTCAATCTGCAGATAGCGCGTCGGATCGTTCGGCCGATCCACTTCCAGGTTCACCGCGTAGCGCCCCGGATACAGCCCCATCTTCGAAAACCGGTACCTGATCCGCACATCCCCCTCCATCGTGATCGGCCCTAGCCCCTCCTCCACCGAGCAGATCGACGTCACCTTGTTGTTCAAGTCATCGAAAATCCGCAGGTTCAAAGCGGCATGGGTCAGCGGTCTCTTCACCCGCACGTGAGCAATCATGATGTAATCGCGATTGAACACCGGCGCCTCGGTGCGTGCGCCGGTCACCGTATCGCGCATCTCCAGATCGACAAAGGACAGCCCATGCTCGTTCGCCTCGCGCGTCACATACGCCCGTTCGCGCGTCGCGTTGTAGAGATCGAGCACCTCCTCCGTCGCCCCCTGCTTCACGATCCGGCCTGATTTCAGGTAGATCGCCTGCGTGCAGAGCTGCCGCACCGCCGCCATGTTGTGCGAGACGAAGAGCACCGTGCGGCCCTGCCCCTGCGAAACGTCCTGCATTTTGCCGAGGCACTTTTTCTGGAACTCGGCATCGCCGACAGCGAGCACTTCGTCGACGATCAGAATTTCCGGATTCAGATGCGCCGCCACCGCAAACGCCAGCCGCACGTACATGCCGGACGAATAGCGTTTGACCGGCGTATCGAGAAATTTCTCCACGCCGGCGAAGTCGACGATCGCATCAAACTGCCGCTGAATATCGCGCCGCCGCATCCCCAGAATCGCCCCGTTGAGAAACACATTCTCCCGCCCTGTGAGCTCCGGATGAAAGCCTGTTCCCACCTCCAGCAGCGACCCCACCTGCCCGTACAAATCAATCTCCCCCTCCGTCGGCTCCGCAATCTGCGACAGAATCTTCAGCAGCGTCGATTTCCCCGCGCCATTCTTTCCGATGATCCCCACCACCTCTCCCCGCGGCACATCAAACGATACGTCCTTGAGCGCCCAGAACGTCTCCTGCTCCATCCGCTTGAACGGACGCCGCATGGCGTGCAGCATTGTTTCGGCCAGCGTCGAATGCTTGTGTTGCTTGTGCACGATGGTGTAGTTCTTGCCGAGCCCCCGCACGGAAATGGCCGGATCGCTAAATGACATCGGCGAACGTCCTTTCCATTCTCCGGAACACCATCGTCCCGGCGAGCAGCGCCAGGAACGACATGATCATGGCGTAACAGAATGCCCACATGGGCGGGAACGGGGTCGAGAGCACGCTCCACCGCCACGCCCCCAGTAGCGCCGCCATCGGATTGAGATAGTAGAGGTAGTGGATCAGCGGGTATTTATCGACGACGTTCGCCGTGTAAGCGACCGGGCTGGCGTACATGAGAAACTGCAGCGCCACCGGCAGAATCACGCCGACGTCCCGGTACTGCACGCAGAGTGCCGACGACCACATGCCGATGCCCAGCGAGATCGCCACGAACGGCAGCGCCATGAATGGAATGAGAAACGCCTGTGGTCCGAACCCGATCCCCTGCCAGAGCTGCATCACCACCAGCATCGCAAACGCCACCAGCGCATCTGCCGCGCACCCGATGGTCCCGCTGATCGGCAGCATCAGCCGCGGAAAATAGACCTTCGACACCATCGCCGAATTCCCCACGAGGATGCCCGATATTTTGTTCACCGAATTCGCAAACAGTTGCCACCCGACCAGGCTCGCGAACGAAAACAGAAAATACGGGATTGGCCGGCCATCCGTCGTCTTGTCCACCGGCATCGACGCCAGCTTGCCGAAGACGAACGAAAATATCCCCGCGGCCACCAGCGGCTGCAGCACCACCCAGCTCACCCCTAGCGCCGTCTGCTTGTACCTCAGCTTGATGTCGCGAATCACCAGCGACCACAGCAGGTCGCGAAACCGCCACATCTCCCGCACGTCCACCCCGATCCACCCCTTGCGCGGCCGGATCTTCCGCAAGGGCTTCCCCCGGGCATTGGCGGCTGCGACCGGTGCATTCGCATACAACTCTTCTACCGTCGTCATCGCCCCTCTGCACAGTTGTCCGGAACGCGCAAGCTGCGTCCCACGTCCACTCTTACGGTTCCTGGCGCGAACCGGTTGTTTGGACTTCCGCCTTCAGGCGGCGTCGGTGTGGGGGGGGGGGATTAGGAACCGCCCGGCAGAGTCACTTTCTTCTCGAGATGAGCCGTGAACACATTCCCGGTGAGCGCTTCGGTGAACCTCACCTTGAACGTCACGTCAGCATGTCGCGGCGGAGTTTCCCACGGCAGATTGAACGCGAAATGATTCAGCCCCAGCCCCGCGTACCAGTTCTTCTTCATCTCTTCCGCCGAGAACGTCCAGGTGCCGATCCGCACCGGTTGATCCGGCGCCGGCGGCAAATCAAACGCCTCGACCTCCAGCTTCCCCGTTGCCGGTAAAACCATCCCGTCGGCGGTGAGCGTGCGAATGAATATCCGGAACCCCTTCAACTTCCCGTCCCCCGTTCCGAGATCCGTGCTGCCGGTTTCCTTCTGGATCTGCACCGAGCCCACGGTGAACAACTCCGCCAGCCGCTCCGGCGGAAGCGTCTCCACCCGCGGCACTTTGCCGCTGAGCTGGTCCTGCAGCGATTGGATGATCGCTGCATCCGACGCCTGTTTCGCCTTCAGTGTGGCGATCTCCTTCTCCTGCTGCGAATTCTCCGCGCGCAGCCGATTGTTGACCGCCGTATAGTTCGGCCCGCACGCCGCCAGAAACACGCAACCCATCAAAAATATCGTACGCATCGCGAGGCATTATCAGCCCACCCCCAAAAGAAATCCACACGTCCCACATCCGTTCGGAGTTCCGCCTTCACGCGGTCCCGCCGATGCGAAGCGAGGCGAATCTTCCTCAAGGTCCCGTTACGCCAAACGTCCTTTCCACTGCCTTCGCCGACTTCACCCGCGGTTCCACCGACCTTCCCCACTGCCACGCCACCACCGTCACCTTCACCGGAAACTTCGCCCGCGGGGGAATCGTCGTCAGCCTCAACTTCCCCGCATCATCCACCTCCGCCGGTCCTTCGCGCACGTAGTAATGCACCGGCAAACCCGCGCTCGACGTCGCCCGCAACTGCACCGCCTGCGATTCCCCCGCCTTCTGATCCGCAATCTCCGAAAACTCGATCGTCTGCGCCGTCCCCTCGGTGTTCACCAGCGGAAACCGCAGCTCCGCCTGCTGCACCATGCGCTTGTACGTGCCATCGCCCGGATACGTCAGCACCAGCCAGATGTCGTTCGACCGCTTCGGGTTGTCGAACCCGACGCGGTTAAACCGAATCGCAAACGTCCGCCCATCCTTCTGCTCCACGGGCCCGCAGATCGGCTCGATCGTCATTTTGCCCTCTTCACCGGCCGGATGCGGAATCGCTTCGTTCTGTGCGACCGTGCGGATTCCCTCGCCGAGCCAGCCTTGCCATTCCGATCCCTTACCGTCGGTCGTTGCCGGCACGCGATCCCAGAAACCGCCGGAAAGGATGAACGTCATCCCATCCTCCACCCCCCCCCGGGGTTCAAATTTCAGATGCACCATCGCATGGTCCGGCACCGGCGCCGTGAGCCCCTCCTTCTGCCGATATCCGATCAGCACCGTCCGCTTTCCCCGGAATCTTCCCTGAAACGCTTCGATCGCCTTGGCCATCTCTTCATCGAACGCCCAGAAGGAATGATCCAACGCACCCTTGTACGCGCCGACCGGGGCCGCCGGCGCGGTAGGAGGCCCATCGAGATGCCACACTTCATACCGCCATCCCTCCTTGCCCGCATCGATCGGCCGCAGCGCCACCGGCCCGCTCTCCGGCATCTCTCGCGGCAACCGATACCGCGCCGCCTTCCGCAGGTACAAATCAATCAGCGCAATCTTCTCCTTCGACGCGCTGAAGTGCCCGTCCCCCGGTTCCACCACCTGCGTGAATGCGGCGTTGGAATGCTTCTGGAAATAGTCCCCCTTCAACCCCGCGTACCACCCCTGCTCCAGGCTCCCCCGAATCTCATATTCCCCCTTCGTCGTCAGACCCGGCACGCCATCGACGCTCCGATCCGCCCGAAAATCCGACTCAAAGTACGGCCACTGCCCGCTCAGCGACAGCACCGCCAGCACCCGCTCCGGCTTCCACGCCGCCACATCCCAGCACCAGCTCGCCGTCGCCGAATGCCCCGTCGGCACGAGCGGCGCATCCGCCAGTTCCGCATATCCCGATTCTACCGCCAGCGTCTTGAGCACCCGTTCCAGCCGTTCCCCATCGCCCTGGTCGTACCGAAAATGAATCGACCCCATCCCCGGCGCCATCCAGATCTCCGCGAACCCCAGCTCCGCGAGCGTCTTTCTGAACGCCGCATCCTGGAAGAGCTGCTCCTCCTCCATATTCTGATCCGCGATCACCACCGCGCGCACGCGCTGACAGTTTTCCGGAATCCACAAAAACGCCCGCGGATGATCGTTCGTCTCCGACGACACCACATCGTCAATCGTCGTCGACCATTGAAACACCGCCGCCCTGGCGTCCACGCTTCCGATGATCCCGCAAAGACATGCGGTCCACATCACCCGTCGGAAATTGCAGAACCTATTTGTCATTTGTGCGCCCTTTGTCTGCGAGGGGAATGCCCGTCATTATGGTCCGGCTCCGCAAAGCGCAAAAGAAAACCCCGGCAGGGTGTCGGGGTTTTGTCGCAATCTATTCGGGTGCGGTTATCAAATTCACTGATCCGCCGAATCCGAGCAACTCAGGCTAGAGATTGCGGCCGAACGCGACGAATGTTCGTTGGATGACGGCGGTGCTGTTCGTGCCGGCGCTGATGGTGATCTGGAAGGCCTTGTTATTGCCGGAAAGCGGGGCGATGCTGAATCCGGATGTGACGACGTTGTGGACGATGGTGCCGGAGGAGTAGGAGGAGCTGTTGCCATTGTTGGTGTAGGACTCGATGAGGTTCGTGCCGACGAGGGAATAGGAAATGCCGAAAGTGTTGTTGCTGATGAGGGGGCTGGGCGGGGAGGTGATGGTAAGGGAGGTGGAGGTATAGGAGAGGGCGGTGGCGTCGCGGATGTTTTCGGTGATTCGTTGAATGGCGAATTCAACTTCGGATTCGGCGTTGGCGCCGCCCTTGACGTATTCCTGGGATTTGGCGGCGGATGCGAGGAGGTACGTGCCCGCCGTGGAGACGACCGCGAAGATGATCAGGGAGGCCATCAGCTCGACGAAGGTGAAGGCACGGCGGCTGCGGCGGGGGCGATGATGGGTCAGATGGTATTTCATCAGTTGCTCACGTCCGTGCTAAGGGTTCTTTCGGCGATGGAGACGGAAAGGGTAAGAAAGGTCGTTTTACGGCCGGGGTCAGAGCTGTTGTAGCCGGGGGTGACAGGATCGTCTTTTTCGATGTCCGTGGTCAACGTGTAGGAACTGTTGCCGATGGTGATTGTGGAGGTTTGGGGGATACCGAGATTGGCCATCTGGCTCTGATAGGTGGCGCGGAGGGTTTCCATCCGTCGAACGAGTTCGTTATCAATGAGCATGGTGTTTTCGTTGGCTTCGGTGCTGCGGGAGGAAGAGACCAGCGAGTTGCCTACGGGAATGGAAATGATCCCAAGCAGCGTGACCATGAGAAGCGCTTCGATGAGCGTATAAGCGCGCTGCGAACGGACCGGAGGATGTCGATGGCGGCGCATGTCAGTTCTCCGTGGGGTCGCCAACCTTGGGGATGTTGACCGAGCAGGACTGTCCGCCGTAGCTGAGGGTGATGGCGGCGCTGGCGGATCCGTAGTTGAGGGTGTCACCGAAGGGGCGGTACTGGCAGTAGTAGGGCGAGGCGGTGTTGGTGGACGTATCCGACGTGCCGGTCAGTTGTACCGCGGAGATGGTGACCCCGGAGCAACCGGGGAAGGTGCTCAGGTTGATCACGCACGTGCCGCTGCCGAAGAGGGGGTCGGTGACGGTGGTGCCGGGGAGGGACCAGCGGCTATGAGCGGAATCCCAGGTGGCGTGGTAAACGGTGATGGTGTTGGCGCTGGTATCGATCTGGATGCCGTAGGCGTCGGTGGGTTGAAGCGAGGTGCCGGAGGTCTGGCCGTGGCCCAGGCTCTGGGTGCGGGCGTAGCGGCAGGCGGCGATGATGGCTTGGGCGGCCCGGTCGAGGCGTGTCGTGGCGTCAGTGGTTCCGGCATTGACCATCACTGTGGCGGAAATGATTCCAATGATGAGGACCGTGCAGAGCATTTCGAGCAGCGTGAACCCGCGGGCGCTGGCGGAGCGGCGTGGAAAGTGTGGAGCATGTACGAGCACGAAGTCCTCCTGGGGTGATCAGTAAGTTGCGCCGGTGAAATTGCTGATCTGGATACCACTGCCGCCCGAGCCGGTGTAGTGAACGAACGAGGGGGGCGCGGGAGCGGAGTTGTTGGTGACGGTGACGTTTCCCGAGGAAGAGATGCTTCCTTGGACGATGACGTAGCCGTTGACGGCGGTCGTGCCGGACTTGGCGTAGCTGCCGCCGACGGCGAGCGTGCCATTCAGGTAGATGCCGCTGGTACCGCTGGTGGAGAGATTGCCGGTCGTGACAAGGTTCATGGTGACGGGGCTTCCGGAGGAGCCGAGCGCAGCCGTCGTGGTGAGCGTGCCGGCGACGATGAGAGTGCCGGAGCCTTTCACGGTGATGGTGCCGGAAATGGTGGTGGTGGGTCCGAGGATGTAGATGATGCCGTTGGGGCTGGCGTTGAAGTTGAAGGTGGGGCTGGAGAGGGTGCCCCCGGACATCATGGTGCCATTGGCCTGGGCCTGAGTGATGAGGGAGGCGGTGTCGACGGTGGGGGCCGCGATGGAGACGTTGGGGCTGGAGTAGGATGTCTGGCTACCCGTGATTGTGCCGGTATTCGTGATTTTTCCGCCGGATTGTACTGTGCCGGGGGCGCTCACGGTGCCGGCGGTGAGTGTGCCGGTATTGGAGATGGCGCCGTTAAACAGGACGTTGCCGGGGACGGTAATGGTCTTGCCCGTATTGGAGAGGGTTAACAGTCCCTCAAGGCTGGCTGCGGGCTGCCCGGGGACGGTGGTGAGCGTGATATTACCGCTACGCGCCATGGCGCCGACGACCTGGACATTGCCCGCGACAGTGGTCGTGCCCGAGTCGGACATGCCGCCCCCGATCGCCATGCCGGGGGCGATCACGGAGTTGGTGATGGTGACGGTGGCCTGGGTCGAGACGGACCCGTCGGAGCTGCTGCCGACGGATTGGAAGGTGACGGATGTGGGCCAGTTATTGTTGACGGCGTAGAGGGTGTAGGAGCAGCCGTTGGACATGGTTCTGGTGGGGGGGGTGGAAAATGTGGCAAGCCAGGCGGTCGGGCTCGGGTTGTTGTTCATGTTCCAGACCGCAGTTTGAAGACCGGCCTCGGCGGCGTAGAAGGCCGCGTTGCGTTTGAGGAGAACGCCGGAAGATTGGGTCTGAATGCCGGAAACTATTCCCATGGTAGCGACCATGCCGGTCGTGAGGACCGCCATGAGAAGGATCATGAAGACGACCGCACTGGCGCGGGCGCTGTGGAGGTGCCGCGGGGTCGTGTGTCTGCGCAAACTGTCGTTGAGGAGGATCACCTAAATTCTCCAGATGGTACACTCGCCATGAAGTGTTCAATATGGAGACGCCTCGGGCCAATTTATTTGTAGATCTCTCGAGTCCGAAAACGCACATTCGCCGACATGCTGCGTAAGTGTTTACCGTCCCAGGTTCACGCTTCTTCGTGCCATGCCCACTCTTCCCGATCACACCGCACGTCCCCTCCAACTCGCCTCTTTCGTGTCCTTCGTGTTTTTCGTGGCTAATTTACGTCGTTTTTTGGGGGGGGAGGCAGTGCGGTAAACAGTTGCCATGCTGCGTGTTGCAGACAGAATCACGTCCGAAAACGGCGAGCGCAAGGCAGGGGGAAAAAGCAAACGACCCATGAGCCGAAGGGATCATGGGTCGTTCAACTGCTGAAGTGGAACTTTTGGATCAGGAGATGACGACCTGGCCGCCGACGTCGCTCGGGCTGATGGTGACCGAAGCGCCGACCGTGACATTGAAGGTCGCATTGACGCCGATGTCGCTGCTGGTGACCGTCGCGGTGGTGCTTCCCTTGCCGGCGGTGAAGGTGAGGTTATAGCCGACGATGGTGTAGCTCATTTCGAAGACGGCGGTGCCGCTGGCATTGGTGAGG
>Ga0335069_10006096_pt1 | contig 17575 bp, 17 predicted proteins | sample Lox_Sample_11_FD_206714 | JGI IMG/M metagenome (GOLD analysis project Ga0335069, IMG submission 206714) | Soil microbial communities from Loxahatchee National Wildlife Refuge, Florida, United States - Lox_Sample_1.1 | ecosystem: Environmental > Terrestrial > Soil > Wetlands | place: USA... | reverse complement strand
GCTGTCACTTTCTTTTCTGGGGTCCTTCGCTTCGCTCAGGATTTCGGCCCGCGGCTCAGACGCCGCGGAAAACGCCTCAACTTACAGGTCCGGCTGTCATCAATCAGTCGAAGGAGACAGAGAAGGCACTGGCCCGGCCGCCAACGTGGGGCTTTTTTCGCTCCCGCGTTGTGGCCCGCCAAAATTAACAGGTCACGTGCAGAATTGCATTTGTCTCGGGCCCTGCCGTCTTCAAGAGTTCAATGGCGCCGGCGGTCGGTAGGATACGCAATGCGACCTTGCGACGCCGGGCTTCTTGCTTTACTTCGTCCATCACCGGCAAAGCACCGTCGCCTGTGCCGATCACTAAGCGGCGGCATTTCCAAGGTATCCGCTCTTCTGCCGAGAGCGGCGTGTGGCCAAAACTGTCGCGGAATTTCTTCGAGGGCTTTTTCTTTCGCTTATAAACTTCTCCACGGTCAATGACGACGTCATGCTCGTAGGTGACGCCGTCTATTTGGATGGACCCGAAAGAAAACGCTTCAAACTGCACACGCGCCTCCGCAAACATCGTACGCCCATGCAGAAGTAAAGAGGCGACCTATTCGAGAGACCCCACAGCCGCTGGCAGCCCCGCTTGCTTGCCGGACCCCGACCCCTCCGGGCCAAGCTAAGAAGTACGCCTGCCGCGGGTACGTGCATGAGGGTCGTCGAGTGAGACACCAGAATCCGTCGAATAGCGCGCGCAGATTCGATGAGCGCTTCTCCGCTAATCACGCATGCTGGGGTCGAGCCGCATCGTGGCCCTGAGAAACATTCAAGAGGTCAGCAGGGGAACACAGTGTCTCCGAGGACCGTATCTCGAACAGGGGATACAAACTCGCCAGATCAAGCATTTCCTGTACATGCTTGGAAGGGATCAGTTCCAGTCTGATGCCGGCGCCGGCCGCCCGTAGACTCAAGCCGACCAAAATCCCGAGGCCGCGAGCATCAACTCTGGTCACTTCCGTCAAATCAAGCACGACGCCTCGCGTCTTCTCGTCGCGAGCGACGGTGTTATAGAGACTCCACAAATCCGCTCCCGCTACCAGTCTGCCTCGGCAGCGCACAATTTTGTTGTCTTCAGAGCGCTCGGTTACGACATTCAACATGCGAATCCCCCACAGGCTCGATACGGAATGGCGCAACTAAAAATTCCAGTTTCGCCGTGTTCTGGTTATCTAGTGTGATTAGACGTTCGAAGCCGCAAAGAGTTGCGAGGGGTTGGTAAACATCTTGTAACTCTTTCGTCGGTTCAGCGAGAAACTTCGCAGCTCGTCAAGCGCGAGGTAGTCGTCCCTGCGCGCTGGTGGGCAACACCTCGCTCCGCATTCGAGACAAACGATTCGCAATGCTCGGGGATGCTACCATGGCCAGCACTCCAAAAGCCGAGGTCCATCGATGACCGACCGTAGAGCCGCTGCCGTGGGGTCCAGCCGCAGGAGCTTTCTCAAGACGAGTATTGTGGGCGGTGTAAGCGCCGCACTGCTGCCCGCTCTGGCCGGCGCCGTGGAGGCAGCTTCGCCCGTGGTCCCGACTTTCGAGTTCGACGAGGTCTCGATCTCTGATCTTCAGGATGGCATGAAGTCCGGCGAGTACACCGCGCGCTCGATCACCGAGAAATACCTGGCGCGGATCGAAGCCATCGACAAGCAGGGTCCGGCGATCAACGCGGTGATCGAGATCAACCCCGACGCGCTCGCCCTGGCCGATGCCCTGGACAAGGAGCGGGCAGCCGGGAAAGTCCGTGGTCCGGTGCACGGCATCCCCGTCCTCGTCAAAGACAACATCGACACCGCCGACAAGATGATAACGACCGCCGGTTCCCTCGCGCTGCTGGGATGGAAGCCGCCGCGGGACGCAACCATCGTTCAGAAGCTGCGCGCGGCTGGAGCGGTCATTCTGGGCAAGACCAATCTGAGCGAATGGGCAAATATTCGATCCAGCCACTCCACCAGCGGGTGGAGCGCGCGCGGCGGGCTGACGCGCAACCCTTACGCCCTCGATCGCAATGCCTGCGGCTCAAGCTCCGGCTCGGGGGCGGCGGTGGCGGCGAATCTATGCGCGGCTGCAATCGGTACTGAGACCGATGGCTCCATCGTGTGTCCGTCGGGAGCGAGTGCAATCGTCGGCATCAAGCCCACCGTTGGCCTGACAAGCCGCAGCGGGATCATCCCCATCTCGCACACGCAGGACGGCGCCGGCCCGATGGCGCGCACGGTCCGCGACGCCGCCATTTTGCTGGGAGCACTGACGGGCGTAGACCGCTCCGACAATGCGACCCTCGCCAGCGAGGGCAAGTCATTCACGGACTACACGCGATTCCTCGATCCCGGGGGGCTGCGCGGCGCGCGCATCGGGGTGGCACGAAAGTATTTCGGTTTCAGCGAGGAAGTCGACGCGCTGATGAACTCCCTGCTCGACGAGATGAAAAAGCAGGGCGCGACGCTGGTCGATCCTGCTGACATCGAGACCTTCGGGAAGTTTGACGAGTCCGAGCTTGCCGTCCTGCTCTACGAGCTGAAGGCGGACCTGAACGCGTACCTCGCCCGCCTGGGACCGGATGCGCCGGTGCACACGCTGAAGGATGTCATCGACTTCAACGACAAGAATAAGGACAGGGAGATGCCTTACTTCGGGCAGGACCTCTTCATCAAGGCGCAAGCCAAGGGTCCACTGACCGAGAAGGAGTATGTGGAAGCGCTGGAGAAAAACCGCAAGCTGGCGCGCACCGAAGGGATCGATGCGCTGATGGAGAAGCACAAGCTGGACGCTATGGTCGCGCCCACCGCCGGCCCGTCGTGCCTGACCGATCTGCTGAACGGCGACCATTTCACAGGCGGCAGCTCCAATGCGGCGGCGGTGGCGGGATATCCGAACATCAACATGCCCGCGGGATTCATCCACGGGATGCCGGTGGGCATCTCGTTCTTCGGCCGGGCATGGAGTGAGCCAACGCTGATCAGGCTGGCGTATGCCTTCGAACAGGCCACCAGGCTGCGCAAGCCGCCCCAGTTCCTGCCGACAATTTTGCTGAACCCGAGAGGCTAGGAGAAGATTCTAGTGCACTAAAAAGATTTCGCGATTTCCTGCCTCTCCAACCCGATTGTGCTCTAAACTGGGTCGGCTGATTCTTGCGTTCGACTTGCCGCCTTTCAGGGCCTCGCAACATCCGGGAAAGTTTCCGCAAATCTCCCCGGCACAGGAAAATTCGCTCAATATGCTGATTCCGATTCTTGTCGCAATCCTGGTGGGCTTCGCATCCGTGCAGCTATCCAGTCTCTGCACCACCATCTATCTCCACCGTGCCATGGCGCACAAGGGCCTCAAACTGCATCCCGCGGTGGCCATGATCATGCGGATCGAACTATGGTTCTTCACTGGAATCTCCACGCGCGAGTGGGTGGCGGTGCATCGCAAGCACCACCACTTCACGGACGAGGAAGGCGATCCGCACAGCCCGTATTTGAAAGGCCTGTTGAAGGTGCTGCTGCTGAACGCGGTCTATTACGCGCAGGAAGCCAAGAAACCGGATGTGGTCGAGAAATACACGCAGGACATCCCGCGGACCCGCGCCGAGTCCATGCTATCGCATGGCTGGATCGGGCTCGGCATTATGCTGGCGGCGTTCATGTATGGCTTTCATCTGCTGGCGAGCGGCTGGGTGGGTCCAGTGCTGGGCGCGGTGACCTTCGTTATGCAGGGCGCGGCCTACATCTTTAGCAGCGCCGTGATCAACAGCATCTGCCATTGTCTGGGATACAGGAACTTCGACAATACCGCCACCAACCTGCGCAGCGTGGCCTGGCTGACGGGGGGCGAGGGGCTGCACAACAACCATCACCAATATCCGGCTTCCTCCAAGTTCAGCATGCGGAGCTGGGAGTTTGACCCCGCCTGGCCGGTGATCCGGGTGCTCGGGAAACTGCGCCTCGCGCAACCGCTGCCTCTGCCCCAGCAACACTGAGGGAAAGAGAAAAACAGGCGCCCGCGGTGCGAGCGCCTGTTCGATTGTGGCTGCCGGACTAGAGAAGCTGAACGTTCTCCGCCTGAAACCCTTTGGGTCCTTTGACGACGTTGAACTGAACGGCTTGTCCTTCCTGCAGGCTGCGGAATCCGTTGGCCTGGATCGCCGAGAAGTGCACGAAAACATCCTCGCCATTCTGGCGGCTGATAAAGCCGAAGCCCTTAGCGTCGTTGAACCACTTGACTGTTCCTTGTTCCATTTTGTTGTAACTTTCCTTTTCTTGATTTACGCCGGAGAGAAGTCGGAGGGTACTGCAGGCAGGTACTAGCTGATAAGGCGAGAGCTGCTCACAACCGATTTCAAATCTAACGCTCTCACAGAGTATCACCCCGGGAGCTTTACCGCCAGATAAATCGGGAGAGTTCGCCACGCCGCCTTACTGTTCCAGGCGAATAAGGGCACGGCGGCCGTAACGGTGGTACGATGGTGGCAGCTTCTGGCAGACGCTCGCTTCTGTTCCCCGTTGTTGAATCGTCCGCCTCTCAGAAGACTGGGAGGCTGCTATGCCTGACAAATCTACAGTTCCCTTTGTGAGTCTCGATAAGAAAAAAGTCCTTCTGGCCGACAGTTTGGCCAAGGCGCGAAACCTCCGCGCGACGCTCATGCGCTCACGCCTGGTTGATGTGGATGTGGCCAGCAACATGCCCGAGGCACTGGAACTCTGGAGGACCAACTTCTACCACCTGGTTTTGGTGGCGCCGCGGGAGAACCCTGGCGCAGCCCTTGAGTTCTGGCAGGAGATCAAGCGCGATAAGCCTCGCCAGCGGGTGGCGTTCCTGGTAGGTTCCCCGGCCTATGTTTCCCTCACCTGGGCGGCTGAAAGCAGAGCCGCTTCTCTGCCAATGGCTGACACTCTCTAGACTCCGGGAGCCTACACACCGCTCTTGGCCAGGTGGTGGCCGGCGACGGCGCCGCTCTGCTGTGCTACCTCCTCGTACACCTGCCGGATCCTCGCGACCGACGACTCCCAGGAGTAGGAGAGTGACTGCTCGTATCCGGCTCGCTTCAGGCGCTCGCGCAAGGGCTGGTCGAGCAGAACGCGATGCACGGCATGCATGATGTCAAAAACGTTTTCCGGGTTCACCAGCACGGCTGCATCGCCCACCACCTCCGGCAGAGACGAGACGTTCGAGATCACCACTGGGGTGCCGTGCGCCATCGCTTCGAGCGGCGGCAGCCCGAATCCCTCGTAAAGCGAGGGGAAAACGAACACCTTGGCGGTGTCGTAAAAGATGCGCAGCTCGTCGATGGGCAAAAACCCGAGGAAGCGCACGTCGTTGGTCACACCGCTGCGCACCACCGCTCGGCGCAGATCAGGGTGTTTGGAGAGCTCATCGCCGATGATGATCAGCTTCAGGTTGGGGAAACGTCCTTCCTTCGCCAGCTCGGTCTTGAGCGCCGAAAAAGCCTCGATGATGCGGATGACGTTCTTGTGAGGCCGGATGTTCCCGGCATAGAGCAGGAAGGGATAGTTCACCTGGTAACGTCCGGCGATCAGCCGGCAATCGGCTTCGCTGGCGTGACCGCGCCGGAAACGTTCGTCAATGGCATTGTAGATGACCTCCACCTTGCCAAGCGGAAGGTGGAAGAGCCGCCCGATGTCGTTGCGGGTGGAGTTCGACACCGCGAAGATGCGTTCGGCCCGCTGCAGTACCCGGCGCGTGAAGTAGAAGCGCAGCGAGCGCCGAAGGGCAGACTCTCCCGGCGGGGGATAGAAGTGGTCGAGCAGGTCGTGCACGGTTACAACGTAGCGGCAGGGAATGTATTGCGGCGAAGAGAACAGGTGCGGAACGTGCAGAACGTCACAGTGAAATTTCCGGAGAATAGCCTGGAACTCGAAGTAGTTGCGCGCCGAGGTGTCCGGCAGCGAGTAGGGTGCGTTGAGGAAATTGGGCGGCAGTTCGTCGATCTCGCGCAGCGGCTCGGCGGGACCGATCAGCAGGTATTCGTTCTGCCGGTCGATCCGCCCCAGCACCCGCACGACGTTGCGGATGTAAGTGCCGACCCCGTAGTCACGGATCCGCCGCGTATCGATGGCAACTCGCACGGCGCCAGTGTATAGCGGTCCGCGCGCGGAGCCAACTTGAGGCGTTTAGCGGGCCCATTCGACAGCTTCGCTTCGCTCAGCTGCTCAGGGCAGGCTCTGAGCGCAGCCGAAGCCGAGCAACGCGAGGCTGAGCCCTGAGCGAAGTCGAAGGGCCGCTGCCGAAATCCCGAGCGAAGCGAGGGAACTCTGGGGCCGGCCAGCAGAGTTGCAGATTTCCAATTAGAATGAGGCGGAATACCACTCGGGAGCGCATTCATGACCACGCCCAGCCGTAAGAGTGAGATCCGCCGCCGCCGCGCCCGCACAGAAAAGATTGCCCTGCTGCGGAAGCGCTATGCCGCCGCCAAGTCCGAGGGTGACCGTGCCCACATCGTGGAGAAGCTCAGGCGCCTCTCGCCGACGTTTTCGATGGAAGAATTCCTGAAGCCGATCCAGGCGGCAAAAGGATCATAGACGGTACCCGATGACCTGTCACCCCGAGCGAGCGCCCGCTCGGGGTGACAACTATTGTTCTACGCTCTCGCTTCGGCCTGCGCCCGGGCTCTCCGCTCGGGATAAAGCGGGAACGCTTCGGCCATTTCCAGCACCTGCTTGCGCACGCGCGCGAGTACAGCGGTATCGGTGCGGCTGTGCAGCACCTGGGAGATCCACAGCGCGATCTGCCGCATCTCACGTTCTTTCATGCCGCGCGTGGTCAGTGCCGGTGAGCCGATGCGGATGCCGCTCGGCTTCATGGGCGGGTTGGTATCGAAGGGAATGGCATTCTTGTTGACCGTGATTCCGGCCTCGCCCAGCGCCTTCTCCGCCTCGCTGCCCGGCATGCCCTTGGCGAAGACGTCCACCAGCATGAGGTGCGTGTCGGTGCCGCCGGAAATGATGCGGAAACCCTCGGATGCCAGCGTTTCGGCCAACACTTTGGCATTCGCCACCACCTGGCGCGCATAGTCGCGGAACTCGGGCTGCATGGCCTCGTGGAAGCAGACGGCCTTGGCGGCGATCATGTGTACCAGCGGCCCGCCCTGCATGCCGGGGAAGACGGTCTTGTCCACAGCCTGGGCGTAATCGGACTTGCACAGGATCATCGCCGAGCGCGGACCGCGCAGCGTCTTGTGCGTGGTCGAGGTGACGATCTGCGCGTGCGGCACGGGTGAGGGGTGCACCCCGCCAGCGACCAGCCCGGCGAAATGGGCCATGTCCACCAGGTAGATGGCGCCGATTTTGTCGGCGATCTGGCGCATGCGGACGAAATCAATGGTCCGCGGATAGGCGCTGCCGCCGCCGATGATCAGCTTGGGACGCTCCTTCTCCGCCAGCTTCTCCAGTTCGTCGTAATCGATGGTTTCGGTCTCGCGCGTGACCCCGTACGGGACGATGCGGTAGGTCTTGCCGGAAAAATTCAGCGGATGCCCGTGGCTCAAGTGGCCGCCGTGCGCCAGGTTCAGGCCGAGGACGGTGTCGCCGGGCTGAACAACCGCTGCGTAGGCCGCCATGTTGGCCTGGGTGCCGGCATGGGGCTGTACGTTGGCGTGCTCGGCGCCGAAAAGCTGCTTGGCGCGATCGCGCGCCAGGTTCTCCACCACGTCAGTGAACTCGCAACCGCCGTAGTAGCGCTTGGCGGGATAGCCCTCGGCGTACTTGTTGGTGAACACGGAGCCCATGGCTTCAAGGACCGCTTCGCTGACGAAATTCTCGGAAGCGATCAGCTCCAGCCCTTCGTGCTGCCGGCGGACTTCGTTATCTATCGCAGCGGCAACGTCAGGATCGGCTTCCGCCAGGGGTCGGGACATCCAATCACTGTTCTTGGTCATGATCTGTGATCAGGCGTGGTGCGCCTGCTCCTGCTGTTCAATCTCCATGATCTTCTGCACGCGACGCTCGTGGCGGCCGCCGGCGAAGGGCGTATTCAGGAACTTCTCCACTGCCTGGATGGCCGTCCGCTCGTCCAGGACGCGCGCTCCCAGGGTCACCACGTTGGCGTCATTGTGCTCGCGCGCCATCTGAGCTTCGTACGCATTGGTGACGTGTGCGGCGCGTACCCCCAGAACTTTGTTGGCAGCGATAGACATGCCAATGCCGCTACCGCAGACCAGCACTCCGAAGTCGGCGTCTTTTCTGGCAACTTCCTCCCCGACCAGCCGGGCGAAATCGGGATAGTCCACCGAGTCGGTGGAGTGGGTGCCCTTATCGTGCACCTCGTTGCCTTCCTGCGCCAGCCTCTGCTTGATCCTTTCCTTCAGCTCGTAGCCGGCGTGGTCGGCGCCGATGGCGATCTTCATGGCACCCAATTCTACGCTAGCAGCCCGGCGATGAACCTGGCTTTGTCCGGAAAAAGACCCCGTTTGAACCCAACGGTGCGTCGCTGGGGGATGGTCCCATGGTTACTTGTCCGCCGGCAACTTTCCCACTCATAATCGCCCCTGAGATTCCCACCAGGAGCACACATGGCGACCGGCACAGCAGTCGCGTTCAAGCACATCCTGTTCGACACCTCTACGTACATAGCGCATATCACGCTCAATAACCCTCCCTATAACGTGCTGACCGTGCCGCTGATGCGGGAGACAGCGGAAGCAATCGAAAGCTTGAACGGCCGGGGGGATATCAAGGCCATTCTGCTCGATTCCTCGCAGCGGACCTTCTCCGCCGGGATCGGCCTGGAGGACTCCAAGGCCGACCGCGTGTTCTCGACCCTGGACGCGTTCAACCACGTGTTCGAGGCCATCCGCGAGATCTCAAAGCCGCTGATAGTCGTCGTGAATGGTCCGGCCATCGGCGCCGGCTCCGAGCTGGCGGCTTTTGGCGATCTGGTCATCGCCACGCCGAAGGCCAAGTTCGCACAGCCGGAGGTTAAGCTGGGAGTCTTCCCGCCGTTCGCCGCGGTGATGCTGCCGCAGTTGATCGGGCCGAAAAAGACCTACGAGCTGATCCTGACCGGGGAAGCGCTCTCCGCCGAGGAGGCCCTCTCCCTCGGGTTCGTCAACCGGGTAGTGCCGGAGGAGAAGCTCAAGGACGCAGTCGACGAGGTGATCCACAAGATCGGCGAATTCAGCGCCCCCGTACTGGAGATGACCAAACGCGTGATTTCCGGCTCCCTCGGGTTGCCGCTCGACAAGGCCATGCGGCAGTCGCACAACATTTATCTGACCCAGTTGATGGACCTCGAGGACGTACAGGAAGGCCTGCGCGCCGTGCTGGAGAAACGCAAGCCTGTCTGGAAGAACAAATAGTTCACAGCGCGCCTTCCAAGAACCTCGCGATGTGCCATGCATCCAGAAACTTGAATGGAGTCTCGCCACTCGTGTAGTGCCCGCAAGGCAATACAGCCACCCTGTAATCGAGATTGCGATGGCGGAACGCGGCGACGATCTCGCGGGAGAGTTCAGGCGGGAAGGTGAGATCGTACCTGGCATAGACCAGCAGCGACTTCTTTGGATGTGCGGCGAACTTGTCGAAATACGACGCGGGGCTGATCGCCAGCCAGGCCTGGCGAAGACGATCGAGAGTGATGTCGCCCTCGATGCCGGCGCGGATGTGGCGCGTCGATTGTCCGGTCCAGACCACGTCAGCGAAGTAGGTGGAGGCGTGGTTGAAGACGTTCACCTTCAGCCGCTGGTCGTGGGCGCTGGCGACGAACGCGTAGCAAGAACCGAGACTGGTGCCGACGATTCCCAACCGGCAGTAACCGCGGTCCTCCAGCCAGTCAAGACAGGAGCGCACGTCGGCAACGGCCTGGCGGCAGGCGTCAATGGTGCGCCCGATGCTGGAAGAAACGGCGTAGTCGGCGCGCTCGGTCTCCGCCGGCTTGCGCACGTCGTGGTAGGGCAGGCTGAGGCGCAGCGCAGATATCCCCAGCCAGTTGAAGATGCGACACAGGCCCACGTGGCTCTCGGCATCGGCATTCCACTGCGGCAGGACAACTACCGCGCGGCTGCCGCGCGTCGGGAACCAGCGTGCCGTCACCAGGTTGTTCTCGGCGTATGGGGTCCTGACCGGCGAAGTAAACCGCAGGCAGTTCCCTTCCAGGCGAAAATCGGCCGGCGTTTCATAGGCGAAAAAGCGGTCGCTCTCGGAGACGATGCGCCGGTTCAGATCGTGGACGAAGCTCTCGGCGTCAGCGCTGGTGGTGGTTCGCCAGTGGCCGTCCACCAACGGCCAGCCCGGCACCCACTCCAATCCCCACTCGAATGGACGGACCACACGGTTGGTGTCCCGCTCGGCGAGGCGGGTCTCCCAGTCGTACATCCATCGGCGGTATAGGCGGCGCATTGACTGTCCATGATAGCAACGCAACAGCAGATCCCCTTCGGCTTCGCTCAGGGCAGGCGTTCGACTCGCGCCGCGCGCGCCCCAGGCGGGGCGCGAAAAACAAAACCGCGCGGCGCTTCGCTCAGGATGACAATCAAGAAGAGTTAGCCGATGTATCTTCGCGGGACGCGCTTGGAGATATTACAGAGGATCTCGTACGGGATGGTGCCGGCTAGACGGGCGTGATCGTCTGCCGTGACCGCGCAATGCCCGCTCTGGCCGAGGATGATCGCCTCCGAGCCGATCTCGGCGCCGGCGACCGCGGTGACGTCAATGAGCGTAATGTCCATGGAGACGTTGCCCACAATCGGCGCGTATTGGTCGTTGACGATCACACGACCGCGCGAAGAAAGACGCCGGCTTAGTCCGTCGGCATATCCCACTGGAAGAGCCGCGATGCGCGCGGGCGCCGGCGCGACGTAGGCGCCGCTGTAGCCAATGGCCTGCCCGGCGCCAACGTTGCGCAGGGAGAAGATCCGCGTCCTCCAGGAAAGCACCGGCTGAACCGGCAGATCGAAGGACTTACCCTCCAGCACCGACGGCAGTTGATATCCGTAAAGCGCGATCCCCGGGCGGACAAGACTCATCCACGCCTTGGGCCGCGTGGCAATTGCGGAGGTGTTGGCGATGTGCAGATAATCCGGCGCCAGGCCGCTTTGCCTTACCAGCGTCACCGCCTGCTCGAAGCGGGCCATCTGTTCGTCGACCAGCGGCGAATCGGCGACTTCGGCCGAAGCCAGGTGGCTGAACAGGCCTTCGACCTTCACATGCCTGGCGGCGCGAAGCATCGCGAGCAACTGCGGCAATTCCTCAAAGCTGGCGCCCAGGCGCGCCATGCCGGTATCGACCTTCAGGTGCACGAGAACAACGTCTTTGCGCCGGGGCCCCCGGCGAGCCCGATTTTGGCTCGCTGGGGTGAGCAGCCGCTCGGCGGCCTGCTCCAGGCGCTCGACGTGTTCCCGCTGCCAGACGGCGGGGGTCAGATCGTTCTCAAGGACGAGTTCTTCGTCCCCCCGCCAAAAGCCAGTCATCAGCAGGATGCGCCCGGTGATGCTACCATCGCGCAGCGCCAGCCCTTCATCGGTGGAGGTGACGCCGAACCACCTCGCGCCTTCCTGCTCCAGAGCACGTGCGCACTCCACCGCCCCATGACCGTAAGCGTGGGCCTTGACGACCGCGCACACTGCCGCCGCAGGTGCCACGCGGTCGCGAACGGCGCGGAAGTTCTGGCGCAGGGTGGGAAGTGAAACCTCGGCCCAGGTGGGACGCAGGTTCGCGCGCTCGACAGTCACGGCAGAGGCAGGCATCGTCAGCCGATTATATCCAGTTGCCAGTTGTCAGTTGTCAGACTGGAGACTGGCAACTGGCAACCGACAACTGGCACCTGCTCACATCACCGACAGTTGCAGCACATCATCCGGATGTTCCGCGCGCAGCATGTAGCGGTAGGCGTGCAGCAGCGGCGGGAAGTAGATCAGCCCCTGCCGTGGATCTCTGCGGAAGCGCCACAGAACACGCGGAGGCACCGGCTGGTCCCAACTGGGATGGCGATAGCGCTCCACCAGCATGCGCCGGAGCTGGTCGGGATTGTCGGGCAGGTAGCAGGGTGGCAGCACGCACCAGGAGATCTCGAGCAGCGCGCTGAAGATGCCGCGGTCGTGCAAGTCCAGGCCTGCCATCCATCGCGGCTGAAAGGGCATGAAGGGAAATACGCTCCGGGGATAATCGCAGGCAATAGCTTGATAAGCCGCGCGCATTGTGCGCCTCCGCTCAGTTGCCAGTTAATCAGTTGTCAGTGCCCTGGCTTCTCTGGCAACTGGCAACTGACAACTCGCTTCAGAACTCTGTGGCGGAATCGCCGACATCGCGCTCCTCCGCCAGGGTGTCGAACCGGGTAAAATTTTTGCGAAAGGCCAGGCGAATGGTTCCCGTGGGCCCGTTGCGTTGCTTGCCGATAATCAGCTCGGCGATACCGTCGAGCTCCGGGTCATCCTTCTTGTAGTACTCCTCACGAAACAGGAACGCGACCACGTCGGCGTCCTGCTCGATGGAGCCCGATTCGCGCAAGTCCGAGAGCTGCGGACGATGGTCGCCGCCGCGCGCTTCCGGTGCGCGGCTCAACTGCGACACCGCGATCACCGGCACATTGAGCTCCTTGGCCAGCGCCTTCAGGCCGCGCGAGATGGCCGACACCTCCTGGGTGCGGTTCTCGAAACGCTTGCCGCCGATGGGCGTGGCCGCCATCAATTGCAGGTAATCGACCACCACCAGGTCGAGTACACCCTGCTGTTGTTGCTTGAGGCGGCGAGCCTTGGCGCGCATCTCGTGCACGCTGACGCCGGGCGTGTCGTCAATGAAGATGGGGGCCTCGCTCAGCGAATTGAGCGCGGTTGCCAGCTTGCGGGTGTCGTCGCGGGTGACGAAGCCGGTGGTCATCTTGTAGGCATCCACCCGCGCGTGGGAGAAGAGCAGGCGCCGCAGCAGCGCCTCGCGCGACATTTCCAGCGAGAAGACCGCCACCACTTTCTTGTCCAGCACCGCCACGTTTTCAGCGATATTCATGGCGAACGCGGTCTTGCCCATGGACGGCCGCGCGGCCACGACGACCAGGTCGGCCCTTTGCAGGCCGCGCGTCTTCTCATCGAATACCTTGAAGTGCGTTTCCAGGCCGGTGATGTGTGCGCCGGGAGAGATCAGCGCGTCGGGCGAGCCGAAGGAGTCCTGCACGATCTGGGGGATGGTGAGGAAACCCCGGCCCAGGCGCTTGTCGGACACCTGGAAGATGGCCGCTTCGGCCGAGTCCAGGATCTCTTCGGCAGGTTCGGCCTGCTCGAACGCGCTGGCAATGGCGCCGTTGGCGGCATTGATGAGGCCGCGCAGCAGCGCCTTGTCGCGCACCATCCTGACGTAGTGCTCGATCGAAGGCCGGCGCGGCACACCATCGGTCAGCGAAGCCAGATAAGCCACGCCGCCGATTGCCTCCAGTTCCTTGTGGCGGCTGAGTTCTTCCTGCAGGGTGATGATGTCGATGGGACGCCCGGTGGCGTCCAGGTCCATCATCCGCGCGAAAATGCGGCGATGTGAGTCGAGCGAGAAGTCGTCGGGGTGCAGCGATTCCGCCGCCTGGTTGTAGCTGTTGGCATCCAGGAGAATGGCGCCAAGGATGGAGCGCTCGGCGTCAACCGCCGAGGGCAAGCTGCGATCAACGTTGTAATCAGTGGTAGCCAAGGGCTTTCAATTTGCGCGTGCGGGGATGCGCGATAGTAGAGGAGCCAAAATCGAAATTCATCCGCAGACTGTGGAGATTGGGGACGGAAAAGCGGTGGAAACGAAAATTAGACGGCACGACAAGTGCGTGCCTGCGGAAGCGAATTGTCCCCGGACTCGCGATGGGCGAATTCGAGAAGAATCACCAGCCGATCGATTCTGCCACAAAAATGCTAACCGCGAGCGAGAGCGAATCCGGAAGGTCAAGACCGATCACCGCCGAGACGCCGAGCACGCCGAGGGTGTTTAGTTTCAATAGTCTTCCGCGTCCTCTGCGTCTCGGCGGTGTTCAGTTCTAAAGCGGTTCCAGGGTCGGTAGAGCCTTAGAAGGTGAAGGGGCCGGCTTCAGCCGTGCCGATACGGACCCGCAAGTGAATCCGGCCTTTAGGCCCTGAGGCGCGTGCCCCAGCGGCTAAAGCCGGAGTCTCTGGCTTGCCTTTACGGCACGCCTGAAGGCGTGCCCCTTCACATCCACCTTTCGAAAAAAGTTCTAAGTCAACCCGCGTTGATCCGCGGCGAGGATATTCAACAAAACGAAAGGCGGCTTGCGCCAGCCACGCAAGCCGCCTCGTGAAGTGTGATGTGCTAAAGGTACGCCACGACCCTTCCGGACCTGGCGCTGCTCCTGCCTTCCCCTCCGTTCCTCCAACCAAGTCCGGTGAGTTCGCTCACTTTTAAGTCGGACCGGCCGACACGGTGGCGTTCTTATGGCTGAGGCCTTGTCTCAAGTCCCTGGGAAGGGCTCCGAACCAGGCGCGCACTTGCGTGCGGGTTCTCTTCCACCAGACGCCCAAGGCAGGGTGCGCTTTGCACATCGCACTCTGTCGTTGCACGGGACTTTGCCCGAGGTCCCACTTTCAAACAAGGGGAAACTTCGCTGCGACTGTGCAGAAGCTGTGGAGTTTGCGGGTTTCCTGTGGAAAGGGAAGGAAAAAGAGGGAAAACTCAAGAGCTTGCACTGGGTTGGGTTCAGTCGCCTGTCAGATTCTTCTTACTCTTCGAGCCGCGTCAGGCGCTGCTCGTGAATCTGTGCGACCTGAAGTAGTTGGGACGTCGCCTGCATAAGCGTGCTCAGGTACTGGTCGTGCTTCCCAACCGTTTCAGTCAGGCTGCTGACCGTCGACTGCAAGCCAGCCACCGACGACTCCAAGCTGCGAACATCGGCAGTCAGCAGTTCCAGCGACTGCGCGAGCGCCTCGTGCCGCTCGACTAATCGCTTGATTCTCTCGTCGATGTTGCCATCCTGGCTCATAGCATTCCCTGCGCGATCCGCCGCGGGGATCTAATCCCTCACGCCGTCCATGAAAGCCCGTAGTTTGCGGGACCGCGATGGATGACGAAGTTTGCGAAGCGCCTTGGCCTCGATCTGGCGGATGCGTTCGCGGGTAACGGCGAACGATTGCCCGACTTCCTCAAGAGTGTGCTCGCTGCCGTCTTCCAGGCCGAAGCGCATCTTGATGACTTTCTCTTCACGCGCTGTGAGCGTGCGCAGCACGTGCGCCGTCTGCTCCTTCAGGTTCACGTTGATGACGGCATCGGCAGGCGAAACCACGGCGCGGTCTTCGATGAAGTCTCCGAGGTGCGAATCTTCTTCTTCGCCGATCGGGGTCTCAAGGGATATCGGCTCCTGCGCGATCTTGAGCACCTTTCGCACCTTGGCCACCGGGATATCCATGCGCTTGGCGATCTCTTCCGAGGTCGGCTCGCGGCCCAGCTCCTGCACCAGTTGGCGCGAGGTGCGGATGAGCTTGTTGATGGTCTCGATCATGTGCACCGGAATGCGGATGGTGCGGGCCTGGTCGGCGATGGCGCGAGTGATGGCCTGCCGGATCCACCAGGTGGCGTAGGTGGAGAACTTGTAGCCGCGGCGATACTCGAACTTGTCCACCGCCTTCATCAGGCCGATGTTGCCTTCCTGGATCAGGTCGAGGAACTGCAGACCGCGGTTGGTGTACTTCTTGGCGATCGACACCACCAGGCGCAGGTTGGCCTCGATGAGCTCCTTCTTGGCCTGCTCGGCGTCCATGTCGCCCTGGATGATCTCGCGCTGGGTGCGCCGCAGTTCCTGGTAGCTGACGCCCGCTTCCTGCTCCAGCGTCTCCAGATCGGCGCGGTGCTGGCGCTGCGCCTTGCGGTAATCCTTCTTCAGGTCCTCGCTGCGGGTGGCCTCAAACTTCTTTTCCAGGTTCGAGATCTGGCGGTCGAGCGCGCGCATCGTCTCGACCGTCCGATTGACTTTGTCGATCAGCCGCTTGCGCTCGGGGTTGGTGAACCCGAGGTAGCGGATCAGGCGCGAGATATCGACCTGCTCGCGGCCCAGGTTCCAGCGGCAGCGGCGGTACTCGCGCGGCTTCTTCTTCTCCGAGAGTTCTTGCAACTTCTCGGCAAGCTGGATGGCTTTCTTATAATGCTTGCCCAGCTCCTGAATGCGCCCCGTGACTTCCTTCAGGCGGTTTTGCAAGACCTCGTCCGTGAGCTCCTCTTCGTCGAAGATGACAACTTCCTTGATGGAACGGACGCCCCGCTCCAGGTCCTCTCCGATGGCGATGATCTCCCGAATGATGATGGGCGAGCGCGAAAGCGCCTTGAGCACCCGGAGCTGCCCGCGCTCGATGCGCTTGGCGATCTCCACTTCACCCTCACGGGTGAGCAGTGGAACCGTGCCCATCTCCCGCAGGTACATGCGGACCGGATCGTTGGTCTTCTCCAGGGCGCCGGGCGTGAGGTCGAGCTCGACGTCCTCGCCCGCCTCGATCTCCTGCTCGAACTTCTTGCCCAGATCCGAAGAGGGCAGCTTGGGCTGCCCTTCGAGCACATCGATGCCCTGCGTGCCGATGGTGGTGAGCAGGTCGTCCAGATCCTCGGGCGAGTGGACGTCGTGCGGGATGAGGTCGTTCACCTCGCTATAGGTGAGGTAACCCTTCTCTTTGCCCGCATCGATCAGTTTCTTGATGTCGTCGTACTTATCTTCGAGAGCCAATGCAATCCCTTACCAGCGGCTTCCAAGTGGAAGCACACCCGTCCCACGCGTCTTGTGCGGCAGGAAAAAATTTGAGGAAAGTGTCAACGCCGAAACCCTTTAATGTTAGCACAATCCGTCTGATTCTGAGGCAATAAATTCGATTCTGTCTCCCGTCCGTTCGGAAACCACGCCATTAATCGTTAGATGATTCAATCACTTAGATAGTTTCAAGGGCTCCGCAAGAAAAATTCGCCAGTTGGATCCAGGAATCTCTCAATGGGCCGCCAGGGCGCGGTCGATCTTGAGTTTTTCCTGAACCAGCTCGGCCAGGGCAGGTCCGTCGTTGCGGCGTTCGGCCTCAAGGATCCTGACTTTGACCTGCTGCTGCTGGCGCTCGAGATACCGGCGGCGCAGCGCGGCGAAGGCGCCTTCGAGCAATTCGAGTGTCAGGCGCTCGTCCTCGCGCATCAGGATAGCCGCAAGCCTCTGCCGATCGGAGTCCGAAAGCGTCAACGACATGGGGTCGGCTAGCTCCGTGCCGGCCCCCAGAAGGGCCTGGAGCAGGGACTCGGTGGCCAGCCCAAGGTGCAACGGCTCAGTCCCCAGCGTGTATTGGGCCTGGCGGCGCAAGTCAGGCAGATGGTCTTCGCCCGACCGGTCGGAAACCTCGGCCTCCCCGTTCATGTCGCCGCCCGAGGCCAGGGCGCGGATGATGATCCGCTCGGCGTCGGTGATCTGCACTTCCGGCGCAGCCTTGACGGTGGAGGAACGGGTAGCGGCCGCATGCTTCAGCTCCTGACGCAAGACGGCTGAGTCGATGCCAAGCTTCTGCGCGATGTCGGCGGCCAGTTCGTCGCGGGCGATGCGGTGCGGCACCTGCTGCAGGTGCGGCAGCAGATAGTTGACGGCCTTCACCTTGCCCTCGGCGGAGCGCACCGGGAACTGCGCC
>Ga0335069_10006095_pt1 | contig 17576 bp, 9 predicted proteins | sample Lox_Sample_11_FD_206714 | JGI IMG/M metagenome (GOLD analysis project Ga0335069, IMG submission 206714) | Soil microbial communities from Loxahatchee National Wildlife Refuge, Florida, United States - Lox_Sample_1.1 | ecosystem: Environmental > Terrestrial > Soil > Wetlands | place: USA: Florida... | reverse complement strand
TGCGATAGAAGATGGTGGCTACTTGGCCGCTGCTGCGACGCCGGCGTGCTCGGCGAGTTTGGTGGCCTTGTCGGTGGCTTCCCAGGTGAACTCCGGCTCGGTGCGGCCGAAGTGGCCGTAGGCGGCCGTCTTCTGGTAGATCGGGCGGCGCAGGTTCAGGCTCTCGATGATGCCCTTGGGGGTCAGGGAGAAGTTCTTGCGCACCAGATCTGTTAGTTTGGCTTGACCGATCTTTCCAGTTCCGAAGGTTTCAATGAGGACGCTTACCGGCTCGGCCACGCCGATCGCGTAGGCCAGCTGGACCTCTGCCTTGTCGGCCAATCCTGCGGCCACGACATTCTTGGCTATGTGGCGCGCCATGTAGGCCGCCGAGCGGTCGACCTTTGTCGGGTCCTTGCCGCTGAAGGCGCCGCCGCCGTGGCGTCCGGCACCACCGTACGTGTCGACGATGATCTTGCGGCCGGTCAGGCCGGTGTCGCCCATGGGTCCGCCGATGACGAAGCGGCCGGTCGGGTTGATGTGGTACTTGGTGTGTTCGTCGAGCCACTTTGGCGGCAGGACGGCTTGGATGACGTGCTTGAGCACGTCGGAATGAAGCTCGTCGTTGCTGATTGTTTCCGAGTGCTGGCTGGAGATGACGACGGCGTCAATGCGGGCCGGCTTGCCATTCTCGTCGTACTCCACGGTGACCTGGCTCTTGCCATCGGGGCGCAGGTAGGGGAGCTTGCCATTCTTGCGAACAATGCTGAGTTGGCGGGTGAGCTTGTGAGCCAGAGAGATCGCCGCCGGCATGAGTTCAGGAGTCTCGTTGGTCGCAAAGCCGAACATCATACCCTGGTCGCCTGCCCCACCGGTATCGACGCCCTGCGCGATATCGCCCGATTGCTTGTTGATGGTCGAGATGACAGCGCAGGTGTTCGAGTCGAAGCCGTAGAGGGCGTTGTCGTAGCCGATCGAGGCAACGACACCGCGCACGAGGCTCTGGAAATCGACGTAGGCCTTGGTGGTGATTTCGCCGGCGATGACGACCAGACCGGTCGCAGTGAGTGTTTCGGCGGCGACGCGGCTGTAGGGGTCCTGCTCAAGGCACGCGTCGAGAATGGCGTCGGAGACCTGGTCTGCAATTTTGTCGGGATGACCTTCGGTCACAGACTCAGATGTAAATAAAAAACGGTCGCTCAACTTCGGATTCCTCCCCTGTACGGGAAAATTCAGTGGTTGGCCGGCGCAAGCCAGCACAGAAACCTGTGCATTCCTCCGGCAAGAAGGAGGAATGACGCACACCGGCCTTTAGAACGTGGAAGGGTGTACTAAGTTATGGTAATCGGTGCGCATGGATTCGAGCAAAGCTCCGCATTAACTGGAGAAGAACCGTCTCTGAAGGGGGTTTTAGGCGGTTTCAGCGGGATAGAGCACCAAGCCGACTTGTCGTTCGGTTGAAGGACTTGGGGCCGGATGGGGGCGGTCAGTTACGGAACAGGGCGAGGCTGTTCAGGATCATGGCGTGCGTTTTGGCGGAGACGCTTTGGACAGGGAGAAGAGTGCTCCACCAGCCGGCGCGGATGCCGAAGTAGCGAACGGTGAAGAAGCCGGCGACGACGGCGGCAATCATCAGAACGATGGCTCCGGCCCAGCGGAGGCGCATCTCTGCGGCCTCGCGACGTTCCAGACGGACACGGCCGACATTGGAGGCGAACTCCTCCCAGCCGCGATCGACCTCGACGGTGGCGCCAGAAGCAGCGGTGGCCTGAACGAAGCGGTCCGTCCAGTCCTTGGCGTCGAGCCCGACGGCACCTACGTAGCCGCGGACGATCCCTTTGCTGAGGATTCCACCAGGAAGCAGCCGGAACTTGTCCTGCTCCAGCGCGATCAAGTGGCGCTGGCTAATTTTGGTAACCTCGGTGATGTCTTCTAACGCGATGCCGCGAGACAACCGTTCAGCGCGTAGATCTTCTCCGAAACTGCCCATATAGTGCCAACTGAAGGAATTAGACTACTTGGATTTCCACAACCACAATACCCCCCGAAAACAGCGGAGTCAAAAATATTTCAAGGTTTCCCCTTTATTTTCACACACCTGAAGTAACCAATGGGGGCTAATGGCATGGTTGAACTTAGCATCTCAATTTGGCCCGTGAAGTGATTTGGAGCACCTACGGGGGCGAGTTTTCGAGAACTCAGAAACCCGGCGTTTGCCGGAGAGCATTGGGCTCGCGGCTGGTACGCTTGATTCGAGGGTACCAGAGACCGGAACCCATACGCGCGATGAACAAGCTGGTATTTGCCAATCTCTTGCATAGGCCGTTGCGGTCGCTGATCAGCGTGCTGGCGGTGGCGATTGAAGTGATCATGATGCTGACGATTATTGCGATCATGCTGGGTCAGCTGACAGGTCAGAAGCGCCTCAACAACGGGATCGGGGCGGATTTGATTGTCCGGCCGCCGAGTACTTTGTACTTCAACGGGATCGGCGGAGCGCCCATTTCGGTGAAGCTGGCCCCGGTGCTGGCGGGGCTGCCGCATGTGGCGGTTTCGTCGCCGGTGATCACGAATCTGTCGATGGCGGACGGCCTTGAGGTGGTCTGGGGGATCGATTATCCGACGTATAGCCGGTTGAGCCCGTTTCAGTTTCTCGAAGGAGGGCCGCCGGCCGGACCCTACGACGTAATGGTGGACGATGTGTTCGCCAAGTCTGGGCCGGGATATCACGTGGGGCAGACGATTCCGATCAGCAAGCATCCGTTCCGGATCTGCGGGATCTTCCAACACGGCAAGGGCGGGCGGAAGCTGGTTCGGATTGAGACGCTGGGTCAGCTGATCGGCTCGGAGGGCAAGGCTTCGGCGTTTTACCTTAAGCTGGACAATCCGGAGAACGTGCCCGTCGTGACGCAGGAGATCCTGGCAACCAAGGGTCTCGGCAACTACGTTGTGATGACGATGGATGAGTGGCTGTCGTTGATGACGCCGGACCGGATTCCGGCACTGAACACAGCGATCGGAGTCGTCATCGGGATTGCGGTCATCATTGGCTTCCTGGTGATTTTCCAGTCGATGTACACGTCGGTGCTGGAACGGACACGGGAGATTGGCATTCTGAAATCGTTAGGTGCGTCCAAGACGGCCATCGTGGGTGTGGTGCTACGCGAGACGGCGGCGATGGCAGCGGCCGGGGTGCTGGTAGGAGTGGCAGCCTCGTTTGGCGTGCGGTCGCTTCTCGGACAACGGTATCCGACACTCTATCTGGACATGAGTGCTGCGCTCGTTGCGAAGGGCGCGGCGATTGCGTTGGTCGGCTCGATACTGGGAGCGTTATATCCGGCGTGGATGGCTGCGCGAAAGGACCCGATCGACGCGCTGGCCTACGAGTGATCGGCAAGTCTGCCGTTGTCTTCGCGGGCCAAGCGAGATAGCCCGGACCTGCGCGATCGAGAGATACTTTTATAGCCTTCGCGCGCATCTGCCCGTACGGTTTTGCGCGCTATACTCAAGGCACTTTCCCTCTCATTCTGGTGGTTCGTTCTCCGGGAGACGCTGGTGCGGACTGGGACAAAGCGCATCTTGTTTGCAGCCTGGTGGGTGCTGATTTGCGGCTTTGCCGTTCTGCATGCGGTTCATCTGACGGCAGACTTTCCGAACCACACTCCCTGGTTTCATGACTGGGCCAAGTACACCGATGAAGGCTGGTATGGGAATGCTGCCGTCCGGGAGCACTTGTTCGGCGGCTGGTATGTAGCGGGTGATTTCAATCCTGCCGTAGCTCTGCCGGTGTGGCCGTTTCTGGAGTGGCTGTTGTTCTGCGTGACAGGCGTCTCGATTGGGGCGGCGCGCGGGCTGGCGATCTTCCTCTTCTTCTGCAACCTGAGCCTTAGCTATCTGCTGCTGCGTCGCGCAGCGAGCCGGGCGATGGCGCTGCTCGCGCTCACGCTGATTGTGACCAGCCCGTTTCTTTACTGCTTCAGCCGGTTGGCGATTCTGGAGCCGCTGCTGACGACGCTGATGCTGGCGGGCCTGACCGTAGCGGTACGACTGGAGAAGATGCGACGGCCGGTTCTGGCTTCGGCGGGAATCGGATTGCTGTTCACGTTGATGATGCTGACGAAGACGACGGCGGTTTTTCTCTTGCCGGCGTTGGCCTGGGCGATGCTGAGGTCACGCTGGGGTGACAAGCGGCGGGTCACTCTCTGTCTGCTTGCGGCTGGTGGAACATTTGCGGCGGGCTATGGGTTGTGGATGGCTCTGGTGATCCGGGCTAGTCTGTTGCCGGATTACAAGTACCTTTTCTTCATCAACAACTATCGGAAGCCCCCAGAGTGGTGGTGGATCGCTCCGAGTTTCTGGTGGTCATTTCATGGCGGGCTCTGGGTGGACCACGTCCTGGTGCCACTGGCCGGGCTGATTGTGCTGGGCGCGATCCTGGGATGGCAGGTTCGGTGGGGTCGCGGCCTGATTTTGGATCCGGCTTTCGGGGCTTCTGTGCTGGCGGTGGCGGGCTACATCGGATTCATGACGGTGCAGAATCATCCGCAGCCGAGGTACTTCGCGGTGATCGCGTTTTTCTGCTTTTTCATTGTCGCGTTGGGTGCCGGACGGCTGCTCGCTGAGCGGGGTCGGTTGGGGCAGTTGGGAGGGGCGGTAGTCGCATTGGTTGCGGTGGCAGCAGTTCTGAACGCGGCTTGGACGTTGAGCTACGCTCTGCATCCGGAGTACACCTTCGTTGAAGCAGCGCAGCAGCTGGCGCGCTATGTGAAGGAGCACCCAAGCGGCAAGCCAATTGTGGTGGGGACAAGCGGAGATCAGTTGACGCTGATGGCACATGTGCAGAGTCTTGGGGACGATTTTGGGACAGAACACCTCCACGACAAGCTTGGGCGCTATCAGCCGGGGTGGTTTGTGACGTGGAACGATCTCGACCCCGGGACGCTAGCCGATCTGCACACGCACTATTCGGTAGAACAGGTGGCGGCATTTTCGGCGTTGGATGATCCAGAGCGGCGACGGTTGGTGTTGTTCAAGCTGCATCCTCTGCCTGGCGGGCAGGTGCGGGATCAGGTGGACGAGAACCTGCAGATCCAGCTGCCTGGTGACAAGTTCGACATCGACATTCAATGAAGAGTCTCTTGTTTCGATTGGTCTTCGAGGGACACGGCGGTTCGTGACTCGCACGATTGTCTGAGGGGATGAGCACGGGCAGGCGTCGCTGGAGTTCGAGGTGCGAGAATGGTTGGCCGGGGGAAATACCGTGTTCTCTTCCTGCGTTCGCAATGCTCTCGTCGTGGCGGCAATGTCGACCTCGGTTGTGCTGCTGCGGGCATCCACTCCATCGCAGCTCGTTCCACCGGAACAGCTCACCTGTGAACATCAGACGGATCCGCTGGCCGTGGTTTCGGCGCATCCGCGGTTTGGCTGGATTCTGAAGCCGCGCGATGCCGGCGCGCGCGGAGTGGTCCAAAGCGCATGGCGCATCGTGGTGAGTTCTTCGCGCGAGAAGCTGAGCCGAGATGAAGGCGATCTGTGGGACAGCGGGCGTGTCGTTTCGAACGAGACGATCAATATCAATTACGCGGGAAAGGCGCTCACTGCCGAGCAGACCGGTTTCTGGAAGGTCGAGGTATGGGACGGCCAGGCGGCCGGATCGGGATGGAGCGTTCCCGCGCAATTCATCATTGCGCCGGCTCACTTCGAGGCGCGGTGGATCGCGGCCACGCCGACAGACAGCGGTGAAGGCGCGACACGGCCGATGCCGGTCTTCCGCAAGCAGTTCGGCATCGATAAGCCAGTGGAACGGGCTCTGCTGTACGTCTCGGGGATGGGCCAATACGAAGCAGCCATCAATGGGAAGAAGGTTGGCGATCGAGAGCTGACGCCCGGATGGACGGACGATCGCAAGCGGGTGCTGTATGACGTGTACGATGTAACGGCGTTGATGAATCAGGGGGAGAATGCGGTTGGTGTGCTGCTGGGCAACGGTATGTTCAACGTGGCCCAAACTCCAGGGCGCTACACGAAGTTTGTAGGTTCACTTGGAGTGCCTCAGCTGCTGCTGCAACTGGACCTTCGCTTCAGCGATGGAACGAGCCAGATGGTGGCGACTGGGCCGGACTGGCAGACCACCGCAGGCCCCATCACCTTTTCTTCCACGTATGGCGGCGAGGACTATGATGCGCGCGCCGTGCCGGCTGAATGGAATGTCGCGGGTAGCGTTGCAAGCAGCGCCTGGCAGAACGCGGTTGTGGTTCCGGGACCTGGAGGCATGCTCGCTCCAGAAGAGACTTTGCCGCTCAAGGTTATCCACGTTTACCGGCCGGTTTCAGAGACAGCCTTGCCTTCGGGGGCGAGGGTTTTCGATCTTGGACAGAACTTTGCCGGATGGCCTGCGATCACCGTCGAGGGACAAGCCGGCGCGCAAATCAGGCTGACCGGCGGCGAGTTGCTGGCGGCGGATGGATCGGTGAGCCAGCACAGTGCAAACGCGGGACCAGAGACCGGAGCGCAGTGGTACACCTACACGCTGAGCGGTCATGGTGTGGAGGCGTGGCATCCGCGCTTTTCCTACTGGGGATTCCGTTACGTGCAGGTAGAGGTGACGGGGAACGTGCGCCTGCTTTCGCTTGAAGGCGACGCTGTTCACTCGTCGGCGCCTGAGACAGGCATGTTCGATAGCTCGATACCAATGCTCAATCGGATTCATACGCTCATCCTGCGGGCGATCGAAAACAACACGGAGAGCGTGCTGACCGACTGTCCGCATCGCGAGAAGCTGGGCTGGCTGGAGCAGACGCACCTGATGGGATCGGCGATCAACTACGATTTCGATCTCCAGCGGTTCTATCAAAAGATTGCAGACGACATGGGGGATGCGCAGCTGCCGAATGGGCTGGTGCCATCGATCGCGCCGGAGTTCACGGTCTTCGGGAACCCGAGGAATGACTTTGACGATTCGCCGGAGTGGGGGAGCGCGTCGGTTCTGGCCCCGTGGATTGCCTATCAACGTTATGGCGATTTGGAGGACCTGCGCAGTCACTATGCAACCATGCGCCGCTACGTCGATTACCTGACTGGCCGCAGTGTGGATGGAATCATCGAGTACGGTCTAGGCGATTGGTACGATATTGGACCGCAGCCTCCGGGAGTCTCGCAGCTCACCTCGCGCGGTCTCACGGCCACGGCAGTCTACTACCAGGACATCGTGACGCTCGAACGGACGGCCGCGTTGCTAGGCGATCCTCAAGAGCAGCAGAAGATGGCGGCTTTGCGCGATTTGGTAGGCAAGGCGTTTCAGCAGCGGTTCTACCGTCCTGACCGGCGAAGCTACGACCGCGGCAGCCAGACCGCCGATGCCATGCCGCTGGTTCTGGGGCTGGTGCCGTTGGCGGACCGCGCGGCGGTGCTCGAGAACCTGATTGCCGACATCCATGCGCATCGGGATCATGTGACGGCAGGAGACGTTGGGTTCCATTACGTGGTCGATGCGCTCGAGGAGAACGGCGCATCGAACCTGCTCCTCGACATGTTGCTGCGCACCGATTCGCCCAGCTATGGATATCAGCTGACAAAAGGCGCGACGTCGCTCACCGAAGCGTGGGATGCCGATCCGGACAGCTCGCTCGATCATCTTATGCTGGGGCACGCGGAAGAGTGGTTCTATGCCGGGATGGCAGGCATTCGCATCGATTTCGGGAAGGATGCGCCGTACCCGATCGTGATAGAGCCGGCGACGATGGAGCGGGTAGATTCGGCCGATGTGAGTTATCACTCGGTTCGAGGCGTGATCCGCGTGGCCTGGAAGCACGCCCAGCGGCAGGTGCAGCTCGATGTGACCATTCCCGCGAACTCTTCCGCGATGGTTGTGCTGCCCGGATGGGCCGAGAAGTCAGTCCGGGAGGGAAGTGTGCCGGCGTCTCAGGCTGCTGGAGTGAAGTTCGTGAAGATGGACGGCGCATCGCCCGTTTACCGCATTGAATCGGGGCATTACCAGTTTTCGTTCTTGGCTCCTCCGGGAGATCCATCGGCGGCAGTTCACTGAGGGCAGGCCGGTCTTCGAGAGAGGCCGGGGCGTTCATTTGTGGCTCGCGGTGCAGCGACCGGGAGAATCATCAGGACTCGGGCTGTCCTTTTCCCAGCTTTCCGGGCCACTTGGCAGATCTCCGTGCAGGTATGACCCCATCTTGAGGGCACATCAAGTCGTGACTGGTGTCACGGTTTTGGTGTTGGGGCACGGGTAGGCTTCGCGTGAAGTGCGGGCCCGTTTCGAGAGCAAGGCCTGATCTCCTCTCCAATCGATTTCTATTCCAACTCAGGTTTTGCGCGCGGGACGCTGGTCCGCGCGGACGGGCGGAGTGTGTCACAGATCGCGGCTCGCGCGGGAGGGCATCGAGATGGATCGCAATAGACGGAAGGTGGTCATCATTGGCGGCGGAATCGCAGGGCTGTGCACCGCGGTGTACGCACTGAAATGCGGCTATCAGGTCGAAGTTCTCGAGATGAACGATGTGGCCGGCGGCCTGGCGATGAGTTGGCGCCGGGGTCCGTACACGTTTGAAACATGCCTGCACTGGCTGGTGGGATCGAACAAGCATGGAGAGTTTCGAGCGCAGTGGGAGGATGTCTGCGACCTCGACAAGCTGACGTTCATCGATCCCGAGGAGTTCGTGCAGATCGAGACGGAGAGCGGCGAGAAGTTGACGATCTATACCGATGTTGACCGGCTGGAGGCAGAACTGCTGCGGCGAGCTCCGCAAGATACGGCGAAGATTCGCGATCTGACACAGTCGATTCGCACGCTGGGCAAGTTCAGGATGCTGGATCCGTCGGGCGGGGTCGCCGACAACTGGTGGAACATGCTGCGGGACCTGCCGGTGTTTCCGGTGATCAGCAAGTTCTCGAAGATGAGTGGTAAGGAGTATGGAGAGCGGTTCAGCGATCCGCTGCTGAACAGCTTTTTTTCAAGCGGCGACATCGGAAAGATGACAGCGTTGGCAATGGTGATTTCGCTGGGGTGGATGCACACGCACAACGCCGGCTACTGCATTGGCGGGTCACAGGCACTGATTCGGCTGATCGAGGAGAAGATTGCGAGCCTGGGCGGGAAGATCCGCTTCAAGGCGAAGGTTGACCGCATTGTGGTGGAGAACGACGCGGCAGTGGGAGTGGCCCTGGCGAGCGGCGAGACGGTGCGGGGCGACTGGGTGGTTTCGGCGGCGGACGGGCATGCAACGCTGTTCGAGATGCTGGGCAGCAAATATGTAGATGATGCGACGCGGAAGCTCTACGAGGAGCGGGAACTGTTTGCATCGTACTTGCAGGTTTCGCTGGGCGTGGGGATGGATTTGAGCAATCAGCCTCCGATGCTGTCGCTGGTGCTGGATGCGCCGGTGCGCGTGGATCCGGGAACAGCGATGCAATATCTGGGGTACCGGTTCTTCCACTTCGATCCGACGTTTGCGCCGCCGGGAAAGACGGCGGTGACGTGCATGCTATCGACGCGGAACCACGAATACTGGGTCGATCTGCGGAAGAACGATCCAGAAGCGTACCGGAGAGAGAAGCGCCGCGTCGCGGAGACCGCGATCGGTGTATTGGAGAAGCGCATTCCGGGGCTTCGTGACGCAATCGAGGTGGTGGATGTATCTACGCCTGCGTCGGTGATCCGCTACACGGGTAACTGGAAGGGGACGATGGAGGGGTGGCTGATCGAGCCGGGAGGAGGGTTCAAGCAGTTGCCCAACATGCTGCCGGGATTGCAGCGCTTTGTGATGGCTGGTCAGTGGGTGATGCCGGGCGGTGGATTGCCCTCGGGACCGATGACAGCGAAGCCGGCCGTGAAGGCGATGTGCCGGCAGGACCACGTGCGGTTCGATGTCCACAGAGAAAAGGCGGAGCTGATTGGGGCTTAGGCCGGCAGCGAGCCGCCGGCAACCCATGTGGAGAAACGGGAAGGTGGGCGGGGGTTGCTGTTGCTGCGCGATTTGGTCAAGCCGGTGCTGTTTGGGAGCGGTCAAGAGAGAGCAAGAGAGAGCAAGAGAGCGAGAGAGCGGCTGGGAGACTAGGGTCTGGCGATCATCACTTCGGTCGCCTTGATCAGGGCGAAGGCTTCATCGCCGGGCTTCAGGGCAAGTTCGCGTGCGGCGTCGGCGGTAATGATCGAAGTGACGCGCTGGCCACCGATGGCCAGGACTACCTTGGCCAGCAGCCCATCGATGACAACCTGTTCGACCTTGCCGAGGAGTTGATTGCGCCCACTGATGCGCGGTGAGGGGCCCTTAACCGCAGGCGGCATAAATTCATCGAGTGATTCCTGGGGAATGCGGTGGTGGCCGCCCGGTGTCTTGACGGTGCGGATGCGGCCGGCGAGGATCCAGTGTTTGATGGCCGGATAGCTGATGCCGAGTCTTGCCGCAGCCTGGCGGGGTGTGAGCAGCGTGCTCATCGGGGAAAGAGACTCCTTCGCAAGTACTGTACATGGAGGCGGCGAAGTTGTGGAGGGTGCTCTACTTAGGGCCGCCGGAACCCTGTGATTGCAATCACTCGACAGTGCTTGGTTCGGATGATAGGCTTCCGATGACTTTTTCACGGCTTTTTGAGGTCGCGCTTCTTTGGATTGTCCAAAAAACGGCTTCAAACCATACTGCAGGGAGGAAATGTGACTGCACAGGAATGGGTGTATCTTTTCGGCGGGAGCGTTCTGGGGTTCATTGCCGCAGTTTTTTTTGCGCGTCTTCTGAAGCCGCGGTCTAAGGCCGTAGCGGCCGGCAAACTCGCGGCCGTTGCGGGCCTGTTGCTTCCCACACTCGCTTTTGCCCAGCCGGAACACGCCGGCGGCGGAGGAGAAGCCAACCTGGTGTTACCGGATTTGTCGAGCGTGAATTTTTTCGGCATGAACGGACATGCGCTGCTGACGATCGGGCTGCTTTTCTGCGTTGGCGGTCTGTTGTTTGGACTGACCATCTTCGTACAGTTGAGGGATCTGCCGGTCCATCGCTCGATGCGCGAGATCTCCGAGATGATTTATGAGACGTGCAAAACGTATCTGGTAACGCAAGGCAAGTTCATTCTTCTGCTCTGGGTTTTCATCGCGGTGATTATCGCGTTGTACTTCGGCTATCTCGCTCCAGTGCCGGGGAAATCGATTGCGGTTACGCTTCCGATCATCTTGTTGTTCTCGCTGGTGGGCATCGCGGGCAGCTACGGAGTGGCGTGGTTCGGGATTCGCGTGAACACATTCGCGAACTCCCGGACGGCATTCGCAGGATTGCGCGGCAAACCGTATCCTTGCATGGCGATTCCGCTGAAGTCGGGCATGAGCGTCGGCATGATGCTGATCTCGGTCGAGCTGTTGATCATGCTTTGCATTCTTTTGTTCATCCCGCGCGACTATGCGGGTCCCTGCTTCATTGGCTTCGCGATTGGCGAATCGCTGGGCGCCGCAGCGCTACGTATCGCAGGCGGCATCTTCACCAAGATCGCCGACATTGGCGCCGATCTGATGAAGATCGTCTTCAAGATCAAGGAAGACGATGCGCGCAACCCGGGCGTGATCGCCGATTGTACGGGCGACAACGCGGGCGATTCGGTTGGGCCGAGCGCCGATGGCTTCGAAACCTACGGCGTGACCGGCGTAGCCCTGATCACCTTCATCCTGCTTGCCGTTCCGAATGCCACGACCCAGGTGCAACTGCTGGTATGGATATTCGTCATGCGCGTGGCTATGCTGGTGTCGAGCGCGGGCGCGTACTTCCTGAACGGCGCAATCGCTCACGCGAAATACGCGAACTCCGACGAAATGGATTTCGAAGCTCCGTTGACCTCGCTCGTCTGGATCACCTCAATCATTTCCATCATCCTCACCTACGTCGTTTCCTACTACATGATCCCCACTCTCGGGGACGGAACGCTCTGGTGGAAGCTGGCTTCGATCATTTCGTGCGGAACCTTGGCGGGCGCGATCATCCCGGAACTGGTCAAGGTCTTCACTTCGACCAATTCGAGCCACGTGAAAGAAGTTGTCAAGTCGGCGCAGGAAGGCGGAGCTTCGCTGGGGATCTTGTCGGGATTTGTGGCCGGCAATTTCTCGGGCTACTGGCTGGGATTGTGCATGGTTGCGCTGATGGGATTGGGCTACTACTTCACAACCGGCGTGTCGATGGCGAGCCTGATGCTCGCTCCGGCCGTCTTCGCGTTCGGCCTGGTCGCGTTCGGCTTCCTGGGCATGGGTCCGGTGACGATTGCAGTGGATTCCTATGGACCGGTGACCGACAATGCTCAATCCGTATATGAGCTGTCGCTGATTGAGAACGTTCCGAACATCGAAGCGGAGTTGAAGAAGGACTTCAACATCGAAGTGAAGTTCGAACGTGCCAAACACTTGCTGGAAGCCAACGATGGAGCCGGCAATACCTTCAAGGCTTCGGCCAAGCCGGTGCTGATTGGAACAGCCGTCGTGGGCGCAACGACGATGATCTTCTCGATCATCATGGCCCTGACCGGCGGGCTGAGCCATGACGTACAGAATCTCTCTCTGCTGCACGCACCCTTCATGCTGGGGTTGATCACCGGTGGAGCAATGATCTACTGGTTCACCGGAGCTTCGACACAGGCGGTCACGACAGGCGCTTACCGTGCGGTTGAGTTCATCAAGGCGAATATCAAACTGGAAGGCGTAGAGAAGGCATCGGTCACCGACAGCAAGAAGGTGGTACAAATCTGCACCCAGTACGCGCAGAAGGGAATGTTCAACATCTTTCTCGCCGTCTTCTTCGCGACCCTTGCATTCGCGTTCTTCGAGCCGTTCTTTTTTATCGGCTACCTGATCTCGATTGCGGTCTTCGGTCTGTACCAGGCTATCTTCATGGCCAACGCGGGCGGCGCCTGGGACAACGCGAAGAAAGTCGTTGAAGTCGACCTGAAGCAGAAGGGGACTCCTCTGCACGACGCGACCGTGATTGGCGATACGGTGGGCGATCCGTTCAAGGACACCTCGTCGGTGGCCATGAACCCGGTGATCAAGTTCACGACGCTCTTCGGATTGCTTGCGGTTGAGCTGGCCGTGACGCTCAGCGCGCAGAACCCGGTGTTGGCGGAAGGGCTGGCCGTTGCATTCTTCCTGGTATCGATGTTCTTCGTGCACAAGTCGTTTTACGGGATGCGGATTGAGACGAAGGGCAACTGATCATGAAGGCGGCGGCGCCTGACAATGGGCGGCGCCAAGTTGGATCAGAAACGGGCATTCAAAAAAAGGGGTCTCGCACATAGTGTGCGGGGCCCTTTGTTTGTCTGGGGGAACGGATAGCCCCGATCAGGTGCACTGTTGCCGACTTTGGACTGGTTGTCCACAACTTGCACAATCTACAGCCGAAATTGCACTGTTTCTGCTTCTTGAATGGGAAGTGAATCGGGCATAGGTTGAATGAAGACGAGGCGCGTTCCAGGCGCTCTGTTTTGCACCATTTCCGAGGCAAACCTGAGTCTAGGAGCCGCGTCCGATGCGGCGATTGGCGCTTTCCACAGTCGATTTGGCCGAGTTTTTGGGGTCGATGACGGAAATGCGAGGAAAACACTAGATATTGTGGTTTGTTGTTGACTTGCCCCACCGACAGGGGTATTTTTTCAACTACGGCGTTGAACGGACTGCAAAAGAAAACCCGACGGAAAGACTTTGAGTCGAATCCGCCGAGGGCCGCATAACTACGGCTAGATCTCTCAAGACCCGTTTCCCGTGCGTTGCCAGATGCTCCCCCACACCAGAGCCAGTGCTGGTGGTGGAAGCGTGTTTCATTCGATTTTGCTGATTGAGAGGATCCTCCGATGAACGAAACTCATCTCCAGACTTCCGCCCCATCCCAACAGGTTTCAGCCGAGCAGAACGGGCTCAAGATTGCGCGGCGCTTTTCGCGCGAAGGCGTGTCTGCCTATGACGAAGTGCAGTGGGAGAAGCGGACTGCGCTGATCACCGATCACAAGGGCAACACGATCTTCGAGCAGAAGGACGTGGAGGTGCCGATCGACTGGTCGATGACGGCCACCAATATTGTGGCTTCGAAGTACCTGCATGGGCAGTTGGGGACAGCGGAGCGGGAGACGGGTGTACGGCAGCTGGTGAGCCGCGTCGCGGAGACGATCCGCGATTGGGGCATGAAGGGCGGCTACTTTGCGTCGGAGCAGGAAGCGGCGACGTTCCACGATGAGCTGGCGGTGATGCTGTTGACGCAACGCGTAGCGTTCAACTCGCCGGTGTGGTTCAACGTGGGCTGTGACCGGATGGAGCCGAATTCGGATGGAGCGAGCTGGCACTGGGATGCGCCGTCGGGCGGTGTCGTGTTTTCGAAGACGGGCTACAGGAACCCGCAGTGCTCGGCGTGCTTTATCAATGCCGTGGACGATTCTCTGGACTCGATTCTGACGCTGGCCAAGACCGAAGGCATGCTGTTCAAGTGGGGCTCGGGCACGGGGACGAATCTGTCGTCGATCCGTGGGTCGATGGAGTTGTTGTCGGGCGGCGGTGTGGCATCGGGACCGTTGAGCTTCATGCGAGGATTCGATGCGTTCGCCGGCGTGATCAAGTCGGGCGGGAAGACGCGGCGGGCGGCGAAGATGGTCATCCTGAATGTCGATCATCCGGACATCATCGACTTCATCGATTGCAAGGCGAAGGAGGAGGCCAAGGCTTTCACGCTGATCAAGGCAGGATACGATGGCTCCGGGCCAGACTCCGAGGCCTATTCGTCGATCTTCTTCCAGAACGCCAATAACTCCGTACGCGTGAGCGATGAGTTCATGCATGCCTATGAGGCCGATGGTGAGTTCTGGACGAGGACGGTGAAGGACAAGCAGCCGGTGAAGAAGTATAAGGCGCGCGAGATCATGCACAAGATCGCCGAGGCTACGTGGCAATGCGGTGATCCGGGCATGCAGTTCGACACCACGATCAACAAGTGGCACACATCGAAGAACACGGCGCGGATCAATGCGTCCAATCCATGCAGCGAGTACATGTTCCTGGATAACTCGGCGTGCAACCTGGCGAGCTTTAACCTGCTGAAGTTTGTGACGCCAGCGGGGACGTTCGACATCACGGCGTACCGGCACGCAATTTCGGTCGTGATTACGGCGATGGAGATCCTGGTGGACAACTCGGGTTATCCGACCGAATCGATCGCAAAGAATTCGCACGACTATCGGCCGCTGGGACTTGGGTATGCCAATCTGGGTGCCCTGCTGATGGCGTTTGGTCTGCCGTACGACTCGGAAGCGGGACGCGACCTCGCAGGCGCGCTGACGGCGATCATGTGCGGGCAGGCGTATCTGCAATCGGCAATGGTAGCGGCACAGTGCCCGGCGCTGGGTTCGGCAACGCCGTTGACTGCGCGGGTGGAGCGGACTGGCGGTGCGTGCCCCGGATTCTATGTGAACCGTGAGCCGTTCCTCGATGTGATTCGCATGCATCGCGCTGAGGTGAACAACATCGGCAAGTCGAAGTCGAGCGGAGAGCCGTTTGTTGTCCCGCAACTCGACGCGCTGATTGAGGCGAGCCGTGAGTGCTGGGACATGGCGTTGATCTTCGGCGAGCGTTATGGGTATCGCAACTCGCAGACCACGGTGCTGGCGCCGACGGGAACGATCGGGTTCATGATGGACTGCGACACGACTGGCATCGAGCCGGATCTGGCGCTGGTGAAGTACAAGAAGCTGGTGGGCGGCGGCATGATCAAGATCGTGAACAACACGGTTCCGGCGGCGCTGTTCAAGCTGGGCTATGACAATGATGAAGTGAATGCGATCGTCAGCTACATTGACGCGACGGGCACAATCGAAGGAGCACCGGGCATCAAGCCGGAGCATCTGGCAGTATTCGATTGCAGTTTCAAGCCGGCCAAGGGTACGCGCTCAATCCACTATATGGGTCACATCAAGATGATGGCGGCGACGCAGCCGTTCCTGTCGGGGGCGATTTCGAAGACTGTGAACCTGCCTCACGAAGCGACTGTCGACGATGTTGCCGAGGCCTATGCCGAGAGCTGGCGGAGCGGTATCAAGGCGGTGGCGATCTATCGCGATGGTTCGAAGGGGACGCAGCCGCTCAACACGAGCCTGGATGCGAAGAAGGAGCCGTCGGCTCTGGATGCCGTCGGCTCGCGTGTTTTGACGCAGTTGATTGCGGGGCACGCTGCGGCCGATGCGGACGTAAGAGCACTCGAAGCGAAGGGCAGCGAAAAGGTTGAGATACCGGCAAAACAGGTGGCAGCCGCGGCTGCTGCATTCCAGAAGATGCTCGAGGAGATTGGGGGCTCGGCGAGCCTGCCCCTGTTGACCGCAGATGCGGTGCACGAGCCGGCACAGGATCTGAATGCTCCGCCGCGAGCCGTGCGGCATCGCCTGCCGGAAGAGCGCGCCTCGGTGACCCACAAGTTTTCAATCGCCGGACACGAAGGCTATATCACTGTGGGGCTCTATCCAACAGGCCAGCCGGGCGAGATCTTCATCAAGATGGCGAAGGAGGGTTCGACGGTGTCGGGCCTGATGGATGCCTTTGCGACTTCGATCTCGCTGGCCCTGCAGCACGGAGTGCCGTTGCGCGTCCTGTGCGAGAAGTTTGCACACACGCGTTTCGAGCCGTCGGGTTGGACGGGCAACGAGCAGATCGGCTATGCGAAGAGCCTGATGGACTACATCTTCCGTTGGCTGAATCTGCGATTCCTGTCGGGTGAGCAGTTGACGTTGTTCGCCGGCCTCGCGCCGCTGGCTGCGCCATTACCGCAGTCCCCGACAATTCTTCCGGAGAGCGAAACCAGCATTCCAGAAGGGCAGCTGGAAAAGATAGCTGAAGAAGTTGCGCGGAAGCTGAACCCTGGTGGCATGGGATCGACCAGTGCGCCTGGAGGCGGGATCGCGCCGGAGATGAGTGCAACCATGGCAGCGGGGACGTCGCAGAGTCCGGTTCTTCAAGATCGCGGACTCTATCATGCTGCCGATGCGATGCGCAGCATGTACGAGATGGGCGATGCACCGAGTTGCTCGACATGTGGCGCGATCATGGTGCGCAATGGGAGCTGCTATCGCTGCATGAGCTGCGGCTCGACGAGTGGATGCAGTTAGGAACTAATTGTTACTTTTACCATGGGTGTGGGTTGCCGCTTGAAATGAAAGTTTTGCCCCCATTCATGCAAGTTGTGACCCCATCCTTGCAAGTTCGCCAACTGAAAAATAAGGGGTTACAGTCGTTTGATAGCGGCTCGTAACCCCTCTAATCCGAGATGGTACCTGATTCACCTTTAGAATGAGCATCTTGGGCTGGTTTGGAATTAATGGACGGTTTGTGCTGGAACCTCAAAAACCGTCCGGCGCACCACAGGCGCACCTACCTTCCCCGTGAGCTTTGCCTCCCGCGATAAAGCGACCCGAGAGGCTGATGCCGGACTAGGTGACGGAGTAAAAGGGTTTGAAACGCTCAGCCTCGGAGTCGTCGAAGAAACGATTCCGCAGGTCGGGGAGAGCCTTCCTTGCTTCGAAGTCGCCGAGTCCACGCAGGATGCGAATCTGGTCGGTCTGGTCGAGACCAAAGCGCCCTTTCCCGACGACTGGGC
>Ga0335069_10006094_pt1 | contig 17579 bp, 23 predicted proteins | sample Lox_Sample_11_FD_206714 | JGI IMG/M metagenome (GOLD analysis project Ga0335069, IMG submission 206714) | Soil microbial communities from Loxahatchee National Wildlife Refuge, Florida, United States - Lox_Sample_1.1 | ecosystem: Environmental > Terrestrial > Soil > Wetlands | place: USA... | reverse complement strand
AATCATCCTATTCGGATTTTCCGGGTTGGCCCCGATTCTTGAACAGAACAGATCTACGCCGAGCTCGCCCACGATAGGGCGAGCTCGTATCCTTTTAGTTTAGTAATAGACAATTTTCCTCTCTCGATGCAAAAAGGTTCCAACGTCGTACCAAACTCCCAGTTCGGCTAAGACAAAGTGGATTCTGGAAAGAAAGAATTAAATTTGTTTTCGAAGCGTGTCGCATCATCTGCTGTTGTAAATCGCAGCATAATTTCATTCATTCCGAATAAGTCATAAAGCCAAATTGGCCTTCTTTGTGTTTGAATCCTCAAGGTGGTCGAATCAATTCTGTTAAGAGACTTTACAGCTCCCCATTTGAGAAAAATTATCCCCTCCATCCCTAACGGGGAAAGTATGAGAAAACTTCGTTGATATAGATTTTCCAAACCCGGACCTAGCCCGATAAAGTTGTACGCTATCGATTCTCGTAAAATGTAACGATTGTACAAAAAGGAACAGATGAAAAATACGAGCGATAGTATCAAAAAACTGAGGACCGTCTGTGCGTTAAATTTGATGCCGATATCTGGTACCAAAACTACAATCGTAATGAGAAAAAGAAGTGCCACAGAAGTGGTCACTGTGGCAATGTCCAGTGCATTACGAGTACGATTAAAAGCGATGCTTACATGTTCGAATGAATTATCTTTCGCTGCTTGTATCCTCTCTTTTCGGCGGCGTTGAAAATAGGGAAATACGGAAGCGATAGCGGCTGATACAAGCAACTTGCCTTTAAGTGACGGACCCATTTGCATTACAAAATTGTATCATCCAATCTCTGTCCGCCACTTATTTGTTCCAAAAAGGTTCCAACGTCGTCCCAAACCCCCAGTTTGACATGAATAGTCTTTCAATCTAGAATCTTTTTAGATCGTTTGTCACCCTCCGCGACCGGAAGTACTTGAAGACAGAAGGTCATCGATTGTATCGAAGAGCGCCGGGATAGCTTCGGCGCAATCCAACAACCATACGGAGGGTCGCATGTGCGAGAAGCACGACGGACAGCCCACAACCATTACTCGCTATACGTGCAAGTACTGGTGGGATTCGGGAATGGAGAAAGGGGATAGGAGCCGTGAAGGCTTCTGCCTCATCCCCATCTACTCCTCAGTTGAGGAGGCGGGCACGGACGGGGACCACTCATGCTGTGGTCTCGTTGAAATCGAAATCACTCTGAAAAGAGTGGTCTTCGCCAGCTATGACGACGTACGTCAGGCTGATGAATAATTCCACTACCACTCGCTTAGGCGGGTGCTTTCTTTATTACTGTTCCAAAAAGGTTCCAACGTCGTACCAAAGACTCGGTTCGAGATTTTCAGTGCGCTGTGATAGAGTCGATTCGGTCAAGAAAGTGGAGGATCCTTGATGAAAGTCCTGCGACAAGACTGGAAGATTCCAGGAGAGGGCTGTCTCACCTCGATCAGTAAAGACAAAGCTCAACTGGAGACGACCATTGCAAGTGTCCTCGCAAATTCGCCGGAGACGACACTCATCGGTCATTTTGATGAAATCACCATCCCAGACGATTGCGACTTTGTAGATATGGTCGAAGGGAATACCGTCTTTCTCCAGAGCGACGAAATGGATATCGTCGACAATGCCCCCGAGTACAAGTAGGTATCTTGGCCCTGTGATCATTTCATGGGGCTCTTTCTTTTCCAAAAAATCTCCAATGTCGTCCCAGGCTCGCTGACCGTGACTTTTAAACTCATCTGTTGCAGACTTTGACCGGACACATTGCCGATGAGCCACAGAAGAGAGGAGTAGCAGATGAAAGCGCATATCCTTGCAATTGCGGCCCTGCTTTTGCTGGGCAGCTTCGCGCAGGCGGCGGAGCCCGCTTGTCAGAGTACGTTGTTCCCAGCGCTCGTAAGGTCGGTGGTGAGTATCGAACGAATGTTTGATGCGGACGAGGTACAGATAGAGAACGGGAAAACAATATACGGCATTCGGGGAGTGGCGTGGTGGCTTGCGCCGCGCATGCTGGTCACTATTGAGCATGTTGCCACGGCTTCCAAACTGAACGATGATTGGAAGAAGGTGACTCTCTCGTGGGGCGACACAAAGGATGGGCCGGCCAGCCATTCTTTTGAGACCAAAGCCCGTTTCAAGGAACTCGTTCCTGGCGATCAAAAACTTGAGTACCTGGCACTTCTTGAGGTTGAAAACGAACCTCCGGGAGCTGTCAGCGCTTCTGTTAGGGCTACGCCTTTGCGAAATGGCGAGCCTGTCATCGGGGTCGGATACAAAGATCAGAAACTTCGTTTTGCCGAAGGACGTTTGATCTTTCCGAAGTTCAGCGAGGAAGGGCCTCAGGTCGCAGTTGTGCCACTACCGTATCTCCCATTCGAACTCTACGACAGCGATCTCTCGAAGAACGATCGATACGTGTTTGATCACGGTGCCTCCGGCAGTCCTTTGTTCGACTGCAACGGTGAGGCTGTTGCCGTGACGCAAGGGTTGCAGACGTCGACGTTGACTTTTTTTCAGGGACAGTCGATACGAGTGACGACGCCCTGGGGAACGGCCAATGAAAGTGGGATTTCTACTGCTTCGCTCGCTACCGTGCAGTGGAATATGATGCACAATCCTCGGCGATCAAGACCCAAATAGGTACCGAACAAAAGCCGCTTCACGGTAGTGAAGCGGCTTTTCTTTCCTTGAATGCTGCTCGGTTTTAACCTCGGCGTGCTGCTTCGATAGCTGCGATGTCGATTTTTTTCATCGTCATCATTGCTTTAAACGCGCGCTCCGCTTCTGCGCCGCCAGCGGCAAGCGCATCGATCAGTGTACGCGGTGTGATTTGCCAGGATACTCCCCAGCGATCTTTGCACCACCCGCACGCACTTTCTTGGCCGCCATTCCCGACGATCGCGTTCCAATAGCGGTCCGTTTCTTCCTGATTGTCCGTTGCGATCTGAAATGAAAATGCTTCGCTGTGCTTAAACGCAGGCCCACCATTCAGACCGATACAAGGAATCCCACACACGGTAAACTCCACCGTGAGCACGTCGCCTTTTTTGCCATCCGGAAAATCACTGGGCGCGTGCATAACGCTGGTTACGGTGCTGTCGGGAAACGTAGCTGCGTAAAAGTTGGCTGCGTCGAGCGCGCCTGTGTCAAACCAAAGGCAAATAGTATTTTTTGATGTCATATGCTCATTACTGTACAGCGCTCCAGGGCAACTACAAAATGAAGCTGTCTCGATATTCCAACCGTATTAAATCTTAATCTCATCTTTGTAGACGATCGTGTGGGCGGGTTTGGTATAATTTCGCCATGAGAAAAATCATCACGACGACGTTCGTCACGCTCGATGGCGTGATGCAGGCTCCGGGGGGTCCACAGGAAGACACATCGGGCGGCTTTATGTATGGCGGATGGCAAATGTCGTTTCCGCATGATCAAGAATTGGGCTCTATCCTCAACGGATTTTTCAGTATTCCGTTCGAACTTCTGCTCGGCAAAATCACCTACGACATTTTTGCGGGGTTTTGGCCACACGCTACAGAAGATCTGCAGGTAGCAAAGCCATTCAATGCAACAAAAAAATACGTTGTGTCGCACGAATCTTTTGAGCCAGCATGGAACAACTCGGTGTGCATTACCGGTGATGTGGGAGCGCAGCTTCGAAAATTGAAAGAAGAAAATGGTCCCGACTTGTGGGTGTGGGGGAGCGGGAACCTCATACAAACGTTGCTCAAAGAACATTTGATCGATCGAATGCACGTGTGGATACACCCGCTCACACTCGGTACGGGCAAACGTCTGTTTGCAGACGGAACACACGCCGAGAATTTTAAGCTTGTCGATTCAAAAATAGGTGCGACGGGTATCATTTTTGCTACGTACGAGCCGGCCGGTGATTTCAAAGCCACAGTGAGTGCAGAAACGTGATCACGAATTGAATTCTGGTCGGAATGCGTGCAGCAGACGAGTGTTGTTGTGTTGTCTCACATGCCCGCGAGGGTATATACTTACAGAGTGAGAAATACATCGGGACTTTTGTCGGAGAAAAAACCAAAACAAGAGAAGTTCAACTTCGAGCGCATGAAGCTCGCAGCAACGAGCGAGGATGCGCAGGCGCGTAAGCAAGCGTTCATCGAATACTTCGAGCGCTTCTCCGAATTCCCGTCGTTTCTTTTTGATAACGCGCATGAGATCGACAACCGTCTGTTGCAGACCATTCGTGATTTGCAGGCAGATCCGCTCATGACCAACGAACTCAAAAAAGGTATCGACCTGCTCCTGCAACGACTCCCCGCCGCATAACAACGCAAAAGCGCCCCGAGATGGGGCGCTTTGCACAAACCGTTCGGAGATTAGACGCGGCTGACTTTGATGGCGTTCGGTCCTTTCGGGCTTTCGCCGACCTCAAAGCTCACCTTCTCGCCTTCGCGGAGCTCGTCGAACTTTACGTTCAAAAGCTCGTTGGAGTGGAAAAAGAGATCTTTTTCGTTACCTTCGATTTTGATGAACCCGAAACCCTTATCGGTGAGACGGGCGATCGTTCCTTCTTGCATGGCAATGGAAATGTAATCTTTTTGTAATTGCATCAAGACAGGAGACTGGAGTTGAAGCTCGATCCTACTTCTTCTGGATCAGGCCCCGGTTCGATTTCCAAAATCTATCATAGTGTCGATTCCTTGTCAAGGATGCCGCGCAAGCGCTCCACGAAAATTGACAATGATTGTCAATCTGTTATAGTTGTGCCTGTCAAACATTCTCCATGTGGTTTTGTCTTGGGATACCCAAGGCCGCCCGGTGCACAGAGGGCGAATCATCCCGAGACGTTCGACAGTTATCTACTCATAGCTCCCTCACGGGAGAAAGCCGGTACACCGGCTCGCATGTCAACTCATTTTAGATCTACACGATCGCCGCGCGGCAGGCGCTTTCCTGCATTTAAGGGACACGGCTCATCGAGATACGCTCCACGGGGCGGAAACTCGCGACGCGCGACGCAGGGGATCGATGTATCCCGTTTTATCAATACGACGCCGCTTGCCGAGAAGGCACCGGCGTACGTCGCAACGCACCAGTTTGCTGATTTCGAAATCGACCAGCGCATCAAAGAAAATATCGCGCGTAAAGGCTACGTGACGCCTTCGGCGATTCAAGATCAGGCAATCCCGCACATTTTGCAGGGTCGCGATCTCGTCGGCATCGCAAACACCGGAACGGGCAAAACCGGCGCCTTTCTGATTCCGCTCCTCGATACGGTAGTCAAAAATAGAAACGAACGCGTGCTCGTTATCGTCCCGACGCGCGAGCTCGCGCTGCAGATCGAAGAGGAATTCAAAGGTTTCAGCGCCGGATCGGGTTTTCTCTCTGTGTGCGCCGTCGGCGGGGCCAACATCAACCCGCAGCTGCGCATGCTTCGCCAAGACCCATTGTTCGTCATTGGTACGCCGGGGCGACTGAAGGATCTGATGGATCGCAGAGCGCTCGATCTTTCTCGCTTCAAGACTGTCGTTTTGGACGAAGCCGATCGCATGCTCGACATGGGATTCATCAACGACATGCGCTTGATCCTCTCGCACATGCCGCAAAAGCGTCACACGCTCTTTTTCTCCGCGACGCTTTCGCGCGAGATTGAATCCTTGATCGGTGATTTTCTCAACGATCCGGTGCGCGTCTCCGTCAAAACGGGAGACACGGCGGCAAACGTGCATCAGGATATCGTGCGCGTAGCGCAGGGGAAAACGAAAATCGAAACCCTCCACGAACTCCTCATGCAACCGGATTTCAACAAGGTTCTCGTTTTCGGTCGCACCAAGCACGGCGTCGAGAAGCTCTCGAAAGTCTTGCAGCAGCACGGCATCGCGGCGGAATCGATTCACGGCAACAAGCGACAAAACCAGCGGCAGCAAGCGCTCGCGCTCTTTAAAAACAACCGCGTGCAGGTTTTGGTCGCCACCGATGTCGCTGCGCGCGGCATCGATGTGGCGGACGTATCACACGTTATCAACTACGACCTCCCCACGACCTACGAAGACTACGTGCACCGCATCGGTCGCACGGGGCGAGCGGGGAAGGTTGGTCGCGCACTCACATTCATCGAATAATGTATGGCAAAAGCATTCTTCAAAGACGGTAAGTGGATCGACAACCCAAACGCAATCGCCGTCGTCGTATGCGCGTGCGGCAATAAGTACATCAAAACGAGACCCCAGCAGGCGCGCTGCTTGCGCTGTATAAAAGAAGCGGAAAGCAAGTACATCTAATGGATCTCGTCGTACAAAAATCACGCAACGGAAAAGGAATTTTTGCCGGGCGCGATTGTGCGCCGGAAGAAGTTCTCTACGAAGTAACAGGTGTCTTTATCACGGGCGATGAAGACGAAGACATCGACGAAACGATTCGCGACAATGCATTTCGTTTTAGCGAAGATCTCTACATAAGTCCTGCGGGCGGAATCGGCGATTTTCAAAATCACTCGTGCGAGCCGAATGCAAAAGTAGTGAAGCGTGAAGAGATGCTTTTTGTGGTCTCCTGTCGTGCAATTACAAAAGGTGAGGAGATTTTTATCGACTACTCCACGATCATCGGTGCAGACGACATTTGGGAAATGTCGTGCAATTGCGGCGGTTCACACTGTCGCACGGTCGTGCGCAGCTTCGACACATTGCCGAAAGCGCTGCAAAAAGAGTATCGCGAGTGCGGCATGGTACCGGATTATATTGCACAATTATCGTAAGTACGTGCCGTGCCGAGGTATACTGAATAAAGGTTTTATACGAGAACTTTATATTTTTATGTCCATCAATTACCTTGCGGTTGCTCTTGCGGCAATCGCGCAATTTATCATCGGTGCAATCTGGTACATGCCCCTTTTCGGGAAGCTGTGGGGGAAAATCCATGGCTTCGATCTTGTTGCGCCGGAGCAACAAAAAGAAATGCAAAAGGGTATGTGGCCGTATCTCGTCGTACAGTTCATCGCCACGATTGTTACCACGATCGTGCTCGCGATTTTTATTACGTATCTCCCTGCAGATTGGAACGTGTATGCGCTCGCTGGCTTTTTCTGGATCGGCTTTGTCGTTCCGACGCAGGTGGGCGCCGTCATTTTCGGTGGCACAAAACCCGAGTGGATGGTCACAAAAACGCTGATCATGGCAGGCGGGTCTATCTTGTGCCTCGAAGCGGCAGCAATCATTATCAAAATGATGATGTAGTTGCTGCGGAGCATCTGAGAATTACGCGTACAAAAAATCAGCGGCTCCAAAGAGCCGCTGATGTGTTTATGCTGCCGCAGATCCTGAATCAAGAACGACAAGTTCCGTTTCCGGAAAAACGCGACACCGATCGCCAAGTGGCGTGCGAAAGTCGACGCGGAATCGTCCGTAGCGCCAGTGTTCCCGGCCGTAGTCGATACGCCGTGCTTTTCCCGTTAGGTCGGTATGAATACCTGGAACGAGGAGTGCTTCCGCTTTTTCAAGCAGAGATTCTTCGTACGCTCGATTTTCCGCTGCCGCGTGCTCGGTGATCACAAATTTATTCACCTCGCGGCGCGAACCGCCAAAGTATTTGACGAGGTTTTGCTCGAGGAGATTTTCGATCACGAGCCTGTGTGCAAGTTCCTGATCAATCTGCAGGTAATCACATCCGCTGCGATCGCCGCCGCTGTCGCCTTCGCGATACCAGGGGACGACGATTTCCCAGAACGGTGAGCCGTCGCCTTGAGAGCGCCGTGCAAGGTGATGCGGTTCACGCGAGGACGATTCTGCTCCCAAAACTGAAAGCGCCTCGTGTAGATCGACGATCGGATGCTCATTATCCCAAAACGTGTACGCGTCGCGTGGAGGAAACTGTGGCATTGCGAACTCCCTCTTTCTGTCTGCACAAAAGCTATCATGCTTCCGCGAAGCTTCAAGCGCGGCACCTGTGTTCATCTTCTTTTTACATTCAGCCCGGTATGATTTTCTGTGCGTCTCGTTCCGCAGGAGGCGGATTATCTCTTCAATTGTCTAAATGCTATGAACACAATCTCGACGCACGCACTGAGGTTTTTTGGTGTCGTCTTGGCGACGCTTGGAATCGTGCTGGTTTTCTTGGTGGGGAGCGCGCACGCGCAAGTTTTCGGTGGCGGTTCGACCGGAATCGAATGGTATACGTTTGGTTCGCCGTATATGGTCACGACCGCGACAGACGTCTATGGCGCAGGGGTGTATTCGCGCATGGGGATGAATGCGCCGTGGCTTCCGGGCGGGTATTACCCAAACGCGCTGTACTGGATGCAACAAGTGCGCCTCTAGGCCGTACGTCTCGAAAAAATTCTGCACAGGAAAACGCCGCGCTGGATCGCGGCGTTTTTACTAGGGGAAGTACCGTTTGAATTTTTCGAGCGTCGTCGGTACGTTGATCGCACTCAATTGATAAAGATGATCGGAATATTGCGTGGGGCCGCTCCAGTAATCACTACGCGCCATGATGAATCCCGCTTTTTGAAGTGTCGCGATCGTATCGGTGCTGTATTGTCCGAATGGATATGCGAATACCGTCACGGGAACTCCAAACTCACTCTCGAGGATCACTTTGCTGCCGTCGATCTCATCCCACAATTTTGCAGGATCCGTAATTTTGGTGAGATACGGATGCGAGCGCGAGTGATCGCCGAGGCTCATTCCTGCGGCGACGAGCGCGTGAATTTCATCTGCGGTGAAAAATCCGTGGTGGCCGATTGCGTTGGTGAAAATAAAAAAGGTCGCCGTGTCGTGGTATTTTTCGAGGATGGGGAGCGCGTACTCATACTGGTCGCTCCAGCCGTCGTCGAAGCTTAAAATGATGGGTTTTGCGGGAAGGGGTGCCGAGGATGCAAAATAGTTTTCGAGGTCGGTAAAATTCACGACGTGATAGCCGGCATCTTGAAGGTAGGCGAGTTGCGCGTCGAAGATCTCCGGTGTGACCGCGAGCTTACGCACATCGGCGCTATCCGTGGGATAGCTGGGCCGCACGATGTGATAGACGATGATCGGCACGCGAACAGGAGTGCTCGTGCTCGTCGGCGATTCCGGAGGTGTCGGGGTCGGCTTTACCGTGGCGTCGATGACAAAAAGCGCGATTCTCTCGAACAGTCCCTTCTGTGGCGTCGATTGCAGCGGCCGCATGATCTCGAACATCGAAAATCCGCAGATGACAGTGATCAAAAAAGCCGTAAAAAGGGCCACGTATGAACGCATAACTGCGCTATCGTAGCGTCTTTATTCAGAAATGAGAAATTACATAAAGTGCCCTAGTACTCTTCGTCATCAACATCATCCTGGACGTCTGCAAATTCCTGCTTGCGCCGGCGCGCTTCTTCTTTGAGCTCGCTCCAGCGTGCTTTGAGTTGCGCCGCAACATCGGCGATTTTATCTCTCCCAACGCGGTGCAATTGACCGTACCGAAGTGTAACGAGGTCCACCATGATATTGAATTCGCGTTCGGTCATGTCTTCGGCGTCGGCCAATCTGCGCAAGAGTTCGGCTTTCGCGCGCAGAATCCAGCTTTCGACGCGCATGCCGCTCCTCGTCGTACTCGTGCGCATGAGAATCATCTTCGTGACGATAACAGCGCCGACGCCCGCGAGAAATCCGAGTAAAAATCCGACTCCTCCGCGAGAAGATCTTCGATCCTGCATATGCGCTCATTGTAAAAGTCGCAGATGAACATCTCGTTATGCTTTCCACTTCATGATGTCATTCGTTCCGAAAGCCTTCGGTGTTACACTGCGGCGTACGATATGGCGCGAAAAAGAAATCAGCAGGAGATCGCACGCTGGTGGCTTCCGATTTTTGCTGGGACAAGTGCGGCGGTTGTGCTCGTTGTCGGGATGTATCTCGTGAGCGAAACTCCCGCATGGTCGCTCGGCACGACCATCGGGTATTCTCGCCCCGATGCAGCCTCGACGACCGCAACGGTCGTCACGCCGGTGCCAACTTTGGATACTCAGGCGTATAACATAAAACTTCTCCAACTTGCGCATGTGGCGACGTCGAGTCCGTGGTACGACGCATTTCTCAACGACACGACACCTTCGACAACGATCAAAAAGCCGCTGTGGCCGATCCATACGACGTACCCGAATGCGGGTGCGATTCTTCCATTCAACCGAATCGTCGCCTACTACGGCAACTTTTATTCGACCGCAATGGGTGTGCTCGGTGAATATCCGCCCGATGAAATGCTCGCGCACCTCAAAGCGGCGGTGCAGGAGTGGCAGGCAGCCGACCCATCGACACCCGTTATTCCGGCGATCCACTACATCGTCGTCACCGCGCAAGGATCTCCCGGCAAAGACGGTATGTACCGTGCGCGTATGCCGGATGATCAGATCGACAAGGCGCTCGCGCTCGCGGCGCAGGTCCACGGACTCGTGTTTCTCGATTTCCAGGTGGGACTTTCGACCGTGCAAAAAGAATTGCCGCAGTATGAAAAGTACCTCGCGATGCCGAATGTCGAAGTTGGCATCGACCCGGAGTTTTCGATGAAAGACGGCACGCCGCCGGGCAGGGAAATCGGTACCTATAGTGCGAGCGACGTCAATTGGGTCGCAAACTACCTCGCGACAATCGTGCAGCAAAACCACCTTGCGCCGAAGATTCTCGTCGTGCACCGCTTCACGGAAGACATGGTCACGGGGTACCAAAATATCAAACCGCTCCCGGAGGTGCAGATTGTCATGGACATGGACGGGTGGGGATTCCCGGCGAAAAAGGTCAACACGTACGAGCGGGTTATCGAGCCCGAACCGGTACAGTTCACCGGATTCAAGCTTTTCTACAAAGCGGATTTACAGGCGCCCGACAAACGATTGATGACGCCGCAGGAAGTGCTCTCGCTGACCCCAGCGCCGATCTACATCCAGTACCAGTAGGATAGACCACGATGCGGAGCTGCTATCCACTCCCGCGCGGCACTCAAAACGCATACAATACGACCCATGAAAGACACGAAAGAACAGAATCCATGGCAGGATGCGCGGAATTTGCTCGAAAAAGTAGCACAGGAAGTCTCGCTCGACCCGCTCTTGCATGCGCAACTTTTAGAACCCGATCGCGTGATCGAAATGTCGCTCACGATCAAGATGGACGACGGTCGCATCAAAAGTTTTCGCGCGTATCGCGTGCAACACAACAACGCGCGCGGTCCGTACAAAGGAGGATTGCGGTACCATCCGCGTGTCGACGTCGACGAGGCGAAAGCGCTCGCGTTTTGGATGACGATGAAGTGTGCAATCATCGACGTACCGTTTGGTGGAGGAAAAGGTGGTATTGCCGTCAATCCGAAAGATCTCTCAGAAGCGGAGCTCGAGCGCCTCACGCGTGAATTTACGCGCAAGCTGGCACCGGTAATTGGTCCGGAAAAAGATGTTCCCGCGCCCGATGTGAACACGAACGCTACGGTAATGGATTGGATTCGCGACGAGTACGAAACTGTCGTGCGCGAGAGTGCCTCGGGTGTCGTCACGGGAAAATCGATCGGCAAAGGAGGTTCTGAAGGACGTGCAGAAGCGACCGGCATCGGCGGTGCGATCGCACTCGGTGCGATTCTTAGGAAAATCGGTAAAGAGCCGCGTGGCCTCACGGTCGCAATTCAAGGTTTTGGAAATGTCGGCAGCATGCTCGCACATGCGCTGAAAGAAATGGGATGCTCTATCGTAGCCCTTTCGGATTCCAAAGGTGGCTTGTACGTCCCGCGTGGCATACAGGATCTCGATGCGGTGGCGATGTGCAAAGAAAGAAGTGGAAAAATAGCCGGCTGCTACTGCGTGGGTTCGGTGTGCGATCTTTCCAATATGGAATCGCTCGGCGGCAAGGATATTTTGCCGGAAGACGTGCTTTCGCTTCCCGTCGATATCGTCGTGCCTGCGGCGCTCGAGGGTGCAATCACGAAAGCGAATGTCGACAGCATTCAGGCGAGTATCGTGCTCGAGATGGCCAATGGTCCGACGACAACCGAAGCGGACGAAATTCTCACGCAGCGCGGGATTGTCGTTGTTCCTGATGTGCTCGCAAATTCCGGCGGCGTCGCGGTTTCATATTTCGAATGGTTGCAAAACAAGCGCGACGAATCGTGGAAGCGCGAACAGGTGATCGAGGCGCTTCGAGAAAAAATGGAAGCGGCGACCGAAGCTGTGTGGCAGCACGCGAGCACCAAAGAAATCAATCTGCGCGACGCGGCGTACCAGGTCGCACTCAGTCGCCTCGCACAAAAATAGCGGGCTGCATTCACTGCGTACATGTTTCTTGCCTTGCGCAGCGCACAGCGCCCTCACGCCGGCGGGTACGGTCCTCGGCTGCAAAATATGTACGCAGTGAATGCTTACGAGAATATCGACGCGATTGCTGCTATACCCGAAATTGTCATAACGCCGATCGTCAGCCATCCGATCGTCGAGACGAACGAGGTATTTTTGTAGTGGCGCAGCTGCGAGCTGATGCGGACAATGAAAAAAAGCACGACAGGAGCAACGAGTCCGTTACCGATTGCCGAATAAATGAGCATCTTGATCGGATCGAGATGTGCAATATTCGCGATAACTGCAATCGTCATCGAGACGATAATGACGCCGTAGAACGCGTACGCGTTCGTGAGTTTTTGGTAGAGCCCGCGTTGCCAGCCGAAACTTTCCGCGATGCAGTACGCAGATGAGCCTGCAAGAATTGGGATGGCGAGGAGTCCGGTTCCGATGATTCCAATCGTGAACAGGATATAGGTAAGCTGGCCGCCGAACGGACGAATTGCGAGTGCCGCATCTTGCGCCGTTTTGATCGACGTAACGCCGTGCGCATAGAGCGTCGCAGCACACGCAGCAACGATAAAAAACATTACGATATTCGAGAAAAACATGCCGCTCCACACATCGATCCGCATCTTTCGAATGTCGCTCTTGAGCGTCGTCGAGAGGAATGTCTTTTCGCGCGGTTTCGCGCGTGTGTCATGCGCCATGTGACGCTCTTCGACTTCTTGCGCGGTTTGCCAAAAAAAGAGGTAGGGTGAAATCGTCGTGCCGAGGACCGCGCACAAAAGGAGCAGCTGATCTTTTTGCAATGAAAGCGATGGGAGAATCGTGTGGCGCAGTGCGTCGCCCCAATCGAGTCCGACCATAAATGCGGTGAACACATACGAGAAGAGTGCGAGCGTCATCCATTTGAGAAATTTTGCGTAGCGAGAATACGTTGTAAAGATTTGCAGCATCATCGAAGCGAGTGCGAACACCGCAACGAGAAAAAACATATCCACAGCAGGAAAGAGCAGCTGCACGCTCGCAGCCATTGCGCCGAGATCCGCAGCGATATTGAGCGTGTTGGCTGCAAACAGAAGAGCACACACGACCCAGAGCGCTTCCATCGAGTAGTGTCTGCGGATATTTGCCGCAAGTCCGCGGCCGGTCACGACGCCGATGCGCGCACACATCTCTTGGATCGTCGCCATGAGCGGAAACGAAAACAGTGAGAGCCACAAGAGTTGGAAACCGTACGTAGCACCGACCTGAGAGTATGTCGCGATTCCCGAGGGGTCGTCGTCGGCTGCGCCGGTGACGAGGCCCGGACCGAGCGTATTAAAATATTCTTCCGCGAGCTTAAACGGCTCTTTGTTAATGAGGATTTTCGTATCGGCATCGATGATCTCGACACTCTCTTCGAGTGCACGCGCGGGCGCCTCAAAAAGTTTCTTGAGAGGCGAAGTGCGCTTCATGGCATAAGTATACCCGGGCGTGTTCAGTCTATTCGATAGGTCTGTTTACAGTGCTATGTCTCCTCCTCGTCGGATATTGGCACTGCTTCATTCACGGCACTCTGTGCTATTCCGGCAAGCTTTTTACTCGCAGCTTGTTCTTCTTTGAGTGTGTCGCGCAGGTGTCCTACCGCATCATATACATCCAAAATCTCCGCCCATGCGATCGCACTTTCATACCCTGACATCTCGTAGTGTTCCACATACTGCGCGCTCGCAATGAGGAGCGCGTCACGTGCTGAAGGGCTCTTTACGCTCTTAATGATCCACTCGGAATCCTCAGCCATCCCGCGGATGGCTTCGACACGCGTTTTCTTTGGTGCTACGTCGAGCATGCCGAATATTTCATGCAGTCGCTCTGTTTGTTGCTTCGTTTCCTCGAGGTGCTCCATGAATGCTTCGCGCAATTCTTCATTCGACGCAGCTTTCGCGAATTTGGGGAGTGCTTTCGTGATCTGCTCTTCGATATCGAGGAGTGCGCCGAGTTTGAGGACAAAGAGATCGTACAGAGTTTCGTGTTTCGGCGATCGTTGGCGCGCCTGCTTTTTCTTTGCAGCCATGAGAGTCGTTGTACCGAATACGTAGTGAATCGATGGTGAAAAATAAAAGCGCCGCAACATATCGCTGCGGCGCTCGGTGCGCATTCACTTGCGGACGATGATCGCGTCCATCGGGTGCGCAAGTTTGTACGCGTTTTCTTGCGTGTCGAGCGCAATCCGCTGCATGCCTGCATAGCGCGGACCGGTGAACACGGGGAGTGCGACCGCCGCGATCATGAGGGTGATGATGATAGCCGGAATCCAGAGCCAGATCTGCATTGCATCTTTGGGCGCTGGAGGAATACGATCGCTCCGCTCGATACGCACGTCAGATTTATCATGTGGTGCCAACATGGAATTTCTCCGTGTGAAAGATTTCTATGTAGGATGATACTACAATAAATATGAATTGTCAATGAGCTGTGGATAGCCGCGGAGAGCCATTTTTTGCACATGTGCTTTTGCACATGTGCGGCTTGCGCCATATCTGATAGGGGTCTACGATTCTCGTGGGTCACATTATCCGCTTCTCATTTTTATTCTCATGTCCACGAAAACTGTAGTGTGGATCATCATTCTCATTCTTGTCGTTCTCGGCGTGTGGTATTTCTGGAGCCAATCGCAAACGGCTGCATCGCCATCTTCCGTTACGCCAACTACTACACAAACCACGACACAGACCAGCCAAGTGCCCGCACAAACTTCGGGTACGCAAGCTGCTGCGCCTGACAACTCAGACCAGAGTTTGAACAACGATCTCACCCAAATCGATGCGCAAACAAGCGCAGCGAACCAGAGCTCGGCGTCGGTCGACCAGAGCTTTAACGACCAATCAGTTCAACAGTCGCAACTCTAATCCTATGAACTTCTCTCACGTACTAGCAGGATCGGCGGCTGCGACATTGCTCGCGGCTACGCCCGCACTCGCGCTCTCAGTCGGCGGGGCGGCAACGGTTTCGGCAAATGCACAGCTTGGATCGACGAGCGTTAGCGCGAAACTCTCGGCAGCACTCTCGACCGCAATTTCGCGCGCTGACCAAGAAATCCAGCGTCGCATCACAACCTTGAACAGTCTCAACACCGACGTACAAGCGATGACAAAGGTTTCGGCAAACGAGAAATCTGCAATCGCAAGCACGGTAGCGACGGAAGTCTCTAATCTGACAGCTCTCAAGGCAAAAATCGACGGCGACACCGATCGCGCAACTCTAAAGACTGACGTCAAGTCGATCGTCGACAGTTACCGCATCTACATGCTCGTGGTACCGCAAGGTCGCATCGAAGTAGCTGCGGACAAAATCCAAACCACGATCACGACGTACACGTCGCTCTCCGGAAAACTCCAGTCGCGTATCGCGGAGGCGCAGACGGCAGGCAAGGATGTGACGAGCGCGAATGCATCGCTCGCAGACATGAATGCGAAAGTTGCTGATGCGAACACGCAATCGCAAGCGGCTGTCTCGCTGGTTGCGAATCTTCAGCCCGACCAAGGAAACCAGACGGTGATGCAGTCAAACCAAACTGCCCTCAAAACTGCGCGCGCTGACATCAAAGCGGCACTCGCAGACTTCAAGACCGCACGTCAAGACGCAGGTTCGATCGTGAAAGCACTCGGTGCCATGCACCTGAACGCCTCCGGTTCTGCCTCCAGCAGTGCAACGGTTTCTCAATAACCCGTGCATCTATCCAAACGACCGCCCGGGACGGGCGGTTTTTTGGTGCTCATTGTCGCTTCATGATGAATAATGGTATGATACGCACATGAAATGGTTTTGGTGGATTCTCGCAATTATTATCATTGGTTTTGGAGTGTGGTACTTCGCCGGTCAGCAGCAGGTGACAACGGGACCGAATACTACGGCAACAACAACTGCAACGACGACAGCGACAACAACGACAACGAGCGCGACAGATATTATTCCGGGCGTACCGAACCAAACGTATACAAACTCTCGTTTGAGTTTCAGCATTCAATACCCGTCGACCGCGTCTTCTTCGCAGGTCAACTTTGATGGGTATTTGCCGCTGACGCAAACACCCGTCGTCTCCTTCGTTCTTCCACGCGATATGTTCCAAGGGACCAACCTCGGCGAGGCGGGTGTCTATATTGGCGCGACGACGACACCGAAGGCAATGCAACAGTGCACGCAGCCGCAGAAAGATTTGGACGAGAAAGCGGCGACATCGACGACGATCGGTGGTCAGCAGTTTGCCGTCTTCACGTCGACCGGTGTTGGCGCGGGTAACATTTACGACGAAAAGGTGTACCGCACGATCCAGAACGGTCAGTGTCTCGAAATCGCTGAGCTTTTGCACTCCGGCAACATTGGCAACTACCCACCGGGCTCGGTGAAACAATTCGACCGTGCTCAGTTCTCGGGAATTCTCGAGAGCATCGTACAGACCTACCAGCCGATTCCAACCGGGTACTAGAATGGCGTACGTTCCTTCCAAAAAGATCCTCGAAAACTACGCGGATGTTCTCATCAATTTCGCGCTCGGCGGAGGCGCGGGGATCAAGAAAGGGGATGTCGTGTATGTGAGCGCCAACGAAAGCGCGAAACCACTGTTTGCGGAACTGCGCGCAGCGATCACAAAAGCCGGCGGTCACGCGATCACCCAGTACATCCCCGATGGTGATCGCACGCATTCGATGACGCGCGACTTCTACGAACACGCGAGCGACGCGCAGCTCGATTTCTTCCCGAAAAAGTATTTACGCGGACTTGTTGATGAAATCGATCACTCGGTGTACATCATTTCCGAAACCGACAAGCAAGAACTCGCGGGGATCGATCCGAAAAAGATGATGCGCCGTGGTATGGCGATGAAGCAGTTTTCGGATTGGCGACACGACAAAGAAAATAAAGGCAAATTCACTTGGACTCTCGCGCTCTACGGCACGCCTGCAATGGCAAAAGAAGCCGGGCTTTCGGAAAAAGAATATTGGCGACAAATCATCAAGGCGTGCTTCTTGGACGAAAAAAATCCGATTGCAAAATGGCGCGCGGTGTACGAAGAGCTTGAAAAAACGCGTGCGAAGTTGAATGCGCTCACGCCGAAGATTGTAAAACTCCACGCGGAAGGTCCGGATATGGATCTCTGGATCACACCGGGAAAAAAGCGCCAGTGGCTCGGTGGAAGCGGACGCAACATTCCGTCGTTCGAACTCTTTACTTCGCCGGATTGGCGCGGAACCGAGGGTTGGATTCGCTTCAATCAGCCGCTCTATCGTTACGGCAACAAGATTACCGGGATCGAGCTGACCTTCAAAGG
>Ga0335069_10006092_pt1 | contig 17580 bp, 17 predicted proteins | sample Lox_Sample_11_FD_206714 | JGI IMG/M metagenome (GOLD analysis project Ga0335069, IMG submission 206714) | Soil microbial communities from Loxahatchee National Wildlife Refuge, Florida, United States - Lox_Sample_1.1 | ecosystem: Environmental > Terrestrial > Soil > Wetlands | place: USA... | reverse complement strand
TGAGGGAAATCACGAGAATATCGCCGGAGAGTCTCAAAAGATAGGCGCCATAGGGCACAAACATACCTACGAGCGCGAGAGGCATGGCGATAACGCACATAAGCGGCACCAGGATAAGGTTGTGTACGACTGCAAAGGGATTTATGCCGTAAAAGTGGTAAAGGACGATGGGGAGAGTCCCGATCATGGCCGAAAGCGTTATGAGAACGGACGAGAAAGACCATTTCAAGACCGGATGCCATGATCGTGCATAGGGGTACAGGGCTTTGCTAAAAAGGATGATGAAGAACACGCTCATAAATGTGAGTTGAAATGTAGGCATAAAGATGGAATACGGGTATAGTATGAGTATAATCAGTGCGCTCAAGGCAACGGTGTTTTCGATATGCCTCTCTCTCTCGAAATTGATGGCGAGCATGCAGACCGTTATCATGATCGTTGCTCTGATGATTGGTATGCCCGAACCGGCAGTGAGCATGAAGAGGATGGCGAAGGGGATGGACAAGAGCGCGGCATACTTTGTGTCATCACCGCGGAGGCGCACAAAAACCGAAGTCCTCATCAGCATTCTGGCAATAAAAAAGAAAAACGCCGTTACAATGCTGATGTTCGATCCCGATATGGCAAGGATGTGCGATGTTCCCGTTCTCAGAAAGAGCGCCTTAGTGTCCTCATCGAGGCCGGTAGTATCGCCGATGGTCAAGGCCTTGATGATGCCGGAGTGCTGCGCGCCCGAGTTCTCTATGTTTCGGGCAAGGTAATTTCTCCAGGCCTCCACGTAGTTTCGCCCTTGCCTCACAGAGACGATGGCGCCTCGTAATTCGTAGGATATGCCTTCGAGCCTCGTGAGCCACTTCCATGTGACTAAATATGGATTTCTGAAGGTGAGCGAGAGTTCCCTCAAAGACCCGAATATTCTGACTTCATCATTGATTCCCAGATTGTCCGATGTGCGAAATACCACGCTCAAGCCAGACAGGTTATCGGGATAGGCGAGCTTAACGATCTTTGTGTTTGGTGATGATTCTGTGATGATACCGCCATAGACGTCGGTTGCTTCCTTAAGGTGCGGCACCGGGCGATCTTCAGTGATGAGGGCAAGCCGCACCATACCTGCAAAAACAAAACAGACGGCCATGAGAACGAACGAGACTCGATATGTACGGCGCAACGCCAGGGGGATAGCGCAAAGAAAAAGGGTTGAGACAGAAAGAGAGACGAGAATTGGTAAAGGATAGAGGGTCTCGATATAGATGCCCGCAGCAAAGGCGATGACAGAGATCAGGAACACGATATTTGCGCGCCTCTCAGATTAGATCTTGTGATGATTTCCCCTTGTGTCACGTTAAACCACAAAGGGCGCTATAAGTCAATCTTCTCGAACCGATCCGGAGAGAAAGCGCATTGTTCCATTGAGAGGTGTACGAAAATATTGTATAGTTACAGATATTATGAAAAAGATCGTTATCGGCACTGCGGGGCATATAGACCACGGGAAAACGGCCCTCATCAAGGCGCTGACCGGCATCGATTGTGACCGACTGAAAGAGGAAAAAGAGAGAGGTATCACCACGGAACTCGGTTTTGCGCATTACCGTTTCGGGGATGACCTCCTTGTCGGTATAGTTGACGTTCCCGGGCATGAAAAGTTCATACGCCATATGGTGGCGGGTGCCTGGGGCATCGATATGGTGCTCTTCGTGATTGCCGCAGACGAAGGGGTCATGCCGCAGACCCGCGAGCATATGGATATATGCGAAATGCTCGGGATCAAACGGGGGATCGTCGTCATCACAAAGAAAGACCTCGTGGATAATGAAATGGTCGAGCTCGTTCAAGAGGACGTCAAAGAATTCCTCGCCGGCAGGGTACTTGAGAATTCACCGATCATGGTCGTTTCGGCAATGACAAAAGAGAATATTCCCGAACTGAAGGATGCTATCGCCACTCTTGCCGATGAGATTCAAGAAAGGTCCCGGGAAGGCATTTTCAGGCTGCCTGTAGACCGGGTATTTACCATAAAAGGGCTCGGCACCATCGTCACTGGAACCTGCATCTCCGGGTCGCTCAAAGTCGGCGAAGAAGTGGACATCTATCCGTTGTCCAAAAGAACAAAGGTAAAGAACATACAGGCCTATCACGAAGACACGGAAGAAATCATTGCAGGTCAGAGGGTGGCCCTTAATCTTCAGGGCATCGAAAAGAGCGAGATTGCGCGGGGTGTTATCATCGGAAAGCCAGGCACGCTCATATTTACTCACAGGATTGACGCCACACTCAAGTATCTGAAACTCCCCTACAAGCCGATCAAAAACGATACGGTGATGCGGTTCCATATCGCGACCACCCAGGAAGAAGCGAGACTCGTTGTACTCGGCAAGGATGCTATAGAACCGGGCGAGGAGCTCTTTGTACAATTTGTCTTCAAGAACCCGCTTGTGGCGCTGCCCGGAGACAACTTCATTCTGAGGGGTTCGTACGCCATCCAGACTATCGGAGGAGGAAGGGTACTCGACATTATGCCGCCCAAGCACAAAAGAAAGGCGGCGGACCTTGAGCGTATTTACGATGTGCTGACCCACGGGGATGACCTTGAAAAGACCCGATACCATGTCCGGAAAGGAGGTTTTGAAGGCGTCCATGAGGAGACGCTCTGTATTCTCATGGGAAAAGACCGCTCGTACGCTGCGGCGCTCACCGGACAGCTCGAACGACTCGGAAGAGTAAAATCCGTTGGAAAGATAACCGTTGATATGGAAGCTTTCGAAGCCTATAAGAAGACCCTTACGTCTATTATCACCTCCTTCTTTGAGAAGAACCCTCTTAAAGCGGGCATGTCCAAGGAAGAACTGAGAACGAGGCTCCCTAGGGTCGAACCGAGCATCTTCCAGAAGGCCCTGGAGGAGAGCATCAGCGCGAATCTTGTTGAGGTGGAAAAGGACAAGGTAAAGGTAAAGAGCCCCGGGGAGAAAATCGACAAGAGCCTGGAACAAACAGAAAGCGGCGTGCTAAAAGTACTCTTCGGGCATTGGTTGACCCCGCCCGGCCTCAAAGAATTGGCTTATGAGACAGGGAGAAACGAGCGGGAGCTCAAGGACATCCTCGGTAAACTCAACTTTCAGGGCAGAGTGGTTAAATTGAAGTCAGATATGTATTTCCATCGCGACGCCATTGAGGACTTGAAGCAGAAGGCGATCTCCTATCTTACGGCGAAGAAAGAGATGACCCCTTCAGATTTTAAATCGGTGGTCGATATATCCCGGAAATACATGATTCCGCTTCTCGAATATCTGGACGAAATCAAACTCACGATCAGGTCGGGGGATAAGCGAATCCTGCGCAACTGATAGCGGGGCACTGGCTTTCTGTCCTGCCCGGACGTGTACGTTTCTTGACGTACCTTTGGGGGTAGAGGTGAAAAAAGAAATCTCAAAGCGATCGGGTCTTTTCCTCTCTATTCTGCTGTCCCTGATTTTTGTGTCCTCGCCCTTAGCGCACGCCCAGGGGCAGAAGAATTTTCTCTGGCTTATAAAAGGCAAGGGAAACCCGGTATATGTGCTTGGTTCCATCCACTTCCTCAAAAAGGATGCGTATCCATTGAGCCGTACCATAGAGAACGCCTTCGACAAGTCCGACATGCTTGCCGTAGAGGCAAATGTCGATGAGGTAGGCCAGACGGACGTGCTTGATCTGCTCGACAAGGCCATGTACAAGAATGGGGATGGTATCGAAAAGCATCTGTCAGCGGATACATACGCTTTTGTACGCAGGGAGGCGAACAGGGTCGGCCTGCCCGCGGAGCTTATCAACAATCAGAAGCCGTGGTTTCTGGGACTGACGCTCGAATCGCTCGAGTTGATGAAGGCAGGCTATGATCCTGACTACGGGATCGACAAGCATTTCCTCGCTCGAGCAGAAGGCAAAAAGCAGATTGTTGAGCTGGAAAGCCTTGACTATCAGATTAACTTGCTCGCTGGGTTCCCCGATACGGAACAGGAGCTCTTTCTCCTCTATGCATTGAAAGATCTGGAGGCCTTAAACCGGGATGTGGACAGGCTGGTAGAGGCGTGGAAAGCCGGGAACATGCGTGCCATGGAAGGCCTCATGACGAAATCCATAACGGACGAGAGAAGGTTTTATCCCATCTATGAAAAACTGATCATTACACGGAATAGAAACATGGTAACAAAGATCGAAGATTACCTTAATTCCGGTCGGACTTATTTTGTTGTCGTGGGAGCGGGACACCTTATCGGCAGCGGTGGCATTATTCAACTGCTTAAAGACAAAGGATACCGGGTGGATCAGCTGTAAACGACCTGTCCGGCGTAATGTGCAATTCCGACCGGTAGAGCTTAAAAATATCATGAGAACAACTTCTTTTTTTCTTTATTCCCGCCGGCCTGTTGTGTTCTATTAATACGCATGAACTTGTCCACACTTTTCTCCGTTGGTTTCGTTCTGGGTCTCACCGGAGCCATGGCCCCCGGGCCCCTGCTGACCGTGACGATATCGCAATCGGCCAAACGAGGCGGAATAACCGGACCGCTACTCGTTCTCGGACACGGCATACTGGAGCTCGCACTCTTGATCCTCTTTGTTTTCGGTGTAGGCAATTTGCTTAAGAATCCACTCCTTTTTGCCGCTATCTCTTTTTGCGGGGGGATTGTGATTGTATATATGGGGATCGGGATTATCCGGAGCCTCAAGACGTATACACTCGTCGCCGGACCAACCTCGAAGGCTAAGGAACTCCACCCCATATTATCCGGCATCATCGTGAGCCTTTCCAATCCGTACTGGTTCATATGGTGGGCGACTATCGGAATGGGTTATGTAATGTTTGCCAAGGCGCTCGGCGTACGAGGCGTTCTCGCCTTTTTTGCCGGCCATATATCATCTGATCTCGTGTGGTATACTTTTGTATCCTACGGGATATCTATTGGAGGGAAATACTTCAGCACAAAGATCATAAAGATCATCCTTTTTGCGTGCAGCATTTTTCTCATCCTCTTTGGCCTGCTGTTTGTGGCCAACGGTTTCAAGTATATATAAAAACGGGCCTTCTGCGATCCGGCACGACTCTGTCTTTATCGTGAGCTCAATGAAGCTCCGATCCAATCGGATATCGATCGGGACAGCAGGGCTGCACTAAACGCAGATTTTTCCCTATTCACAAGGTCTTCAAGAAATCTCTTTTCCTGGGTAGGCTGTCGGCTGCTGCGTAGCGTTAAGCTATTCTTCGGGATCGGGCAGAACTTCTACGATACGATCGTACTCGTCCATGACTTTTTTTGTGAAGCGGGTCTGCGGCTGCTCATCGGTTGCATCAGTCCTTCTCACTTTTGTCGGTCCGGCATTGTAAGCGTGAAGTGCCGCCGTAATATTGTCAAACATATCCATGAGCTTGGAGAGATAATTTACACCAATCTTTATGTTTTTTTCAGGCTCGTGGAGGGTTTTTGTGCCCTTGATCTCTACCCCGGCATCTTTGCTGATATAGCGTGCCAGTGTCGGCTTTATCTGGAGCAGCCCTCGTGCGCCCTTTCTCGAAATTGCCTCATTCTGGAAGTTGCTTTCCACCTTCATGACGGCGAGGACGAGGCGGTAATCTATGTCGTATTTTTGCGATTCTTCATAGACGCTGGTGGCGATCGTTTTCAGTTTGTCATCAGTTGTGCTGAGTCTTCTTTCCTTGAGATATTGCACGGTCTTTGACACGATTACATCTTTGTCAGGGTCGTCCTCTTTCATCACGGCAGCGAAGGGGAAGCCGGCGGATATACAGCCGAGAAAAAATAGAACGGTTAATAGAATTGTTATGTGCTTCCTGTGAATTGTCATGGTGTGGAGTTAATATATAGACTCGTGGGGCCAATGTCAACCCTTATTAGGGTCAAAAAGTGAGCCGTAATTTGTAACAGCTTGAAATCAAACAATTATTGATTTGCTGCATATTGACAACAGATAGCGGCATCTGGTAAGCATGTTATATGAAGAGGGAGTTGAAATTCAAAGCTGATCTTGCAACGACGGCTATGGGGATCATGCCCCACGACAATGTCGACCGGGCGCTTGATCTTGCTTTGGCCATGGATATACCCTTCTGGCCTCAGCTTCCCAAGATTTCCTATTGCGAAGACATGTATGTACAGGCCTTGGAGCAGTTTCCTGGCATCGTGATAGATGCCAAGCGCTCAAAGATTTTTCTGGACACTAAGGCCTTCGTGGGCGCGCTACCCCAGTTTCTGGAACACGAAGATGATCCCGCCTACTTTGTGATTTCCAATAGATTCTCTCACGTATACAGGCGTTTTCTTGAAAAGGACCTTTCGAGGTATCGGTCGGTCAGGGGACAGGTCATAAGCCCCGTGAGCCTTGCTTTGAAAATAGTAGATGAGAATGACAGGCCGATAGTTTATAATGATGAAATACGTGACATTATCTTTTCATTTATACAGAAGAAAGCGAATGCCCAGTACAGGGAGTTGTGTGCAGAGAATGAGCGGGCTTTCGTCTGGGTTGACGATCCTGGCCTTGAGTTCATTTTCAGCGCGCTCTGTGGTTATGACAGCGCCAGGGCCAAGAAAGAACTGGGCCTGTTTTTCGGTGGTATTGAAGGCATAAGGGGCGTCCATCTGTGTGGAAGGCCTGATTGGGATTTCCTTTTGACACTCGACATTGAGATCATCTCATTCAATGCCTATGCCTTCGGGGATACCTTTGTGGCCTACGACAAAGTAAAGGCGTTTCTGGAAGAGGGAGGAGTAGTCAGTTGGGGTATCGTCCCGACATGTCAGGAAGAATTCACCAGGGAGGACCTGCTTCATCTCGCGAAGCGGCTCGAGAACATGTGGGGAGTTCTGCAAGAAAAGGGGTTGGACATTGACATTATCATAAAGAACAGCCTGCTTGCGCCGGCCACCTGCAATCTCGTGAACCAGGACGGGGCGGAAACGGTAGAGAAATCTTTTGAGCTCCTCACAGAGCTTTCACACTACTTAAAAGAAAGGTACCTCTCATGAAGACTATCCACGTTGCCTGCAAAAGAGGAAAAGATGAGGCCATACGCATCGCGGGAGAGCTCATCAAGACCTTCGGAAAGTCGGTAGAGATTTTTGTAGAAGAGGAAACGGCATCGCGACTCGCCTATGGGAAATCTTTTGAAATGGAACATGTCGGGGAAGGAGCAGATCTGATTGTTGTACTCGGGGGTGACGGTACCCTTCTCAATGTGTCGAGGCACGGCAAAGGAAAGGAGGTGCCCATCCTGGGCGTCAACCTCGGTGGCCTTGGTTTCTTGACAGAAACGTCCCTGGAAGAGCTTCCAGCGACAATCGCCAAGGTTCTCAAGGGAGATTACGGCATCTCAAAAAGGATCATGCTCGACGTGACGGTGAAAAGAGAGGGAAAAGGTATTTTTGCCATGAGCGTGCTCAACGATGCGGTGATTACAAAAGACGCGCTTGCAAGAATCATCGACATCGAGACCTATGTGAACGGCGAGTACCTCACCACATATAAGGCTGACGGCCTTATCTTCTCGACGCCCACGGGATCCACGGGGTATTCTCTGGCAGCGGGTGGACCCCTCCTGTATCCATCGCTTCCCAATATCATTGTGACCCCCATCTGTCCCCACACGCTGACCAATAGGCCCATCATCCTTGAGGAAAGCGTGGAAGTGAGGGCGCAGTTGAAATCCAGTGAGGAGAAGGTCATACTGACCCTCGACGGACAGATCGGCTTCCCACTCGAATATGACGATGAAGTGCTTATAGGAAGATCCTCATATGCGGTCCACCTTATCAAGTCTTCTTCCAGGGGATACTTTGAGATACTGAGAACAAAACTGAAGTGGGGTGCCCGGTAGCGATGCTTGCCTACCTCAGCGTAAAGGGTTTTGCGATCATCGATGAGCTCCGAGTTGAATTCGGGGAAGGCTTTAATGTCATCACCGGTGAGACGGGCGCCGGTAAATCGATTATTATCAATGCGCTGTCAACGCTCATGAATACGAAGGTTTCCGCGGACGTGGTACGGAGCGGTGCTACTCAGGCAGAGATAACGGGTCATTTCATCAACAAGAATGAAGAATACATTTTGAAACGTGTGGTCGCTAGCACAGGCAGGTCGAGGGCCTTTCTCAACGATGAGCCGGTCACGCTTACGAAGCTTGAGTCCATTGGGGGCATGCAGATCAGCATTTATGGGCAAAACGAATTTCAGCACCTCCTTGATAAAGAAAATTATGTGGGAATCATCGATAATCTCCTTTCGCTGACGGAAGAACAAAAGGCCCTCGCGGAAAAGGTCGATGCCTTGAAGAAGATTGGGGCTCTGCTCGACCACAAAAAATCGGAAGCTCAGGGAAGACAGAGAGAGATCGAACTGATGGAATTTCAGATCGATGAAATCGAGAAAAAAAACGTACAGCAGGGCGAAGAAGAGGCAATCAGAGAAAGGCTCAAGGTATTGAAGAGCGCCGAAAAGATTTCGAACGTGCTCGAAGAGATTGGCCAGGGTCTCAGGGATGGGGACAATTCGGCGCAAGCCCTTCTCAAACGATCCATGAGTCTTCTCAAATCGCTAGGCGGCATCGAAGCCATGGAGGGCTTAAGAAGAAAGATTGAAGCCCTCTCCTTCGATGTTGAAGATATTATCCTTCAGATGAGGAACATAGAGAGGACACTCCTGCTTGATCAGGAAGAGATGGAGAAACTTGAGGAGCGACTCACCGATATTTTCAAGCTGAAAGAGAAATACGGAAAGACCTTTCAGGAGATTGTGAGCTATGCTGAGGGCGCTCGTGCAAAACTTGCATACTTAAACACCCTTGCAACCGATATTGAGGGCCTTGAAGCAGAGAAAGGAAGTCTTGAAAAAGATGTATGGGCGCGCGCTCAGCAACTGTCGGCAAAGAGAAAGAAAGGGGCTGCCGGTATTGAAAGAGAGATCGTTCACGAACTGGAATTCCTTTCCATGAAAGGACTCAAGTTCGAGGTGATGATTACGGACAGAGGCTTTGTGGACAGAGACGGTCGGGACGACGTAGAGCTCATGATTTCGACCAACCCGGGAGAGCCCTTAAAGCCGCTCCGCAAGGTGGCATCAGGCGGGGAGCTATCGCGAATCATGCTCGCGATCAAGAAGGTCATCGGCGGCGAGGAAGAAAAGACTTTGATCTTTGATGAGGTGGATGCCGGAATCGGGGGCAGGGTAGCCGATATGGTGGGAAAGAGACTCAATGAACTCGCCCGAAAACAGCAAGTACTCTGCATCACACATCTGCCGCAGATAGCGGCGTATGGAGACCACCATTTTCTCGTCGAAAAAGAGTCCGGAAAAGAACGGACCAAAACGAGCATTAGCGAACTCAAGGGAGCGATTAGAGTGAGGGAAATAGCCCGCATGATGGGAGGAGAAAGGATTACCGAAAAGACTATGGAAAGGGCGGAGGAGATGCTAAGTCATGATCAGGAAAGCACGCGTTGAGGATATCAAAAAGATTCACACCCTTGTCAATCTTTCCGCATCAAGCGGGGAGATGTTGCCAAGGCCTCTTGGGGAGCTCTACGATAACCTGAGGGATTACTTTGTCTGCGAAGAAGGGGGAGAAATTGTGGGTACGGGCGCCCTCCACATTTGTTGGGAGGACCTGGCGGAGATACGGTCGCTCTGTGTGGCCGAGGTAGTGAGAAAACGAGGCATCGGCAGGATGCTTGTCGAAGCCTGTATCGAAGAGGCGAGGCGCTTCAATATGGGCAAGATATTTCTCCTCACGTATCAGGTGGAGTTTTTTGAGCGCTGCGGGTTCCACGTGAGCGATAAAAAGGTCTTTCCGCAAAAGATATGGTCGGATTGTATCAAATGCGCCAAGTTTCCCGAGTGCGATGAAATAGCCATGATCAAAGAGATATAGTCTGTGTACCGTATGATCGCGAACTAGGGGAAGGGCAGATGGATATTACCAAAGCAAAGGATGCAATAGATAGCAAATTCGACAGCTATGAACTCTACTATCTGAAAGAGCGGATTAAGAAGTTCGAAAGCAAGGAAAAAGAGATTTGTGGGATCGAGTTCAAGGAAGAGGAGGGGATCGCGCTCAGGGCCATCAAGGACAGCAGGATGGCATTTGCTTATACCTATGATCGAGAAGGCGCCCTGGAAGCGCTCCTGAAGAATACCTCCGCGCTGATACCCATCACGGAAAAGGACGAACAGAGGTCTTTCCCGGGGCCCTACAGCGAATATTCGTCGCTTTCGTTGTACGATGAGGAAGGCCTCGCAATGAATGATGCGAATAAAACCGGCCTGCTCATTGACATGGAAAAGGGGATAAGGGAGTACGACAAGAGGATCATGACCGTGAGGAATTGCGAACTTCAGGAGATAGAGTTCGAGGCGAAAATCAGGAATTCGAACGGGCTCACCGCGGAGGGGAAGAAGACGCTCTACGTCATGTCTGCGCTCTGTGTCGCCAAGGATCAAGACGAAGTTTCCTGGTACGACTGGTCGTGGGCGAATAGATTCACGGAGCTCGAAGGCAAACAGCTGGGAGAAAAAATCGCTGAGAAGACCATCTCGCTTCTCTCAAGCAAACAGATCGGTACGGGCGTGTACGAAGGGATTCTCAAACCGCAGGCCGCCTGTGACATGCTCGGCATCCTTTCGGACTCGTTTCTGGCGGAGAGCCTGTTTAAGAATAAGACGAGGCTCAAGGCCAAGGAAGGCACGAGATGTTTCTCCGATGTGCTAAGCATTATCGATTCCGGCAAGCTCGGTGTGGATGCTTTTGGATTTGACGGAGAGGGTGTTCCATCACGGGAGAACCTTATTGTCATAAACGGTTATTTTGAAACATTCCTTTATGATTCCTACTATGGACGCAAATTCGGTGTGGCTTCAACGGCAAACAGCGTCCGGGGAGGGGTTAAGGACCTGCCGAAATGCGGGCCCAGGGGCCTGTTTGTGAAGCAGGGAGAAAGGAGTCTGGAGGGGGCGTTCAGAAACGGAGTCGTTATCGAAGAGCTGATGGGTACGCATACGGCGAACTCTGTAACAGGTGACTTCTCCCTCGGCGCACTGGGTTATCTCTGCAAGAACGGCCAGAAGACACCCTTTCAAGGTGTGATTATGTCAGGTAATGTCTTTGAGGTGTTAAAGAACGTTAGGGAGGTGGGAAACGATTTGAAGTTTTATGGTGTTTTCGGTTCGCCCTCGCTCTTTGTTGCGAATCTCAAGATAAGCGGCACATAGGAAACGAATATCCTCGAAACAAAAAAGTCACAAAAACAATAAAAGAACTTGACATCATTCAGTTTAGCTGTCATGATGTATGTGTTCAGTGTTTGAACATATCGAAAATCATTATCATCTTTTAGTGGCTGATCCGGCCTCATGGCGGTAGCTTTTTCAAGATTCATCTTATGAACGAAGCCCAATTTAGAACGCTCCGAGAACTGTCCGAAGGGGGAACCATTTCCCAGCGAGACCTCTCCAAGAAGGTCGGCTTAAGCTTAGGCAGCGTCAATTATATCATGAAGGAATTTATTAAGAGAGGCTACGTAAAAGCGCAAAGGTTCAAGAACTCGCATAATAAAGCAGCCTATATTTATGTACTCACACCAGAGGGTATCAATGTGCGCATCAAGCAGACACAATATTTCCTTCAAATCAAATTGGAAGAATACGAGAAACTAAGATGTGAAATTGATGAACTACGAGAAGAGGAGAAGAATCTTGATTCTTTCTCGACAACTGGACGATGATTACCAGGATGAATACGAAAATTGGTGCGATTATACAAGCCAGGATGAGTTCAAAAAGGTTTCCGGGCAAGGTTCTTTATGAGGTTAAGGGCAAACCTCTCATTCAGTATATTATTGAAAGCTTGCAACAATGCCGGGCAGTGAACGAAATGGTTGTCGCGACTTCTTCAGATGAAAGCGACACGCCAATAGAAATCTTTTGTGATGAGAGGGGTATTTGCTGTTTTCGAGGGAATTTACTCAACGTTGCCGACCGGTTTAGAGAGACTGCGCTAAAGTTTGGCTATGACGGATTTGTGCGAATAAACGGTGATAGCCCGGTCATAGACTATCGGCTCATAGACAGGGCCGTATCGATTTTCTGCGAAGGAGATTACGACGTAGTGACAAATGTTTTAGTACGTACCTTTCCGAAAGGGCAATCGGTGGAAGTACTCAAAACGAGTAGTTTTGTCGAGGCGTGCATGAATCTTAGCGACGATGATGATCGCGAGCACGTTACACGATATTTGTATAGGAACGCGGACCATTACAGAATCTATAATATTCAATCGAGCAGAAACTACAGTACTGTTCAACTATCCGTTGATACCAGAGAAGATATGGAGCGCTTCAAGGCTTTGATCAATAGGATGAACAGATTTCATTGGGAATACACGGTCGACGAGTTGGTATCGATCCGTTCTTCATTGAGTTAGGGAAATGTTAAGCGTCGGAATTATAGGATTAGGAGTGGGAGAACAACACATCGCAGGATACGAGAGCCATCCGGGTTGCAAGGTGACAATGTTGTGCGACATCTCGCACGAGAAGCGTGAGATGGCAACGGCGAAATACCCCCGGGTGAAGGTAGTCGATGATCCCCACCTTGTGCTTCGCAACCCCGAAATCGATGTTGTTTCCATCGCGTCATATGACAACTATCATCACGCACAGACCATGGAAGCTCTGAAGCATGATAAGCATGTTTTCGTTGAAAAACCTTTGTGTCTTTTTGATTATGAGGCAAAAGAGATTCGATCCTCACTGAACGAGAAACCTCATCTCAAAATGTCATCGAATTTTATCCTTCGCAAATCCCCAAGGTTTATCCGGTTGAAGGACATGATAGGTGAAGGGACCTTTGGTGACCTCTATTACGTTGAAGGCGACTATAATTATGGAAGAATCCATAAAATTACTGATGGATGGCGCGGACAAATTGATTTTTATTCAGTCATGTATGGCGGTGGATCGCACATCGTGGATCTTTTGCTGTGGTTAACAGGCGGTGAAGTTGAAGAAGTTGTGGCGTACGGGAATGGCATTGCCACAGAGGGAACCAAATTTAGATATAATGATATGTGCGTGGGGCTTCTCAAATTTAAGAGCGGTATGATCGGAAAAGTTTCTGCCAACTTCGGGTGCGTGTTTCCTCATTTCCATGCACTCACACTTTACGGCAAGAAAGCAAGCTATATAAATGATTTTGAATATGGGAAACTTTACACATCACGAGAGTCGGGCACGGGCTTTGAGAAGATCTCCGACGCATACGCTTCAGTGCACAAAGGCCGGCTGATATACGAGTTTATCGATTCAATAGCGAATGGTTCGGCGGGAGGAGTCATGATCAACGAGGTCTTTAAGTGCATGTCAGTCTGCTTCGCCCTGGAGAAGTCGGTCTCATCTGCCAATCCGGTAACAGTTGAATATATATAGGGGAGACGCATGAAAAGGGTACTTCCGTTTGCAAGGCCGGCGATAGGAGAGAGCGAGAGAAAAGCGGTCGCTGATGTTCTTGATGGGCCTATTCTTGTACATGGGCCTAAAGCCAAGGAGTTTGAGTCTTCATTTGCCGACTATACAGGGTCTCCATACGCGGTTTCTGTATCTTCCTGCACAGCGGCCCTCCATCTTTCCTATTTTTATCTGGGTCTTCAGGAAAAAGATGAAGTGATTGTTCCGGCCATGACACATGTGGCAACGGCCCACGCAGTGGAATTATGCGGGGCGAAACCGATCTTCGTAGACGCTGAGAAGAATACGGGCAATATCGATACGGATCTCATTGAGCCTGTCATAACGAACCGTACCAGGGCTATTTCTGTTGTCCACTACCTGGGAATGCCGGTTAATATGGAGAAGATTAAGGCGCTTGCGGAGAAATATGGGCTATTTGTGGTAGAAGATTGCGCGCTTGCAGTCGGTACATACTTTAAGGGTGTTCACGCAGGTCTGCACGGTGACACAGGATGTTTCTCTTTTTACCCCGTCAAGCACATGACTACGGCGGAAGGAGGCATGCTTATCAGCAAGAAAGCGCAGATAGTTGAGCGCATACAGAGACAGAAAGCGTTTGGTGTCGATCGAACGCCTTCTGAAAGAAGCATACCCGGTGTATACGATGTGACTATGCTTGGATTTAACTATCGGATGAACGAAATAGAAGCGGCTATAGGTATAGAGCAAGTCAAACGGTTGAACGGTTTCTTAGAAAAACGCAAAGAGAATTATGAGGCCCTTGCAAAGGGCCTGCAAGAGATTGATGAAATCGAACTGTTTCAGTCGAGTGGAGGTGATTACCAGAGTAGCTACTATTGCCAGTCAGCTCTTCTGAAGAGAATCACGCAGGGCAAGAGGTATGAGGTCGTCAAAAACCTTAATAACAGCGGCGTCGGAACAAGTATATATTATCCGAGGCCGGTCCCATATTTTTCATATTATCGGGATAAGTACGGATATAACGGGAATGAATTTAAGGTGGCCGCCTGGATCAGCGACAGCTCCATTGCGTTGCCTGTCGGCCCTCATTTGAACCTCGACGATATGGATTATATTATTGAACAAATGAAAAACGCGATCATGGAGGTCAAGAAACATGGGTGATCAACTTTCGAAGCGAATAGCATTGATTGGAGGAGCAGGTTTCATAGGCCATAACCTGGCATTGGCACTTGCAAAGAGGGGTCACGATGTCCACGTTGTGGACAGCTTTTTTGTGAACAATCTCCTCCATTTTTCCGCTACGAATAATAATATGCATAACCGCGAGTTCTACTTGAGGATGATCAATCAGCGCACGGAGCTGCTGAACAAAGCGAATATTCCAATTCATGTTCAGGATGCACGGGAATATTATCAATTGACTCATACTCTAAGGCTTATTAAGCCACAGGTTATCGTTCTTCTCGCGGCTGTGGCACACGCCGACCGATCGAATAAGGATCCTTACAGTACGTTTGATCATAGCTTTCGAACGCTTGAGAATGCTCTGGATTTCGCCAGAAACACTGAATACCCCGCGGAACACTTCATCTATTTCTCCTCGAGCATGGTTTACGGCCACTTTAAGTCAGGGTTTGTGACTGAAGAAACCCACTGCGAACCCATTGGTATTTACGGGGCTCTTAAATTTGGGGGTGAAAAACTCGTTATTGCCTATAATCAGGTCTTCGGTCTGCCGTACACGATTGTAAGGCCGTCTGCTCTATACGGGGAACGTTGCGTGAGCAGAAGAGTAGTACAGATATTTCTTGAAAATGCTATCCAGGGACAAGACATCAGGGTTAACGGAGACGGGTCAGATCGGCTGGATTTCACGTACATTGGTGATCTTGTCAGTGGGATAACAAAAGTCATTGAAAATGAAAATTCGAGAAATCATATCTTCAATTTAACGTATGGCGAATCAAGATCAATTAGCGACCTCGCTACGCTTGTATCTCAGAAGTTTCCTCACATATCTATTAACTATGTACCTAAAGATAACCTTACTCCCGATCGAGGTACGCTGTCAGTGGACAAGGCGAAGAGAATGATCGGCTACGATCCTCAATTTCCTATTGAAAAGGGCTTGGCAAAATACCTGGATTGGTATAAGAGTTTTGTGGAGTGAGAAAACAATGGCGGTAGACAACTCGTCATTTCTGAGAAGAGATCTTTGGCTGACTGAAATGCTTGGGTATGACGTGTTTCGTTTAGAGATTGACGACAGCATTTTTACGAAAATGAAACGTGTTGAATCCGAAGAACGTCGGGCGATTCGTTCAATGCGAGAAAGAAACGCAATGGTTTACTGCAAAATAAAACCGATACATTTAGAAATAGCAGATTTCCTGTTTGATTTTGGATTTAGACTCGTTGATACGAATTTGACAATGAAAGTGAAATTGACAGACGGGCTTGGAGAAGGAAATTTCGACGGCATTCGACTTGCGGTTATGGAAGATGAAGACGATGTGGCACAGCTGGCAAAAAGATCATTTTCGTTCAGTCGATTTCACTTGGATCCGGCTATACGTTGCGAGTATGCAGATAATCTAAAGAGTGAGTGGGCACGAAACTTCTTTCGCGGTAAACGGGGCGATGCAATGGTTGTCGCCACGGAGAATAGCGGGGTGGTTGCTTTTCTCCAGCTGGTTTACGCAGATAGCGAAATGGTAATCGACCTGATAGCAGTTGACGCTGCGCATCGAGGCGAAGGCATAGCAAAGAAAATCATTAGATACGCAATAGCGCAGGGCAAGGCATTTGAGAGCATGAAAGTGGGCACCCAGATTGCCAATCTAGTGTCGATTAGATTGTATGAGAGCCTGGGCTTTACGATCCACACCTTTGAACACGTCCTTCATTTCCATAATCACCAATAAAGAAATGAGAATAGGTAATATAGATCTTAACGAAGAAATACTTGTTGTTGCGGAGATCGGCAACAACCATGAAGGAAGCTATACCCTGGCTGAAGAATTGATTGGTCTCGCCTCTGAAGCTGGCGCCAAGGCGGTTAAATTTCAGACCTATGTAACTGAGAAATTCGTCTCTCCTCTTGAGACGCAAAGAATAGACCAACTCAAGAGATTCGGATTGAGTTACACCCAATTTGAAAAGTTGAAACGGGTGGCAGATAGAGAGAATATCATATTTCTTTCTACTCCTCTTGATGTTGAGAGTGCCGTTTTCTTGGACCGGTTAGTGCCAGCGTTCAAAATTTCATCCGCCGATAACGACTTTTTTCCCATGATCGAATGTATTGCAAATACGGGAAAGCCGATAATCGTGTCTTCGGGAATGACGAACCTTATGGAGATCGGAAGAACGAAGGAATTCATTCTTAGCGTATGGGAGAAGAACGGGGTTGATGCTGATAACCTGGCGGTCCTTCATTGCGTGTCAAGCTATCCGACCGACCTTTATAACGCAAATCTTTCCTTCATCAACGACCTAAGAAGGATCAGCTCTACGGTGGGTTACTCGGACCATACTATAGGTATCGAGGCCGCTCTTTTATCAGTAGCGATGGGGGCGAGAATTATCGAGAAGCATTTCACCGTTGACAAGAAATACTCAGCTTTTCGTGACCATTCAATTTCATCTGATCCGAAAGAATTGAAGGAACTTGTGCAAGGAATCAAGCATATTGAAGCAATCGTTGGCAACAGGAAGAAACACTTATTAGATTGCGAAAGCAGCGTCGCTAACGCAGCAAGAAGATCGATCTCTGCCAAACAGGACATATCAATCGGGAAGCGGATTGAACTCAATGACATCACGTGGCTTCGGCCTGGCGGAGGACTTCGGGTTGGTGAAGAACGGAAGGTAATCGGCAAGGTCGCGACAAGAAAGATCAAGGCAGGTCAACAAATAAGACTTGATGATCTGCAAGAAACAGAGAAGGATTGATTGCCATGTGTGGCATAGCGGGTTTTGTTGGAGGACGGAAAATCGGGGAAGAAGCCGTAGTCAGAACCCTTTCAGTCATGAAAAACCGTGGTCCGGACAATCAGAGTTATATCGAGTTCAAACACGACGATGTCTATATCACCTTACT
>Ga0335069_10006091_pt1 | contig 17585 bp, 12 predicted proteins | sample Lox_Sample_11_FD_206714 | JGI IMG/M metagenome (GOLD analysis project Ga0335069, IMG submission 206714) | Soil microbial communities from Loxahatchee National Wildlife Refuge, Florida, United States - Lox_Sample_1.1 | ecosystem: Environmental > Terrestrial > Soil > Wetlands | place: USA... | reverse complement strand
CGTCTTCCTGGTGCTCACCGGACCCGCCGCGGTCGAGGGCATTCTGATCACGGTCGTCCCGGCCGTGTACGCGGTGGTCCTCAAGCTGCTGGTGATGCCGAAGTTCAAGGGGGGCGAAGAGGCGTTCGTCAACCAGTACCAGGGCCTCCTTCCGAGCGGCGCTCACGGCTTCGAGGGGGTGCTCACCACGATCGTGGGCAACGTGCCGTTCGCGGCAAACGTCGCGATCGACAAGGACAAGGCCGGCTACGCGCTCCAGATCTTCGCGCCGCTGCTCGCGCTTCCGCTGCGCGCGCCGCGCTGGTGGCTCCTCATCCTGCCCGGCTTCGCCTTCACCCTGCTCTCGACGGCCTACTGGCCGCTCATCCAGATCTCCTTCCAGTACACGGCGTACTGGATCCCCTGGCTGTTCATCGGCGTCGTCCTCGCCCTCGAACGCATCGGAGAGGCAGGCCTCCCGGAGGGAGTGACCGCCGACGTGCGCCAACGCGCCGTCGTCGCCGGCCTCGTCTTCGCGTCCCTCGTGAGCACCGCGTACCAGGGCGCCTTCACGCGGCACGAGACGGTGCGCGGCGGCTTCGGGTCCTTTCACTTCGGCACGACGGCTGACGACATGCGACGCCGCGCTGCGCTCGCGACTGCGCTGGCCATGATTCCGGCCGACGCGCGCGTCGCGGCGTCCGAGGAGCTCACGTCCCATGCGTCCAGCCGCACGTACGACTACAAGCTTCGCTACGACATCTGGGACGCCGAGTACCTGCTCTTCACCGTCCCGGTGGGCGGCGACGAGGGGAAGCACGCGCTGCCGGCGATCAAGAAGGGCGACTTCGGCGTCGTCGCCGACCTTGGCGATGTCGTCGTCGCGCGGCGCGGACAGCCGACGGACCTGAACGCCGCCTTCCTCAAGAGGATCGGCCAGTAGGAGCGGGGGGCGGGATGAGGCCCGCCGCGACCATGTTCTCCAGGTATCGACGGATGGTGGGTTCGTCGATCGACGGCATCTCGGCAGGCTCGCCGATTGACCGGAGTCGCTCGCGGAGACGCCGGTTGTCGAGCCCGCGCTGCCCGAAGGCGGGTCGCTCCCAAGCCTTGAGCCCGGCCAGCGCCGAGTGCTGCTGCTGCGCCGGATCGAGCGCTTCGAGCCGCTCGCGGAACATGCGGAGCCAGGTGGCGTAGTCGTCGATGCGCTTCATCGGGTAACCGGCGCGCCCGATCCAGTCCACGAACGTGTCGAGCGAGATACCGTCGTCGAAGTGCCCGTCGACGCAGTGGTACGTGGCGCACCCGGCGCTCGTCGCGAGGGCGACGGCTCCGATGTTCCCCGCCACGACGTCGACCGGCAGCCCATCGAAGTGGTGCGGCGTCGACGCCTCGGCGTAGAAGGAGCGCGGAGCGACGCCGGTGAGTACGAGGCTCTGGAGGAGTCGTGTCAGCAGGTCGTCGGTGTTGACCTGCCCCGCGAAGGATCGCGGCGGCATGATCATGCTGGGCCGGAAGATGGAGATCGGGATACCGGTGCGGGCCTCCAGATCGTGCACCAGCAGCTCGCCCGCCCACTTGGTCCCCCCGTAGCCGACGGCGTAACCCGAGTCGATGGGCCGGGTCTGCCAGAGGGCGGCCGCGTCCTGGTCTTCGCCGACCGGCCCCGTCCTGTCGACGCCCTCTGTGACGCCTACGGTGGAGACGAATCCAATGGGGGCGCGACGGCGCAGGGCGAGCCGCATCATCTCGACGGTGCCGAGGACGTTGGGCTCGAACAGCTGCTCGTACGAAAGCGCGTGATTCACCAGGGCGCCGGCGTGGACGATCGCGGTCACCTCCCCTGCAAGGCGGTCCCAGTGCTCCTGAGAGAGCCCCAGGCGCGGTCGGATGAGATCCCCCGCGAGCACTTCGAGCCGGCATTTCCCGGCGGAGAGCTCCGCGAAGCGAGCCGTCAGCTTCGGATCGAGCCCTCCCCCCTGGAGCTTGGGATCGGCGTGCGCGTAAGAGCCAGTGAGACGCTCCCAGGCCGCGGCATCGTCCCGCCCACGCACGATGGCGACCACCTTCCCGCCCGCGGGAGCCACCCGCTCCAGGAGATCGAGGAGCAAGAAGCGCCCGAGGAATCCGTTCGCCCCGGTGAGCACGACGACGGGAGGACCCGACGGCGGCGTGGTGCCGACGGCCGCGAGCTCGATGCTCGGGATGAAGCGATCGATCCGCAGATCCTCGGCGCGGATGGTCGTCGCGCCCGCGCCGTGCACGGTGGCGAACGAGACGCGGCCTGAAGGAGCCTTCGTGGAGAGGCGCTCTTCGACGGCCCGCACCAGCGCGCGGACGCTCGTCGTGGGATCGAGCACCAGCGCCACCGGCAGGTCGACGCCGCAGAGCTCGCGGATGCGGGTGACGAGCTCCACGGCACCGAGCGAGTCCCCACCGAGCTTCTGGAAGCTCTGGTCGGCGCCACGCACCTCGTCCTCGCTCAGGCCGAGCGTGACGGCGAACGCACGCGCGACCTTCTCGGCTGCAGGCACGCCGGCCGACGACTCCAGCGCATGGAGCTGCTCGAGCTGCCGACGCTCGATCTCTGCGTGCACCTCCTCGAGGCGCTCGCCGTAGCGAGCCCGGAGCTTCGGCCGCGCAGGCTTGCTGCTGTCGGTGAGCAGCCCGTTCTCGCGCGTGAACGGCACCGTCTCCAGGATGAAGTCGCGCGGGATCTCGTAGCCGCGCAGGCCCTCGCGCGCGGCGATGCGGTCGATCTCCTTGCGCACGAGCGCCTTGTCCGCATTGCCCGCCGGGACGACGACGGCGAGCAGGTACGACCAGAGGCTGGTCCCGTGCAGGAACATCTGCCCGATGAAAGGACTGCCGGCGACGAAGAGCTCCTCGAGGCGCGAGACGCTGACGAACTCCCCTTGCGCGAGCTTGAGGACGTTCTTCTTGCGGTCGATCCACACGAACTGGTCGGGGCCGCGCTGCTCCACGACGTCGCCGGTGCAGAAGAACCCCGCTTCGTCGAAGATCTCTCGCGTGGCTTCCGGGTTCCGGTAGTAGCCCGGCACCATGCGACGCGTCTTCACCAGCAGCTCGCCGCGCGGGAACGGCTGGTCGGTCTTTCGGTACCCGAGCTCGGGCACGTCGACGAGCTCGTACGCGGTGACGTTCTCGCGGTTGATCCGGCCGTCGGCGGTCACGCCTCCGAGCTCGGTGGAACCGTACCCGTCGATGACGGGGACGTCGAAGCAGCTCGCGAGGAACGAGGTGACCTCGGGCGCCGTGGGTGCCGATCCGGTCGTCAGCGCCATCAAGCGATCGCCGAGGAAGGACCGGCGCATCTCTTCCATCACCTCGGCCTCGGCGTCACGGCCGGGCGCCTTGCGCCGGATGACCTCCGTCTGGAAGCGCTGGTAGATGACGTTCGCCACGCGCGGCACGGTCCACAGGACGGTGGGCCGGGCGATGCGGATGTCGTCGAAGAGCGTGGACATGTCGGCGGAGCTGACGAACGACGCCAAGCCGCCCCGGGTCATCGAGTCGATGAGCATGAGCTGCCCCATCATGTGGTTGAGGGGCATGTAGCTCACGGTCACCCACGGGAAGTCCGGGAAGAGGTTGTCCCACGTCCGCTGCCAGTAGAGCGTCCAGACCCTCTCCGGGAACATGGCCCCCTTGGGCGTCCCGGTGCTCCCCGACGTGTAGACGAGGGCGCGGAGCGCATCGTCAGCCACGGGCTCCATGGGCGGGACGTGGCCGGCTTCGCGCCCGAAGCGCTCGACGTCGGTCATCACGTGGGTACTGACGGCGGCCCGTTGCCTCTCGATCTGGTCGCGACCGCGCGCGAGCGCCTCCGCGTGGGCGCGAACCAGCTCGTGAAAGTCCGTCACGACCACGGCGCTCACGCTCGGAGCCGGGCCCAGAGCCGCCGCGACCGTATCGAGCTGCCCGACGCTGCAGACGACGCACGACAGCTCGGCCCCGCTCATGATGCGCCCGAGCTCCTGAGCCGGCGCGATCGTCGACATCGGGACGGCGACGGCCCCCAGGTAGAGGCACGCGAGCTCGGCCACCGCGCAGTCCACGCTCGGCGCGCCCGAGATGCCGACCATCGTCCCCGGTTCACCCAGCCGGAGGCGCACCAGGCCCGCGGCGAGCGCCTGCACGCGCGCCCACAGCTGTGCGTAGGTGATGTAACGGAACGTGGGTCGAGCCCGCGCCTCGCCGCCTTCCACCTCGAAGACGCGCTCGCCGAAGCACGGGCGATCGGCGTAGAGCTCGCAGGCCAGCGCGAGCCGCTGGAAGCTCGACAGCCCCTCGGCCTTCAACCGCTCGCGCGCGTCCGGGGAGGGCGCGGAGCGCTGCAGGTCGAGGTCGCCCTCGAGCAGGCGACGCGACCGTGCGAGTGCTCTGGTCTCCGCGGCATCGTGGCTCGGTTGGGGGTGCATCCCGCACGCACGATGCACGCCACGGGCCCCGTCGGGGCTACAGCAGCCGCCGCGCCTTGACGTCGAGGTACGCCTTCACGAGCTCCGGCGTCAGCTCGCCGGGCTTCTCGTCGAGCACGAGCACCCCGGCGTTGCGCAGGCCGCGGATGAGAGCATCGCGCCAGGCGAGCGTCTCGGCGGCGGCGGCGCGGACGTAGAGGTCCTCCGCCGTCGCCGAGGGCGCCGTCGCCAGCGTCTCGACGTCGGTGTCGCGCAGCAGCACGCAGAGGGGCAGATGGCGCGGCATGAGCGCCTTCACGGCCGACGCGAGCTCCTTGGCGGAGCGTGGGTCGAGGAGGTTCGTGAACACGATGAAGAGCGAGCGCACGCGCACCTGTGTGCGCAGGAAGGTCATGGCGGCGTGGTAGTCGCTGGCCGCGAGACCCGCCTCGAGGGCGTACGCGGCGCGCGTGAGGCGCCGGCCTCCGGCGCGACCGCCCATCGGCGGGACGAAAGTGCGAGGCGTCTCGTCGAAGGCGAGCAGGCCGGCCTTGTCCCCGCCGCGCAGCGCCACGTCGGCGGCGAGGAGCGCAGCGTTGAGCGCGTGGTCGATCGCCGTGAGGCCCCCCGTCTCGCCGCGCATGCCGCGGCCCACGTCGATGGCGAAGACCACGTTCTGGTTGGACTCCGCCTGGAACTGACGCACCGTGAGGTCGTCGCGCCGCGCCGTGGCCCGCCAGTCGACGTGGCGGATCTCGTCGCCCACCTGGTAGGGGCGCAGCCGCTCGAATTCGGTGTCCCCGCCGCGCACGCGAAGGCTGCCCATGCGCGCATCCTGTCGGCCCTGACGCCTCAGCAGCTCGAGGGCGCGGGCGGCGTGCACGTCGGGGTAGACGTCGACGCCGCCCTCGATGGGCGTGCGCTCCTGCCGTGCCACCAGCCCCAGGGGCGACGTGTAACGCACGTTCGCCGCGCCGAAGCTGCGCGGTCCGCGGCGCGAGGGCGTCACCTCGTAGCGCACCGTGACAGTCCCATAGGGCCCGATCTCGAACGTGCCGGGATTGCCCTCGGCCTCGCACGCCTCGAGCGGATCGTCGGCGATGGCCCCGCGCAGCGTGCGCCCGCTGCGGTTGCGCAGTTGCAGCGTCACGAGGTTCGGCCGCCCGACCGAGAAGATGGCCGCGACCTGCCGGTCCACGTCCACGCGCCGACCGAGGGCGAACGCCACGTCCACGAGCAGCCCCGCCAGCAGCGCCCCGTCGATGGCGAGCATCGCCGGCCGCACGCTCGACGCGTAGCCGCCGATGGTCCCCACGACCATCGCGAGCAGCGCGAACCAGGCGAGCCTCGGGGTCGGAACCATCGCCGTTCAGCCTACCTCGCCAACGTGTCGAGAGGCTTCGGACACTCGCGCCTCATCCTGCAGGCACCGCACTCCCCTCCCCTCCAGATGGTCTCGAAGCGCGCCTGAGCCGCATCGAGCATCCACTCGTCGTCGGTCGCGATGCCGAGCTCGAAGTTGCGCCGTCCGTCGCCCTTCGCGCCGAGCCCTGCGCCGGTGAAGTTCGCGCTGCCCAGGTAGAGGAGCGCCCCGTCGATGGCGATGAGCTTCATGTGCACCCGGGGGCACAGGCGCATCTGGAAACGCGGCGGCGCCAGGCGCTCTCGCCTCGCCCGCAGCTCCTCCCGGAACGGCCGCGACGGCGGCGCCCCGTGCAGCAGCCTGACGCTCACCCCGCGGTCGCACAGCGACTGAATCGTGTCGAGGATCGGCACGTATCGCCCGCGGGCGCGGTCGCGCGTCCCGATGGGCGCCTCGACCATGAGCTGCTTCACGTTGGCGGTCGCGATCCACACGCTCGTCGTCGCCCGGGCGATCGCCAGCGTGACGTGCTCGTAGTGCGCGCGGTCGACGAGAAGGGAGAGCGCCGCCCGCCTCGTGTCCATCGCTCAGCGATCGACCGCGTAGACGTAGTTGATCTGCGGGAACCGCAGCTCGCGCTCGGCGATCGTCTTCTGCGGCACGGTCGGCCCGTCGACGTACTGCGCCACGAGCGCCTCGCCGGCCACCTTGTCGTTCGTCGCCTTGATGGTCGCCACGCGCTTCATGAGCTTCTCCCACGTCGCCGGCAGCTTCTCGTAGTGGATCGTGAACGCCCCCTTGTCGGTCCCGTTCGCCGCCGGCGCGGCCGGGTCGAAGGTGATCGCCCCGTCGTCCATCGCGAATCCCACCTGCACCGCCGCGAGCTGCGCGTAGGCCTGGTCCGACGTGCCCGAGTGCACGCCCACCGAGATGTGCCGGAGCGCCCACGCCATCCATGCTGCGTACGCCTGCTTCTGCAGATCGGGCGTCACGATGCCGCGCGTCCGCAGCCACTCGAGCCAGTAGACGCCGCCCGTCTCGGCCTTCAGCTCCTCCAGCATCGACGCGAGCTTGCCGCCGAACGCTGCCTCGGGCTTGGCGCCCTTGTACACGTACACCGCCGTCGGCCCGAGGTTGTGGGTCGCCTCGTGCAGGATGGTCGTCATGAGTTGGGCCTGCGGGTCGTCGGCCCATGCCTTCATCGCCTCGGCATCGAGGAGCGACGCGAGCTGCTTGTGGTACATCGCGAGTGTGTCGGGCGTGGCGCCGATGTTCACCATCGCCACGGTCCGCCCGCGCCCCTCGTCGGCGACCTTGCCCCAGTTCGGCAGGCTCTCGCCGGCCACGGCGCCGACCGGCTGCCGGTCGTCGCCCGCGTTGAACACGATGTCGATGAAGTCCGGCAGGTGGAACGACACATGGCGCGCGGCGTACGGCGCGCCGATGAGCGACGCGAGCTGCCCCTCCATGTCCTGCTCGACGGGCGTGAGCTTCGACTGCCACTGGAGCGACGCCTGATCGATGCGCGCGAACGTGAGGTGGAACTGCGCCTTGAGGTCGCACGGGTCGGCGAGCACCTCGTCGGGCGCGACGCGCACGTACCACTTGGAGTTCTGCGGGTTCATGCGCGACCACGCTTCATCGGCGGGTCCCCAGTCGTTGGTGGTGAAGCTCTTGGCGGCGGCGTCCAGGTACGCCTTGAGCGCCGCCTCCCCCACGTCCGTCTCGTCGGCGGAGGCCGCGGCGAGCTCCTTGGAGATCGCCTGCATGGGGTCGCGATAGCGCTCCGTGTAGGGCACGGCCACGAGCGGCGGCGTGGCGCCCGCCGGGTTCTTGTCGACCACCGTGAACGGCCCCATCAGGTCCTTCGCGTTCGGCTGCGCCGCGATCGACTTGCAGTACGCCGCGTCGGGCACCGCATGCACCGTCGGATACGCGTCGGGCACCGCCTTCGGCGCGCCGGGGATCGCCGTACACTGCGGGTCCTCGCGTGTCTTGGCGCACACGCACGCGGGGCCCCAGTTGCGGCGGAAGAGGCTCTTGCTCCCGGGGTCGTCGGCGGGAACGCGCGAGGCGAGCGCCTTGGCGCCGCTCATCGTCGCGTAGATGTCGTCGATCCATCCGGCCGCCGCGAGCATGTGCTGGACGAGCTTCTTGTCGACCGCATTTGCGGTCCGCAGGTCCGTCTCGATGAGCGTCGGCGCACCCTGGTCCAGGTCCTCGTCGACGAGCCCCCGACGCCTCGCCTCGTCCGGCGTCGCCCCCTGTGCCGTCGTCGGGAAGTAACCGAGGATCGCTTGCCTCGACTTCGGCAGGTCTGGCGCGTCCGACGTCGGATAGAAGAGAAGCGTCGCTATCTCCTCGTCGTCGGGGCGCCCGTTGGAGTTGGCGTCGGCCCGCCAGAAGAGCGGCAGGTTCAGGCGGACCGCAGCGCGATTGAAGTCCTCGCGCGTGAGCGAGGGGCGCGGCGGCCCCGGCACCGTGGACTCGGTGTGCGGCTGTTGCTCGGACTGCGTCGCCTGCGACTTGCACGCGCTCACGAGCGCCAGGAGCGCCAGGAGCGCCAGCGCGGGGCCCACCTTCCTCATGCCGCGCATCCTACGCCGCGAGTCGCGGCACGGGGACGGCCTTGACGATCTCCTCGATCCGCTCGTCCGCCGTGATGCCCTGGAGCTGCGCGTCGGGGTGCAGCATGACGCGATGCCGCAGGACGGGCGCGACCATGGGCTTCACGTCGTCGGGCGTGACGAAGGTGCGTCCCTCGCTGGCCGCGATGACCTGCGCCGCGCGCACGAGGGCGATGCTCGCGCGCGGGCTCGCCCCTAACTCGATCGCCTTGTCGTCGCGCGTGCGCCGCACCATCTCGACGACGTAGGTGACCACCGCGTCGTCGACGCGCACCCCCTGCGCGTGCTGCTGCATCGCCGCGATCTCCTGTGGCGACGTCGCCGCCTGCAGGGCCGACAGGTCCGTCGGGTCGAAGCCGTCGGCGTGGTGGCGCACGATGGTGCGCTCGACCTCGGGCGGCGGATCGTCCACCGTGAGCTTGAAGAGGAAGCGATCGAGCTGCGCCTCGGGGAGCGGATACGTCCCCTGCGACTCGACCGGGTTCTGGGTGGCGACGACGACGAACGGCGCCGGCAGCGGACGCGACGTACCGTCCACGGTGACCTGGTGGTCCTGCATCGCCTCGAGCAAGGCGCTCTGCGTCTTGGCCGGGGCGCGGTTGATTTCGTCCGCCAGCAGGAGCTGGGCGAAGATCGGGCCCGGCACGAAGGTGAACTTGCCCGTCTCACGGCTGTAGACGCTCGAGCCGGTGATGTCGCTCGGCATGAGGTCGGGCGTGAACTGGATGCGCTTGAAGGCGCACCCGCTCACCACGGCCAGCGTCCGGGCGACGAGGGTCTTGCCGAGTCCCGGCGCGCCCTCGACGAGCACGTGCCCCTTGGCGAGGGCGCCCACGAGCACGCCGTCGACGAGCTGCTCCTGGCCGACGATGACGCGGGCCATCTGCTGCTTGATGCGCTCGAAGGTCTGCTGAAACTGGATCGGGTCCACGTCACCGCTCCTGCTGCATTGCTGCCGCGTATACCACGCTGAGCTCCCTGAGGACGGACAGCTCGTCGCCGAGGGGCGGGGCGCCCGCCTTGGCCTGCATGGCCCTCGCCCAGAGCCGCTGGCAAACGTCGAGCGGCATCCCGGCGCGCGAGGCGAGGAACCCGCCGACGTCGATCGAGCCCCGCGGCATGCGCGCCCGCAGGCGCTCGTCGGCGAAGCGCGCGTAGGACGCCAGCGCGTGGGCACCGTTGTGCGTGCGCGCGTAGAGGGCGCCCACGGCGGTGACGTGCTCGGCGAACGCGCGGCGCCGCGGCGGCGGTGCCGGATTCGGGCGGGACAGGCGCGTCCCCGCGCCCAGGAAGAGCACGACGATGAAGGGTACCGCGTGCAGAAGCCCCATGCCGAGCCCCGCCCGGAGCAGCGCGGCGATGGGCGTCGACGGCGGGGACACGCCGTCCTCGGGATCGGCGATGCGCAGGTCGCTGCGCGAGGTGGCGGCGAGGATCGCGACGAGCGCCGCCGAGTTCCCGGGGTGGGCGATGCCCGCGTTGGTGAGCAGCTCGTCGCTCGCAATGCAGAGGACGCGCCCCTTTCCGTAGGCTATGGCGGCCGCGTATGTCGTGTGGTCGTCGAACCAGGCGATGTCCTCGCTGGCCCCCTTGAACTTGAGCCCACGGTCCGTCGCGAGCACGCCGTGCTCCTCGGTGCGCGCGTAGATGGCGGAGGTCGAGCCCTCTTCGGCGTCGTCATCCTCCTCTTCGCCCGGCTCCGGCGCCACGGCACGCGCGAGCAGGCGGCGCGCGGTGATCTTGCGAGGTCCCGTCGCCCACGCGTTCGACGCGTCGAACTCCTTGGGCCACTGCCCTGGCGAGCCGGCGAGCACGAGAATGCCACCCGCTTCCACCCAGCGAGCCAGGTGCGCCCGGGTGTCGTCGTCGAGGGACGTCTGCTCGACGTCCACGATCACCGCCGGCGTTCGCTCGCCCGCCGCCGGGATGGGCATCGTCGCGAGCGAGCTGTCGAGCCCCTTCACCGTGGCCCCCTGGGCGCGCAGCACGTCGCGCAGCAGCTCCCCTCCGGCCGGATCGTCACCCGGAACGCGCGGCTTGAACGATGCCGCACCACTGCACCCGAGCACGAGCGGGAGCAGGATGACGAGCAGCGCCAGCGGCAACGCCTTGACGATGGCCACCGCACGCTGAGCCGCCCGCGACGCCGCCTCGCGCGTCGCCGGTTCGCCGCCGAACTGCACGCGGTCCACTTCGCGCACGATGTCGCGCAGCGCCGGCTTGGACGCGGAATCCGCGCACGAGCGGACGTATTCGCCGTTGGTGCGGTCCTTGGTGATGCGCAGGGCGCCGCGCTTGTCGAGCGCGCGCAGTCCCGCCGCCAGATAGAGCTGCAACGCGGCCCCGTACTCGCCGTGCGCCGCCAGCTCGTCGGCGCGCGCGAGGAGCGCGTCCTCGTCGCTCGTCGCGACGAGCTCGGCCAGCGGCTCGATGGCAGCGACCGACGGCTTGTCGGCCTTCTTGGCGCGAGCGTCGTCCCGGCGCCGGTAGCGCGCGATGGCCGCGACGACCGGTACGAGGATCGCCAGGACCAGCGCCGCGACCACGAGCCACATGAGCACCTGGAAGATCACGCCGAGGAACGGCGGAAGGGCGAACATCCCCCACCAGCTCGGGAGCGACCACGACGGCGGGGTCGTCATCTTCGCGCACGCGGCCGTGTAGCCCGCGCAATCCGGGATGGCGCTGGCGTGCGGGCACAGCTCGACCGCGTCTGGAGAAAGGGGTTCGTGCGGCGCACGGCAGAACGAGTACGCGTGCGCACGCATCGCCGCGTCGACATCGGCTTGCGCGTGCGCGGGGTCCATCACGGCCTGCGCCGGTGCCGACCACGCGCCGACGCCGCAGGCGAGGGCGCCGGCGAGGATCAGAGCTCGACCCTTCACGCCGCCCTCCTCTGCTCCACGGTTGCCTCGGCGCGGGCGGCGATCTCGGCGAAGCGCGTCTGGATGTCCCACCCCTCGGTGCGCGTGCGGATGTCGAGGTACACGAAGAAGCGGAGCACGCTGAGGAGCGGCATCAGCGCCCACCAGCCGAGCATCGCCAGCCAGCTCCCGCCCGCCGTGAACATGGTGGGAGGCGGCTTGATCTCGAGCACCGTCCCGAGCACCTCGCGTCCCGCCGCATCCGCGAGCATCGCAGCCGCGACGGGCGCGAAGAGCAGGATGCACATGGCTCCCGCGGCCCCGCCGAAGTTGCCGTTGGCGATGCGCTGCGATCGCGTGATGGTTCCGCCGACGCCGCCGCCCTCGAGGATCGCGACCTCCACCACGAAGAGCAGGACGCTGCCCACGTAGATCCAGGCGAGCCCCGACGAGCACCCTGCGCTCAGGGCGAGCGCGAGAAGCTCGACGAACCGGATGCCGGCGAGCCGGGGCATCGCCGCCGTGGCCGCCCGGAGCGCATCGCGCACGCGCACCTCGTCGGCGAACACGAGCTTCGACGCGAGCGCGACGAAGGGCGCCGTCGCGAACGAGCCGAGCACGATGGCGGCGACCCACGAGGCCCACCATCCCCAGAGCTCCCCTGCGGCGCAGGACGCGATGAACCCCGGCACCAGCACGACGAGCGACAGCCTCGCGAACGGCGCCGCGTGCGCCGCCGAGAAGCGCACCGCGAGGTCCACGACGTCGAGCAGCGGGCGCTCCCGCAGCGCGATCCGCGCGCGCATCAGGTCCACGGGTCGACCTCGTCGGCGCGCTCGAGCTGCGACGCCTCGCTCGAGCCACGCCCTCCGAACAGCATGTACGAGAGGACCAGGAGGAACATGACGGCCCCGACGCTGCGCTTCACGGCGTCCGGCGCGCCGGAGGACGACCAGAACCCCTCGACCCCCGCCGCCATGAGCAGCATGACCGCGGCGCCGAAGACGACCACCACGACGCTCTTGGCCGCCGCCTGCAGCGAAGCGATGCGCGTCTTGTCCCCCGGCGCGACGATCGACCATCCGAGCGCGAGCCCGGCGCCGCCCGCGAGTACGATGGCGCCGAGCTCCAGCGACCCGTGCCCCACGACGAACGTGAAGATGTTCCCCCCTGCGCCGTGCGCCGCGACGTACCCCATGATGGCCCCCGTCACGAGGCCGTTCTCGACGAGGTAGAACGCCGAGCCGACGCCGAAGACGAGGCCCGTCGCGAAGCACCGCAGAGCGATCCCGACGTTGTTGTTCACGTAGAAACCGGCCATCGCGGCGTCCATCCCCGCGTCACGCCCGGAGGCGAAGCCCTGCTTGTACGCCTCGAGCAGCGGGCGGAGCTGCGACTCGGGCACGATGCGCAGCGCGAAGTCGGGGTTCGCCAGCTCCGCGATGAGCCCGGCGAAGAACGGGAGGAAGAAGAGGACGAAGGCGAGGCCCATCGCCACCTTGTGCCGGCGCACGGCGCGCGGGAACGCGTCGATCGCCGTGCGAAGCCAGCGTCCGCGCGCCCCTGCCGAGCGCCCGCGCCCCTGCCCATAGAGCACCGTGTGGGCGTGCGCCGTGAGGCCCTGCAGATAGTCGACGAGCGGCGCGCTGTACCTGGCCGCGACGGCGCGCGAGAGGTCGGCGCAAACGTCGCGGTAGAGTGGCGACAGCTGCGCGACGTCCTCGGGGAGCTGCCTGCGGAGCCCCTTGCTCTGCACGCCGCGCACGAGGGCGTCCAAGCGGTCCCAGTCGCGCTGGCGGCGCTGGGCGAAGGCGCGCTCGGTGAGGGTGGACGTCAGCGCCATGAGCCGGGCACCCGCGAGGAAGGTGGCGCGTCGGAGCGGCCCGCGTTGGCGGCGCGATCGTAGAGGAGCGCGAGAGTGCGCGCCGGGTCGTCCCCACGGAACGAGAAGCGTCGCGCGAGGTACCCCGCGATCATGTTCGCCAGCTCGAGCTCGCGTGCGCGCCCCAGCCGCGCCCTGCGGCGCAGGAACATTTCGATCGCCAGGCGCTCGTCGGCATCGAGGCGCACGTCCTCGGGAAGCTGCGCGAGCTCGTACGGCTGCGCCGGCGGGAAGAGGATGAGCGGCGTGGCCGCCCGCGCGCGCTCCGGGACGATCACCATCGTGCCCGCGACGAGGTCGCCGAGGCGCTGGAACCGGCGCGTCGTCGACATCGACACGAGCCCCGCGACCGAGAGCAGGCCCGCGGTGTACGCGAGAGGAAGCGCGTCGGCAGCCCGCATCACGTTGCGCAGCGCCGCCGCACGCCAGCCAATGGGTCGCCCGGTCGTCGTCACCACCCGCAGGCCCAGAGCGCGCTTGCCTGGCGTGGTGCCCAGCCACCCTTCGAGCACGACGAAGTACACCCACTGGATCGCGAAGAGGAGCACCAGGAGCAGCCCGATGGCCGCGCCCACCGCACTCTCGGCGGCGCCCGCGATCGCCCCCGTGCCGATCGTGACGATGATCACGAGCACGGCGACGACGGCGAAGGCCCCGTAGCAGATCGTCAGGTCCAGCAGGTAGGCCAGGAACCTGCGCGCCGGACCGGCGACGCGATGGTGGAAGACGATGTGCTCCGGCGTCTCGATCGCGACGGTCGTGTCCAGGGCGTCGACCACCCCGGCCAGGGACGAAGCAGCGGCCGCCGGTTGCACGCCGCCCAGCATACCGACGCGTCGGCGCTCGCGGGAGTCCGGCGGTCGCCGCCGATCCACCTCACCAGCTGCACGCCCGACCACACCCCCAGCCCCACGAGCACGACGCCCAGCGCGCGCACGGCCCAGGTGAGCACGCTCCGGGACATCTTGCTCCCGAACCTGCGGAGCAGTGCGACGAGAACCGCGAACCATGAGCCGACGCCCACGCCGGCGCACACGCCGAAGGGGATCGCAGCCCACACGCTCACCTCGCCGAGGCCCTTCGAGAAGAGGAACGCCACGGCACCGGTCCAAGTGACGAGGAGGGTCGGGTTCAACGCGGAGACGGTGAAGCCGACGAGCACCGTGCCCGCACGGTTCTTCTCCTTGTCCTCCTTCTCGGTCGGCTTCCAGAACACGAACCAGACGCCGAGCACGAGCAGCACGACGGCCGTGAGGCCGTGCGATAGGGGGACGAGCACGGGGTGATGCTCCAGGAGCGTCGTGAACCCGAAGAAGGCGATACCGGCGTAGATCGCCTCGGCCGCAGCGGCCCCCAGCCCCACGCGCAGCGCCTCGCCGAACTGCTTCTGCGCCGCACGCGCCACGACCATGACCGAGACCGGCCCTGCCAGCGGCATCGACCCGACGAACCCGAACACGAGCGCGACGGCGCACACCGCCAGCAAGCGCATGCGTCAGGGCGGCGGCGCAACCTCCGCGCCAGAGGGTTTCTCGCGCGGCACCGCTGCGAACGGGTCGAGCTGCATGCCCCCGAGGATGCGCTCGCGCGCGTAGGCGAGCCGCGACGACAGCACCGGCTCGTCGGCAGCGCCGCCCACCTCGGTCGAGAAGTGGAAGACGTAACACTTGCGCAGGAAGCCCCCGAAGGCGAGCACGTGGCCGACCAGCGGGCTGGTGGGACCGTAGCCCGGCTCGACCGCAACCCAGATGCGTGTGTCGTAGTTGTCCTGCGTGACGTCCACGGCGTCCTCGAGCGTGCGGAGCTTGCCGTCCGGCACGAGCTTCCTGTCGCGCGCGAGGGCCTCGCACTGCTGGCGCCCGACGATCTCGTCCGCACGGATGACCGCGAGCACCACCTTCGAGTGCGTCTGCTCGTGCGTCGCCACGAGCTCGGGCTGCGTGTGGTCGTCGATGCGCCACGCGTGGCCGTCCGGCAGCGGCACGGTGAGCGCCAGGCGCTTCGAGTGGTAGTGCGGCAGCGGACGCGGATCGTCCGAGAACCCGACCTCTGGCGGTCGCGTCGCGGCAGGGACGATCACGGCGTGCTCGGCCGGTACGGCGCAAGCGCCGAGGACCAGCGCGAACGCCAGGATCAGACTTTGGTCAGCCACTCGGGATGCGAAGTATCACTTCCGCGCACGACGTCGAAGAAGCGCTGCTGAATCTTGCGCGTGATGGGGCCGATGGTCCCGTCCCCCACGGTTCGGTTGTCGATCTCGCGGACCGGCGTGACCTCGGCCGCGGTGCCCGTGAAGAACACCTCGTCGGCAAGCCAGAGCTGGTCGCGGGTCAGTCGCCCCTCGACGACCGTGAACCCGAGCTCGCGCGCGATCGTGATGACCGTGTCGCGCGTGATGCCCTCGAGGATGGAGCACGACAGGTCGGGCGTGTAGAGGATGCCGCGGCGCACCGCGAAGATGTTCTCGCCCGAGCCCTCGCTCACGAACCCGTTCGCGTCGAGCATGATGGCCTCGTCGTACCCGGCCAGCTTGGCCTCGCGCTTGGCGAGCACGCTGTTGGTGTACTGCCCGGTCATCTTGGCCTTGGCGAGGCTCACGTTGATGTGGTGCCGGGCGAACGAGCTGATCTTCGTCCGGATGCCGCTCTTGAGCGCCTCCTCCCCCAGGTACGCGCCCCACTTCCAGGCGATGACCGCCGTGCGCACGGGGTTCGACGGGGCGTAGATGCCCATCGCGCCCTCGCCGACGTAGACCATCGGCCTGAGGTACCCCTCGGGCATGCCGTTGACCCGCAGGGTGTCGACGCAAACGCTCGTGATCTGCTCGCGGGTGAACTCCGGCTTGAGCAGACACATCTTGCAGGAGTCGAACAGCCGGTCGACGTGCTCGCGCAGACGGAAGACGTACGTGCCGCCATCGGCCCGCTTGTAGGCACGGATGCCCTCGAATGCAGCGAGGCCGTAGTGCAGGGAGTGCGTCAGGATATGGACGGTCGCGTCGTCCCAGTCGACGAACTGTCCGTCCATCCAGACTTTCTTGACCTTGTCGACCATGGCGCCTCCTTGGGCTGTAGGGGCGAACGCGCGGAATCTAGTCGCGGCTCGCGCAGGTGGCCAGCCGCAATCGCATGACGCACGGCGGCGACCAGGTGGGTCGGTTGGGGCCCCTCCCCCAACCGTTTCCTCAGCGTTTCGCGTCGACGTTCAGGCGGATGTAATCGAGCGTCAGCGGGGGATCGTCGCGCTCGGCGGACTCTACGACCGCAGCCAGGTAGCGGGTGCGCGTGGCTTCGTCCGGCAGGCGCGACAGATCGTCCCGCAGCACCACCTTGGCGACGAACTCGCGGTAGGACGCGGCGGAGTCGAAGCTCGTGGGGGCCAGCTCGGTCGAGACGTCGGCGGTCGAGAAGCCGGCGCGGGAGAGGCGGGCGCGTGTCTCGTCCACCGAGGCGTAGGTCCACGGCTCGGCGAAGCCGTGGAAGAACTGGGCGTACTCGGGCCGCGCGCGGAGGGCCGCGGCGCGCGAGCGGATGCGCGAGAGGTTGCCCGCGGCCCCGCACTGGGCGACGAGAAGTCCGCCGGGCCGGAGGCTGCGCGCGAGCGACGCGAAGAGCGCGTCGTGGTCCTTCACCCAGTGGTACGTGGCCGTGCTGAACACGGCATCGACGGGCGCGGGGGCGACCCACCTGGCCACGTCGGCGCGAACGAACGACACACGATCCCCGAAGCGCCCGAGCCGGCTGCGCGCCGTCTCGAGCATCGCCTCCGACGCGTCGAGCGCCACGACGCGTCCTCGTGGCAAGCGGTCGAGTAGCACCTCTGTGAGCCGGCCTGCGCCGCACCCCTGGTCCACGACGGTCTCGTCGCCGCGAAGCGGCAGCCGCTCGAGCACGCGCAGGCCCCAGCGGAACTGCGGGTCGGAGATGCGCTCGTACGCCTTGGCGTCCCAGTCGGCCATACGGGGGATCTAGTGGCAGCACGTGTTCGTCGACCAGATGGCCGTGCCGGCGCTGTTGTAGATGACCGTGTTGCCGTCGTTCTGCACGACGAGGTACGTCCCGCAGCCGGCGCCAGCCGTGGCGCTCGACCACACCGCGGTGCCGCCGCTCGTGTAGACGACGAAGTTGCCGTCGTCCTGCATGACGGCGACCGCCGCGCCCGATCCCACCGTGTTCGACGCAAAGAGCGCCGTGCCGCTCATGTAGAGCACGAGGTTCCCGTCCGTCTGGAGGACGAACTGGAAGCGTCCGTCGCAGGACCAGAGCGACTGGCCCACCTGGAGCTGCATCCCCTGGTTCAGGGTGCCGCACGCGCACTGCGGATTCACGTTGCTTCGGCACGTGCTCGCGATGGCGCCGATGCATGCGAGCGGGGCGCCGCTGCACGTGCCGCCCGAGCAGCAGGGCTGGCCGGTCGCCCCGCACGGGTCGCACGTGCCCGTCTCGCAGA
>Ga0335069_10006090_pt1 | contig 17585 bp, 10 predicted proteins | sample Lox_Sample_11_FD_206714 | JGI IMG/M metagenome (GOLD analysis project Ga0335069, IMG submission 206714) | Soil microbial communities from Loxahatchee National Wildlife Refuge, Florida, United States - Lox_Sample_1.1 | ecosystem: Environmental > Terrestrial > Soil > Wetlands | place: USA... | reverse complement strand
CCGGGATCATGCCGACATCCATGCGGCGGAACGTCAGGAACGGGAACGCCGCGGTCGAGAGATCCTCGTGCGTCAGGGTCTGCAGCAGCGCCCGTGAGTGCGGTCCCGCGAGCGAGAGTCCCGTGTACTGCATCGCACAGGGGCGCACGCTCACGCCGGCGGGTGGCGCATGGCGCTCGAACCAGCGCCGGTAATAATCCTCGGCCGCGTAGGTGCATACCAGGAATACCCGGTCGTGCGCCAGGCGCGCCATGGTGAAGTCGCCGATCAGCTTGCCGCGCTCGTTCAGCATCGGCGTCAGTGCGATGCGCCCGACCTGCGGCACGCGGTTCGCCATCACGTGCGACAGCCACTTCTCGCTGCCCGCGCCCGTGACCTCGAATTTGCCGTAGTTGGAGATCTCGATCAGTCCCACTCGCTCGCGCACTGCCCGACATTCGGCGCCCACGTGGCGGTGGGCGTTCGAGCGGTGGAAGGTGACGACCTCGCTCGCCTCCGCGGCGCTCGGCGCAAACCACAGCGCGTGCTCGAGGCCGCAGTAGTCGCCGAACACCGCGTGACGCTCCCCGAGCCGCTCGTAGATCGGTGTCGTGCGCAGCGGCCGTGCGGCGCCGAGCTCCTCGTTGGGAAAGCGGATGCGGAAGCGCCGCGAGTAATTCTCGCGCACCTTCGCGTTGGTGTAGGCGAGCGTGGCCCAGTCGCCGTAGCGCGCCACATCCATCGCCCAGATGTCGGCGCCCGGATCCCCGTCCACCATCCACCTCGAGAGCGCGAGCCCTACTCCGCCCCCCTGACTGAAGCCCGCCATCACCCCGCACGCCACCCAGAAGTTCCTCAAGCCGCGGATCGGCCCGACCAGCGGATTGCCGTCCGGCGCGAAAGTGAACGGGCCGTTCACCACCTTGCGGATGCCGGCGCGGCCGATCGCGGGAAAATGCTCGAAGCCCACCTCGAGGCTCGGCGCGATGCGCTCCAGGTCGTTCGGCAGCAGGCTCTGCGCGAAGTCCCACGGCGTAGTGCGCGGCGACCACGGGACGCCGGCCCGCTCGTAGGTTCCGAGCAGCATGCCGCCGCGCTCCTGGCGAGTGTAGATCTCGCCCTCGAAGTCGATGCAGTGCAGCTGCTCCTTCTGACCCTTGAGCTCCGGGATGTCATCGGTGATGAGGTACTGGTGCTCCATGGCGAGAATGGGCAGCTCGAGCCCCACCATGCGCCCGACTTCGCGCGCCCACAGTCCACCGGCGTTCACGACGTGCTCGGCGCGTACGTTGCCGTGCTCGGTGATCACGTCCCAGCTGCCGTCGGCGCGCGGCTTGAGGTCGGTCACGCGCGTATGGCGCACCACCTCCGCGCCCGCGAGCTGCGCCGCCCTGGCATAGGCATGCGTCACGCCGTAGGGATCGACATGGCCCTCGATCGGATCGTAGAGCGCACCGACGAAGTGCTCCTGGTTCATGAGGGGGAAGAGGCGCGCCGCCTCCGCCACCGAGATGATCTCGAGCTCCATGCCGAGATAGCGGCCGCGCGCCTTGGCCATCTTGAGCCAGTCGAGCCGCTCGCGCGTGCCGGCCAGCATGATGCCGCCGGTCACGTGCATGCCGCACGATTGGCCTGAGATCCGCTCGATCTCCTGGTAGAGGTTGATGGTGTACTGCTGGAGCTTGGCGACGTTGGGGTCGCCGTTGATGGTGTGCATGCCGCCGGCGGCGTGCCAGGTCGAGCCGCAGGTGAGCTCGCCGCGCTCGATCAGCTGCACATCCTTCCAGCCCGCCTTGGTCAGGTGGTAGAGCACGCTGGCACCGACCACGCCGCCGCCGATCACCACCACCCGCACGTCGTGCTTCACGCAGCCTCCGCTCGCCTCATTCGTTCGATACGGCCAGCTGCACCGGCGGTGCCGCCGCCGGGGCGGTGCGCGCGCCGAAGCGCTCGATCAGCCAGGAGCGGAACAGCCCGATCGCAGTATCCGCCAGGCCCTCGGGCTGGGTCGTCAGGTAATAGCCGTAACCGTCATCGAGCGTCGCCTCGAAGGGCCGCACCAGCTGCCCGAGGCGGATTTCCTCGCCGAACAGATTGGTGTCGAGCACCGCGATGCCCTGTCCGCCGAGCGCGTACTGCGCCGCCAGCACCGCCGTGTCGAACACCATGCCCCGCTCGACATCGAGGCCGGCGAGCCCGTTGGCCCGCGCGAACTGGCTCCAGAAGTGGTACCGGGGCGCGTCCGCGATCCGCACGTGGATCAGCTCGTTGGCCTGGATGAAGGCCGCCAGATCCTTGCCACGGTGCGCCGAGGCGATGTTCGGATGGCAGAGAATCGACTGGCGCACCGACCACAGGAGGTCCGTGACCAGGTCGGTCACCGTGGGCCGGGAGTACACCACCGCGACGTCGACGTCCCCGAGCGGCGGCCCGACGCCGTAAGCACTCACGAGGTCGATGTCGACCTCGCTGCTGACGCGGCGGAAGTCCTGCAGGATCGGCACGGCGAGCTGCACGGCGAAGCTCGGCGGCATCTGCACGCGCAGCGTGCGCTGCGCCGGAGCGCCTTCATTGCGGATGTCGTCGAGCGCGTACTCGAGCCGGTCGAAGGACTTGGCCACGGCCGGCAACAGATGCTGCCCGGCGCGGGTGAGCGTCAGGGCATGCGGCCGGCGCTCGAAGAGCTGCACGCCCGTGAGGCGCTCGAGCGCGATCACGTGCCGCGACAGGGCGCTCTGCGAGATGAGCAGCGCGTTGGCCGCGGCTGTGAAGCTGCCGTGCTTGGCGACTCCTTCGAAGGCGCGCAGCGCGTTGAGAGGCAGCCAGCGCCGGTCGATGGTTTTCTTATCCACGCGTGCATCCTCGCCGAGAATCGCCCTGCGTGCCTAGGCCTTGTCGCGATACTGCGTCTGGATCCTGCGGATCATCTTGTCGGTGCCGAAGAAGGAGTGCTTCGACATGTCCACGGAATAGCGGCTCGCCGCCGGATGCCGCCCGAGGCTCTCGGCGAGGGCGCGAATGTGATGCGGACCGGCGCCACAGCAGACGCCGAGGTAGCGCACCCCTAGCGCGAATGCCTCGCGGCCGAAGTCGAAGATCTCCGCGCGCGTCGCCATGAAGGGATCGAGTCCCACCGGGAAGGCGCGCTGGTTGTTGCAGCACGGGTCTGTCAGCGACATGAAGGAAGGCTGCTGCGGCGTGGTGCGGTAGGGCACCGGCAGCGCCGCGACGTGGCACTTCACCGCCTGCCGGATGTCGCGGATCATCGGCATCATGGTCGCAGGTCCGCGGTGGCAGTTGAGGCCGACCACGTCCGCTCCCGCCTGCTCCATGCGCCGGCAGGCTTCCGCCGGCGTCAGCCCGTCGCGCAGGATCGGCTCCTGGTGCATGGCGAAGGTGACCACAGTCGGCACCTTGGACTGGCGTTGGATGGCCTTCAGCGCCAGCTCCGCCTCCCCCACCCACGCGAGCGTCTCGGCGACGAAATAGTCGACGCCGGCCTCCACCGCCCAGCCCACCTGCTCGTCGAATATCCGCTCGACCTCCTTGATCGCCTTCGGGTCGTTCGGATCGTAGATGTTGGTGTTGCAGATGTCGCCGGCGAACAGCGTGCCGGTCTTGCGTGCCACCTTTTTCGCGATCCCGAGCGCCGCGCGGTTCATCGGCGCCAGGTCCTTCTCGCGGCCGATGAGCCGGAGCTTCTCGCGGTGCACGTAGTAGGTGAGCGCCTGCGTGACATCCGAGCCCGCGTGCACGAAATCCAGGTGCAGCTGCTCGACCACCTCCGGGTGCTCGAACAGCACCTCGGGTACGAAGGCGCCGGCCTGCAGGTAACCGCGGCGCTCGAGCTCGAACACGTAGCCCTCGGCGCAGATCACGGCCCCCTCCTTCAGGCGCGCCAGCAGTCCGCGCTCCGGGCCGCTGCCCCGGCTCGCGCGCCGCGGCGCGCTCGCCGACCGCGCCCGGGCCGGCTTGCGCTTGACGGACTTCGCCTTCGATCTGGCCCTGGCTGGCATGAGTCTCTCCACGATAGGGTGACGGTGGCGCGGTCTTCGGGCGCGCTTCGGGTCGGGATGCATTCTAGCGAACGGACCCTCAGCGTGCGTAGCCGATCAGCACCGCCCCGGCCGTCACCGACAGGCACACCAGTGCGCGGCGCCAGGTAAGCGCCTCGCCGAGGAATACCCGGCCGATCAGGGCGGAGAACACGATGCTGGTCTCGCGCAGCGCCGCGATGGGACCGACGTTCCCCAGCGCGAGCGCGGCAATGATCGCGCCGTAGCTGCCGAACGAGAGGAGCCCCCCGGCGATTGCCTTGGCCGTGTCGCGCGCCTGATGGCCGGACGGCACGATCCTCCGGCGCAACAGGAAGAAGCCCAGGGGCATCAGCACGCCGTAGATCACCCAGATCCAGGCGGCATAGGACTGCGGGTTTCCCGCGAGGCGCACCCCGAGCGCGTCCGCGGTCACATAGGCCGCGACGAACAGCGCCGTCACGATCGCGTGCGTCAGCGCGCGGCGCTCGGCATGCCGCGAGGCCTGGCTGATGATGGCCGCTGAGATCAGCGCGATGCCGAGCAGCGCCAGGCTGCCGAGGCGCTGGCCCGCGAGCAGGAACGCGCCGGCGGATACCAGCAGCGGAACGCTGCCCCGCACGATCGGGTAGATCTGCCCGAGCTCTCCCAGGGCGTAGGCATACGCCAGCAGGACGCTGTAAACGACCTGCAGCAGCGCCGAGAGGCCGAGCAACACCCAGCTCCCCTTCAGGGGAGCCGGCAGCAGCAGCACGAGCGGAACGGCGGCGCAGGTGGTCGCAAAGCTCATCACGGTGACGAACCACAGGCGGTCGGCGCTCGAGCGCAGCGCCGCATTCCACGTCGCGTGCAACACCGCCGCACCGAGCGGCAGCGCAATCACGAGCGGCCTCATGCGCTCGCCCCCGGCGCGCCGACGATGGCATCATGCCCGAACATGACTTCCACCTGGTCCCGCCGTGCGTGCCTCGCTGCGTTCGGCGCGCTCATCCTCTGCAGCAGCGCGGCACGCCCCGCGCCCCTGCCGGGCGGCGCGCGCGCCGCCGCGGTCGCCGCCCCCGATCGCTACGGCGCCGACGCCGCGGCGCGCATCCTGTCCGCCGGCGGCAACGCGGTCGATGCCGCCATCGCGGTCGCCTTCACGCTGGCGGTGACCTGCCCCGAGGCCGGCAACCTCGGCGGCGGCGGGTTCGCCACGCTGTGGATCGAGAGCAAGGCCTACTTCCTCGACTATCGCGAGCGCGCGCCCGCGAGCGCCACCGCCGGGATGTATCTCGACGCCGCCGGCAACGTGCGGCCGGACGCCAGCACCATCGGCGCCGGCGCCGCCGGCGTACCGGGCACGGTCGCGGGCCTGTGGGAGCTGCATCGGCGCTTCGGCCGGCTCCCCTGGCGCGTCGATCTCGCGCCCGCGATCCGCTATGCCCACCAGGGGTTTCGTGTGAGCCCGCTGCTGGTCGCGCTGCGCGACACCCGCGCGCGCGAGCTCAGGGGCCAAACCAACTTCCTCGCCTATTACGGAGCGCTCGCCACGGATGCCTCCTTCCGCCAGGCCGAGCTCGAGCGAACGCTCGGGCGGATCGCGGCGCAGGGGCCCGGCGACTTCTATGCCGGGCGCACCGCCGAGCTGCTGCTCGCCGAGATGGCGCGCGGTCACGGGCACATCGGCGCGAAGGACCTCACCTCCTACCGCCCGGTGTGGCGCGACCCACTCGAGGGAGAGTGGGCCGGCTACCACGTGATCACCGCGCCGCCGCCGAGCTCGGGCGGCATCGCGCTGCTGTCGCTCCTCGCCATGAAGGCCGATCTCGCCGGCGCCTTCGCCGGAGTGCCGCTCAACTCCGCCCAGTACGTGCACCTCGTCGCCGAGATGGAGAAGCGCGTGTTCGCCGATCGGGCTGCGTACCTCGGGGATCCCGACTTCAGCGTCGCTCCCGTGGCGCAGCTCCTCGATCCCGCCTACCTCGCGCGCCGGGCGCGCGAGGTCAGCATCGCGGCCCCGACTCCGACCGCCACGGTCCAGCCCGGACTCGGCACGGCCGGCGCGACCCATCACAACACCACCCACTTCTCGGTCGTCGATCACGCCGGCAACGCCGTCTCCAACACCTTCACACTCAACGACGACTTCGGCTCCGGCCAGGTGGTGACGGGGGCGGGATTCCTCCTCAACAACGAGATGGACGACTTCTCGGTCAAGCCCGGCGCGCCGAACCTCTACGGAGTCGTGGGCGGCGATGCCAACGCGATCGCCCCCGGAAAGCGACCCCTGTCCACCATGACCCCGACGATCCTCACCGAGCACGGGCGCGTCGCGCTGGTCATCGGCACCCCCGGCGGCTCGCGGATCGCGGCGTGGATCTTTCAGGTCATTACCGACTGGCATGACTTCGGCATGCCGCTCGCCGCCGCGGTCGCAGCGCCCCGCATGCACCACCAGCTGCTGCCGCCCAACACCTTGTTCGAGGAGCCCTACGCCACCCTCGACCCGGCGGTGCGCGCCGCTCTCGGCCAACGCGGCTACGTGTTCGTGAACCAGGGCTGGAATGGCGACATCGAGGCGATCGCCGTCACGGCCACCGGTACCACCGCGGTCGCCGACCCGCGCGGCCGCGGCGTCGGCCGTGTGGTCGGCACGGGCCCGGCGCGTTGAGAGCGGCATCGGCGCCTCAGGCCCGCAGACGCAGGTTCTCGGGGTCGTACAGAGGCTCGCGTCCCACCACCGCCGGGCGCCGCTCGCCGAGGATCTCGACCTCGAGCTGCGTGCCGGGCGCAGTCAGATCGGTGCGCACGTAGGCCAGCGCGATACTCTGCCGGAGGCGATAACCGTAGCCGCCCGAGGTGACCAGGCCGACCGCCCGCCCGCCGTGATACACGATGGAGACCGGCGCCGCGTCGGCATCGCGCGCCTCCACGAGGAGTGGCACGAAGCGCTCGGGCACGCCGGCGGCCGCGGCCTTGCGCAGCGCTTCGCGGCCGATGAAGTCCGCCGCCTTGTCGAGTCTCACGAAGCGCCCGAGGGAGGCCGCGAGCGGCGTGTACTCGGCCGTGAGATCCGCCTTCCAGCTGCGGTAGCACTTCTCGAGCCGCAGGCTCTCGACCGCGTACAGGCCGAAGGGCCGGAGCCCGAGCCCGCGCCCCGCCTCCACGAGCCGCGCATGCACCGCCGCGAGATGCTCCATGGCGACATGCAGCTCGTAGCCGAGCTCCCCGACATAGCTCACCCGCAGGGCGAGCAGCTCTGCGCCGCCGATCCGCAGCGCCCGCGCGCTGAGCCACGGGAACGAGGCGTTCGAGACGTCCGCATCGGCGACCCTCGCGAGCAGCTCGCGAGCGCGCGGGCCCGCCAGGACCAGAGTGCCGTAACGCTCGGTCAGGTTGCTGATGGCGACCTCGCCGTGGACCGACGAGTAATGCGTGCGCAGCCAGTCCTCGTCATGCCGTTCAGCGGACGCCGCCGACAGGAGCCAGAAACGCCCCTCGGGCAGCCGCGTGACCGTCGTCTCCATCACGATGCCGCCGCGCGCCGAGCAGCCGTAGGCGAGCGCCGTACGGCCCGCGCGCGGCAGCTCACCGGCGAGCAGATGATCGAGCCAGGCGGCGGCGCCGCGGCCGCCGACCTCGAAGCGCGTGAAGCCGCTGAGATCGAGCAGCGCCACCCCGCAGGCCACGGCGGCGCACTCGCGCTCGACCGCGCGATGCCAGTGCGGCCGGCGGAAGGAGCACTCGGGACCGTCGGGGTCGCCCGCCTCGCGGTAGTACACCGCGCGTTCCCAGCCGCCGCGCGCGCCGAACACGGCTCCGCCGCGCTTCAGCGTCTCATAGAGAGGAGAGGTCCTCGCCGGCCGCCCGGCCGGGCGCTCCTCCTGCGGGTAGCCGACGCCGTATTCGTTCTGATAGGTCTCGAGGGCCTTGCCGAGCGCGTAGCGCCGGTCCGCGTACCTTCCGTAGCGGCGGCAATCGAGCGGCCAGAGATCCCAGTCCGGCTCGCCGTTCACGACCCACTCCGCGATTGCCCTGCCGGCGCCGCCCGCCTGCGCGATGCCGAAGGTGAACGCGCAGCAATGAAAGAAGGTGCGCGTGCCGGCGGCCGGTCCCATGAGCGGGTTGCCATCGGGTGCGTAGGGGATCGGCCCGTTGACGACGCGCTTGACGCCGACGCTGCCGAGAATCGGCACGCGCGCGCACGCGGCCGCGATGTAGTCCTCGAGCCGGCCCAGATCGTCCGGGAACAGCTGCTGCGCGAATTCCTCCGGAACGCCGTCCAGCCAGTGAGCGCGCGCGCGCGACTCGTACGGTCCGAGCAGCAGCCCGTGGCGCTCCTGACGCAGGTAGTAGCTGACGTCGGGATCGCGCACCAGCGGTAGCCGTGCAGGCCCGCGCGCAATGAGCGCGGGGATGTCCTCGGTGATCAGGTACTGGTGCGAGAGAGTCGCTACGGGCAAATCCTCACCGATCATCGCGGCGACCTCGCCGCCACGGTAGCCGGCGGCGTTCACCACATACTCAGCCTCGATCGCGCCTGCCGTAGTCTCGAGCCGCCAGCCTCCCCCGGGGAGCGCGCGAATTCCGGTCACACGCGTGTGCCGGCGGACCTGCGCGCCCCTGTCGCGCGCGCCCCTGGCGAGCGCCTGCGTGAGCTGCGCCGGATCGATGTCGCCGTCGTCGGGATCCCAGAGCCCGATGAGAATCCCCTCGAGCTCGAGGAATGGGTGCCGCGCGCGGATCTCCGCCGGCGACAGCAGCTCGAAGGCGAGACCCAGCGCGCGCGCCTGCGCCGCCACGTGACGAAACTCGTCCACGCGATCGGCGCTGTGCGCCAGGCGGATGCTGCCGCTGCGATGGTAGGTGAGGTCGGCGCCGATCTCCTGTCCGAGCCGCGCGTACAGCTGCGTCGAGTACTGCTGCAGCTTCAGCAGGCACCACGAGGTCGAGAAGTTCGGGCAATTGCCCGCGGCGTGCCAGGTGGAGCCCGCCGTGAGCTCGTCGCGCTCGAGGAGCACCACATCCGTCCAGCCGAGCCGCGTGAGGTGATACAGCGCGCTGCAGCCGACCGCTCCCCCGCCGATGATCACAACCCGCGCTTCGGTCTTCAGCACTTCACGCGCTCGCTGCCGGGATCGTAGAACGGCCGCAGCGAGACGCGTGCCGGCACGCGCTCGGCGGCGACCTCGATCTCATAGTGGCCCGAAAGGATCCAGTCATCGCTCACCGACTCGCCGCCCCCGGCCACGTACCCGAGTCCGAGCGGCGCGCTCAGCGTGTGGCCGAACATCCCGGAGCTGATCTTTCCCACCAGCTCCCCGTTCCGCCAGATCGGCTCGTTGTGATAGAGGAGCCGGTCGGCGCGCTCGAGCGCGAACGCCGCGAGGCGCCGTCGCACGCCGCGCGCACGCTGCTCGAGCAGCGCTTCGCGCCCGAGGAAGCCGCCGGGTTTCTCCCAGGCGACGGCAAAGGCGAGCCCCGCCTCGAGCGGCGTGTCCTCGTCCGAGATGTCATGGCCCCAGTGCCGGTAAGCCTTCTCGATCCGCAGACTGTTGAGCGCGTGGTAGCCCGCGAGCCGCAGCCCGAAGGACGCCCCCGCCTTCACGATCACGTCGTATACGGATTGCGCGAACTCGGTGGGAATGTAGAGCTCGTAACCGAGCTCGCCCACATAGGTGATGCGGCTCGCGCGCACACGCGCATAGCCGAGGTCGATGATGCGCGAGGTGCCGAACGGAAAGGCCGCGGTCGAGAGATCCGCATCGGTGAGAGACTGAAGGAGCTCTCGACTCTTCGGCCCCATGAGCCCGAGCACCGCATAGGCGGGAGAGACGTCGACCGCCGCGGCGCGCGCCTCGTCCGGGATGCTGCGGGTGAGCCAGAGGAAGTCCCGGGTCTGCGTGGCGCAGGCGCTGACGATCAGATACGAGTCCTCGGCCTCGCGCGTCACCGTGAGGTCCGCCTCGATTCCCCCGCGCTCGTTCAGCCACTGGGTGTACACGATCCGGCCGACCGGCACCTCGACGTCGTTGGCGCACAGGCGGCCGAGGATGCTGGGCGCGTCGCGGCCTTTCAGCACGAACTTGGCGAACGACGACTGGTCGAAGAGGCCCACCGCCTCGCGCACCGCGCGGTGCTCGGCGGCGGAAGCGGCGAACCAGTTCTGGCGACCGTAGCTGTATTCGTAGCGCGGCTGCTCGCCGGGGGCGGCGAACCAGTTGGCGCGCTCGAAGCCGGCTACTTCGCCGAAGCAGGCACCGGCGGCCGCGAGCCGGTCGTGGAGCGCAGACTTCCTCACGCCGCGGGCGCTCTGCGGCTGCCGGTAGGGCCAGTGCATGGCGTACAGGAGCCCGAGCACCTCGACCGTGCGGTCGCGCAGGTAGCGCCGGTTGCGCTGGAACGGCGCGCAGCGGCGGATGTCGACGTCCCAGAGGTCGAACGGCGGGTGTCCGTCGATGATCCAGTCGGCGAGCACCTTGCCGGCGCCGCCCGCGGACTGGATGCCGATGGAGTTGAAGCCCGCGGCGACGTAGAGCCCCCGGAGCTCCGGCGCCTCGCCGAGCAGATAGCGATCATCGGGGGTGAAGCTCTCGGGGCCGTTGAAGAACACCTGCACCCCGATGTTCTCGAGGATCGGCACGCGGCGCATCGCGCCGGCGAACAGCGGCTCGATGTGCGCGAGATCCGCCGGCAGCTGCTCGAAGGCGCAGCTCTCGGGAATCCCCTCGCCACCCCAGGGCTTGGCTTCGGGCTCGAACCAGCCGACGAGGAGCTTCCCGGCATCCTCCTTGAAGTACGAGCAGGCATCGGCGTCGCGCAGGATCGGCAGATCCGCGGCCAAGCCCGGAATCGGCTGCGTGACGATGTAGAAGTGCTCGGCGGCGTGCAGCGGCACGCTGACGTCGGCCAGCGCACCCACCTCGCGCGCCCACATGCCGGCGCAGTTGACGACCACGTCGGCGCGCACCTCGCCCGCCTCGGTCGCGACCCCGGTCACGCGTCCGCCGGCGCGCAGGATTCCCGTGACCTTGACCCCTTCGACGATGCGCGCGCCGCGCATGCGCGCGCCCCGCGCCAGCGCCTGCGTCGTATCGACCGGATTGGTGCGGCCGTCCTTCGGAAGATAGACCGCGCCTACGACATCATCGATCGCGAGCAGCGGCCAGCGCTCGCGCGCCTCGCCCGGCGTGAGGATTTGTACCTCGAGGCCGAAGCAGCGCGCCATGGAGGCGCCGCGCTTGAGCTCCTCGAAGCGCGCCTCGCTCGCCGCGACCGCTACCGAGCCGGTCTGCCGAAAGCCGGTCGCCTGCCCGGTCTCGCGCTCGAGGCCTTCGTAGAGCTGCGTCGTGTACTGGGCGAGACGCGTGAGATTCTGCGTGGCGCGCAGCTGCCCGACGAGGCCCGCGGCATGCCAGGTCGTGCCGCAGGTGAGCTGCCGCCGCTCGAGCAGCAGCACGTCGGTGCAGCTGCGTTTGGCGAGATGATAGGCGACGCTGCAGCCGACGATGCCGCCGCCGATGATGACGACGCGCGCGTGGGAAGGCAGGCCCGGCACCAGCGGCACTCAAGCCGTCGGCGTGGCGGCGGGGCCGGGCCGCATCGCCGCGCGCGGCAGGCGCACCGGGAAGCGCTCGCGAATCTCCACATCGACCGCCTCGGAAATGTGGGCGGGAAAGTGGGTCGCGAGGATCTCATGCACTTTCTTCGCCGCGCGCGTCGTGATGTCGAGCGAACCCTGCTCGATCCATTCGTTCGGGCTCTTGCGGTCGCCGATCGCCGGATACAGGTACGCCGACTGCATGAGCTGCAGCGTCTGGTCCGAGCCGAGATAGTGGCCGGGACCATTGAGGCATACGTCGCGAATCGTCTCGAACGACAGGCTGGCATCGTCGACGCCGATGCCGCGGATGGTGCGCTGTGCAGCGCCGATGATGTCGTTGTCGATCACCAGGCTCTCGAGCGAGAAGCCCAGCAGGCTCGCGTGCATGCCGGCCGACTCGTAGATGAGGTTGGCGCCGGAGTTACCGACCAGCGCATGCGAGTAGGCCTTCTCCGCCCCGGACTGCGCATCGGGGAGCTTGGAATCGGTCATCCCCGAGGCGGTGCCGCCGGTGAGATCGTAATACTGGGCCATCTGCGCCGAGGCCGCCGACAGCAGGGCCTGCTCCGGACTGCCTCCGGACATGGCGCCGGTGCGCAGGTCCGATACGAAGCACCAGGTTCCGAAGATCGCCGGCGCGCCCGGCTTCACCGCGTTCACATACACGAGCCCGGCGAGCACCTCGGCGACCTCCTGGGCGAGCGCGCCGGCGATGGCCGCCGGGGCGGTCGCGCCGGCCTGCCCGGCCGACAGCAGCAATACCGGCATCCCGCCGAGTGCCGCCACTTCCAGACAGCGGCAGGCATCGGTGGCGAACTTCATCGGCGGAACCACGAAGCAGTTCGACTGGCTGACGAAGGGCCGCGCGCGCCACTGCTCCTCGCCGCCGGCGATCGCGTGCAGCATCTCCAGCGAGCGGGTCACGTGCAGCGGGTTCACCCAGCTCGAGCCGACGTGCTTGGTGGTCGAGGACACCGAGGCGTAACAGGTGTTGAAATCCATCTCGTAAGGGTCGGGAATGTCGCGCGGCACCACGGCGCGCTGGAAGAAGTGGATGTGCTCCATGGCGTCGACGATGCGGCCGATGTCGTAGAGATCACGGATCTTCGACTCACGGTAGCCGCCGTGCGTGTCCACCATGTTGACCGCCGCGCCGGCCGTGCCGAAGTAGACCTTCTTGCCCCAGGGCTCCATGTCGTGGCGGCGCTCCTGTCCGTGGAGCACGAAGTGCCGCGCGGCGCGCGCCACCGTGTCCTCGACGAGCGCTGCCGGGAACAGCAGCCGGCCCTGGGCGCTCAGCGTGCAGCCCGCGCGAGTCAGGTATTCGACGCCGGAGGGCGGGGCATCGGCGAGCCCCACCTCGGCGAGGAGTCGGAGCGCCGCGCGGTGGATCTTGAGCACGTCCTCATCGGCGAGCGGACGGTAGTGGCCGCCCTCCATGCCGGGGCGGACCGGCCGAAGGCTTTCGGGCAGCGGCGCGGCCCGCATGGCCCGGCGCGCATCGCGCGTGGGACCGGGCCGGCGGCAGGGTCTCGAGCTCTCGTTCATGAACCAACGATACTAGGAGTACTCGGCGATTGCCTCCCGCAGCATATCCGCCATCGCATCGATATCGGCCCGGCTCGCGACGAAGGCAGGAGCCACGATCGCAACATCGCCGGTCGTCTTCACATGCAGGCCGCGATCGTAGAGCTTCGCCTGCAGCTCGTTGCCGCGTACGCCAGGCGCCTTCCCGGGCTTCACCTCGACTCCGGCCAGGAGCCCGAAGCCGCGCACGTCGGCGACCGCGGGCAGCTCCCCGAGCGCAAACATCCTGTCGAGGAAGTAACCCGAGAGATCGCGGCCGCGCGCGAACAGCTGCTCGTTGCGGTAGATCTCGAGCGTCGCCAGGCCGGCGGCGCACGCCGCCGGGTGCGCCGAGTAGGTATAGCCGTGGAAGAACTCCGGCAGGCCCTCGGGGGCCGCCTCGACGATCGTGCGGTAGATGTCCTGGCGCACCGCCACCGCCCCCATCGGCTGCGCGCCGTTGGTGAGCGCCTTGGCCATGGTGATCACATCGGGAGTGACGCCGAAGGAGCGCGCGGCGAAGGGCTCGCCGGTGCGGCCGAAGCCGCAGATGACCTCATCGAACACCAGCAGGATCCCGTAGCGGGTGCACAGCTCCCGCAGCCGCTCGAGATAGCCGCGCGGCGGGACGATGACGCCGGTCGAGCCGGCGATCGGCTCGACGAACACCGCGGCGATGCGCTTCTCGCCCACCAGGTTGACGAAGCGCGCCAGGTCCTCGGCGAGCTCGGCGCCGTGCGCGCCCATGCCGCGCGTCAGGCGGTTCTGCGGCAGCAGCGTGTGCCGCAGATGCAGCACGCCGGGCATCAGCGCGCCGAACACCTCGCGGTTGCGCACCATGCCGGAGAGCGCCGTGCCGCCGATGTTGACGCCGTGATAAGCGCGCTCGCGCGAGACGAAGTAGTTGCGCTGCCCTTCCCTGCGCGCCAGGTGGTAGGCGAGCGCGATCTTCATCGCGGTGTCCACCGCCTCGGAGCCGGAATTGCAGAAGAACACGTGATCGAGGCCGTCCGGGGTGAGGGAAGCGACCCCGTCGGCGAGCGCGAACGCGCCCGGGTGGCTCCTCTGGAAGGAGGGAGTGAAGTCGAGCGTCTCGAGCTGTCGGGCGACGGCGGTCGCGATCTCCGGCCGGCAGTGTCCGGCAGCGCTGGTAAACAGGCCCGAGCTCGCGTCGAGTACCGCGCGCCCCGTCGGGGTGTAGTAGTGCATGCCGCTGGCGCGCACGAACAGGCGCGGCTCGCGCTTGAACTCGCGGTTGTTGGTAAAGGGTAGCCAGTGTCGTTCCAGGTCTGCGACCTTCATGTCCATCGCTTGTCTCCGCATCAACCGAACGTGGAGCCGATCTCCGCCGCCGCCGCACGCAGGCGCGGGATGAATTCGATGGCGCGCATCAGGGGCAGCCGCGCCGTCGCGCCCTGTACGGCGAGCGCCGCGATGACCTCGCCCTGGCCGTTGCGCACGGGCACCGCGACACACGCGACGCCGAGGACGTATTCCTCGTTGTCGACCGCGTAGCCGACGCTGACGATGCGGTCGAGCTCGGACTCGAGCACCGCGCGGTCGACGATGGTGCGCTCGGTGAAACGCTCGAGCGGCAGCAGCGCGAGCAGCCGGTGGCGCTCGGCGGCCGGCAGGTACGCCAGCAGCAGCTTGCCGCTCGCACAGCAGTGCGGCGGCAGCTCGCCGCCGCCGTCCGCCATGTGGAGCCTGAGCGGCCAGGGTGCCTGAACGCGGTCGAGATAGATGAGCGCGCCCTTCTTCAGCACCGCGAGGTTGCAGGTCTCGGTGATCTCGCTCACCACGCGGCGCAGGATCGTGCGTCGCTCGGCCGCTGCGCCATCGTTGCGCAGCACATCGAGCGCGAACCGCGACAGCCGCTCGCCGATCATGTAGGCACGCCCGCCCGGCTCACGCGCGAGAAGCCCCGCCTCCTCGAACAGCGCAAGCGTCCGGTGCAGCGTCGGCTTCGGGAGGTCGGTCGCCTGGATGAGCTCCGAGAGAGTCACCGGACGCCCCGCACGCACGAGCACCTCGAGCACGGCGAACGCCTTCAGAGTCGACGAGGTCTCGCCGGCGATGTCGGAGGTCACCGGCGGGAGCGGGAACACATGGCTGCTCATGTCACTGGTTTCGTTTAACGGAACCAAAAGTCCCTCACCGAGACACCAATTCCGTCCTGTCGGCGCCCGATGTAGTATATCCGGTCTCAAAAGAAACAAAACATCTCGTTGACAGAGACCGGGAGCTAAGCCGATGACCCCCCTGCAGAAAATGGGCCCCTCCGAAGCGCTGGTCGAGACGCTCGCCGCCCAGGGCGTCACCCACGTGTTCGGTATCGTGGGTTCGGCGTTCATGGATGCGCTCGATATCTTCCCCGCCGCCGGCATCCGCTTCGTCCCGGTCGCCCACGAGCAGGGAGCGGTCCACATGGCGGACGGTTACGCGCGTGCCTCCGGCCGGCACGGAGTCTGCATTGCGCAGAACGGACCCGGCGTCACCAACTTCGTCACGGGCGTTGCGGCCGCTTACTGGGCGCATTCGCCGGTCGTCTTCATCACGCCCGAGACCGGCTCGATGACCATGGGGCTCGGCGGCTTCCAGGAGACCGAGCAGCTGCCGATTTTCTCCAAGATCACCAAGTACCAGGGACACGTCAACAATCCGCGCCGCATGGCCGAGATCGCCGGGCGCTGCTTCGATCGCGCCATGCTCGAGATGGGACCGGCCCAGCTCAACATCCCGCGCGACTACTTCTACGGCGAATTCGAGACCGCGATCCCCGCGCCCATGCGCATCGCGCACGGCGCGGGCGATGCGGCTGCGCTCGATGCCGCGGCGGACCTGCTCGCTGCGGCGCAGTTCCCCGTGATCGTCGCCGGTGGCGGCGTCATCACCGCCGGGGCGACGCTCGAGGCGACGCAGCTGGCCGAAGCGCTCGGTGCGGCGGTCTGCAGCAGCTACCTGCACAACGACGCCTTCCCCGCCTCGCACGTGCTCGCCGCCGGGCCGCTCGGCTATCAGGGCTCCAAGGCCGCCATGAAGCTGATCGCGCGGGCGGACGTGGTGCTCGCGCTCGGCACGCGCCTCGGTCCCTTCGGCACGCTGCCCCAGTACGGCCTCGACTACTGGCCCAGGGGGGCGAAGATCATCCAGATCGACGCCGATCCGCGCATGCTCGGGCTGGTGAAGCCGATCCTGGTCGGCATCCACGCCGATGCGCGCGCCGCCGCCGCGGCGCTGCTCGTGCGCCTGAAGACCCGGCGGCTGGCGGGAGCGGCCAGCCGCGCCGAGCGCCTGGCGCGCATCGCGGCCGAGAAGTCCGACTGGGAGGCCGAGCTCACCGGCTGGACTCAGGAGCGCGATCCGTACTCGCTCGAGGTGTCCGCCAACTCCAAGTACATGCACCCGCGGCAGATGCTGCGTGCGCTCGAGCAGGCACTGCCCGCCGGTGCCATGGTGTCGACGGACATCGGCAACATCTGCTCGGTCGCCAACTCCTACCTGCGCTTCGATGCACCACGCTCGATGTTCGCGGCCATGAGCTTCGGCAACTGCGGCTACGCCTTCCCGGTCATCTGCGGCGCCAAGGTCGCCGCGCCCGAGCGGCCCGCGTTCGCCTACGTCGGCGACGGCGCCTGGGGCATCAGCTTCAACGAGCTCCTCACCGTGGTGCGCGAGAAGATCGGCGTCACGCCGATCGTGTTCAACAACGGCCAGTGGGGCGCCGAGAAGAAGAACCACGTCGATTTCTATTCACGCCGCTACCAGGGTGTGAATCTCGAGAACCCGAGCTGGGCCAAGGTGGCACAGGCTTTCGGCTGCGAGGGCGTCACCGTCGAGCGGCTCGCGGACGTCGCGCCGGCGCTGCGCGCGGCCGCCGAGGCGCAGCGCGAGGGCCGTACCACCGTGCTCGAGATGATGGTGACCCAGGAGCTCGGCGATCCCTTCCGCCGCGACGCGCTGTCCAAGCCGGTGCGGCACCTCGCAAAGTACCAGCAGTTCGCGTGAGCGCGAGCGCACCGCTGCCGGCCCTGCCTGCGAGCGGCCTGCGCCGTTCGCTCGAGCGGCGGCACATGCAGATGATCGCGCTCGGCGGCGTGATCGGTGCGGGACTGTTCGTCGGCAGCGGTGTCGTCATCGGCGCGGCCGGGCCTGCCGCGGTGATCTCCTTCGCTCTCACCGGCACGCTCGTCGTACTGGTGATGCGCATGCTCGGGGAGATGGCGGTCGCCTACCCCGCGGTCGGCGGCTTCTACGAGTACAACCGGCTGGCCCTCGGGGAGCTGGCGGGCTTCCTCACGGGGTGGATGTACTGGTACTTCTGGGTGATCGTCGTCGCGCTCGAGGCGGTCGCCGGCGCGGGAATCCTCGCCCTCTGGTGGCCGCAGGTGGCGCCCTGGAAGTTCACGCTCGCCCTCATG
>Ga0335069_10006089_pt1 | contig 17586 bp, 14 predicted proteins | sample Lox_Sample_11_FD_206714 | JGI IMG/M metagenome (GOLD analysis project Ga0335069, IMG submission 206714) | Soil microbial communities from Loxahatchee National Wildlife Refuge, Florida, United States - Lox_Sample_1.1 | ecosystem: Environmental > Terrestrial > Soil > Wetlands | place: USA... | reverse complement strand
ATCGACCGCGAGGGCTATATTGTGACGAACAACCACGTGATCGAAAATGCGGACGAGATTAAGGTGAAACTCGCCAAAGGCCGAGAGTTCGCAGCTCATGTGGTCGGCACGGACCCGAAGACAGATCTTGCCCTGATCAAGATTGAAGGCTCGAAAGACCTGACACCCCTGAAGATGGGTGATTCCGATGCGTTGCAGGTCGGGAGCTGGGTAGTTGCAGTCGGCAGCCCGTTCGGCCTTGAGCAGACCGTGACTGCCGGCATCGTCAGCGCCAAGGGTAGGACCATTGGTGCGGGGCCCTATGACGACTTCATCCAGACAGATGCTTCCATCAACGTCGGAAACAGCGGCGGCCCGCTCATTGACACGAGAGGCGAGGTGATCGGTATCAACACGGCGATCGTGGCGACTGGCCAGGGCATCGGCTTTGCGATCCCGGTTAATTTGGCTAAAGAGGTTGTGGCGCAGTTGAAGGACAAGGGAAAAGTCACGAGGGGATGGCTGGGAGTCGGCATACAGGAGGTGACCCCTGAGCTCGCGAAGTCGTTCGGTCTCAAAGAGGAGAGAGGAGCTTTAGTGGCTCAGGTATTTAAGGAGACACCGGCTGAACAGGCGGGAATCGAGCAGGGCGATGTCATCGTTGAGTTCGACGGCAAGCAAATCAACTCCTCACGAGACCTGCCGCAGATTGTTGCGAGCACCCCTGCGGGTAAGAACGTGTCCATCAAGATCGTGAGAAATGGTAAGACGATCACGAAGGAAATCAAGATAGCTGAGATGCAGGAAAAAACCACTGGCGTTGTGGAGGCGCCGACGGGCAAGAAGCTCGGGATTGCAGTGCAGGACATCACCCCCGAGCTTGCTCGGGAGTTAGGTCTCAAGGATAGCAAGGGGGTCGTCGTTGCCCAGGTTGAACAGGGCGGTGCTGCGGCTGATGCTGGTATGAGAAAGGGCGATGTGATCCGGGAAGTGAACCGAAAACCGGTGGCGGACGTACAGGGGTTCATGAAAGAGGTCGGGCAGGCGAAGGATGGAGGGAGCACGCTTCTCCTGGTGCAGCGGGGAGAAAACAAGATGTTCGTGGCGGTGACACCGAAGTGAGGAAAGGTCACGGTCGGCGCACCAAAAACGGGTAAGTACTATGCTGACTGTTCGTGCTTATTCCATGTGGTAAAGGAGGTGGACTACGGCAAAAAGCTATTTCGCAATTCTCGGTGTGTCATCGAGCGCCTCCCCCGATGAAATCAGGTCGGCCTACCGCCGCCTGGTAAAGGAATACCATCCGGACCACTTCACCGGCGGATGCGAACCGTTCCTGGAAATCCAGGAGGCGTATTCTGTGCTCGGAGATCCGCACAAGCGAAGGCAATACGAACAGTCCCTGCGTGCATTTTCCTCGAGGATGTTAAGGACCACCAGACGCTCTAGAGAACCTGAGCCCTTAATCCCAAGAGAGCGGCCGGTCGATGTGGGCGAGATATCGCCCTTGCGTTCGTTCGAGACCTTTATGCCGTCCTTCGATGAAATGTTCGATTGGTTGTGGAGGAATTTCTCCGGTCTCGACTGGCCCAAATCAGATCGGGTGGAGAATCTCAGGCGGGATCATGCGGTGATCATTCCACTGGATAGATTTGGCATACGGAACCTGCAACTGACAATGGTGTTTCGGCTGACTGATGACTGGTTGTAGTAGGAGGGCAGTTTACAGGCAATGGAGAAGGGTGTTTCTGGAGACCAGGGTATCTTCCCTTATCATCGTGCGCAGTGCTTTCCGCACATGCGACACCATTCCCAGTCGCACGTGCAGGCGAAGCATCACCACGTCCTGAGATCGCGTCCCCTGGATTCCGCTCACTCGTAGCTTCTGTACCCATTGAAGACGCTACGCCTTTGACCCATGTTCCGCGGAGCTGGTTCACATTACACGACCGAGCGCGCGAGGGTTCCGACAATTTCTTCTCCGTGGTCTCCATAACGTCAAAGCAGAATGGCAGCTCATCTGCCTGACTCACAATCTCCTGAAACTGCATCGATGGAGGCTTGCCCAAGCAACGGCATGAGGGATCGGAGGACGAAGAGGTCTGCGGGCATGCTGCAGCATCACATGGAAGTTCCCATCTTCAACAACAGCGGATCGGTGACCGGACTTTGAGGGAGATATGATTATGCGGACTCTCTCGACCTTGATACATAGGCTGAATTCTTCGACAGGCTCCTAGCAGCACAGGAAGACAGACCGCTACGGAGCATGTCTGCTTCAGGTACGTTCATGGCGCACGGAGATCCAGTCCGGCATACACTGTCATTGGGCACCTCCGCGAGAAGATTTGGACGTCTTTTCACCATAGCATGACTTACACCGTGGCGAGGTGCCCTTTAGATGATTATCAGGTGTACTAAATCTGACCTGGCTTGCTCTTTGAATTTCAGTCGGGTCGAGTTTAGGCTCTTACAGGCCGGGTTAAGAAAGACGCGGCGTGCTGAATGAGCATCTCTTCGTCTTCTCAACCTCGACCGATTCTTATCTGTTCGTTCTCACTTAGTTGCCGCCGCTTTCCAGACGCCCATCTCTTTAAAATATTTTTCCGCACCGGGGTGGAAGGGTACGGCAACTCCTTTGTTGTACTCCTGCAGTTTCAGCTCTTTTGCATCCTGGTGCACTGCAAAATACTCTTCCTTGTGATCAAAAAGGTTCTTGATGAATTTGTAAACCAAGTCGTCGCTCACTCCCGAGTGCGTCCAGATAGTTCCTGTCCAACCCAGGATACGCGTATCATTGTCCAGCCCCTTATAGGATTTCGCCTTTACGACACTTGTGTAGTAACCGGGCTGGTCCGAGATAATCTTTTGAGCAATCTTTTCATCCACCGGCACTATACGGACGTTGTTTCTCGTGGAGAGTTCCAGATAGGAGGGCATGGGATAACCACCCGCCAGGAAACCGCCATCAAGCGATCCGTCCTGGATCCCCTCTATGGTCTCTTTATAGACGAAATAGAAGGGTTTGAAGTCCTCTTTCTTGATGCCATATTGTTGAAGGATGAGAAATCCGGTGTTGGCGACCGAGCTTCCCGGACCGCCTACGCCGATACGTTTGCCTTTGATATCCGCAAAGGATTTGATGGGGGAGTTCGCCGGGACGGCAAGATAGAGGTCAACCAGCTGGTTGTAAGCGATGGCCCTGAGACCGGGAAATGCTTTTCCTGTGTACTCCGCCCTGCCCTTCCATGCATTGTACCCGTCAGTCGATCCGAAATCTCCAAAGGCATCTTTCTTCTGCTGCTGTGCCAGCGCCATGCGCCTCACGATTTCCAGAGTGCCTGTGGTCTGTTCGTGAACAAATTTATACCCGCCTCCCATGTACCTGTTTGTGACCGTGACCTGTCCTGCGACCAGTGTGAACGCACCCCCGCCTGCCGGAGGGCTATAATAGGCGACAAGTTTCTCCTGAGCCGACGCATCCGAATATACCCAGAGGGATGCCAGCAGCAAACATACAACTGCAACACTGATGAAACTTTTCCTTTCTTTCATTTCCTGCCTCCTCATAAATCATCGCGCCAACTGACGATGCGCTCGGTTTCTTCGAACTATAGTCTACTACAGAGTTAGCCCAGTTTTAAAAGCTGCCTTGCATTTCCTTCATAGATTTTCTTTCTGTTCTCGGCGCTGATCGGCAGGTTGTCGAGGATTTCGATGGTTGAGCGGATGTAGGCTGGTCCTTTTTCAGGATCAAAGGGGGAATCGGAAGCAAAGAGCGTCTTATCCGCGCCGAAGAAATCGAGTCCGCACACCGTCGCTGCCTTCGACCCGAAAACAGCAGTGTCCGCATAGAACATGTGGAAATAGTCGAATGGTCTTTTCTTCAGCTTCTTGAGCAGCACACTGTAATCCTCATCGGATGTCCTCGTACCCAACTGGTCCCAGCCGGGGCCGACTCTTCCTTCGAAGTAAGGAATCATCGCTCCCAGATGATGGGTAATGATCTTGAGATCGGGATGGCGATCAAAAAGTCCCGCAAAAACCAGATGGGCCATGGCCACGCTGGTCTCGTAGGGCCAGCCGAACGTCCACCAGATTTCGTAATGGCTTTTCGGTTCACTCTTGTAGTCGGCAAATTCTGCTGTTCTGTAGGGATGCAGCCACACAGGGCGGTCGAGTTCGGCCATCAGGTCGAAGAGTGGCATGGTCTCAGGCTTGTCGAGAGGCCTGCCCAGCACGTTGCTGAATACAAGCACACCCACTGCGCCAAGATCGCCGATGGCTCTCCTCGTTTCTTTCAGGAGTCCTTCAGGATCGTTCATCGGCAGAGACGCGATAAAGCCAGGGAAGCGATCCGGATATTTGGCTACCAGTTCAGCCATTGAATCGTTTGCAAGCTTTGCCAGGTCTGTCGAAACAGGCGGAGGCCCAAAGACCTCGAGTGGGGAGGAGAGGCATATGATCTGCGCGTAATCATCAAAAAGGTCCATGATCTTGAACCGCTCGTCCAGATCGACGAGGCAAGGTATATTTCTAATGCGTTTGTGTATATCTTTTGCATTGGGAGCTATACTCAGCATCTTATCGTAAAATTTTCGCGGGGAGATGTGGTTAAATATGTCGATCTTCATGTATGCCTCCTGGAATAGTTGCTCTGTGGCCTTCCGGAAAGTTTTTTCGTCTGTTCAGAATGGCGGAGTACGGGTAATTTCAAAGGGTGTATCTCAAACACGGGACCATTGTCAAGGCCTGCGGCCCCAAAATGTTGTTGACAAACGCTACTGATGCGCAAAAAAATAAAGATGGAGTTAATTACTGATATGGAGCATTCTTTCGGATTTCGGTATCCGGATCCGGAGCGATGATGCGGAGGTCTGCAATGGTTGATGAATCTGTGAGGAAGAGAATCGCCGCTCAAATCAAGCCGGGCAGGACAGCCCTGGTCGTCGTTGATGTCCAGAACGACTTCTGCCATCCTGAGGGGGTCTTCGGAAGAAGAGGTTTTGACCTCTCTCACGTGGAAAAGTCGGTTGACCGGCTGCTTCCTTTCGTAGAGCAATGCCGCACGTGGGAAATGCCTGTTGTGTTCGTACGGACTATTCACAGCAATTGGACGGATTCGGATTCATGGGTTGGCCGGCTGGCAGGGGCGGGGAGAGAAATGCCCATATGCAGGCCGGAAACATGGGGTGCCGAATTTTACAAGGTTGCTCCCCACGTGGGCGATTTCATCACGACGAAGCATCGCTTCAGCGGCTTCGTCGGGACCGATCTGAACCTGGTGCTGCGCGCCAGGCGGATAGAAACACTGCTCATGACCGGGGTTGCTTCGAACGTGTGTGTGGAAACCACCGCTCGCGACGGCTACAACCTTGACTATCGCATAATTTACGTCGAGGACTGCTGCGGCGCGTTCTCTCTTGAAGAGCACCAATCAGCCATTCTGAACATGAACAAATACTTCGGCGTTGCGGTTGACTCAGCAACATTTTCAGAAATTATGGAGAGTCTTACCTAGAAGCTGGATCGCGGCGCAAGGACCACCTTCACGCGGAGAGCGTGGCTCGGATAAACATCGCACATATGTGCGGCGCGGAAGATGGGTTAAGATTAAGGCTGAGAAAGTTTGGATCCTGGTATTGGAGGTTCTATGACACTAACGCAAGACGAGATAATCCGGATACTCAAACTGGTGGAGGAATCCACGTTTGACGAATTACACCTGGAAACAGGTGAACTGAAGCTGATCGTGAAAAAGGGTGGATGCGAAAGCACTCCGAAGCCCGTCAATGCTCCACACCCGGGACCTGCACCCACCCTCCCCGATCCGGTTCCCACACCAATTGCAAAGAAACAAGAAAAGGCTGCCAGACCGCGTGCGGGCAAGGATAAGGCCACACAAGCAGCCACAGGGCGCGAGGAAATCCCTATTAAAGCCCCATTATTGGGCACAGTCTACAGAAGGCCGGCACCCGATTCGCCTCACTACGTTGAAATCGGTTCTATTGTAAAGGAAGAGGATACGGTGTGCCTTATAGAAGTCATGAAGGTCTTCACCGCGGTAAAAGCGGGGGTACGCGGTCGCATAAAAGAGATACTGGTAGAGACCAACGACATGGTCGAGTATGGGCAGCCGCTCTTCATGGTGGAGCCTGAAACAGGGCTTTCCTGAAAGGAGAGTTGTGGCGCGTATCTCCCGGCTTTTCATCGCGAACCGTGGTGAAATAGCGGTCCGTATTATCAAAGCGTGCAGGGCGCTGGGTATAGAGGCAGTGCTTGCTGTGTCTGAGGCGGACCGCGAAAGCATGGCTGCGCGCATGGCTGACCGCGTCGTCTGCATTGGGCCGGCCCGCGCCCAGGAGAGTTACCTCAGAATAAGCACCATAGTTTGTGCCGCGAAAGGTACCGGGTCGCAGGCGATCCATCCCGGTTACGGTTTTCTGGCCGAACATCCGGACCTGCCAAAAATCTGCGACGAGCAGGGCCTGCTCTTCGTAGGGCCTCCGGAACATTGCATCAGGGAAATGGGAAACAAGCTTCTTGCGCGCAAGATGGTGAGGAGCTATGGAATTCCCGTGATCCCCGGTTCTGAAAAAGTGAGGAACATCAGAGAGGCAGAGCACCGGGCCCGGGAAATAGGTTTTCCCGTTATTCTCAAAGCCGCGGCCGGTGGCGGAGGCCGGGGGATCAAGATCGTGAGTGAACCTTCGCAGCTTTCAACCGTATTCGAAACCGCTGGAGCAGAGGCGAGGACCGCCTTCGGCAATGAAGTGCTCTACCTCGAAAAATATATTCCACACGCGCGCCACATAGAGGTACAGGTTCTTGGGGATGCACAGGGTAATGTGATACATCTGGGCGAACGGGACTGCTCCTTGCAGCGGCGTTACCAGAAAGTGATCGAAGAGGCGCCTGCACCTTCCCTACCTGATGCGCTCAGGCAGCAGATACGGGCGGCAGGCGTAACCATTGCGCGGAACATCGGGTATCGGAGCGCTGGTACTGTCGAGTTTATCTTCGATAAGGAGACACAGAAATTTTACTTCCTGGAGATGAATACCAGGGTACAGGTTGAACATCCGGTTACAGAGATGGTCAGCGGTGTAGATATCGTCAGGGAGCAGATCCGTATCGCCGCAGGCGAGCCGCTCAGCTTTTCTCAATCTATGGTGACTCTCACCGGACATGCCATAGAATGCAGGGTGACGGCTGAAGCACCCGAACGAGATTTTGCCCCCTCTCCGGGCAAGCTGCGAGAGTGGGTAACCCCCGATGGCCCGGGCATACGCGTCGACACCCATTGCTATGCGGGCTATTTCGTTCCACCCTATTACGATTCGCTGATCGCCAAAGTGATCACTCACGGAAAAGATCGTGCTACGGCAATCGACCGGATGAAGTATGCCCTCGAACATTTTGTGATCAGAGGCATCGACACAGTTATTCCCTTTCTGCTCTTCGTATTGAACAGGGACGAGTATAGAAAAGGGGATGTTCACACAAAGTGGTTGGAAGAAGTGCTGGAAGACTATCAGAAGAAATAGATGTTGCGCAGTAGTTTTTTTGAAAAGAGGAGCGAATAATGGATCAGGTAAGATTCGTAGACACCACATTCCGGGACGGACATGCGAGTCTATGGGCAGAAGGTATGACCACAGGCATGATGCTCCCGGTCGCCTCCCTGATGGACGCCGCGGGATTTACGGCTATGGAAATCATAGCGACGAGCCACTTCAAGAAATGTGTGCGGGAGCTTCGCGATGACCCGTGGGAAAGAATAAGGCTTCTCTCCGCACGGGTGAAAAAGACACCGCTCGTGCTCATGATGGGCCATAACATCACGGCCTTTGACCTGACGCCGTTCTCGTTACTCAAACTCTTCATGGAACGTATCGCTGCGGCAGGCATAAACCAGATAGAGTTAATGGATGCAGCGAACGATATGACCTTCAGGATCCCTGAATGCGTCGGATTTGCAAAAGAAGTCGGATTGAAGGTGTCGCTCGCACTCATCTATTCGTATTCACCCAAGCATTCGGATGCCTATTACGCCCAAAGAACAAAGGATGCGGCAAAGCTGAAACCGGACGTCATCTACCTCAAAGATTCGGGTGGGCTGCTCACGCCGGAGCGCGCCCGTACCGTGATACCGGCCATGCTGGCATGCACGGGCGGGATACCACTGGAATTGCACTCCCACTGCACCACGGGACTGGCCCCCATCTGCTATCTTGAAGCAGTCAAGGCCGGTTGCCGGACGATCCATACGGCCATCCCCCCCCTGGCGAACGGCTCGTCGCAACCCTCTATATTCAACGTGATAAACAATCTTCGCATGCTGGGCTACGATATCGCCGTAGACGACCAGGCGCTCCTCCCCGTGGCAAGCCACTTCACCTACATTGCGAAACGGGAGGGGTTGCCGATCGGCGTTCCCCTCGAATATGACGAGTACCAGTACATCCACCAGGTGCCCGGCGGTGTGATCTCCAATCTCAAGCATCAACTCACGCAGATGCGCATGCAGGATAGGCTCAACAAGGTTCTCGAGGAGATTGTGCAGGTAAAAGAGGACCTCGGGTATCCGATCATGGTCACACCCTTTTCGCAGTTCGTCGCGAGCCAGGCCGCAATAAACATCATGACCGGTGAAAGATACAAGCAGGTCACGGAGGAGATAATCATGTATTGCCTCGGGTTCTGGGGACAGGAAGCAAGCTCCGAGGTGAAGCCGAACATTAAGGATAGAATATTGAATCTCACCCGAGCGAAGGAACTCGCCACCTTCGTACCCCCGCAGCCGACGATAGACCAACTGCGGCAGAAACTTGGCGGCTCTGGCATGTCTGACGACGAGCTGATACTCAGGTTCATCGTCCAGGAGGAAAAGGAGATACAAGCCATGCGCGCTGCGGGACCTCCGAGAGAATACCTTACGTCTGCCAATCCACTGGTGATGATTATCCAGGAACTGCTGCGAAAGGAAGAGCTCAGTTACGTGCACGTCAGCAAAGGCGACTTCTCATTAACGCTGCAGAAGCATGCTTGAGCGATGCTATATGCCGGAACACTCTTTCCCTCCTGCTCGGCTCCGGGCGGCAGAAAAGAGTTGACAGTGGCAAAGGCGCACATCTATCATCTACATATTTCAAAAAAGGAGGAACGTTACATGTTCAGCAAGGGGAGATGCATATTGATATGGGGATTGGTACTGGCAGTTACTCTGGCGTGCGGCGGAGTGGCGCAGACAGCGGAAAGGCCACCTATCAAAGTCGGCCTCCTCCTTCCCTACACCGGCACCATGCCTCTTCAGGCAAAAGGTGTCAGTGACGGTGTGGAGCTTTACTTCGCTCAGATAGGGCAGAAGGCGGGTGGTCGGCCCATTCAGGTGATAAAAGAGGACGATGAGAATAACCCAACGGTGGGGTTGACCAAGGTCAAGCGGCTCGTGGAGCAGTATAAGGTGGATTTTGTCGTGGGCCCTGTGAGCAGTGCTGTGGCTCTTGCGATCCATGACTATCTCCGGGGCCAGAAGGTTATTCAAATCAATCCCGTTGCCTTTACCAGGGAATTAACCTCACCCCAGAAGTGGAGCCCCAATATATTCCGCGTGGTCGAGACGACCGATCAGACCAACTACTCGATGGGCAAGTGGATGTACAAGAGTACGCCGTATCGCAATATTGTCATTACAGCCTCTGATTTTTCAGCGGGACACCACAGCGTAGAAGCCTTCAAAGCCGGATTTGAAGAGGCTGGTGGAAAAATCATCAAAGAGGTCTACCCAAAATTGGGCACCATGGATTTCGCCTCGTTCCTCACCGCGATAGACATCAAAGGGGCGGACGCTGTGTACGCATGGTACGCGGGTACGGATGCGGTCCGTTTCGTACAGCAGTATCAGGAATTCGGCTTGAAGAAACGGCTTCCTCTTTATGGATACGGTGTGATAGCCGACGATCCCTACCTGCCCAGTATGGGGGACGCCGCTCTTGGCATCATCACGAGCTGTCACTATGCCTGGACGATAGACACCCCCGAGAACAATGCCTTCGTGAAGGCGTATCAGACAAAGTGGGGTGAGGTCCCATCCAGGTATAGCGAATTCGGCTACGTCTCTGCCCAGTGTATCGCTGCAGCAGCGGATGCCTTGAAGGGTAACCTTGACGCTACCGCGCAGGTAGCTGAGACCATCAAGAAGGTCGCTCCCAAAATCGAGACGCCGTCGGGCCCTCTCGCCTTCGATCAGTATAACCAGAGGATCGTGAATGTCTATGTGGAGAAGGTGGAAAAGCGCGATGGCAAGCTGGTCAATGTTGTGATTGACAAGATCGGCAAAGTGGCCCAGACAGATGCCTGGAAATGGTGGAACAAGTGAAGGGGAGAAGACGTTGCGAGTTACGAGTTTCAGGTTAAAGACGGGAACGGTTTTGTACTCAATGCTACAAATGCTAAACCATGTAAAAGGAGCATAAACATGGCAAATCGAAAGAGCAGACTGTTCTTGATTTGTCTGGCTGTACTGATCGGGCTTTCTGTAGTGGCGGGTTCGGGCGCGATGGCAGCAGACAAGCCGCCCATTAAGATCGGGCTGCTGCTTCCTTATACCGGCACCATGCCCTTTCAAACAAAAGGGGTTAATGATTCGGTGGAGCTCTATTTCGGCGAGCTTGGCATGAAAGCCGGGGGTAGACCGATTCAGATCATTAAAGAAGATGACGAGAATAATCCGACCACGGGCCTCACCAAGGTACGCCGGCTGGTAGAGCAGCAGAAGGTAAACTTTATAGTAGGACCGGTGAACAGCGCCGTAGGACTGGCCATACAGGACTACGTCCGCAAGCAGAACGTCATACTTCTGAACCCGGTTGCCAATACGAGAGAGCTGACAGGGCCAGACAAATGGGCCGAGAACGTTTTCCGTACTGTCGAGACGTCCGACCAGTGTAACTACCCCATGGGCGCGTGGATAATCAAAAACACACCTTACCGCAACATGGCGATAACAGGTTCCGATTTTGCTGGCGGACATCATAACGTTGAAGCTTTCAAAGCCGGCTTCGAGGCAGCCGGAGGCAAGGTAGTTAAAGAGATTTTCCCAAAATTGGGCACCATGGATTTTGCTCCTTTCCTGAGCGGGATGGAAAAGGGAATAGATGCCACCTACGCCATGTACGTCGGGACGGATGCTGTCAGGTTTGTTCAACAGTACGAGGAATTTGGCATCAAGAAACGGATTCCCCTGTACGGCTTTGTGACTATAGCCGATGACCCGTATCTACCCGGCGTAGGCGACGCTGCAATCGGCCTTATCACCAGCAGCCATTACCCGGTCAATTTAGATACGCCTAAGAACAAGGCATTTGTTAAATCGTACACGAGCAGGTATGGCCATCCTCCTTACCGTTACAGTGAATATGGCTATACAGCAGCCAGCATGATCGGCGCGACCATCGAGGCTTTGAAGGGCGATGTGGAGGACAGCGCGCGGACAGCTAAGGAGATGAAAAAAACCGCTAATACACTGGAAATGCCTTCAGGTCCTCTTGCGTTTGATCAGTATAACCAGAGGATCGTCAACATGTACGTGGTGAAGACGGAAAAACGTGACGGGAAGCTGGTCAATGTCGTTGTCGACAAGCTCGGCAGGGTGGCTCAGACAGATGTTTGGAAATGGTGGGTGAAGTAAAAGGGGTTCAAGCGTTCGGGGGTGCAAGAGACCAAACGTACAAGGCTTGGCAGTCAGCAGCTCACCTGGCAAACGGTAGCTCCGCCGGACACGCGAATCACGAGAAAGGAGTCAGGGATGTCATCAAAGAAAGGGAAATGGATTTTTGTGTGTCTGGTTGTCTTCATAGCCGTATTTGCTATGACCGCTTCAGATTCGCTCGCAGCGGAAAAGTCACCCATTAAAGTTGGTCTGCTTCTTTCGTACACGGGTATTGCTCCTCTCCAGGCAAAAGGTTCTTCCGATGGAGCAGAATTCGCCTTTGATGAAATTCACCGGAGAGCGGGTGGCCGCGCAATACAGGTGTTGAAGGAGGATTCGGAACTCAATCCCACCGTGGCGCTCACGAAAGTGCGCCGGTTAATCGAAGAGCAGAAAGTCAATTTCATAGTGGGTCCGGTCAGCAGCGCCGAAGCTTTGGCCATTTATGACTACGTGCTCAAGAGCAACGTCATATGGATTATCCCGTGCGCATTCACACGCGAATTGACATCACCTGAGAAAGCAAACGAAAAAATGTTCCGGACAACAGAGACATCGGACCAGGGCAATTACCCGATGGGAAGATGGGTAATGAAGAACACGAATTGGCGCAACGTGGTCGTGACCGGTCAGGACTATAAAGCAGGGCACGATTCGGTTGATGCGTTCAAGGCAGGCTTCACTGAAGCCGGGGGGAAAATCCTCAAAGACGTCTATCCTAAAATGGGCACTATGGATTTTGCGCCCTTCCTGAGCACGATCGACGTGAAAGGCGCAGACGCCGTCATGGCCTGGACAACGGGCACCGATGCCATTCGATTTGTGCAGCAGTACGAGGAATTCGGGCTCAAGAAAAGGCTGCCTCTTTTTGGCGGCCAGGTGGCACTGGTAGATGACCCTTACCTTTCCCAGATAGGGGACGCTGCCCTGGGTATACTTTCTCAAAGTCACTATCCACCCACACTTGATACACCCAGGAACAGGGCCTTTGTAAAGGCATATACGGCAAAATATGGCGAGACGCCCTCACGATACAGCGAATATGGCTACACTGCCGCGAAAATGATTATTGCAGGCATTGAAGGAACCAAAGGAAATGTTGAGGACGTATCACCATTGGCAAAGGAGATAAAGCGGGCGTCTTCTTCGGGCAAGATAGAAACGCCGGCAGGAACGCTGGCCATCGATCAATACAATCAGCGGATCATAGACGTCTATATTGTGAAGGTGGAGAAAAAAGAAGGCAAACTGGTAAACGCAGTCATAGACAAGTTAGGCAAGGTATCGCAGGTCGATACGTGGAAATGGTGGAATAAGTAATAACAGGTCTCACACGCATGCGCAGCCATGTCTGCTGATGCGGGCGAGACAATTGAAAGTCGTGGCATAAGGCAGAATAAGTAGTTGACAAATTTCCGGGCAGCGTGGTACTACAAAACCGGGAATGGATCAGAAGCCGGGCAGATAGCTTTCCGTGTCATCGAAAGCGTCTGTATTCGCGCCTTGAACTGACAATCAAGACCCGTACACCAAGGAGGCGTCAGATGCATTATCAAAAAAAACTCTTGTCATTTCTGTTTCTCGGAAGCTTAATCATCGCTCTACTGGTGATCACAGGATCGCCTTCAGTGGCAGCAGATAAAGGCCCGATTAAGATCGGATTACTCCTTCCCTATACTGGAACCATGCCATTACAGGCAAAGGGAGTCCAGGACGGCGCAGAGCTTTACTTTGATGAGATCGGCAGGAAGGCAGGAGGCCGGCCGATTGAGATCGTCAAAGAGGATACCGAGTTGAGCCCCACCACAGGCCTGACCAAGGTGCGTCGCCTTGTGGAGCAGCAGAAGGTTCAGTTTGTAATAGGTCCGGTGAGCAGTGCCGTGGGCCTTGCTATTCACGATTACGTGCGCGCGCAAAAGGTGATTCAGATCAACCCCACTGCATTCACCCGTGAATTGACGTCTCCGCAGAAGGCAAGCCAGAACATCTTCCGCGTCTGTGATACGACCGATGAGAACGCCTACCCCATGGGGAAATGGATGTACAAGAACACCAATTACCGGAACATAGTGGTGACCGGATCTGATTTCGCTGCGGGGCACCACACCCTCGAGGCTTTTACTGCAGCATTTCAGGCTTCCGGAGGAAAGGTGATCAAGGAAGTTTATCCCAAATTGGGCACCATGGATTTTGCTCCTTTCCTCGCCGCAATCGATGTGAAAGGCGCGGATGCGGTCTTCGGTTTCTATGCCGGAACAGATGCGGTCAGGTTCGTGCAGCAGTACCAGGAATTCGGTTTGAAGAAGCGGCTTCCTCTTTACGGCCATGCGGCGATGGTCGACGACCCGTATCTCCCTTCAATAGGAGATGCCGCGATCGGACTCATCACCAGCGGCCACTACACGTTCATGATAGATTCGCCAAAGAACAAAGCCTTCGTGAAAGCTTACAATGCCAAGTATGGTGAAAATCCATCCCGCTACAGTGAGTTCGGATATGTCTCAGCGCAGGTGATTGGAGCTGCAGCCGAGTCTCTCAAGGGCGACGTGGATGATCCGCAGAAAGTGGCAGCCGAGATAATGAAAGTTTCGGCAAAGATCGAAACACCTTCCGGTCCGCTTGCCTTCGACCAGTACCATCAGAGAGTGATCAACATGTATGTGCTCAAGACGGAAAAACGGGATGGAAAGCTGGTCAACGCCGTTCTGGACAAGATGGGCAAAGTGGCTCAAGCCGATGTCTGGGGTTGGTGGAACAAGTAAGTAATGGCCTTTGTCCTGACCCAGACCATAAACGGTGTCGTCTTCGGTATGCTGCTTTTTCTGCTGGCAGCAGGGCTCACTCTCATGCTGGGCACCATGAGGATCGTCAATCTCGCCCATGGATCTTTCTATTTGCTGGGCGGTTACATCGGCTACACGGTCGCGCAATATACACACAATTTTTTCCTGGCGTGCATGGCCGGTCTCATCAGCATCGGAATACTCGGAATAGTCTCCTATAAGACGGTGCTCGAAAAGAAATTCGCGAGTGAAACACTGGCCCAGGTGTTGCTTACATTCGGCATGCTCCTTATCATCAGCGATGTGTGTCGTTGGGTTTGGGGTGGAAACCCTCTCGCAATCCCAAAACCGGAACTGCTGCAGGGTACGGTCTATCTCGGCAGCATCGTGGTTCCCTACTATCGCCTTGCAGTGATCATTATCGGCGCGCTCATACTGATTTTTCTCTGGTGGTTCCAGGAAAAAACGAAATATGGCGCGATCGTCCGGGCCGGCGTGGATGATGCGGAAATGGCCCAGGGCATAGGCATTAACATCTCACTCGTCAAAACACTGGTATTCAGCCTGGGCGCACTGCTGGCAGGTCTGGCCGGTGTTATAGGCGGCCCCTTTGTCGGATTGAGTGTCGGACTCGATATTGAAATATTATTGCTCGCAATCGTCGTGGTCGTGATCGGCGGAACAGGAAGCCTACGGGGAGCGCTTGTCGGGGCGCTTCTCATAGGACTGATCGATTCTTTTGGTAAGAGTCTTCTCCCGGAGCTATCCATCTTCACGCTCTTTGCTGCGATGGTCGTGGTACTGGCAATCAAACCAAGCGGCCTTTTTGGAACAAAATGAAAAAGGGTAGACCGGTCATCACCCTTCTCATAGTGCTTGCCCTGCTCTGCGCGGCGCCCCTTTTCCTCCCTTCCTACTACACGGGGCTTCTCACCTTGATTCTCATCTATGCGATTTTCGCAATGAGTCTCGATATCCTGCAGGGTTATACAGGGCTTGCCTCATTGGGGCATGCTGCCTTCCTTGGCACGGGCGCGTACATAGTCGCTATCATCAACGTCAAGATATTTCATGGCCCCCACTTCGCCATCGAGCTCTTCGCAGGAGTGCTCTCCGCAGGGATCGTTGCCGCACTCTTCGGCCTGATCGTCCTGCGAAACACGGGTACCTACCTTTTGATGATCCTCCTGGCTTCATCCATGATGCTTTGGGGTATCGCGTTCAAATGGCGCTCATTGACCGGAGGCGATGACGGGCTCCCGGGCATTGCACGTCCTGACCTCTCGTTCGTGCACTGGAATCTGCACACTACAACCCATTTCTATTATTTTGTCCTCCTCTTCTTTGTGATTGCAGCATTACTGATGTATCTCGTTGTGCGTTCCTCTTTCGGCCACACCCTGCTGGGCATTCGAGAAAGCGAGACGCGCATGACTGCGCTGGGCTACAATGTCTGGCTCCAGAAGTACATCGCCTTTATCGTCTCGGGGATTTTTGCCGGCCTCGCGGGAGTGATGCTCGTCTATTACAACGGCTTTGTGAGCCCTTCCGAACTCCACCTCGTCACCTCTGCAGAGGTGCTTATAATGGTGATCCTGGGAGGAGTGGGCACCCTGTTCGGACCTGCACTGGGTGCAGGTATCATTATACTGATCAAGAATTTCGTGAGTGGCTACACCGAGCACTGGATGATTATCCTGGGCGCACTTTACATGGCAACCGTAATGCTGGCGCCCCAGGGCGTGTACAGGCTGTTCAGGCGATCGCAAAAGTGAGGCTCTTCCTTGGATGCGCTTGTAGTTGAACATCTCACAAAAGACTTTGGAGGAGTTCGCGCAGTAAACGACGTCTCCTTCACGGTGACGCCAGGGGAGAGACTCGCAATCATCGGACCCAATGGAGCAGGCAAGACCACCCTCTTTCAGTTGCTCAGCGGAATGCTCACCCCCACTGCCGGAAGAATTTTTGTTTTCGGCAAGGATATCACAAAATTGCCCGCTCACCGGCGAGCCGCGCTGGGTATAGGGCGCACGTTCCAGATCACCAATCTTTTCCTAAACCTCACGGTGCTGGACAATGTGCTGCTGGCGCTGGAGGCAGGAGGAATGACGAGGTACAACCTGGTGCGTCCTGTCTCCTCGTATAAGCATCTCCTCACGCAGGCGGAAGCTATACTGCATCAATGGAACTTATCGCACAGGAGAGACGTGCCTGTCCGCAGTCTCTCTTACGGGGAGCAGCGCCAGCTGGAGATCATGCTGACGCTCTCGCAGAACCGGTCCTTCCTGCTGCTGGACGAGCCCACCTGCGGCTTGTCACCGGACGAGGCGCAAAGCTTCGTGTCCATCATCCGCAGCTTTTCACGCGATTTCACCGTACTGCTCATCGATCACGACATGGACGTGACCTTTGGAATCGCAGAAAAGGTAATGGTGCTGCATTACGGCACGGTCGTAGCCTTCGGTTCGCCTGAAGAAGTGAAAGGCAATGCGCAGGTGCAGGAAATATACATGGGTGTGGACTGATGAGCCTCCTCGAAGTCCGAAACATACATACATATTACGGAGACTCGCACGTACTTCAAGGCGTCAGCATAAACGTTGAGAAAGGCAAGGTCATAGCCATACTGGGCAGGAACGGGGCGGGTAAAACCACGTTACTGCGCTCGATTATCGGTTTCACACCGCCTCGCCAGGGCAACATCATTTTCAAGGGACAGGACATCACTCAGCTGAGCATCTATCGTATTGTCAGAATGGGAATCGGCCTCGTACCCCAGGGAAGGCGCACATTCCCTTCCCTTACGGTCAAAGAGAATCTGGACATCGCGGCTCAAGGCGGAAGCAACGCGCGCTGGTCTATAAATGAAATATTCTCAACGTTCACCAACCTTGAGAAGCGATCGTCGTCAAGGGCAAGAACGTTAAGCGGCGGTGAGCAACAGATGCTTGCGTGCGGTCGCGCACTCATGGGTAATCCGGATTTACTCCTCATGGATGAACCGACCGAGGGCCTTTCACCCCTTCTGGTTCGTGAGGTACACCGCATTATCAAGGAAATCAAAGCCCAGGAGCTTTCATTGCTCCTGGTAGACCAGGATTCTGCCTTCGC
>Ga0335069_10006088_pt1 | contig 17587 bp, 10 predicted proteins | sample Lox_Sample_11_FD_206714 | JGI IMG/M metagenome (GOLD analysis project Ga0335069, IMG submission 206714) | Soil microbial communities from Loxahatchee National Wildlife Refuge, Florida, United States - Lox_Sample_1.1 | ecosystem: Environmental > Terrestrial > Soil > Wetlands | place: USA... | reverse complement strand
GCGCCAGAACGATGCCAAGGGCACCGCCGTCGACGATCAGGCGGAGGGCCAGTACTGGGTCATCGACGGGCGGCACTACAATAACGGATGCTGCTTCGACTACGGCAACGCCGAAATCGACAGCCGCGACGACGGCAACGGCACCATGGAGACGACGTATTACGGCAACGCGCCGTACTGGTTTCACGGCAGCCCGCCGGGACCGTGGACCATGACCGATCAGGAGAACAACCTGATCGGTTGCGTCAACGAAGACAAATCCAAGCTCTGCGCCAAGCTGCCGAGCATCACCTGGCGGCTCGTGACCGCGGTCGCCAAAGGCGAGCCACACCATTGGACCTCGATGGGCGGCGACGCCCGGAAGGGCGCCCTGTCGGTCATGTTCGACGGACCGCGCGTCGACGCCACCTATGATCCGATGCGCAAGCAGGGGGCGATCCTGCTGGGCAACGGCGGCGACAACAGCAACGGCTCGCAAGGCACCTTCTACGAAGGCGCGATGACGGCAGGGGGCACGTTCCCGTCCGATGCCACCGACCAGTTGGTGCAGGCCAATGTCGTGGCCGCCCGCTACGACGTGCCGGCGCTGAGCATCGCCCCTGCCTCGGCCATGGGCGCACCGCCGGGACTGCAGACCTTCTCGCCGGGGTCCTCGAAAAACACGACGCTGACGTTCACCAACACCGCGGCATCGCCCGCAAGAGGCGTCAGGCTGAGCATCGCCGTTCCCAAGGGATGGAAGGCAGCTCTCGCGGGCAGCAAGAGAGAATTCAAATCGTTTGCCGGTGCCGTCGCGCCGGGCGCCAGCGTGAGCGCGACGTTCCGGATCACGTCCGGGCGGGCGGCCCTCAACGGCGACCTGGTCGGGAAAGCGGCGTGGAAGGCCGACGGCAGCAAGCGATCCGAAACGACCGTCGAGAAAGTGCGCAACGTGAGCCCGGTCAAGATCAACGAGTTTCGCGTCAGCGACGGAACGGCGAACAAGACGAACGCCTATATCGAGCTCTTCAACGCGGGCACAAAGGCCGCCGACATCTCCAACTGGACCCTGACGGAGCACCCGACCGAACAGGCGATCTTCGGCGCCGTGAAAATCCCGGCCAGGACACGGCTCGCGGGCCGCGGCTTCTACCTGCTCGGACTTTCCAACTCCGGACTGGCGGCGGACGCGCGCGCAGGCGACGCCGTCATCCACGTCAGGAGCGTGGACGGGATGAAGCCCGGTGATACGGTCCGTATCGGCACCGGCCCCAACGCGGAAATCCGCAAAATCGTCAACATCGGAACGGCGGCGGGCGAAGCGACCACGCTGTGGCAACCTCTCCCGGATGGCCCGGTGATCACCGTTCCCGCGGGATCGACCAACGTTCCCGTCATCAGCACGGCCGGTTTTGCGGTGGGCGAGAAGATCGGCCTCGGCACCGGCGCGACCTTTCCCGTGATAGGGCGAAGCCTGGAGCAGTACGAGGTGGCCACGGTGACCGAGGTCGGCAAGCCGGGAACGCAGGCCTATCTGGGAGTGGATGCGGCTGCCGGTTCGACCAACATTCAGGTGACGTCGGTGGAGGGCATTTCGGCCGGCGACACGATCAGGCTCGACATCGACTCGGCCGGTCACGGCGTCGAAACCGTTACCGTGAAGACCGTCGGCTCGGCATTGCAGCGCACGGAACTCGTGGCCGACGCGGCTGCGGGCGCCACCACTATCAAAGTCCGCAGCGTGACCGGCTTCCCGCCGCGCGAGCGGATCGCTTTCGCCGCCGGCGACAAACTCACCGTCGGCACGCCGGCGAACCGGCAGACCGTCACCGTCACGGCGGTCGCTCCCGACAGTCCGTTCAGTGCCAGCTTGACCGTCGCGCCGGCGCTGGCGAGCAGCCATATCGGCCGCGAGGAAGTCGTCATGCCGGGGACGGGTCTCGAACTGGCCGCGCCGCTGAAATTCGCCCACGCGGCCAATCTGCCCTTCAGCGTCCGCGGAACGGGCATCGATTTCACCCCGGCCACGGCCTTGGCCCATTCGAGCAACGAGCCGGTGCAGCCTCTCGGCACCGGTATCACCCTCGACAGGCCGCTCGCCAAGAACCACGCCATCGATGCCGCCGTGCGCGATGCCGTGGTCAGGAGTGCGGGCTACCAGGGAGCACGGGCGCCAGACGAGTGGTTCGGCGGTCCGGCCCTGGCCGCCGGCGCAGGGAGCATGGTGCTGCGCGACGCAAGCGGGCGGGTCGTCGACAGTCTCAATTACGGCAGTCACGGCAACACCGGCAACCTCGTCGATCCGTGGGCGGCTGAAGGCTACCAGGCGAGGTCGGGAACGGGCGAGAACGGCTGCTACGTCGCCACTCCCGGCGTCGCTTCGGTCTTTCCGCCCGTGGACGTCGTGACGACCGACAGCAGCGCGGGGCGTTTCCCGGATGGCGCCGACAGCGACAGCAACTGCACCGACTTCGTGGTGCCGCCCGCAACGACGCTGCCGCAAGGCTCGGACGCCGGCGCGACGACCATCAAAGTCGCAGGAACGGCGGGCTTTGCCGCGGGCCGGACGGTGATGATCGGCGCGGGCGCCGACATGGAGACTGCCGTGATTGCGGCGGTCGGCACGCCGGGCATCACCACGACGCGCGCGCCCGCGGCCGCAGGGGAAAATGCGATCACGGTCGCCAACATGAGGCAGTTCAGCACCGGTCAGGCCGTCACCATCGACAGCGGCGCGAACTATGAAACGGGAATTGTCGCGTCAACGGGCTTCGGCAGGGGCGGTTTCGAGATCGTGCTTGCCGCGCCGCTGAAATTGGCGCACCCCGCCGGTGTGCAAGTGTCCGGCACCGGCATCACTCTCACCGCCGCGTTGAGCCGCGCACACGCCGGCGGAACCCAGGTCGTCACCGACCTGCCTACACCCGGTGCACCCAACAAGTACTCCCGAGCAGGCGAGTAGTCCGCGCCATAGGTTCTGGACCGGCCCCCGGCGGCGGCGGTCCAGGGCGCAACATCTTCGACGCCTACGCCAACCTGCCACGGACCTGCGCAAAGGAGTGCGGCGGCAGGTTGAGGCTCATGGCGCCGCGGCTTGCGCTTTCGCCGCGAGTGACAGTGCGCACCAGCGTCTTGCCGAAATCGTTCTCCGACTTGATGTCGGGCCCGTTCACTTCGGAGACGGTCAGCGGACCGGCGAACTGCTTGTCTTCCAGTTCGATCGCGACCGGCATCAACCGGTCGCGGCTGCGATTGACGAGATTGAGCGTCAGGCTGCCGCCGTCCACCGATCCCGAAGCATCCACGAGCGGCACGCCGTCGAAACGTTGCGACTTGTAGGAGGGTGCATCGATCGCGAGCACGAGGCTTTCGCCCTTGACGTTGGCCGCGAAGAGTTGGAGCGGGTAATAGATCGTCTGAAGATAAAGGCCGCGATCGTTGGTGAAGATGGGGGCGATCACGTTCACGAGCTGGGCCATGTTGGCGATCTTGACGACGTCGGCGTGGTTGACGAGCGAGTTCAGCATGGTTGCCACCACCAGCGCGTCTTCGAGGTTGTAGTGTTCCTCGAGGATGTTGCGTCCGCGCTGTTGGGGCCCGCGGGCGCGGTACCAAACGTTGTATTCGTCGAAGGCGATGTACAGCTTGCGTCCGTCCGTGCGTCCGGCCATCGCCTTGGCGATGTCGCCCGCCAGCGTTTCGATACGCTGGTCCATGTCGAGGGAACTGGCGAGGAATTCGGCATAGTCGTTGTCGTGATTGCCGACGTAAAGGTGCATCGAGATATAATCGGCATAGTCCTTGAGCCAGTCGATGACCGTGCGGTTCCAGCCCACCCAGTCGGCGCCGGGGCGAAAGTTCGAGGCGCCCGCCGCGACGAGCTTGATCGACGGATCGGTCAGCTTCATCAGCTTGGCGGCTTCGAGCGCGAACTTGCCGTAATCTTCGGCGGTGCGGTGGCCCATCTGCCAGGGGCCGTCCATCTCGTTGCCGAGGCCCCAATAGGTCACCTTCCACGGCTTGGCGCGGCCGTTCTTCTTGCGCATGCGGGTGACGGCGGTATCGAGGCCGCAGTTGACGTACTCCACCCACCGCTGGGCCTCGACCCAACTGCCGGTGCCCAGGTTGACGCAGATGTACGGTTCGGTGCCGATCCTGGCGACATAATCGAGGAATTCGTGGGTGCCGAAGCGGTTGGTCTCCACCGTGCCCCAGGCCATTTCGAGCCGGCGCGGGCGCTTGTTGCGCGGGCCGATGCCGTCCATCCAGTCGTAGTTCGAGGAGAAATTGCCGCCCGGCCAGCGCAGGATCGGCACCTCCAGACCCCTGACCGCGGCCATGACGTCTTTGCGGAAGCCCTCGTGGTCGGACAGCGGAGAGCCTTCCTGGAACACGCCGCCGTCGATGCAGCGGCCGAGATGTTCGATGAAGTTGCCGAAGATCTTGCGGTCGATGGGGCCGCGCGTGTGGGTGGTGTTCACCTTGACGTGCGCCGACGGGCCCGCCTGGTCCGCCCCGATGACGAACGGCGCGGCCATCGTCGCGGCAATCGCTTCCCTGCGCGTAATCTCCACCTTCTCCTCCATCGTGTCGTTGTCGCGGCGCCTTCGGGCGCGCTTAACTCAGACAATTAACATAGCAGGAGTCGCGCGCCGGCCGCACGCGCTTTCCGGCGCATGGATGGGCCCTTGCGAGGCTTCAGGCCGGTTCCGCGGCATTCGCGCCGGGCGCGCGGCGCCACCACGCCTCGTTGTCGGCGTACCACGCGACGGTTTCGCGCAAGGCTTGCGCGAAAACGCGCCGCGGCGCATAGCCGAGTTCCCGCCGCGCCTTCCCGTCATCGAGGGCGTAGCGGCGGTCGTGGCCGGGGCGGTCTTCCACGAAAGTGCGCAGCGCGGCCGTCGGGCGTCCCTCCGCCGCCGGGCAGTTCGGATACCGCCGCGCCAGGGCAGGACGCGCGGCAAAGAGCGAGTCGATCGCCGCGCAGAGGCACTCGGCCACCGCGAGGTTCGTCATCTCGTCCCCGCCGATGTTGTAGGTCTCGCCCGCGCGGCCCTTCTCGACGGCGAGTTCGATGGCACGGCAGCAATCTTCGACCTGCAACCAACTGCGCACGTTGCCGCCGTCGCCGTAGACGGGCAGGGGCCTGCCGGTGAGCGCGTTGATCACGAACAGCGGGACCAGCTTTTCCGGAAACTGCCGCGGACCGAAGTTGTTGCAGCAGTTGCTGACGCTTGTCTGAAGTCCGTAAGTGCGGTGATAGACGCGCACCAGAAGATCGGACGCGGCCTTCGATGCGGCGTAGGGCGAACTGGGACGGAACGGGCTTTGTTCGGTGAACGGCGGCTCGTCGGGGGCAAGCGAGCCGTAGACCTCGTCGGTCGAGACATGATGGAAGCGGTGCGGGCGGCCGCGGCCGAGCCATACCTCTCTCGCCGCGCGCAAGAGAACGTGCGTGCCCAGCACGTTTGTCTCGACAAAGCGGTCCGGCCCGGCGATGGACCGGTCGACATGGGTTTCGGCGGCGAAATGGACCAGCGTGTCGATGTCCCGTTCGCGGAGCAGGCGACTGGCCAGATCGAAATCGCGGATGTCGCCGTGAACGAATTCCACGTTCTCGACGCCGTCGAGATTGGCGCGGTTGCCGGCATAGGTGAGGGCATCCAGCACGGTGATCGCGTCGGCCGGATGGCGCGCACGCCAATGCCGCACGAAATTCGAGCCGATGAATCCGGCCCCGCCGGTGACGAGCAGGTTCACGCGCCCGGCCCTCCCCAAGGTCAGGCGGCAGCATAGCCGTTTTTGTGCAAGGGGCGGGAGGGACTGCCGGGCGATTTTGAGCCGCCCGGCAGCACGGAAGAACTTACGCCACCCGGTTCATGCAGGCCTTGATGTCGTCATTGGCATTGTCGCCGACCGGCGCAATGCCGAATTTCTCCACCAGCACCCCGACCAGGGCGGGCGTGAGGAATGCGGGCAGCGTCGGCCCCAGCAGGATGTGGCGCACGCCGAGCGCCAGCAGCGTGAGCAGGATGGCGGCGGCCTTCTGCTCGAACCACGACACGATCAGCGAGAGCGGCAGGTCGTTGACGCCGCAGCCGAACGCTTCGGCTAGCTTCGTCGCCACGATCAGGGCGGAATAGGCGTCGTTGCACTGGCCCATGTCGAGCAGGCGCGGCACTCCGCCGATGGTGCCGAAGTCGTGCTTGTTGAAGCGGTACTTGCCGCAGCCGAGCGTCAGGATGACGGTGTCCTTCGGCGCGTTGTCGGCGAAGTCGGTGAAGTAGTTGCGGCCCGTCTTGGCGCCGTCGCAGCCGCCGACCAGGAAGAAGTGCTTGATGGCGCCGGACTTGACCGCATCGATCACCTTGTCGGCCACGGAAAGAACGGTATCGCGGCCGAAGCCCACGGTGATGAACTTCTCGGGTTCGGTCGCGGCGAAGCCGGGCAGGGCCTTGGCCTGCGCGACGATGGGCGCGAAATCGTGGCCTTCGAGGTGGCGGATGCCCGGCCAGCCGACTGGACCGAGGGTCCACAGCCGGTCGCGGTATTTCGGCTGCGGCTTGATCAGGCAATTCGACGTGAGCACGACCGGGCCGGGGAAGTCGGCAAACTCGGTCTGCTGGTCCTGCCAGGCGCCGCCGAAATTGCCCTTGAGATGCGCGAACGCCTTGAGCTTGGGATAGGCGTTGCCGGGCAGCATCTCGCCGTGGGTATAGACGTTGACGCCCGTGCCCTCGGTGGCTTTCAGGATGGCGAGCAGGTCCTTGAGGTCGTGGCCCGAAACCAGGATCGCCTTGCCGGCGACCGGCGTGATGCGGACCTGCGTCGGCTCGGGCGTACCGAAGGTACCGGTGTTGGCGGCATCGAGCGCTTCCATCGCCGCGAAATTCACGCGGCCTAGTTCGAGGCCTTCTTCCAGCAGAACGCCGAGATCGCTCGTTTCGGTCGCGAGGCGGTCGAGCGCGCGTTCGATTCCCGCGAACACCGCGTCGCGTTCCTGGCCGAGCACGCTGGCGTGATAGGAATAGGCGGCGACGCCCTTGAGCCCGTAAAGCAAGAGATTGCGCAAGCCCACCGCGTCTTCGCCCATCCGCTCCACGCCGAACTTCACGCCGGCTTCCTTGGCCTGGGCGAGCAGCCCCGCCTTGTCCTTGGCCGGCACGAACGCGGCCGGGCCGGCAAGCGCTTCGGGCATCTGTCCCTTCGCACGCGCGGCGTTCTCGTAGAGCGCCTTCATGCGCTCGCGCACCGCCGCGGCCTCGGCGATCCAGGCGACGAACTTGTCGGCGTCGAAGTTCACGTTGGTGAGCGTGGTGAAGACCGCGAATTGCAGGAAGCGGTCCGCTTCGACTTCGGTGGCGCCGAGCGCGCGTGCCCGTATTGCGTACTGGCCGATGCCCTTGCAGAGGTGAATCAGCACGTCTTGCAGATCGGCCGTCGGCGCGTCTTTGCCGCAGGCGCCTTTGTTGCCGAAGCAGCCGTGGATGCCGTTGTCGAACTGGGTCTGTTCACACTGATAGCAGAACACGCGCACCTCCCGCGAAATGCCGGTCGTTGCCGGCGGTGAAAGATGCAGCGCGAATACGCCATTAAACCCACAAAAAACAGAAGGACAAATCAGCGCATAAGTGCCATTGCCGGTACTTATTTTCGGGACGTGCCGCGCGGCGAACGATCAGCGGCGCGCCGCGGTCTTGGACGGCGCCGGGCGGGCGACGGCGAAGCGGCTGTACAAATCCGCATATTTCTGTCCGCTGCGGGCCCAGGAGAAATCGGCGCGCATTCCCTGTTCCTGCATCGCGCGCCAGGTCTTGCGGTCGGCGAAAACCGCGCAGACGCGTTGCAGGGCGTGCATCAGCCCCTCGGGCGTGACCTGATCGAACAGGAAACCGGTCGCCACGCCCGCCGCAAGCGCGGCCTCGTTGGCGTCGACGATGGTGTCGGAAAGCCCGCCGGTGCGCGCCGCCACCGGCACGCAGCCGTAACGCAGGCCGTACATCTGCGTCAGCCCGCAGGGCTCGAAGCGCGACGGGATCAGGATGGCGTCGGTGCCGCCCTGGAGCCGGTGCGACAACGCCTCGTCGTAGCCGATCTTCACGCCGATCTTTCCGGCGTGGCGGGCAGCCGCCTGCTTGAATGCGCCCTCCAGCTTGGCATCGCCCGAACCGAGCAGCGCCAGCCGGCCGCCCATCGCGACGAGGCCGTCCGCGACGGATGCCAGCACGTCCATGCCCTTCTGCGCGGTGAGGCGGCTGACGACGCAGAAGATGGGGCCGTCGCCCTCGGCCAGCCGGAACGCGCTTTCGACGGCGCGCTTGTTCGCCTTGCGCTGGTGCAGCGAGCGCGCGTCGTACGCCGCGGCGAGGTGGCCGTCGGTCAGAGGATTCCAGACGGCCGTATCGATGCCGTTGCAGATGCCGAACACGCGGTCGCGGCGCGCCTGGATCAGGCCCTCGAAGCCCATCCCGAATTTCGGCGTGCGGATTTCCTCGGCATAGGTCGGGCTGACGGTGGTGATGGCGTCCGCGGCCCACAGTCCTGCCTTCAGATAGCTCACGCCGCCGTAGTATTCGATGCCCTCCATCGCGAAGGCCGCTTTCGGCAGCGACAGTTCGCGAAACATCTGCGCCTGGAACCAGCCCGTGAAGGCGATGTTGTGGATCGTGAAGATGCTGGGCACGCGTGCGTTGTCGAACCGCAGATAAGCCGGCGCCATCCCGCCCTGCCAGTCGTGGGCATGGACGAGATCGAAACCCTGCGCCGCGTCCTGCGCAAGGTCGGCGGCGGCGCGCCCCAGTGCGGCGAAGCGCAGCCAGTTGTCGGCCCAGTCCTTGCCTACCGGATCGGTGTAGGGGCCGACCTCGCGCGAGAAAAGCTCGGGCGAATCCAGCGCGACAAGATCGAGTCCGGCGGCCGTGCCGGCGACGAGGCGCGCCTGGACCCCCAGCAGCGAATGCATCGGGCGGACGACCTTGCGGTTCTCCAGCGCCTTCATCACCGCGGGATAGCCGGGGATCAGCGTCGTCATCTGCACGTCGAAAGGCGCCAGCGCCCCCGGCAGCGCTCCGGCCACGTCGCCGAGCCCGCCGGTCTTGACGAGCGGATAGGCCTCGGAAACGACGGACAGGACGCGCATGGTCATATCAGACGGTCGATCATCGGCTGGGTGATGAGGCAGATGCCTTTTTCGGTCCGGCGGAAGCGCTGGGCGTCAAGCTTGGGGTCCTCGCCCACCACCAGGCCCTCCGGAATGTGCACGTCGCGGTCGAGCACGACGCGGCGCAGACGGGCGCTGCGTCCGATCCAGCAGCGCGGCAGGACCACCGCGTCCTCGAGCACGGAGAAGCTGTTCGCCCGCACCCCGGTGAAGCACAGGCAGCGGCGCAGGTGCGATCCCGAAATGATGCAGTCGCCCGACACCAGCGAGGCCACGGCGCTGCCGCGCCGGCCTTCGAGATCGTGCACGAATTTGGCCGGCGGAGTGATCTCGGCATAAGTCCATAGCGGCCAGCTCGTGTCGTAAAGGTCGAGCTTGGGCACCACGTCGGTGAGATCAATGTTGGCTTCCCAATAGGCGTCGATGGTTCCCACGTCGCGCCAGTAGGGTTCGGCCTCGGCGCCGGCGCGCACGCAGGAATCCGAGAAGCGGTGCGCCACCGCTTTCGCGTTCTTGACGAGATAAGGGATGATGTCCTTGCCGAAATCGCGGTTCGATCCGGGCGTGGCGGCGTCGCGGCGAAGCTCCTCGAACAGCCGCGTGGTCTTGAAAACGTAGATGCCCATCGAAGCCAGGCAAAGATCGGGGTGCCCCGGAATAGTGGGCGGGTCGGCCGGCTTCTCGACGAAGCTCGTGACGCGGTCCTTCTCGTCGACGCCCATGATGCCGAAAGCGCTTGCGTCCTTCTTGGGGACCTCGAGACAGCCAACTGTGACGTCCGCGCCGGTTTCGACGTGGCGCATCAGCATCAGCTCGTAGTCCATCTTGTAGACGTGATCGCCCGCCAGGATGATCATGTATTCGGGCTTGTAGCTCTCGATGATGTCGATGTTCTGGTACACGGCATCGGCCGTGCCCTGGTACCAGAGGCCTTCCTCGACGCGCTGGCTGGCGGGCAGGATGTCGAAGCTCTCGTTGCGCTCGGGGCGGAAGAAGTCCCAGCCCTGCTGGAGGTGGCGGATGAGCGAATGCGCCTTGTACTGGGTGGCCACCGCGATGCGCCGGATGCCGGAATTGACCGCGTTCGACAGGGCGAAGTCGATGATCCTCGACTTGCCTCCGAAATAGACCGCGGGCTTGGCCCGCTTGTCGGTCAGTTCGTTGAGCCGGGCGCCGCGCCCACCGGCCAGCACGTAGGCCATGGTGTCGCGCGCGAGCGGGTGTCTGCGCTCCATCGGCGGTTTGCTCCCTTGAGCACGTTCTGAGACATGCTTCGACATCTGTTGTGCCTTCATGAGTAACACATCCGGTTCGGGATGAGCGGGGCAGGCTGACGGTTTTTTCATAGCATTCGTCCGGCCCCGCAACCAATGGGGGTCGAGAGGTGTTCCGGGCCAATTCGCTGCCATCTGTCGCACGACCCCGGGGGGCGAGCGAGGGGTATCCTCCGCACCGCTTGGCGCCCGGCGCCGGAGCGAGCCGAACATGACAGCCGCTTCCGAGACCTACAGCCACACCCACTACACCGGCCGGTTCGAGCTGACCGTCGTGGTCTGGTGCGCCATGTCGGGCGTCATCATGCAGACGCTCGACACCACCATCTGCAACGTCGCCTTGCCGTACATGCAAGGCGGGCTTTCGGCCTCGCGTGACGAGATCACCTGGGTCCTGACCTCCTACATCGTCGCCTCCGCGGTGGCGACGGCGCCGGTCGGCTGGATCGCCGCCCGCTTCGGCAAGAAGAACGTGCTGATCGCCGCCATGCTGGGCTTCACGCTCACCTCGATGCTGTGCGGACTGGCCGACAGCCTGGACGAAATGATCGCCTTCCGCCTGCTCCAGGGCGTGTGCGGGGCGGCGCTGGCCCCGCTGTCGCAGACCGTGATGCTGGACCTCTATCCTATCGAGAAGCGCGGCCAGGCGATGGCGACCTTCGGCATCGGCATCATGCTGGGACCCATCCTGGGGCCGATGCTCGGCGGCTACCTGACCGACATGTACAACTGGCGGTGGGTTTTCTATGTCAACCTGCCGTTCGGCCTCGCGGCGGCAGCCGGTCTCTGGCTGTTCTTCAAGGACGACAAGAGCGACAGCACGCTGAAGTTCGACTGGCTGGGGTTCGGTTTCATGGCGCTGGGGGTGGGCGCGCTGCAGCTCCTGCTCGACCGCGGCACGACCAAGGACTGGTTCTCGTCGACCGAGATCGTCGTCGAGTGCGCACTGGCGTGCTTCGGGCTGTATCTGTTCCTGGTGCACATGCTGACGGCCGAAAACACCTTTCTGCAGAAGGCGGTGTTCAAGGACCGCAACTTCGTGTTGGGGCTGTTCCTGATGTTCATTGTCGGTGCGGTCCTGCTGGCGTCCACGGCGCTGATGCCCCCTTACCTGCAGAACCTGGGCGGCCATTCCGTGCTCCAGACCGGACTGCTGCTCGGTCCGCGGGGCCTGGGCACGATCGTGGCCCTGTCCATCACCGGGCGGATAGCCAACCACGTCGATCCGCGCTGGCAGATGACGCTCGGCGCCACCGCGATGGCGTGGTCGCTCTGGCAGATGGCAACATGGACGCCCTCAATCGACGACGCCCATCTGCTGTTCGTGACGGTCGTCCAGGGCTTCGGACTGGGCTTCATCTTCTCGCCGCTCAATCTGGTCAGTTTCGCGACCATGCCGGGACGCTACCGGGCCGACGGCACGTCGATCCTGAACCTGGTGCGCAACATCGGCGCGGCGATCGGCATTTCGATCACCACAACGGTGCTGTCCGACAGCGTCCAGGCGATCCACGCGCACTTGACGCGCTTCGCTACGCCCTTCAACCGCGCGCTCGGCGTCAACGCCCCGTCGCTGTTCTTCAACCCTCAGTTGCCGACCACGCGCGCGATGTTGAACGGGGCGATAGAAATCCGCGCCGCGACCGAGGCGTTCGCCAACGACTTCCTGTTCATGTTCTGGATATCGCTGATCGCGTTCCCGCTGATCTGGCTCATCCGGCGGCCGGCCTACTCGATGATCGGCGGCAACGGCAAGTCGAAGCCGCCCTCGTCAGAGGCGTAGCACGTTCCAGATGCTCGAATAGTCGTCGGTCCAGGCGTGCAGGCCGGGCGGCACCTGCACGGGCCGGCCGATCCACAGCGTGGGCCGGCGGAACAGTTCGGTGCGATCGGTGACCAGCACCCAGACGGAGGAGGCGACGCCGCGGCTCCAATCGGTCTCGACGCTCAGGACACGCACGGTCTTGCCGGAGCCGGCCTCGGCCTGGGCCACCACGGGCCCGAGGTTGACGAAGCGGTTGGTGACGTGGACCGCGAGAACTCCGCCGGGCTTCAGATGCCGCCAATAGAGCGCGAACGCCTGCTTCGTCAAAAGATGCATCGGAATGGAATCGCTGATGAAGGCGTCCACCACCAGCACGTCGAAATGCTGTGCCGGTTCGCGCTCGAGCGACAGGCGCGCGTCACCCAGCACGACGCTTTGGCGGGCCGGGTTGGCGCCGAGATGCCAGAAATGGCTGCGCGCGATCTTCTCCACCAGCGGATTGATCTCGTAAAAACGGTAGTCGTCGCCCGGCCGGCCGTATGCCGCCAGCGTGCCGACGCCGAGCCCGATCACGCCCACATGCAGCGGATGACCGTCCTTGGCCAACTCGTCGAGCATGCGCCCGATGCCGCTTTCGTGCGCGTAGTAGCTGAGCGGTTGGCGCCGCCGCGCGGGATCGACGAACTCGATGCCGTGCAGGATATTGCCGTTCATCAAATAACGCGTCGGCGCCTCGAGATCGAAGTGGAGCGGGCCTTCCTCCACCCGCAGCGCGCCGTAGAAATTCCGCGCCAGGAGAATCGACTTGGACACGGTGGTGTAGGCGATGTTCCCCATGATGACCGCCGTCACGGCGAACGCCGCCATCGCGCCGAGAGCCAGCCAGACGGGCCGGATCGTATCCACCCATTCGCAATAATGCTGCGCCGCGGCCAGGGCCACGACGAGGACCGTAAACGGCACCAGGATCGGCAGTTCGTAGGGCGCGTCGAACAGGGTCGGCGCCACCACGGCTACGAACAGCCCGCCTGCGGCGCCGCCCGCCGACAGGATCAGATAGTACTCGGTGAGATGGCGCGGCGGGGGCCGCAGCAGCGACAGCTCGCTGTGACAGACGTAGCACAGGATCAGGAGCACCCAGGCAATCACCGGCAACAGGGCGATCTCGCTCGAACCGGCCAAGCCGCTCAGCACGATCAGCAGCATGCCGATCGCCACCGCGAAGCCCACGTACCAGAGCGGCAGCGCATACCAGCGGGTGTTGGCGAAGGCGAAAACGAAACTGAGAAGATACAGCGCCAGCGGCACGACCCAGAACAGCGGGATCGCCGCGATGTTCTGAAGCATGTAGTTCGTCAGCGCCAAAAGCAGGCCCGACGGCGCAGCCGCGAGGCAGAACCACAGCACGCGCCGCCCCCAGGACGGCGAAACCGTCACGGCCGCGCGCGGCGCATCCTCGCCGGTGCGATGCAGCCAGGCCGTGAGCGAGCATACGACGACGAAACCGGCGAACAGGACCGACCATGTCACCGCCTGTCCGCGAATCGGCAGATACGGCTCGACCACGACCGGATAGGACAAGAGCGCCAGCATCGAGCCGAAGTTCGACAGCGCGAAAAGACGGTAGGGCGGGCGTTCGTTCGCGTCGGGCCGGCGCGCGAGCCACGCCTGCACCAGCGGACTCGTCGCGGAAAGCAGCACGAAGGGCAGGCCGATGGTCGAGGCCAGCAGCCCCAGGATCAGCCAGAGGGGGTCCTCGCCGCCCGCCGGTTTCCAATAGTCGGCCGGCACGATCGGCAGGAACACGAGGCTCGTTGCCAGCAGCACGGCGTGGATGCGCCACTGCCAGCGCAACGGCACGCGCGTATTGAGAATGTGGGCGTAGAGGTAGCCGGCGAGCAGCGCCGCCTGGAAAAACAGCAGGCACGTGGTCCACACCTGCGCCGAGCCGCCGAACCACGGCAGGATCGCCTTGGCGATCAGCGGCTCGACCTCGAACAGCAGGAAGGCGCCCGTGAAGATCGTTGCGGCAGCCATCAGGCGGCCGGGCCCAAAGCGTGTCTGGCTCACCACGGCAGACACCCCCATCCAAGATTCAAGACAGGTTTATAGGACGCGCGGAGTTAAAGAAACCGGCAGATGGCGCCGGCTGCCTTCCTTACAGCGCGTCGGTGTCGCGTTCGCCGGTGCGCACGCGCAGGGCGCTTTCGAGATCGACCACGAAGATCTTGCCGTCGCCGATCTTGCCGGTGTGCGCCGCCTTGCGGATGGCTTCCACCACGGTCTCGGCGCGTTCGTCGGACACGGCGACCTCAACCTTCAGCTTGGGGATGAAGGCGATGGTGTATTCGGCGCCGCGATAGACCTCTTTGTGGCCCTTCTGGCGGCCGTAGCCGCGCACCTCCGACACGGTCATGCCTTCGTTGCCGATGGCGATGAGAGCGTCGCGCACGGAATCGAGGCGGTGCGGTTGGATGATGGCGATGACGAGCTTCATGGGGTTCTCCCTAACCGGCCGTGTGATAGCCTGTTTCGCCGTGGCTTGCGAAGTCCAGTCCTTGCACTTCGGCTTCCTGCCCGATGCGCCAGCCTGCCGCAAGCTTGACCACCCGGATGAGGAGGTAGGTGACGGCGAGCGACCAGATTCCGACCACGATCACCGCCTCGCCCTGCACCGCGAACTGCGCCAGCAGCGGGCGGGCGAGGGCCACGCCGCCGGTGCCAAGCCCGACCATGAACGGCACGAGAAGGCTGCCGAGCGCGCCGCCGACGCCGTGTACGCCGAGCACGTCGAGCGCGTCGTCCACCTTGAAGCCGCGCTTCACCACCATCACCGCCACATAACACACCGCGCCGCCGACGATGCCTAGCGCCACCGCGCCCAGCGGGCCGACAAAGCCCGACGCGGGCGTGATCGTGGCCAGGCCAGCCACCGCGCCCGTCACCGCGCCGACCAGGCTCGGCTTGCCGTACTTCACCCATTCGATGGCGACCCATACGCAAGTCGCGGTGGCGGCGGCCAGATGCGTCGCCAGCATCGCCATGCCGGCATCGGCGCCCGACTTGAGCGCGCTGCCGGCGTTGAATCCGAACCAGCCGACCCACAGGAACGCCGCGCCCACCATCACCATCCAGGGCGCATGCGGGGGCTGGATCGATTTCGGGAAACCGAGCCGAGGGCCGAGCGTCCAGGCGGCGACGATGGCCGACAGCCCGGCGGTCAGGTGCACGACGATGCCGCCGGCGAAATCCATCACGCCCGCGGCCGCGAAGACGCCGCCGCCCCACACCCAATGGCACACCGGCGCATAGACCAAGATCAGCCACAGCGACGAGAACAGCAGCACCGCGCCGAACTTAATGCGCTCGACATAGGCGCCGATGATCAGCGCCGGGGTGATGATCGCGAACGTCATCTGGAACATCACGAACACGCTTTCGGGAATCGCCGTGCCGGGATGCACCGCCCCGCGCGCCATGTTCACCAGGAAAGCGGCGTTGAGATCGCCGATCCAGGCACCGGTGCCGGAAAACGCCTCGCTGTAAACGAAGCCGAACCACAACAGCGAAACCACAGCCGCGATGGCGAAGCACTGGAACAGGATCGACAGGATGTTCTTGGCCTGCACCAGGCCCGCATAGAAGAACCCGAGCGCCGGAAGCGTCATCATCAGCACAAGCGCGCTGGACATCAGAAGCCAAGCGGTGTCGCCGCCGTTTATCATTGCGATCCCCTCGCAGATAGCTGCTTATGGGTTAGGCACGATGCAGAAATAGGCGGCGGTTTCAACGCGGCATGTTGCCGGGTTGGCTGGCAACCTGAACGATTATTGCGCAGTTGTAGCGTTCAGGCGGTTTAGGGGGTTCGGAACAGCTGCTCCGCCGAAGGGCCGGAGTCGCCTGCGGTCCCCGCCGCTGCCTTCGGCATTCGCCTTCGCCCGGCGGCAAGCCAATAGAGCCCGCACGTCAAAAGCCCCACGCCGACCGGGATGGCGGATTCGGGCAGCATCGTCGCCATCCCCGCAACGATCGCGGGCATGTTCTGCACGGATGCCTCAAGGACCGACGCGAAGCGGGGCGTGGTGAAATCCCACGCATCCCAGATGTCCATCTCGAGAAAATAGCAGTGCTCGGCCAGCACCCCGCACACCGCGCCCGCCAGCAGGTAGGCGGCGATGCTTCGTATGCGGAGTTTCTTGAGCGCGATCGCGACCGGAATTCCGGTCGCGAACACGAACAGGAATCCGATGAAGGCGGATTTCAACGCGTCCTCGATCCCGGCGTATTTCATCGTCGCCGCGAGCGCCAATTCACCTTCGATGAAGCCGCAGGCGCAGGCCATCAGAACGGCAACAACCGCCGCGAACGCCAAGAATGGCAACACGCCCCGCGCCAGAAATCCGCGCATGACTGCCCCCCCGCACGCCGATCCTATCGCGGGCGCGCCGCCATGCACAGGCGCGGCAGCGGGACATCTGGGCGCGCCGGAAACAAAGTTAATGCGCGGCTCAGTGCCAGCGCAGGCGAACCAGTTCGACGCCTTCGGCCGGCACGGTTTCGCTCAATCCGAGAATGCCGCGGCGCACCGCAACCCTCTGCGCCTGCCCGTCGCGATGCAGTTGTCCGGCCGCTTCGAGCGCCACGTACTGCTCGGGCGTGGGCGAGGCGGGCGAGCCCATCGATTTCCATACCGCGAAGGCGTTGGCGTGAGTTTCATCGACGCGGAACCGCTCCACCTGAACCTGCCGCGCGTTCCCGGGCAGGCCGGCGACCGAAAGTCTCACGCGCGCGGGCGGCGTGGCGACGTCATCGTCGCGATAGTGCACCAGCAAGACCGTCGCCTCATCGGTGCCGCGCGAAGCGACCGCCTCGACGACCGGTTTTGGTACGCCGTTTTCTTCGATGGACTTCGCGGCCGCGCTGCTTGTGGCCGCCACGCGCACGGCGCCCAGCAGGCCGAGCGCCTGGAAGCCGTTCAGCACCGGCTTGTCGATGCCGTCGGTGGCAAGATCGCGGAAGCCCGCGAAGAGCGGCTGGTCGTCGAACTGGAAGGCCCAAGTGACCATGCCCTTGAGCGTGACGCCGTCGCGCCGCGCCGCCGCCATCGTGTGCAGGAAATCCACGATGTTGTACGCGGCGTAAATCGGCCCGTTGCGATAGTTGTCCTCGGGATGATCCTTCGGCGAACAGCCGGCGCAGGGTTCGGGATCGTTTTCGCCCAGGATCACGGGCGTATCGCGCCATTGCGGAAAACTCGCGACGATCTTGAAACCGGTGTCGGCAGCGCGGAGCTGTTCGGCCATGCCCATCCGCACATGTCCGTCGACCCATTGGGCCCTTCCTTTGGGATGGAAGCTGACGAAGGCGAGCGGCGAGCCGGTCTTGCCGGTGGCGTAGTTCTTGCCGTGC
>Ga0335069_10006087_pt1 | contig 17593 bp, 15 predicted proteins | sample Lox_Sample_11_FD_206714 | JGI IMG/M metagenome (GOLD analysis project Ga0335069, IMG submission 206714) | Soil microbial communities from Loxahatchee National Wildlife Refuge, Florida, United States - Lox_Sample_1.1 | ecosystem: Environmental > Terrestrial > Soil > Wetlands | place: USA... | reverse complement strand
ACCGAGGCTGAGGACAAATTTCCGTACTTGGCGAGACTCTCCCACGACAGCGCGAGCGCGCATTGATCGAGGCCGAGCGCAGCTTCAACAGCCTGAATGACTTTCGGACCGCCGGGATGAATCACCCAGGTTTTGATCTGATCGCGCGTCACGCCTTGCGACGCCAGGAACGAATCGACTTCCGATCCGAGACGCGTCCTGAGGAGGTCGGGCAACGCAGCCGACAAGACGATGTTGAACCCGTTCTCGGAGATGTCCCATCCCATTATGTGTTCGGTGTCGTGGTAGAAGTTCGATCGCGTCGCAAGGATTCGCGGTCCTTTGACGTCGCGTTCGGCGCCCGAGACGATAACCGCCGCGGCGCCGTCAGCGAAGAGCCCGGTCGAGATCAGATTCGGCACCGAAAGATCGTCTTTCTGGATCGTCAGCGAGCACAGCTCGACGCATAGCAGAGCGCATCGATGTTTCGGATATGCACGAACATAATCGGCGGCGCGCGTGAGGCCGACCGCTCCTCCCACGCATCCGACTCCGAATATCGGCGTCCGCTTGAGGTCGGGCCGCAGGCCCATCCGATTTATGATCCGCGCATCGAGGGAAGGACTTGCGACACCGGTTACGGAAATTGCGATCAAAGCATCGATATCGTTGCGCGACAGCCCGGCCTTATCGAGTGCGGAGTCGATCGCGCGCTCGCCGAGTTGTCCTGCGACTTCGAGCCACGCCTTGTTCGTCTCGCCCCATCCCTTGAACTCAGGATATCGCTCCATCGGAAACGCAAGATGACGCTGCCGGACGCCGGCGCGGCTGTGGAATCGATCGAGCATCTCGGGTCTGGCGAGTCGCTCGCCCCAATGATGCTTGAGCGCGGCGGCAATAGCCTCTTGAGAATAAAGATTTTCCGGAAATGCGCCTGCGATGCCGGCTATGATCACCCGAACTACTCCTGCTCTTGTTGCGCGAAGACGGCCGCGCGGACGACAGCCGCCGTTGTTGAGTATCCGATGCTGCCTCTGAAGATATTCGATCTCGTAACGCGAGTCTCTTCGCGGATATAGTACGCGCATGGCCTTGGCTTGCCGACCCCTTTTCTTTCGCGATCGGCTCAGGATTGGATGGATTCACGAATCGATCACGTGAAGTCCTCGCAACCACTTATCGAAGCGGTCGGCTTGCAAAAGTCGCTGGGCTCGCGCCCCGTGCTAATCGATGTGACTTTGACCGTAAACGCGGGCGAAATTGTCGGTTTGCTTGGGCCCAATGGCGCAGGAAAGACGACAACGCTTTCGATTCTCGCTGCGTTGCTCGAGCCCGATGCGGGTTCCGTTCGTATAGCCGGGCTGAATATCGGACAGTGCGGCGCCCGACTTGGTCCGCTGCTGGGCTTTCTCCCGCAATCTCTCGCGCTGTACCCGTCCCTCAGTTCGCATCAGAACGTGCATCTGTTCGCGCGCGCCAGCGGCCTCTCGTCAAAGGACGCGGCGACACAAGGCGCGCAGGCGCTCGAAGCAGTCGGACTCAGCGAACGCAAACACGATCCGGTGTGGACGCTCTCCGGAGGAATGAAGCGCCGGCTGAATCTCGCATGTGCGATGGCCCATCACCCCCGCGTTCTGCTTCTTGATGAGCCGACGGTCGGCGTCGATCCGCAATCGCGCGAAAGCATTTTCGGGCTCGTCCGCCGGCTGGCGGACGACGGCATTGGGGTCCTGTACAGCACGCACTACATGGAAGAGGTCGAGCGGATGTGCGATCGCGCCGTGCTGATCGATCGAGGAAGGGTCGTAGCGGACGGAACGGTTCAGCAAATCATCGCGCTGGGCGGACATCGCCCACGAATCGCAATATCGCTTGATGACCTGCCGCCGCCCGGATGGTGCGACGGTATAACTGACGTTCGAGAACTGGGACGCAGCGTTGGCGGCAACGCGCTCACGGTCGAGTTCGCGAACTTCTCAGCAATCGGACAGATATTGGAAACAATCGAGCTCAGCGGATGCCGACCCGTCAGTTTTGCGGTACATAGCCCGAATTTGTCCGACGCCTTCATGGCGCTGACCGGTCGTGCGCTGCGCGACGACTCGGGAGAGCCGCCCGAGGCATAGTGCCATGCTCCGCGCCGTCTGGCTCATATTTCAGAACGAATATCGTTTGTTGCTTCGCGATCGTGCCGCACTGTTCATGCTCCTGCTAGCACCGATTGTGATTAGCGCCGTAGCCGGTTTTTCGCTGGGAAACATCTATGGGACGCAACCGGGATCCGAACCTTATAGGGTTGTGATCCTCAACTCCGATCGGGGATGGCTGGCGCGCAGGATCATCGAGGCTCTCGGGCACGATCGATCGCTGAAAGTGATTGAGGCCGGAGACATATCGGAAGCCAGGACTCTCATCGCAACCCGCAGCAGAACTCCGATGGCAATCGAAATTCCGCCCAATACTACGCATGACTTCGAGGCCGGCGCGAATCCGAAGCTCTCAATCTATATCGATCCCGTAAAGCGCCTGGAAGCCAGTTCGATCGAGCAGGCGATCGACCCCATCCTGCGCGAGATAACCGCCGCCGCCAACGATCGCACACGCATCGCGATCGCGCAGCAATCCTCCGACCTGAAAGCACGGCTCACCCGTGCAGCGGCGGAAATCGCTCAGGCCAAATCAGATCTCGAACGATCGCAGGCAGCGCTGCAAAGGACTCTGACGGCGTCGCAATCCGATTTGGAAGCGCAGATTGGCGAGATGAGCCGGAGCATAATACGTGCGGTCGACAGATCGATAGACGGTCTCCGCACCTCCGTCGCACGCGATGTTTCCGCGCGACAGCAAGCTTTGGTCGCGGTGCGCGCGTATCTCATCGAGCTGGAATCGAGCAGGTCCGAGTTCGAGAAATGGATTACACAACTCAAGACGCTCGCCGGATCGCGTGCCGACCAGATTCCGCCGCCGCCGAAATGGCCGACGCCGCCCACGCAGGAGCAAATCGATCTGTTGTCACAACCAATCGCGATTCCGGACATACCGGCGTCGCACATCGTTGCGCCGGACAACGACGTTCATCTGCCCGAGGTCCCGAAGGAAGCGAAACTGCCGCAGCTTGCGATTCCCGATTTGAGCGGCCTTGGCATAAGTCAGCCGGCGCGGATTCCCGGGGTCGTCGGATGGACCGAGCACTCGCTCGGCTCCGGCAGTCCGCGTGTCAATACCTTCGATCAGTACGTTCCCGGCTTCGGCGTCACATTCCTGCTGGTAGACATGCTATGGGGCGTCGCAGTCGGGCTGATAGACGAGCGTGACTGGGGAACACTGGCGCGCTTGCGAGCGAGCGGGCTGAGCACGTCGGGGCTTTTGATCGGCAAGCTGATGGCGCGCTTTCTGATTGGGCTCGTTCAGTTGATGATTCTGTTTGCCGTGGCGTGGGCGATGTTCAATCTGTCGCTGGGGCGGACGTCATGGGCGCTGCTGATGCCCGCCGCAGCGATCTCTTTTGCCGCCGCTGCCTTCAGTCTTTTGATCGCATGTGTCGCCAACAGCCGCGACGCTGTGCTGCCGATCGGCGCGATGGCGGCGCTGGCGATGTCGGCAATTGGAGGCTGCTGGTGGCCGTTGGATTTCGAGCCGCAATGGATGAGAGCGATCGCGCTCGCCATGCCCACCACGTGGACGATGCGCGCCTTTAATGATCTGTTGATCCGCGGCCTCGAACCGGCAGCCGTGGTCCACTCTTCGGCGATTGCCGCCGGCCTGGGGCTTCTATTTCTTGTCGCCGGCGTTGCGGCCTCATCGCGGATCTACAGACAAAGGTGAGCGGATGGCGTTTCGAAAGCTCTAGCCTTTCTTTCGACGCTCAGCCCAACGCTTCTTCATCATTTCAGACAAACGTCTGCGTCCTTCCGGCGTAAGACCGCGACCTTTGGCAGTAGCGGCAGAGACCGTTTTGCCCGCCGTTGCCGCGCCCGACGCTCTCACTTCACCTCCCAAACCCTCAAGCGCCCGTATAGCCCTGTCCAGTCTGTCCCGCTCCGATTTGAGATCCGACAAGATCGCACTTATGTCCAAACCAGGCTCCTTGCTTCCCGAAACCGTGATGTTCATTGGACTACGGTTGGTTCGCTTCGATGTCAAGGTAACTGGTTTGTTTGCGACAAAATCGCGGACACTGTAAGAAAAACCGGCGCGCGTCGAAGCCGAGGATCGTCGAGCTGCGACGCCCTGACCACGTTGCACGCTTCAGCGATCGTCGCGTTTGGAACATGATCGCTGATAGTGTAAGTCTGGAGAAATAAGACAGGCTTAAGGGCTGAACGAATGGAAATCTGGTTTCCTGTCCTGGTGACGCTCGCGGTCGGAGCGCTAGTCGTCGGCGTGATGGTTTCGCTGAACGCCTTTATCGGACCCAAGCGCAAATCTGCCGTCAAAGGCCTCGCTTTTGAATGCGGAAATCCTCCGAGCGGGAGCGCATGGGGGCGATTTTCGGTGCGGTTTTATTTGACCGCGATTCTGTTCCTCGTTTTCGACGTGGAAGTGATTTTCCTGTATCCGTGGGCGGTGGAGTTGCGCAAGCTGGGTATGTTCGGGCTTGGCGAAGCTCTCGTGTTCATCGGAATACTGTTTGTCGGTTTGATTTACGCATGGCAGCGCGGCGCTCTGGATTGGGATTGAGCGCGCGATCCATAAAAAGACATCGATGCTTAGCGAGAAACTGAAAGAGCGATTCGGCGACCGGATTGCCTCGACCGAGGCTATCCACGGCCGCGAGACCGTTTTGATCAAATCGGATGGTGCGGTCGATTTTTTCCGCGCCCTGCGCGACGATCCGGAGTTCAAGTTCGAATTCCTGATGGATCTTTTCGCGATCGACTGGCTTGAGCGCAAGCCGCGATTCGACCTCGTTTATAATCTCAAATCGATTAGCCTCGGCCATCGGCTGTTCGTCAAAATCCAGGTCGCGTTTCCCGACCCGCATGTCGCAAGCGTGATTGATGTTTGGAAATCTGCCGATTGGCTCGAACGCGAGACCTACGACATGATGGGAATCCGCTTCGACGGACATCCCGACCTGCGGCGCATCCTGCTCTACGACGCCTTTGTCGGACATCCCTTGCGCAAGGACTATCCGTTCCAGAAGCGCCAACCGCTGGTTCCCGAAACCGATCCGATTGTGCATCCTCTGCGGCCTTCGAAGTAAAGATTTATGGCACTGCCTGCACGCTGGCAAAAACCTCTCGAGGCTTCCGATCCCGCCGATGAGATCATGGAAATCCAGATGGGCCCGTCCCATCCTGCCTCGCACGGGACGATCAAGTTCAATCTCAAGCTCGACGGCGAGCATATAGCGGATTGCGACGTCGAGGTCGGATATCTCCATCGCGCGTTCGAAAAGATGTGCGAGCAGGGAACGTGGACGCAATGCTTCCCGTATGTGGACCGACTCAACTACGCGTCGCCGCTGATCAATAACGTCGGATTCGGTCTCGCCGTCGAAAAGCTGCTCGATCTGACTATTCCCGAACGCGGCCAGTATCTGCGCGTGATTATGAGCGAAATCTCACGCATCACCGACCATCTCACCTGTATCGGGATGGGCGCGAGCGAGGCCGGCGCGACGACAGTGGCCTTCTACACGTTGGAGGCTCGCGAGCCATTCTACGATCTGGCTGAAGCCGTCACCGGCGCGCGACTCACGGTCACATGGTGCCGCGTCGGCGGCGTCGCGCGCGATCTGCCGCCCGATTTCGCGCCGCGTTTGAGCGCCGCATTGAAGAACCTCGACGCGATCCTCAGCGATTGCGATCGCCTGCTCAGCCGAAATCGCGTGTTCATCGATCGGATGTCCGGCATCGGAACGATGTCGCGCGAAGATCTGATTTCCTACGGCGTCACCGGGCCGCTGCTGCGCGCCGCCGGAGTTCCCTACGACGTCCGCAAAGCCGAACCGTATCTGGTTTACGACCGATTCGATTTCCGAGTGCCGACCGGAGAGCACGGCGACAATTACGATCGCTTCAAGGTCCGCTTCGAGGAAATGCATCAATCGAAGAAGATCCTTGAGCAGGCGATGGCGAGCCTTCCCGAGGGCCCCGTGTCAGTCAGCGATCCGCGTATCGTGCTGCCGCCCAAGGAACGCGTTTACAACTCGATCGAAGGCCTGATGAATCATTTCAAGATCATCATGGAAGGCATCAAGATCCCACCGGGCGAGGCTTACAGCGCCGTCGAGGGCGGAAACGGCGAACTGGGATTCTACGTCGTCAGCGACGGCAGCGGGCGTCCGTATCGCGTCCGGGTCCGGCCGCCATGCTTCCTCGCGATGGGCGCGCTGAACAAGATGCTCATTGGCAGGATGATCGCCGATATCATTACCACCTTCGGCATGATCAACATGATCGGCGGCGAGTGCGATCACTAATCGCGACTCCTTTACAACATCGATCACGCGCCGGGGCTTTCTGACCCGCACCTCACGATTGTTCGCCGGCGCGTCAGCGCTTGGTGCGTTGCAAGCCGTTTTTCCGTTCACGCCGATCGAAGCTCAAGAGCCGCGCGCCAAAAATTCTCTTCTCGGTGTGTCGTTCTCGCCGGCGCATGTTCCGTTTCCGAAAGATCCTGATATCCGACAGTTCTTCGTCGAAGCCGCAGAGATCGGCAGTCACGTAACATGGATCGTGGAATGGGTATCAATTCCGAAATACGAGATCCTCAAAGTCGTACGCGATATGACGGCGCGCGCCGGAATGAAATTTCACGTGCATCTGAGCCCGATCGCGCTGTTTGGAGGCAGGAGGGCGCCCGCGATTCCCGCTCACGTCGGGGGCACAAGCTTCGCGGATTCAGTCGTGCGCAATGCCTACGTCAGCGAAGTCGTAAATCTCGCGGCGCTCAAGGCGGACTACCTGGGGCCGGCGACCGAGGTAAATTTCCTCGCGCTGAACTCCCCGGAATTCGATGCGTTCGCGACTCTCGCCAAACAGGCCTGCCGAGCCGTCAAGGAAAAATATCCGTCGCAGACCGTCACCATCAGCTTCCAGTGGGACGTGATGCGCAGTCAGAAAAATTTCAACCTGATCGATCGATTCGACGACGCGATGGACGTGATTTCGTTTACGAGCTATCCCGATGCGTTCGGCGTTCCAGCCTCGATACCTCGCGACTACTATTCCTCGCTTCGCGAAGCGTTTCCGAACAGGAGAATCGGGTTTTCGGAAATCGGGTGGAGTTCCGCACCGCCAGGCAACGAAGCGCAGCAGGCAGAGTTTTACGCGCGATTACCCGAAATGACGCATGGAATAAATCCGGAGTTTGTGACGCTCGCGCTGCTTCACGATGTAAAGGTCTTCAGCGGAAACCTCGCACGACTTAATTACGTAGGCATCCGGACATGGGACGACGCTCCGAAACCGGCGTGGGATGCGGTCCTGCGGATGCCGGGCATCTAGCTTAACGACTCGTCCGACACTTCACCGTCATCGCCACGCTACGCAGGTGGCATAAGAGATGCGATTGCTTCCCTCCATCTCAAGGAATGTTTCCTGGCGACACAGATAGACCTTCGCCCCTTGTAAGCCTTCCAAAGACGGTCGTCGCCAAGAGGGGGAGAAATGTCGTATCCAAATGGCCCATTTGGGCGCAATCTCATTGGCGCCGCGCTCGGCGGCATAATCGCCATCCTTTGTCTTGTTTCTTTTGGGTGTGGCTCGCCTGAAAGGGCTTTGGCTGAGCCGTTGCCGACTCCCACCCCGGTGGCGCCGGCAATCACGGTTCAAAACTCGCGTGATGCCACCATCACGGGCGATTTCCTCAGATTTCTATATGTTCCGCCAATTTATCCTCCTCCCACCAAGTTGGGAACCAGCGCCAAGAAGCGAGTCTTCTTTCAGGCGTCGCAATTCCTGGCGCCGCCGCTCACGGTGGGCCAGGACATATCGTTCCCGGGCCTCGCCGACTCCCCCGATCAAATCTTGTATGCGCTGCGTTGTCAGCCAATTCCGGGCTCCGGCGTGGATCCCATACTTGCGACATGGCCCAACGTTTTTCAGGCGGTCGTTGAAGACTTTGGCGGACAAGGTTTTACTTGTCCGCCTCCTTCGGATGCGTCCCCAGAGAATGTCGCCTATTGCCAGGCCGTGGCGTTTGAGGACACAGCCAAGAGTTACGCGGATGACGCGCTAATCCACGCGCTCACCGCAGGGATGCAATTGTTTGCGATAATGGTGCCGGTACCGCCGCCGACGAACTTCAGTCCGTTCCCAAGCTACTACTATGGGGCCTATGCTCCCTTCACGGGACTGGGATACGCAGTCAACGGCAGCGGAGACAATCATAAGCTCAGTGCCGCCGACATCGGCCGTAACATGATTGTGCCGGAATACCTTCTCAAAAACGTCACTTTGGGCCAGGCGAACTGTCACTGTATTGGTCTCGCGCCGACGACGGATCCGAATACGCGGCTAAGCGCATCGCTCGATATCGACCTGATCTGGAAAGAGGGCAGCGTGAGCTGCCCGGTGGTGCCGCTGCCGTGAGCATGCGGCAGACATAATTCTCAGCCCGAAATGCGCATCGCGTCGACGTGATTGCGCAGACATCGCGGTTGCGCGGGCGCGCGACGCTGCGCTACTAGACTCGGACTATGCGGGTCAAAGTTGGCGACGGCAGACTGTTCTTCGATGTCGAAGGGGCGAAGCTCGTGCCCGACGGCTCCATGATGCGCGAGCGGCCAACGCTGCTGCTCCTTCATGGCGGACCGGGATTCGATCACTCGATCTACAAGCCTGACATGAGCGCGCTTGCGGACGTCGCCCAAGTCATCTACCTCGACCATCGCAGCAACGGACGCAGCGATCGCACCGGCCCCGAGCGCTGGACGCTGGAAGACTGGGGCGACGACGTGCGCGCGTTCTGCGAAGCCCTGGAAATCGAAAAGCCGATCGTGATGGGAACTTCCTTCGGCGGCTTTGTCGCGATGGCCTATGCGACCCGCCATCCCGACCATCCCGGCAAGCTCATCCTGAACACGACCAGCGCGAAATGGGGTCTGGATCGCGTTCTGACTGTCTTCGAACGTTTGGGCGGAAAGGACGCTCGCGAGGCTGCCCGGCGCTATTGGGAAAATCCCAACATGGAAACCGGCACCGAATACATCCGCGTCTGCATGCCGCTCTATAATCACCACCAGCGCGGCCCCGAGATGATGGCGCGCACGGTGTTCAACTTCGATCTCATGTTCAAATTCGGCACGAAGGCGCAGCGCGACATGAACTTCCTCCCGGAGCTCGGGCGCATCAAGTGTCCGACGCTGGTGATGGGCGGAGATGATGATCCGATTACGCCGGTCGAGGATTCGGTCGATATCGCAGCGGCGCTGCCGAAGGAACTCGTCCGCTTCGAGCGCTTCCCCGCAACCGGACACGGCATCGTCAACGATTCTCCGGAGCGTTTCTTCAAGGTGCTGCGCGAGCTCATCGCATCCTAAAGGGCAGCGGGGCGGGGTTTTCCCGAGGCTTTTGCGCCGTTATCATCGTTCCCAGGCGGGCCCGAGCCGCCGTAAATGACAACGTTCACAACCGGCCATGATGGGGCGCCTCCGCGCCGCGTACTGATCGTCCTCTTTGGAGCGATCGGCGATGTCGTGCGCGCGCTTCCGCTCCTGGGCCGTATCCGCAAAGGATGGCCCGACGCGCATATCGCGTGGGCGGTCGAGCCGAAGTCCGCTCCTATAGTCCAAGGGCATCCGTCGCTCGACGAAGTGATCCTCTATGATCGGAGTCGCGCCCCGTGGTCGGTGCCCTCGTTCGTTCGTCGCGTGCGCGCCGGACGATTCGACCTCGCAATCGATCTGCAGCGTATCTCGAAAAGCGGATTTGTCGCGTGGGGGTCGGGCGCGCGGATGCGAATCGGATTTCATCCGAGCAACACGAAGGAATGGAACCATCTCTTCTCCAACATCCGAGTCGAAGAACAGCCCGATATGCGCCTCAAGCTGATGCAGTATCAGGCATTCGGCGATGCGCTGGGCCTGCCCGAGACCGACATCGAATTCTGCTTGGCAGCGACTGACGAAGAGCGCCAGCGGGCGCGTGAGCTACTCAAGGATGCGCCCCGTCCGCTTGTCGCCGCGTTTTTGGGCTCGTCGTGGCCGAGCAGAATTTATCCTCCCGAATTGACCGCCGAGACGATTCGCAATCTCGCTTCGAGCAACGGTGCGGGATCCGCCCTGTATCCCGTCCTGTTAGGCGGCCCCGACGAGGCGCGCGATGCCGAACTCGTAATGCGGGCTTTGGAGGGCCGCGCGCTCAATCTCGTCACTCGCACGACGCTGCGAGATTTGATCGCGATTTTTCCCGAATGCGTTGCATCCTTCGGTCCCGATTGCGGCCCGATGCATATCTCGGCAGCGGTCGGATGTCCGGTCGTATCGCTTTGGGGCGCCACGGCGCCCGAGCGCTCCGCGCCGTGGGGATTCGCGGATTTCACGCTGCATGGTGAGATACCATGCCATCCGTGTTATCTGCGTCGATGCCCCGTCGGACGTGAATGCATGTGGCGAATTGATCCGGCGGCGGTTGCGGCTTCTATCCGCCGTGCGATCGCCTCGACCGGTGCGATCACTCGCCCATTAGCCAGGGAATCTGCGACATCGGGAGTCGTGTCTTGAGCGTCGTCCAGTGCGTGCGCATCGAACGCGCCGGATGGAGCATCCGCACCACAGCGCCGCCCGAGATGCGAGAGCGTTTAATCGCCGCGACGCTGCAAGCGGTTGCGCGCAGCCGCGGATTGCCGCATCGCCGCTCGCGCCGCGCCACTACATGGATTTTGCGACTCAAAGGAACCGCGCCGGGCGCTTCGGCCGTCACTTACGTCAAACTGTTTGACGCGCCCGAGGGAATCCTCGCGCGCATCAAGCGGTTGTTTCGCGGTTCGCTTTCCGCTCACGTGGAACGAATCACAAGCGCCTTGCGCGGCGCCGGTATCCACGCGCCGGAGGTCGTCATTGCCGCGACCGAGCTGAGCAACCATCGCGAGTTCGTCGGCACCGAGCGTATCGAAGGCCACATGCTCGCCGTGAAATTTCGTCGCCATGGCGCGCTCGACCTTCGCACGAAGCGGGCGATCCTCAAGGCATTGGGCGTGGAGATCGCGAAGATGCATCGCGCGGGTTTCATCCACGGCGATATGACGCCGTTCAATGTTTTCGTGACGTCGGATGACCCGCCGCAATTCTCGTTTATAGATCATGAGCGGACGCGCCCGACTCCGTGGCTCCTCGCCGGACGGCATCGGATGCGCAACTTCGTGCAGCTTGGCAGGTTCAAATTCGCGGGAGTGACGCGCTCCGACAAGGCTCGCGTGTTCCTTGCGTACGCCGATGCGATGGGTCTGAATCGGCGGCGCGCGATGCGACGTGCGGCGTGGATGGTAAATGCGAGAATTTCGCGTGGTAGATCCGGCGCGGACGTATCGCCGCAGCCGATAGCGCAGGCCGTCTCAGGCGGAGTGAAGTGATGGGCGAAGAGAACACGAAAATCTCGGTGGTGATTCCCGTTTTCAACGAAGTCTCAACGATCGGAGAGGTAATCCAGCGCGCGCTCAACTGTGGCTTCGATTGTGAAGTGATTGTAGTTGACGACGGCTCAACCGACGGTACGCGCGAATTCCTCAAGAGCTTCAGCCATCCGAGGGTCAGGGCGTTTTTCCATTCGCAAAATCGCGGCAAAGGCGCTGCGCTGCGCCTTGGGTTTGCGGCGACCACGAATCCCTACGTTTTCGTTCAGGACGCCGATCTTGAATACGACCCGCGAGATTATCGATTGATGATCGGGCCGCTGGCAGACGGTCGCGCCGACATGGTTTACGGATCGCGCTTTCTCGGCGGACCGCATCGCGTGCTGTTCTTTTGGCACTACCTCGGCAATCGTCTGATCACGCTGCTCTCGAACATGTTCAGCGATCTCAATCTGAGCGACATGGAAACTGGGATGAAGGGGTTCGTGCGCAGCAAACTACTCGAACTCCGGCTCAATGCGAATCGCTTTACATTCGAACCCGAGATCACCGTGAAAGCCGCGCGCGCCGGATGGCGTATCTATGAAGTCCCCGTTTCCTACTCGGGACGCACTTACAAAGAAGGAAAGAAGATCGGATGGCGCGATGCGCTCAGTGCGCTCGCTGCGATCGTCTACTACCGGTTCCTCGATTGAGCGATTTGACCATTGGTTCAGGCGCAGCCGACAACCCGCGGAGGACGGAGACACCCTCTGCCGAGGGCAGTATTCGTCCTCTTCGCGTGCTAGGCGTCGATCCCGAACGCGGGTTTGCCGGCGGAGAAACGCAAGTGCTCGGCCTCACGCTCGCGTTGAACCGTGGAGGCCATACAGCTCATCTCGCATGCGATCCGAGCGGCACGCTTATTCAACGTGCACAAGCTTGCGGCGTAACTTGCATTCCACTTGCGATTCGCAACGACATCGATTTCCTTGCCGGATTGCATCTGCGGCGCATTGTGGCGGGAGGCGACTACGACATCGTCCACTTTCATACCTCGCGCGCTCATGCGATGGCCCCGTTTATCGGCAGAGCGCTGGCGGTGCGAGTTGTGACAAGGCGGATGGATTACCCGCCAAATCGTCTATTAGCGCCGTGGCTTTACAATCACTCGGTGGATGAAGTGGCGGCAATTTCTGCGGGCGTAGCTGATGCTCTGGTGTCATCGGGCGTAGAGCGCGACCGCATCACGATTATCCCCAGCGGCGTCGATTGCGATCGATTCCGGCCCGCGAGCGAAGACGAACGTCGCGACGCGCGGCGCAATCTTGGTCTGCGCAACGACGCCTTTGTAATCGGGAGCGTCGGGATGCTGGAGTCGCGCAAAGGCCATCGATTTTTGATCGAGGCGTTAGCGAGTCTCCTGAAGAATCCGGCGAGTCGGAACGACGCTCTCATTTGTGTGATCGCAGGCAGCGGTTCGCAGCGATCCGAGTTGGAGGCTTTGGCCGCACAACGTGGGTTGCGTGAGCGCGTTATGTTTCTCGGAAAGGTCGCCGATTCGCGCGGCGTTTTTGATGCGCTGGATATTTTCGTGCTTCCCTCCCTTCAGGAGGGACTCGGGGTTGCGCTGCTCGAAGCGATGGCGTGCGGACTGCCCTCGATTGTGAGCAGAACGGGGGGCGCGGGGGAGGCGATTGAGGACGGCGTCAGCGGCTTGCTTGCCGGACCCGGTGATGCACAATCAATTGCCGTGGCTTTGCGCTCGCTGATGCGAGACGATGCGATGCGGATCGCGATGGGGATGGCGGCACGCAAAAGGGCCGTGGCCAAATTCTCGATAGAAGGGATGGCGGAGGCGACGCTCGCGCTTTATCGGCGTGTCCTCGCTCGCAGATAGACGCGGAACATATCGCGCGGGAAAACAGACGGGAAAGCAAAATCGATGCGTAGCATGACCGGATTTGGACGCGCTTCGGCTGAGAAAGGCGGAACGCGCGTCGTGGCCGAAATTCGCGGCCTCAACCAGCGATTCTTCGAATTGAAAACCAATCTGCCTCGTGGATGGGGCGAGCACGAGGCTCATCTGCGCAAGTCGATCCAGGAAGTGGTATCTCGCGGCCGGGTGGAGTTGTTCGTTCGTCAGATGACGATCAAGGCGCCCAAGGCGCGACTGGAGGTAAATGAGCCTCTGGCCAAGCTGTATGTTCGCGAGTTGGGGCGGCTGGCTGGGAGTCTTAAGCTGAAAGGTCAGATCGGCGTCGAGATGATTCTCCATCGACCCGAGATCTTCCATGTAATTGAGGAAGAGACGGACGAGGCCCACGGCGTCAAGATGGGATTCGATGCTCTGGCGAAGGCACTCAAACACTTCGACGCCGAACGGGTTCGTGAAGGGACCAGTCTCAAGCGCGATTTTGCGGCGCGAATCAAAAAAATTCGATCCATTCTCCCGGCCATCGAAAAATTATCGAAACAAACGCGAGATGAGGTTCTCAACGCTTTTCGTGCACGTATCCAGGAACTAATCGGAGAGGTTCCGGTGAATGAGCGTCGCCTCTTTGAAGAGGCCGCGTCCGCGGCGCAGCGCGGCGACATCACCGAAGAGCTGACGCGGCTGCGAATCCATCTCGACGGGCTCGCCGAACTGATTGAACGCGACGGACCAATCGGAAAATCGATTGAATTCCTTCTTCAGGAGATAAATCGCGAAGTCAACACGATGGGGTCGAAGTCGCAAAACGCCGCCCTTTCGCATCTGACCGTCGAACTCAAGGGCGAAACCGAGAAGATGCGCGAGCAGGTACAGAACGTCGAGTGACGCACGCAAGTTTATCTCAACTGCTATAATCACCTATATTAGTGACCTTAATGAGGGTTTCGCCCGATAGACGCGGTATAATTTTCGTCCTCTCAGCTCCTTCGGGAGCCGGGAAAACGACGATTTCTCGAGCGGCGCTCAAAGAGATACCGGGGCTCGAACTGTCAATCTCTCTAACCACTCGGGCGCCGCGCGAAAGCGAAGTCGATGGAGTCGATTATCATTTCGTGACGGACGCTGAGTTCAGCCGCATCCGCGACCGGGGCGAACTTGCCGAATGGGCGCGCGTCTTCGATGCCAGCTACGGCACACCGAAAGGCCCGCTTGACGCGGCCGTGGAGTCCGGACGCGACATGCTGCTCGATATCGATATCCATGGAGCCGATGCGCTTCGCAATAGCCGACCGGATGATGCCGTCACGATCTTTGTCGTCCCGCCGAGTTACGACGAGTTGAAGGCCAGGCTCCGAAATCGCGGCACCGAAACCGCGGAAGTTATAGAACGACGTCTCTCCCGCGCCCTCCACGAAGTCCGCGCATGGCCCGATTACGATTACCTGATCATCAACGACGACGTTCGCAAGTCCATCGATCGCCTGCGCAGCGTGGTTGAGGCCGAGCGGCTTCGCGTCAAACGCCTGCGCACCGGGTTCGTGCCGTGGAAGAGTTAGCGCAAATCTCTTCCGCGCCCGAACTCGAACAGCTTACCAAAGCCGTACAGTCGTACATTCCTGCCGTCGATGCGTCCCTGATTAAGCGCGCCTTCGAGTATTCCGCGCGGATGCATGTCGGGCAGAAACGCGAATCGGGCGAGCCCTACGTTACGCATCCGCTCAACGTCGCGCTGATCGCGGCGCGCCTCAAGCTCGATCTTCCTTCGGTGATCGCCGCGCTGCTGCACGACGTAGTCGAAGACACGCACGCCTCGCTCGAGGAAATCGAATCGCTGTTCGGAAGCGAGGTTGCGCGCCTCGTCGACGGATTGACCAAAGTTTCGAAAATCACGTTTTCCAGCCGCGAGGAAAAACAGGCCGAGAATTTCCGCAAGATGATCATCGCGATGGCCCAGGACATCCGGGTCGTCATGATCAAGCTGGCCGATCGCCTGCACAACATGCGCACGCTCGGCCCGCTCTCGGAAGAGCGCCGCGAGGAAATCGCTCGAGAGACGCTCGAGATCTACTCACCCATCGCTCATCGCCTCGGCATCTATTGGCTCAAGTCCGAACTCGAAGACAACGCTTTCCGGTACGCAAATCCTTCCGCGTATTCGATGCTCAAATCGTTCGTCGCCAAGCGGCGCGAGGAGCGCGAGCAGTACATCAAGGATGTGATCGAGATCCTCGGCCGCCGTATCTCCGAGGCGGGAGTTACCGCCGAGATCACCGGACGTCCCAAGCACTTCTTCTCGATTCACACCAAGATGCGGGAGGAGGGGCTCGCGTTCGATCAGATTTACGATCTCGTCGCGTTTCGAATAATCGTGAACACCGTGCGCGAATGCTACGAAGCGCTCGGTGTCGTGCACGCCAACTGGAAACCCGTTCCTGGCCGCTTCAAGGATTACATCGCGCTCCCCAAGCCCAACATGTATCAGTCGCTGCATACGACCGTGATCGGTCCGCGCGGCCAGCGGATGGAAGTCCAGATTCGCACGCGCGAGATGCATCGCACCGCCGAAGAGGGAATCGCGGCGCACTGGACCTATAAGGAAGGTTCCGGCAACGGCCAGCGCGAGACCGAGCGATTCGCGTGGCTTAGACGCCTCGTCGAATGGCAGCAGAACGTTAAGGATCCGCAGGAGTTTCTCTCGACCGTTCGCGACGATCTCTTTCCCGAAGAAGTCTTCGTTTTCACGCCCAAGGGCGACGTGCTCGATTTCCCCAAGGGCGCAACGGTTATCGATTTCGCCTACCGCATCCATTCGCAGGTGGGAAACCATCTCGCCGGCGCGCGCATCAACGGCAGGATGGTCCCGCTGCGCTATCGATTGCAGTCGGGCGACACCGTCGAGGTCATCACCAACGAGCGCCAGACTCCGGGCAAGGATTGGGCGAACTTCGCCGCAACTGCGCGCGCCAAGAGCAGGATTCGCCAGTGGTTTCGCGGTCAGGAATCGGAGCGCTCGCGAGAGCTTGGCGTGACGTTGCTCGATCGCGAACTCGCGCCGATCAAGCTCTCGGTCGCACAGCTTCGCAATGAGAAGCGGTTCGACGCGGTCCTCAAGGAATTCTCGCAGCGCGATGTCGACGGCCTGCTGGCTGCGGTCGGATACGGTCTCATCACGCCCGCGCAGCTTCTGGCGAAGGCGCTCAACGCCGATGAATTGAAACTGTATCGCGCGGATCGGCAGCCCACGCCGCCGAGTCCGGGTGCGGTCGAACGCGCAGCCAAGGATGCGCGACGGGCGGCGAGCGGCGCAGTCGTGGTATCGGGCGTGGGCGATATGCTGGTGCGGTTCGCGCGATGTTGCAGTCCGCTGCCGGGCGAAGCGATCACGGGATTCATCACGCGCGGTCGTGGAGTCACGGTGCATCTGGCAGGATGTCCGCACGCGATGCTCTCCGATCCTCAACGTCAGGTGCCGGTGGTGTGGAAGGAAAACGAAGGCATCCCACGCACCATCCGCCTCGAAGTGCTGTGCGTCGATCAGCCGGGCTTGCTCGCCGCGATGTCCAAAGTGATCGCCGCCGCCGGCGTGAACATCACAACCGCCGAGGTGAAAACCAAGGGCAACGACGGACGCGCGCTTTCAATTTTCGAGTTAAGCGTCAGCAGCGGACGCCAGTTAAGCAACCTGATGAGTTCGATCGCAGGTATCGACGGCGTGATGAGGGTCTCCCGCATCAGCGGCCACAACGGAAACCGCGGATAACCCGAGCCGGCGCCAGGTCACGCTCTCAGCACATCAAGACCAAGATGGCGCTCAAAGACGTCGAAATCGCGATCGCAGTGAAGCAGAGCGTGTTCGTAGCGGATACAGAAAGTTGCGATCAACGTGTCGATCGTTTTGCGGATGGTCACGCCCCTCGCCCTGAGCATCCGATAGTTCTGTGCAGCGGCCAAAGCGATTTCGCGCCCGACCATCGGGCGAAATTCAAATGCCGCAAGAAGCTGCCGGGCGCGATGAAAATCCAATTCCGAGCGAAATCCCTGCAACACCTCGGCCAGAATTAAATCGCCAATGAGCAACTGTTCGGTCCCGAGAAGCGAATTGAGCGTCTCCGTCTGCCAGATCGAACGGCCATTGAAAAAGTGAATCCAGACTGATGTATCGACCAGAATCACGGGCAG